>Ga0074197_1000068_pt1 | contig 169671 bp, 163 predicted proteins | sample EPASupsiteSAE305_FD_64526 | JGI IMG/M metagenome (GOLD analysis project Ga0074197, IMG submission 64526) | Bioremediated contaminated groundwater microbial communities from EPA Superfund site, New Mexico - SAE3-05 reassembly with SPADES | ecosystem: Environmental > Aquatic > Deep subsurface >... | reverse complement strand
CTTTGCAAATTGTGTGAAGCAAGATTAAACTCAAACAATTTCTCTAAACATGTAGACGTTAGGAGTAGCGTGGTTTCGGACTGGAGTTCGATCCTCCACAGCTCCACCATTATTCAATATAAACCAATCCGAAGAAACCCACAAAGACCCCTAAAACACGAACTTCTAAACCTCTTTTAAGTCCACTATTAATAAATTTCATACCAATTTAGATGATATTGAACTAACAGTGCTATAATTTTATAAAGTTTATATCAAGGGATTTTTATGCAAACTATACAGTTTCAAATTGAAGATAATCTATACAATGAGATAGTCAAAAAAGGTATTAATATTCAGGATGAGTTAAAACTTGCACTGAATAAAATCTTGTATAAAAAAGAGTGTCAAATGGCGGATGAGATCAATCAATCAATTAATGAAGTGAAGCAAGGCAAAACGAATTCTATTCAAAAGTTATTTAGTGAACTTTGAAACATCTTCACTTTTTGATAAACAATCCAAACAACTATCAAAAAAGTTTAACCTCTTAAAAAATGACTTAGAAGAATTTACTAACCACTTTGAAAATTATCATACAACAGCTACAAATATAAAAATCAATCTTTTTAAAGTTAGAGTATCAAACAGTAATAAAAATAAAGGTAAAAGTGCGGGTTATAGAATTTACTACTATTTGAAAGTTGATGATGCCGTGTACTTGCTTACTATTTACGATAAATCACAAATAGAGAGCATTAACGAAAATATGCTTATTGATTTGATAAAAGAGTTTGATAAGTAGGTATATTTCTAAGAAGGTACATTTTAACCATAACCATTGTTACCAAGAAGTTACCGTTTTGCTTTTATTCTTCTGTTTGAGCAAGAGTTTCTTGCTACACAACACAAGGAGTCTCTTATGACTGTGAGTTCTAATTATAGTTCGTATGCATCATACGGTTCGTCCGCAACAGCCTCTACGGGGCAAAAAGCAAAACCAAATTTCGAAGAGATTGCTAAAGAGCTTTTAAGTTCCATAGATAGCGACGGAAGCGGCAGTATTGATTTGAATGAGTTTACTACCGCTATGCAATCATCTTCAAGCGATTCAACAGAATCAGCACAAAATATCTCTTCTCAAATCAGCGATATTTTTTCAAAAATCGACTCAAACAGCGACGGAGCTATGAGCAGCGAGGAGTTTTTGGCTGCACTAGAAGCTAGCAAACCGCAAAAACCTCAAGGCAAAGAGGAAATGATGGGTTCTATGCCGCCACCGCCTCCACCGCCGCCATCTTCATCCGATGAATCGTCAAGCAGCAGTTTAAGCGATGTTTTTTCATCCTTAGATACAAATAAAGACGGTACTATTTCGCAAGATGAGTTACTGGCTCTGTTAGAAAACAGCTCGACTGAAGAAGAGTCAGCCTCCACGCAAAGTCAAAGCAAAGACGGCAGTAAGATGAAAGACATGATGCTTCAAAGTATCCTCTCTCACTATAGCTCCAATGCTATATCCTCAAGCAGCTCATCTCTTAGCCTAAGCGCTTAAAATAGTTACCCTTTTAAGGGTAGCTTGTTACTTTTGAGTTACTCTTCCTTTGATATAATCAATCCTATGTTAAATATACTGATGATTGAAGATGATGAAGAGTTGGCGTTATTGTTAAAATCACGGCTTTTAAAAAGCGATATTGATGTTAGCGTGGCGCTTACTCCGCTTGATGGTTTAAAACTGTTTCAAAGTCAATCCTTTGACTTGCTCATACTAGATCTCTCGCTTCCTCAGATGGACGGTTTGGAGATTTGCCGCTTAATCCGTCAAGAGAGCGACATTCCTATTATCATCTCATCTGCGCGCTCAGATATGAGAGATAAAACGATGGGGTTTTCACGCGGAGCGGATGATTATCTGCCAAAACCGTACGACCCTCAAGAGCTAATTTTTAGGATTGATGCAATCATGAGGCGAATCAACCCAAATATGATAAAAACAGTGCAACCCTTTGAGCTGGACGAAAATGCAAGAGAGATTACAAAAAACTCTAAACTTCTTAAGCTAACTCATGCAGAGTATGAGATAGTGGCATATATGATTAAAAAAGAGCGAAGTGTCATCTCTCGCGAAGAAATTCTTCTAAACATCGGCGCTATCCGCTATGAAAGCAGTCTTAAAAGCATAGATGTCATCATGGGGCGGATCCGCCAAAAAATCGGCGACGATACAAAAAATCCTCGCTATATACTCTCTGTTAGAGGAATAGGATATAAATTTGTCAATCAGTAAAAACTCTATCTTAAAACTAATATCAATCTTTTTTTTATCTGTTTTTATCCTGATAAACGCTCTTTTTTGGATGACGCAAGAGTATCTCTCTACTATGAAGCAAAAAGAGCAGTTAAGAAGATTTTTCATAGCGGAACGACTAGTTCGTGAGGGTGGCGATGAGATTGAACATCTTATGATAAGATCGGTAACCGACATCACTCAGGAGGAGCTTTTAAAAAACGGCAAAGTTCTCACCGAGTTGCCGTTTGCAAAAATGGTTCTTTACAAAAATAGAACCATTTTTGTTCGAACTCCGCCTCCACCTCATCCAAAAGCGTTTTTTTCGCCGCATCCGCCTCCGCCGCCAAAAGATATTTTTACCCATATTGCACTAGAAGATGTTGAAACAAAAGGGGTAATCCCTATTTGGACAATATTTGTTTTCATCGACTTGCTGATTTTGCTTTTTTTTATCTACCTTATGAAAAAACTGCTCCCTTTGTATCATCTAAAAAATGCTATCCGTTTATACAAAGACGGCGATATAAAGCTTGATGCACCTACAAACGCTCATGACGAAGTTTCAGAAATCACAGTCGAATTTAATCATGTGCTTGAAAAAATAGCTTCAATGAAAGAGGCAAGAACTCTCTTTATGCGGAATGTTTTTCATGAGCTTAAAACCCCGATTATGAAAGGTTCTCTCACGGCTGATTGTCTTGAGCCAAGTTTAAATCAAGAGAGGTTAAAGCGTATATTTGAGAGAATGGGTTATCTGCTTGACGAATTTTCAAAGATAGAGCGATTCGGCAGCGGAGAGTGGGAGCTAAATCGTGGAGAGTACCTTTTTGTAGATTTGCTAGATGCGGCGTGTGATATTTTGATGTGCGATAAAAACAGTTTTATAATCAAACCGGAGGAGCCGAAACTTATCTTAAGTGTTGATTTTGAACTTTTTGCTATTGCACTTAAAAATCTGCTCGATAACGCGCTAAAATATGGAGAAGGCAAACCGATTATCACTATTTTTGCTCAAGAAATAAAGATTTGCAACCGTGGAGAGCCTATACAAGAACTAAAGAGAGATTTTTCCAAACCGTTTAACCGCTCTTATGAAAACTCTGCGTCGGGGTTGGGACTCGGACTTTATCTCACCGACTCGATAGTTCAAAAGCACGGGTTTCATTTTGTGTATAGTTACAAAGACGATATCAACTCTTTTGAGATAAAATTTTAAAAAGGATGCAAATGAAGAGATATGCAGTATTTTACCTAAACATTTTTTTAATAACTATATATGCTGGCGAGACAGAGCTTTTTTCACCGCAGAAGCAAAATCTTTTACGCGAAGAACAAAACCGATACGAGTCTGAGTATGAAAAACTAAAATACAATTGGATAGCGCCCATCAATCTAAACGGTTCTTACGGCTATGACAAAAGCGCTATCGGCGAACATGCAAACAATAAAAAAATCTCTGCTTCCGTATCTCAAGATGTTTTTCGCTCCGGAGGTATCACTTACCAGATAGCATACGCCGATGCAAAAAAAGCGTCTAGCAAAATTGCACTGGATATGGAGATTGCATCTATAAACGAGAAACTCTTTAGTGCCATATTAAATTACAAAAAAACACTCTGCCAAAAAGAGCAAAGCGAGCTAAATCTCAAAAACAGAGAGATTGAGATTTTCATCAAACAACAACTTTACGATGTCGGAAAAGCTGACATTACAGAGCTAAACAATGCGCTTATGGGACAAAGCAGTGAACTTAAAAATCTAGCAACATATAGCTATACCTTAGCGCAGCAGCGATATGAAATCTCAAAACTAAGCGATATAAACCCTGATACTTTTTTGCTTAGAGAATTTGCCTTAACTAAAGAGAGTGACTATCTTCAAAATAACCTAGCGCTAAATTATGCCCACTCTCAAAGCATGAATAATGAGTATCTCTACGGTTTAGCAAAGAGCAGTTATCTGCCCTCAGTCGCCCTAAATGCTAACATCGGGTATCAGGATTATGATGCAAAGAAACTATCAAACGGCTATGACGGCGGTTTTTACGGTGCAGGAATCTCCGTAAATGTACCACTGTCATATAATGCATCCGCTACCATAGAAGAAGCAAAATCTGCACATTTAAAACAGTTAGCAGATGTAGCCGATAAAGAGCGAAGTACCAAAGCTTCTTATGCGCAGTCGCTGGAGCTGATACAAAATTACCGCAACCAAATAGAGATTACTTTAAAAAATCTAGCCCTTTACGATGAGCTGATAACAACCATAAAAGCCGGAGTTGATGCAGGGGTAAAAACAGGATATGATTTGCAAACTTTAAAAAATTCAAAAGCAATCGAAGAACAGACTATAAAAATAAATGAAATAAATATACAACTTGAGTTGGCAAAGCTTCATTTTGCCCTCAAAAACAGCAAGGATATCTGATGAACAACCCATCAAACAACTCAATAGAAAATACGCTAGGACTTACTATAAAACCAAAAAAATCTTATAAGAAATATTTATGGACGGGGTTTGTTTTGCTACTTTTAACATCAGGCGGATGGTATGCCTATATAGAAAAAGCAGATGAAAAACTAAACTATCAGACGGCGCCAGTAGAGAGAAAAACCATCACTACGACGGTATCGGCAACCGGAAATATGGAACCGACAAATACCGTTGATGTCGGTATAGAAGTCTCCGGTACCATCAGTGAAGTTTTAGTCGATTACAATGATCGGGTTAATACGGGACAGCTTATGGCACGGCTAGACACCGTAAAACTCTCCTCAAAAGTAACCGGTTATCAAGCCGCACTCTCAAAGTTTGAAGCAAATATTGCAGAAGCGACGGCTTCAAAAAATAAAATGCAAAATGAGTGGGAGAGAGTTGAAAAAATGGTTAAAGCAACCAACGGAAACTACCCATCAAAGCAGGATGTAGATTCTGCTTTTGCGGCACTCGAATCTGCCAAAGCTTCCGTACAAGCTGCAAAAGCCGCGCGCGACCAAGCAAATGCCGAACTAAAAGCGATAAGAGACGATCTTAGAAAAGCGGTTGTTCTCTCTCCCATAAACGGGATTGTTTTGGAGAGAAAAGTTGAACCGGGGCAAACCGTCGTTGCCGCGATGCAAACACCTATTTTATTTAAATTGGCACAAGATTTGACTAAAATGAAGGTAATAGTCAGCGTGGATGAAGCCGATATCGGAGAGGTAAAAGAGGGGCAGAGAGTCAAATTTAGCGTCGATGCCTATCCGCAAAAGCTCTTTGACGGAACACTCTCGCAGCTGCGTTTAAACTCGCAGATAGTAAACGGGGTTGTTACATATAATGCCGTCGTAAGCGTAGAGAATCCTGAACTTTTACTTCGCCCAGGAATGACGGCTTCGGCACAAATCATAACCGGAGTTTTAAACAATGCACTTACGGTACCAAACGCAGCGCTTCGTTTTACTCCTACCCTCAAAGAAGATGAAATTCCAAAAAATGCCAAAAATAGTCTCAATAATTCAACGCCTCATGTATGGATTTTACGCAAAAACAAACCGTTTAAAATAGAAGTTGAAACCGGAAAAAGTGACGGCAGTTCGACTATTATTACAAAGGGAGAAATTGAACAAAATGATTTGGTTTTAATCGGAACAAAAGAGCCGTGATGGAACAAAAATATGTAATCGAACTTCATAAAGCTACAAAATTTTACGGTGAGGGTGAGGCTAAGACATTTGCCTTGCAAGGAGTAGATTTACAAGTCGCGCACGGAGAGTTTTTAGCAGTTATGGGACCCAGCGGATCAGGAAAATCAACCGCTATGAACATCATCGGCTGTCTTGACACCCTAAGCAGCGGCAACTACCTATTTGAGGGGGTTGATGTCGGTTCTCTATCAAGAGATCAGCGCGCGCTGCTAAGGAGAAACTACATCGGGTTTATTTTTCAAGGGTTTAACCTGCTTGGAAAAACAACTGCCGTTGAAAATGTTGAACTGCCTCTTCTTTACCGCGGGTTTAACGCAGAACAAAGATATGAAATGGCAATGGAAGCGCTAAAAAGCGTGGGACTTGAGAGTGTCGCAAACCACACGCCTGCCGAACTCTCAGGCGGTCAGCAACAACGAGTCGCCATTGCACGGGCAATTGCCACAAAACCGATTGTTTTACTCGCAGATGAGCCGACAGGAAATCTCGATACCGCTAAAAGCATTGAGATAATGGAGCTGTTGCAATCATTTAATCGTGAAAAAGGGATTACGATTATTATGGTAACGCATGAGATGGAGATGGCAAAATACGCATCAAGAACAGTCCATTTTCGAGACGGTGAGATTGACAACAGATATGAAACAAAGGTGTTCCCGTGATTTGGAACGCCTTTTTACTCGCACTTCGTGAAATTCGCAGAAGTGCCATGCGTTCAATACTCACAACTTTAGGGATAGTCATAGGTATCGCTTCGGTTATTGCTATGGTAATGCTCGGAGATGCAACGACTGCTTATGTCTCGCAGAGTATTTCTAAGCTTGGGACAAACATACTGATTGTTATGCCCGGTCAGCAGCGACAAGGACCGCCAAATACCGATACAACGGCAAGAAGATTTACGCACAGCGATGTTGATGCACTTAAAAAAGAGGTTGATAATATTCGTGGTGTTGCACCGGTCGGTTCAAACATTATGCAGGCAGTATATGGCAATCAAAATCATTCAGCAACTGTTGAGGGAACCAATAACGACTATTTTGTAGTTAAAGATTGGGTATTTACATCGGGGAGAAATTTTTTAGGAACCGAACTTCAAGGAGGAAAAGCAGTTTGCGTAATAGGTGAGACGGTAAGAAAAGAGCTATTTGACAGCGGGGATCCCATAGGCGCGTCAATAAGGCTTAAAAACTTCTCTTGCGAAGTAATCGGTCTGCTTAAACCTAAAGGTGCAACGATGTTTGGGATGGATCAGGACAATATTATCGTTGTTCCGATTAGAATGTTCCAACGCAGAGTCAGCGGAAATCAGGAAATATCAAGGATTATGGTCTCGGCAAGCTCGCCTGCTACCATAGAGGGCGTAAAGGCATCCATAACCTTGCTTTTGCAGGAACGACGCAGAGTTCAAGTGGGAGAGGAAGATGATTTTAATATTCGCGATATGCGCGAAATGGTTCAAACGCTCTCTTCAACTACGCAGATGCTCACCATCTTGCTTGGAGCCGTTGCCGCTATTAGTCTTTTGGTAGGCGGTATCGGCATCATGAACATTATGCTCGTCTCAGTTACCGAGAGAACTCGTGAAATAGGTATACGGCTTGCCATAGGAGCGCTTGAGAGAGAGGTTTTGCTGCAGTTTTTGGTTGAAGCCGTCGTTCTATCTTCGCTCGGCGGAATTATCGGTATTGTGTTTGGTATCGGTACCGGAATTGCCATTACGCTCTTTTTTGATTTGCCGCTTATTTTTAATACTTTTATAGTTATTGTGGCTTTTTTATTCTCAACATTAGTCGGAATCATATTTGGATTTTTCCCTGCACGAAAAGCGGCACGGCTCAACCCTATCGATGCTCTAAGGCATGAGTAGAATTTACTTTGCGCTTAAGACTGCCGCGTCACTTTGTTCCTCGCAGTGAAAATGCCACTCTCGTCATTGAGATTGCCATACTTGTCATTGTGAGCGAAGCGTTTGTCATTGCGAGCGAAGCGCGGCAATCTAGTTTTTAAATATGCCGCTTATTTAGCACCGACTTTCAGCAGTACGACATTAATTGTTTTAAGAAAGATAACAAAATCCATCCATAATGACCAGTTTTGTATATACCAAATGCAATTCTAATGAGTTTATGAGTTACTGCACATCACAGTAGTAAGGATAATGACACTTACATATTCAACCTTGGCGACGAACAAAATACTGTTTATTACTCTCCACAGTTACAAAACCACACAACCCAATTAAATAATATTAATAATTCACAATATATGATTATACACCCTACAAAAACTGCTACTATAAAAAATGATTTTTTTATGTGTTTAAATAATGTTTGGTTTAAATGAGAGGCGGCGTGAAAAAAATCAATAATCTACTTGAGGAGTAAAAAGATTGAAAACTGAAACCCCTTACTTAAAAGCACTAAAAGAGCGGTATTTATCGTTGGTGGTTGCACCAATTGTCATAGTTGGAGGTATATTTTATTATTTCCATATAGCTGGAATTTTATTTAATAATGAATTGGAAATTGTAACTATTTTCCCATTATTCGGAATTCCAATATTTCTCTTTATCCAAGTATTAATGATTGTAAAACATCTTTTGTATAAAAACTTTCCAGAAGCATTTGGCTCATCTATTCGATTTGTACTTGTTATTGTGATAGTGATGCTATATAAAATGTATTTTATGCCTCATCTTACATCAAAAATTGAAGATTTTGAGAAAGAAAGACAATATTATCTTCGAGCTATGTTGCTTTCTCGCAGTTTTATAAGCGCTGGGAAAGGAAAATTAAAAGTTTTTGCATTGACAGGTAAAGAGGGGACATCTAAATGCGGGGTAGTTTATGATGAATCAGACACGCTATTAAACGATTCTCATCACCGAGGAATTGGCAATATAGAACTTTTTGAAGATGGGGGCTGGTCTAGATTGACCAGATTGACTAGTACTATAGGTAAACCATATAAAATTCCGACTAGCGGATATAAAATCGAACCAAAATTTTACTATATATATTTTATTTTGTGCTAAAGTGTTTCTAAAGAATAAATAGATGGAGTTTTAATTTATAACTGTTTTTGACACCAGAATTGATACATGCCTGCAAATGCTCTTTGATTTTCTTTTTCAAAAATCTCCCATTTATTTAAATCATACAAACTCTCTGGTTCAGAAAACTGAAATTTAAACTGACTGATTAAATTCGCATCTTCAAATCCGCAAAACTTTAATTTAAATTGTTTCAATGCATCAATAATCTTAGGAATAGTAAAACGATGTTCCTGAACGTGAAAAAGTAAATCACGTACTTCACTTAAGCTATAAAAATCAGGACTATTATGTATTAACTTATGATGTTCTTTATCAGATAATATCAACTCACTTCTAAAATCTTTGATATGTGTTTCTGTAAGGTTACGATTTTCTATTTCAGTTCGGATTTGCACAATATGTTGTCTTGCAAAATCGCTATACAAACCAATTTTCATCAATCCACCAGGACGTAAACAATCTACTAAAACTTTCCATCCAGATATAGGATCATCCATATGATGTAATACACCCGAACTTTCGACAATATCAAATGTCTTTCCGAGATTTCCCAAATCTAAAATATCAGCCTGCATATATTCAATACTATCTATTTTCAGTTCGTTTGTTTTACGTTTTGCATAACTCAAACTACTCAAACTTAAATCTACAGCTAACACCTTTGAGTTTTTAAACCTTGATGCTGTTCCAATAGAATGTTGTCCGGTCCCGCAACCAGCAATCAATATATCAGGTTTATCAATGCTAACTAAGCCTTTAAAACTTGTTTGAAGACGAAACTGTTGAATGAGGTCTGGAATACTTATTGGAAATTTAGCTATTTCTAAATTTACCCAACGTGGATAAGGATTAGCTTCATATTGCTCTCTAACTTTTGATGAAATATTATTTGTAATTTTTTGTAAATTGGGGATGGTTTTACATAATTCTTTTTCTTCTTTAGGTTCTTTTACTTGTCGTGTTTCCAACTCTGATAATTCTGCAGGAAAAGCATATTTTCCTATCCAAGAAAAACTATATAACGGGATATAGCTTGCCAATACCAAAATACTTATTGGATGAGGAGAATTACCTTTAAATAGATTATTAACAATGGATTGTTCTAGTTTTTCTAAAGCAACAACTTCTTCTTCTTTCATCTTGTATATGTATTCATTAGTAAAGCATTGCAATGCTAAAGAGGACAAAAAGCGAGTAATGTCTTTACTGATAGTTAATTCATCAATATTTAATAAACACCATGAACGACATGTTGTTAGTAGCTTTTCTATTTCCAAGTTAGGAATTGGGGTAACCTTCATTAATTTTAGAAGAAGTGGTAATTTCTGTAATTCATATATTCTGTGTAAATTTGAGGTATTATTAAATACTGAATCATTACTGTGTACAACAGATAAATATTGAGGATTTGTTTTTATAAGACTTATAGCTGAAGGAAAAATATCTTTTGGTTTAGAATAAGAATTTTTTTCCAATAGCTGTATTATTAATTGTTCAAATTCTGGGTCAAACTTTGTAAATTGAATTTCTTTCAATAAAGATCCCATCATGTGATAAGCCTCTGCATAATCAACTTTTATACGAATAGCATTCTTACAATACGCCATTGCATTACTCAACTTTCCAGACTTTTGAAGAAGAACACTGATATTATAATGTGCTTCTGCAATGTCTGGCTTATGTTGTATAGCTAATTGGTAATTTACTATTGCATCTTCTATCTTTCCAAATTTATCTAAAACATTACCAAGGTTAAAGTATATTTGTGGGTCATTTGTATTTAATGCAAGTGATTTTTTGAGATGTGTCAGTGCATTATCATAATCTTTAAGCATATATTCTATCATACCAATAATTTTCCATCCAAGTGCATGATTTGGATTTTTCTGTACAACTTCTTTGGCCATCTTCAACGCTTTGTCATATTTCTTTTTATTAAACAGTGTTGTAAGTTTGTCGTCAAAATGTTGTGCCTTAACTATAGGTAAGTCATTAAGTTTAGCTTTAGCATTGACTAACGATTGTTTATATTGCAAAGATTCTGGATTAGTTTGTAATGCTTTTTCAAATAGTGGTAATGCTACTTCTGGCTTATTTACCTGCATTGCCAAGACACCAAGATTATGATTGGCATCAGGATGGCCTGGCACTTTAACCAATATAGCTGTATACAGTTTATCTGCTTCGTGCAACTGATTAGCTTTGTGATATTCTATAGCTTTTTCTAATGTTTCTTGTATTGTCATATTACTGTGCCTTTTTAGAAGTGTAACAAAAAACAGTCTAATTATTAATTAAACACATTTTTAACTAATTGTATGATGCATATTTTTATTACTTGTAAAACTCAAAGATATAAAAAATTATATTTCAAGTAACTCCACTCTTGAAAATCGTATAATGCTTCTTCATATTTATACATAATAACCTCTGTCTAACTCGTTAGGCTTTTTAGCAAAACGATGAGGTGCTGACAGTTGATATAAATTTATTGAAATCCATATATGAAGAATATCTCATTAATTCATGTGTTATTAATTTTATTGCAACTTGTCATAGGTATATATCTACTGCTAATGGAGTTATTGTTGAGGTTGGAATGTTTTTAGATTTTTAGAAAATTTGTTTGAGGTCTATATCCTTATTTAACGTTATTTCATTCAAGGAAGGCGGGGCATATAGCTGATGAGGTGCTTCATATCGCTTGATTGTAGCAACGATAGTATTAACTCAACTCATTGTGGTCTGAGTTACTAAAGTCCATTGTACAAGCTGTATGGCTATCTAAATCAGGTACATAACTTACTATATTAAACCATCAAAATCTCTTTCAAATTTGCAAGTCTTCATCAAACTAGAATACTTATGGACTTGGATTCGATTCTCAATTACTCAATCGAATAGGAAATGAAAAATTTGTATACAAATATGTATATCTTACAAATTAATAGAATTAATGGGGACAGGCTACTTTTATAATACAATTATCATATAGAACATAACAATAAGGTTGGAAAAATGCCACGAATTCCACGAGGAGATAGTGCTGAGGGTATTTATCATATTATCAATCGTGGTAATATGCGGATGCAAGTCTTTCATGATGATGAGGATTACGAGTATTTTTTAGAGCTGTTTCGTCTTCGTGCATCCAAAGATGGTATTGCCATACATGCCTACTGCTTAATGCCAAATCATTTTCACTTGCTAGTTTCTCCTAAACACGAAGGAAGTTTAAGCCGATGGATGCAATGGGTAATGACATCACATGTGCGCTATTATCACAAGAAAAACAGGTCATCAGGACATATTTGGCAAGGAAGATATAAAAGCTTTATTGTCGAGCAAGAGAGTTATTATTTGAGTGTTATGCGATATATTGAGGCAAATGCTTTGCGAGTCGGACTGGTAGATGAAGCACAAAAATGGCATTATGGTTCACTTTATGAAAGAACATTTGGTAAGAATACTTTTTTATGCGAGCCATTAGTAGAGTTGGGTGATGAATGGAAAGAGTTTGTCAATGAGCCTATAAAGATGTTTGAGTTAGAAACTTTGCGTAACAGTGTTAATCGACAAGCTCCACTTGGCGAAGGGGCTTGACAGATAGAAACAGCAACCAAACATGGGCTTCTATCCACTCTTGGAAATCGTGGCAGACCTAAAAATAGAGTAGTTTAAAAAGTAGCCTGTCATTTCCCCATTATTTCATTATTTCCCCATTATTTATTATTTGCCCATTATTAAGAGGATAAAGCCCAAGAAAAAGAGCTGGATTGCCGCGCTTCGCTCGCAATGACAAGAGTGGCAGTCTCAATGACAAGCGGGCAATCTCAATGACACAAACGCGGCATTGTCACTGCGAGGAACAAAGTGACGCGGCAATCTAGTTTTTAAATATGCCGCTTATTTAGCACCGACTTTCAGTAGTACGACATTAATTGTTTTAAGAAAGATAACAAAATCCATCCATAATGACCAGTTTTGTATATACCATACATCCAAATCGACTCTCTTTTTGAAAGTCAGCTCATTTCGCCCGCTAACTTGCCATAAACCCGTTAGTCCCGGTTTTACTTTGAGTATTATCTCTTTATTATCTTTGCCTATATCGCCTAGCTCTTCAGGCATATAAGGTCGCGGACCTATAAGATTCATATCGCCTTTTAATATATTATAAAACTGCGGCAACTCGTCAAGCGATGTTTTTCTTAAAAATTTACCGACTTTTGTAATTCTCGGGTCATTTTTATATTTATGATATTTCTCATAATAGTCCACTTCATCAGGGTTTTGCAAAAGATATTCATCCAAAATATTTTGGCTGTTTTCATACATTGTGCGATATTTATAACACTCAAATAGTTCAGAATTTTTACCCAGTCTTTTCTGTTTAAAAAAAGTATCTCCGCTTGAATCCATATTTATAAAGTAGCGAATAAAGAGATGCGAAATAAGAGCAAGAGGAAAAAGCATAATGATTACTATTTTTTCAAAAAAATATTTTATAAATATATTTTTATAGTTTAAGAGCCTATTTTCGATGTGAAGTGCCGAAAACCTTATATTTGAAAAATCAACTATCGTCGTATGCGAAAAATCCAGATTATCCAAATACGGAATGAGATATATATCTTTGGTGTTATGCGAAAACTCTCTTATGCTCTCTTGAAGCCTGTTTATCTCAAAACCTCTTGAAGAGACTACGACAATATCGTAACTCTCATCATTAACCTCATACCCAAAATACCAATTTTTCGTTATTTCATTGCATATAATCTCGTAGTTCTCTTCATCTGCCATAACTCTGACTTTGATTTTAAAAAAATCAAACGAAAAAAGAAATTTTTTAAATAATCTTTTAAAAAAAAGAGTGGCAAATATAGCTATAACAAAAAAATTTAGTAAAAACGGCACCGAATATACATCAGATATTTTAGCAAGAGATATAACCGTAAAAACAACAAAAAATGAGAAGAAAAACACTTTGAGTATTTTTTTTGCATCACCCCAAAAATCATACCTGATCACATATATTTTTTGGGTAGCAAAAGAGGCTAAAATGAAGATAGGAATCCAAAGATAAGAGGCGATATCTACACTGCCGCTTATTGCAAATTGTGCTGCTTTTAGAGAAAAATAGAGCACTAAAAAGTCAGCACTTACAAGCAAAAATGTAAGCAGATATAGTGAGGGTTTAAATTTAAGAGTGTTCATAAAGCAGATTATACTTCAATTTTATAAACTCTTTTATCTCATCTTTAAATCTTTGCGTAGCATAACGCTCGGTATTTTTGGATATATCGGCTAGATTAAACTTCAACCCCTCAAACTTATAAACCGCATTTACGATATCTTCTTTTGTCTGCTTTTCAAAATGCACCCCGTTTACGCCATCTACCACGGTTTCAGCCGTAGCGCCGCCGTTTAATGCAATAACAGGAGTTCCGCATGCCATAGCCTCAATCGGCACTATGCCGAAATCTTCAACCGCAGCATAAACGAAAGCTTTTGCTCTTTGCATATAATTTATCAAAATTTTATCTTCACAAAAACCTAAAACAGATATATTTTCTTTTGCAATCTTTTTTATCAGTTCATACTCTTCACCGCTGCCGATAACGACAAGCTTTTTATCGTTCATCTCATTAAATGCTTCGACTATAAGTTTTGTTTTTTTATAAGGAACAAGCCTTGATGCGGTTAGATAAAAATCCTCTTTGTCTGCTTTAAAAGTAAAATTTTGCGTATCTACGGGAGGATATATAACAACAGAATCTCTGTTATAGGTTCTTTTAATTCTCTCTTGCACAAAAACTGAATCGGCTATAAAATAGTCAACTCTGTCTAATGTTTTTATATCCCATTTTCTTATATATTGCAGCGTTAATTTTAAAATAATTTTTTTTATGCCTTTTATCTCTTTTGTGTACTCGTCATAAAGATCCCAAGCATAGCGTATCGGAGTATAGCAGTATGATATATGGAGTTGGTTTTTACTTTTTTTTACACCCTTTGCGACCGCCCATGATGAACTTATAATCAAATCATACGAACTGACATCCAAACTCTCTATTGCCTTTGGAAAAAGAGGAAAATAGCTTCTGAAATGTTTTTTGGCAAAAGGAAGTTTTTGGATAAACGATGTTTTGGCAAATCTGCCGCCGATAACCGTTTCTCTGTCTTTATCGCTTAAAAAATCAACAAGAGAGAAAATATCGGCATTTGGGTAAATATCTACCAAAGCTCTTAAAACTTTTTCGGCTCCCGCATTTGTTACAAGCCAGTCATGGACTATTGCTACTTTCAACTATGGTACCTTTTACATCTAAGCTTCAAGCATATCTCTTAGTGTCTCTTTAAACTCTTTTTGTTTTACTTCGCCAATCATACTAAAGAGTTTTTCGCAAGAACCGGTAAGAGCTTTTATCTCCCCTTTTCTTACAAAATCAGGATTGATTTTAACTTCTATGTTATAACCCGACATCTCATTCATCATATCTATCACATCCAAAAGCTTTATGCCTCTGTTTGCAGATATATTTACAACTTCTGATGAGATAGTGGATTCTAGCAGTTTTTTATAAATTTCACACACATAACCGATATCATTAAACTCCCTGCTTACATCTATATTACCGAGTTCAATAGTTTGATTCTTCTCTTTAAAATGTTTTATGATTTTTGGAATTAAAAAATTATCTTCTTGATTTATACCCGTATAATTAAAAGGTCGCGATATTATGATGTTTAATTTTTCAAAATAGTTTCTAGCCAGTGACTCCATGGCATATTTGCTGGCACCGTAATGGTTTGTGGGTTTTGGGCAGAGTGTTTCATTAAGAACTTCCACTCCTAGATTGCCATATACGGTTGCACTGCTTGCCATGATTATTTTTTTTGGATTTTGATTTAGAAGTACCAATACATCAAGTATATTAATAGCACCGATTGTATTGATAGCATAAAAATCTTCATTGTGTCCGTGCGCAGGAAAAGAGATACCTGAGAGCACTATGATAAAATCAGGTACTACTTCTCTTAAAACATTATCTATATCTGCCTTGTAAGTGATATCTACTTTAAATATTTTATCACTTGCCCTAGAGTATGAAGTTCCGTAAACCTCATAACCAGCATTTTGCAGATAAGCTGATAAATGGTTTCCCGTAAATCCGTCTATACCGAAAATAAGAACTCTCTTAGAAGCTGTGTCCAATCTCATTCCTTCTTAAATCCTCTTTTACCATCATAGCACAAAGCTCTTCAAGCGTGCATTTCGGCTCCCATCCAAGCTCATCTTTTGCTTTTTGAGGATTGCCTATAAGAAGCTCAACCTCGGCAGGTCTGTAAAACTTAGGATTTACTCTTACGACTATTTTGCCGCTTGCTTTGTCAATTGCAACTTCATTCTCATCTTTTCCGCTAAACTCAAGTTCAATGCCTGCTGCTTTAAACGCCATCGTTACAAAATCTCGCACCGTCTCGGTTCTGTTTGTAGCCAGTACATAAGTATCTGGCTTTGGAGCTTGAAGCATCAAGTACATCCCCTCTACATAATCCTTTGCAAATCCCCAGTCTCTTTTTGCATCCATATTTCCGAGTTCTAAAACATCGAGTTTGCCGAGTTTGATTTTAGCCACGCTGTCCGTTATCTTTCTTGTAACAAACTCTCTTCCTCTTAAAGGTGACTCATGGTTAAAAAGTATACCGCTGCATCCAAAAATATTATAAGATTCTCTGTAGTTTATTACCATCCAATGAGCATAAAGTTTTGCGACACCGTAAGGACTTCGCGGATAAAACGGCGTACTCTCTTTTTGCGGTATCTCTTGAACAAGCCCAAACATTTCAGATGTGGAAGCTTGATAAAATTTTATTTTCGGATCTACTATGCGGATAGCTTCAAGAAGATGCACACATCCCAGACCGGTTATATGAGCAGTTGCAAGCGGCTGTTCAAACGATACTCCGACAAAACTTTGAGCTGCAAGATTATATATCTCATCAGGTTTTATATCCGCCACCATTCTGATACTATTTGCCTGATCCGTCAAATCATACTCTACCAAATGAAGGTTTGGATTGTTATGGATGCCAAGCTCTTCGATACGCCAAAAATTGACGGAAGAGGTTCTTCTGTAAGTACCATAAACCTCATAACCTTTTTCAAGAAGCAATTGTGCAAGATATGCACCGTCTTGTCCCGTAATACCCGTAACTATAGCTTTTTTCATATTTACTCCTATTCTACTAGTTTATCCAAGAGATTTAACTCTTTAAAATTATTCGTAACCATTAAAAGTCCGATATATGAGTTAACCATCTCATACATATTTTCTACATATTTGTATTTTACTTCATTTAGTTTATTTTTAGCATCATTTAAATCTATAATGCTTTTAAGTCCATGGTCATACCCTTGATTTATCGCTTGCAGATAAAGTTCTGCCGACTCAAGAGCTTTTTTATACATCCCAACTGATTCTGCAGAAGCTTCAAAAACGGCTAAATACTCATCATATTGTACATGAACCTCTTTTTTTGCATTTTCTAAATCTTCGCCGGCAGCCTTTTTCATAAGCCTAGACGAATCAATCTTTGACGATACATAACCGCCACCGTAAATAGGCATATTAAGGCTTAGCATTGCATACATTGAATTATCATAAGGTGCATCGACAGTCGGTGTATCCGTATCATACTTTGAGTATGCTGCATCAAAAGTAACTTTAGGCAAATGTCCTGTTTTTGCATTTTCCAACTCTGAATTGGATATTTCAACCGCAGTCTCGGCCTGTTTTACTTTTAAACTTTTTTCCAAATTACTCTTACCGACAACTTGTGCCTTCATCTCTCCTATAGTTTCTAAAATTAGCTTATCAGACTCGATTTTTGGCAATTCATAGTTAATATTTCCAATATACTGTTTAAATTTCAGATCATAAACATTAAATAGTTTATTTTCTTTATCAAGTTCTATCTGTGCAGAATTATACTCAACTCTCATTTGAAGCAGATCCATCTTGTTTGACATATTCATATCAAATTTTTTGGTTAATCCTTCAAGTTTAGATCTGTTATACTCAAGGTAAGATTCTAGCAATTTTATCTTGTTTTGCGATTTTAAAATATCAAGATAGGTTTTAAAGAGCTTTTGAGCCAACTCCTCTTTTTCAGACTCAACTTTTATCCCGGAATATTTACTTCTTGACTCTTGCATATCTATTCTTGTGTAAATTTCCGGATTGTAGATAGATTGTCTGGCACTAAGCGAATAAGTTATCAAACCTTGTCTAGTTATATTTTTCGTCGGATTTGCTTCATACTCAGATTTTCTATATGATGCAGATAAATTAATTTGAGGATAGAGCTGCGACTCTTCTTGATTTATCTTCTCTTTTTCAGCCTCAGAGACATAAATGGATGAGCGAATATGATTTGCATTTTCAAGAGCCAATCCATACGCTCTTGAAAAATTTAAAACCTCGGCATCCGCACTACTAAAAAATAGCCCGCTCAGAAGCAGACAAAGCGCGTATCTATTACTCTTCATTAAATCCCCTGCTTACCATATCTGTAAGTGGTTTTATGAGATAACTCAGCATTGTTCTCTCTGACATTTTTATCATTACCTCTGCAGGCATACCTGAAACAAGCTCAAATCCATATTCCGCTATTTGCTGTTCTCCATTTTTTGTCACTTCTATCTTCGCTTCATAGTATGGTAGACCGCTTTTCTCATCCTTAAAACTATCGGCTGAAACATGCACGACTTTTCCCTCTATTACATGAGTATCGCGTGTATTAAAAGCCGAAAATCTTATATCCGACATCAATCCGACTTTAACTTTATCTATATCTGCTGTTTGTACCTGAGCTACAACTATAAGTTTCGATTTTTGCGGAATTATCTGCAGTATATCTCTTCCCGGTGCAACAACGCCACCGACAGTATGTAAGCTTAGTCCGACAACCGTTCCGTCAATCGGAGAAACTACACTTGTTCGTTTAAGAGTATCTTCTACGGAAACTATTTTTGATTGTAGGTCAAAAAGAATAGATTTGGCTTTTACCAGCTCATTTAGAGTCACTTTTGCAAACTCTTTTTCTCTTAATAGCTGTTGATTTTTTGTCTCGTTTATAGCTTCGTAAAGTTTTGCTATCTCAGAGTCTGTTTGAGAGATATCTCCCTCAATCATGTTTTTCTCTCTGCCTAAATCTCTTATCTTTAACTTATCAACTAATCTCTGTTTATAAAGCTCTTCCCACTCTAAAATCTCTTCACTTATTGATTTCATTCTAGATTTTTTAGCTTCCATCAAAGATTTTAGTCCGCTTATCTGATTTTCGAGCTGCACAACTCTATTTTGAGAGATGATTTTCTCATCTTCTATACTCTTTTTAGTTTCAAAAAAGATACTATTTTGCTCTTTCTTAATACCCTCGTTTTTAAGCTCATCAGGATAAACGACGCTGCTTTGTCCGTCTCTTTGAGCCACCAATCGCGCATAAAGCGCCGATGCGTCATCATATTGTGTTTTAAAGATGTCAAGTTGACTTTTTATATTTATCTCTTTTATTTTTAAAAGAATGTCACCTTTTTTTACTTCATCACCGTCTTTTACATATATGTTCTCTATTACTCCGCCCTCTAAATGCTGAATAGTTTTTTTATCCAAATCAGCCGAAACTTTGCCGATTGCTACGGAAGATTCAGCAAGCGGTGCAAAAGCCATCCATCCGCCAAATATTGCAAATAGTAAAAAAACTATCCCAAAGCCAAATCCGATAACTTTAGAATCATTTGTAGACGGCATTTTTATATCTCTATTTTCGCTCATAATTTTCCTTAATTTTCAGGCTTGCTGAGTGATATTTTAGGCGCACTTTGCGGCTGTTGTTGCTGAGGCTGAGCCTGTTGTTGCGCTGCTTGAGCCTGAGCTTGTTGTGCATTTTTTGCCAAATGCGCTAAAACTTCATTTGTATTTCCATACAGTTCTAAAGTTCCCTGTTTAATTAAAGCTATTTTATTTGTTACTTGAAGTATGCTTGGTCTATGCGTTATTATTACTACTGTAGAGCCCATCTGCTTTAAGTAATTGATAGCATTAACAAGTCCAACTTCACCTGCCTCATCTAGGTTTGAGTTTGGTTCATCCAGAACAACTAAAACAGGATTATTGTAAATTGCTCTTGCAAGTCCGACTCTTTGTCTCTGTCCACCGGAAAGCGTCGCTCCTCCGACACCAATTTTAGTATCGTAACCCTCAGGAAGTCTGAGTATCATCTCATGAACACCTGCTCTTTGTGCGGCTTCTACGACTTTTTGAGAATCTATCTCACCGAATCTTGCTATATTTTGACTAACAGTTCCTTCAAAAAGTTCTATATCTTGTGGCAGATATCCTATATATTGCCCCAAATCATGCTTATCCCATTGGTAAATATCCGCTTTATCAAGTCTAGCTTTACCTGCAGCTAATGGCCAAAGACCCAGAATAATTCTTGCAAGAGACGATTTACCTGCTGCACTCGGTCCTATTATACCTACAACATCACCTTTTTGGATCATCATAGATATACCTCTAAGCGACGGCTGAGCAGCACCAGGCGGAACCACAACGGCACCCTCAAGCAAAATCTCTCCTTGCGGGGCAGGCAGCTTCATATACTCTTTATCTTTAGGAAAATCATTTAAAAGCGCATCTAGTTTTTGGTAAGATGCTCTGGCACTGCTAAATCCTTTCCAACTACCGATAATCAAATCAAGAGGCGCCAGTGCTCTACCCATAATTATAGAACCTGCTATCATCATACCGGGAGAAAGTTCCATTTTTATCGCAAGATACCCACCGATTCCAAGAATGAGAGATTGAAAAAGCATACGCAAACTCTTTGATGCATTTGACCATATTCCCGCACTGTTACTTGCATCATTTTGAGCATTTAAAAAACCGAAATATCTCTCTTCCCATATCTTTCTAATGTTCTCTTTCATACCCATTGCATGAACAATTTCTGCATTTCTAAGATTTGCTTCAACAAATGCCGATGAAGATCTGCTTAGATTATTTGCTTCACTAAGTTTTTGTTTCGTAGTATATTCGTTTGCTATAGTAATACCAACCAAAATAATTGCGGCGAATATTGCAAAATACCCAAAAACAGGGTGAAACATAAAAAGAACTGCTATATATATAACCATCCATGGCGCATCAAAAAATGCAAACAAACCGTTTCCAGTCATAAACTGTCTAACTTGCGTAAGGTCGTTTAGAGGCATCGAAGATGCTTTACCCGGGTATTTTTGTGCTAACTCAAAAACAGAATCAAAAACTCTTTGGCTTAACAAACTATCCATTTTATTTCCGACTTTTACAAGAACCCTAGATCTTACAACCTCTAAAAGCGCCATAACTAAAAACAAGAAAACCACTATTCCGGTAAGCATTATAAGAGTGTCTTCGCTTCTGCTTGCCAAAACCCTATCGTATAGCTGTAACATATATAGTGGCGGAACAAGCATAAGCAAATTTATGATTAAACTGAAAAAACCGACAGCTATAAATGATTTTTTAGATTTAGCTATGGCCTCTTTTAGTTCTGATACTTTTTTATTCTGTACTTTTGATAATTTATTTGCCATTGAATCCCTTTTATATATAAATTTTATCTGTGTCATTGCCACGGCTAAAGCCTCTCAGTGACAAGTGCGGCAATCTAATCAACTCTGTCTTTTTTGCGCTATTTCAAAAAGAGTGCCGATATTATTTAATGATTTTAGATGAGCATCTATCATAGTCATAATACCTTTTCTAACCCAGTCGGCTAAAATATCATCGCTTAGCGCATTAAGTTTTTCTCTATCTACAACTTTAAAGCCCTTTACCAAAACTTTTTTCTCATCGCCCTCACCTACTGAAATCTCTCTGTCTTCAAGGATTCCGCTTTGTGAAATAATTTTAACTACATTTTGAGTAACACTCATTTGAGTATCGTAAGAAGTTAAAAAATTAATAGCATGTTCTAATGTTTCAGACTTTTCGCCGTCTTTTTTAAAAAGCTGTTTGCCTTTTGATTTTGAAAAAAGTGAAGAATCCTCATCTATTAAAATTACTTTTTGCTGTGGATTCTCTTTTGTGCTTGCCAAAGAGAACGGATACTTTCTTAAGTATGACGGAACATAAGAAGTTATCCATTTTCCATCTAAAGTTATCGCCAAACTATCTGACCCCAAAGAAACAACTGCTATTAAAGATGAACTTTCATCTGCCGTAAAAACTATAGGAAATACTTCACCTACTTGTGAAACTTCACTAGCCAAAACAGGTATATGAGTTACAGATTTTGCAAAATTCAAATCCGTCAGTGGATTTATCTTTAACTCTTTGTGTTTTTCTTTATCTAAGATTGCTAAATTTTTGTACATTTTTTTTCCTTTTTCAATACGATCTTTTTTAGGACGACCTCTATCTTTTAAAGATAGACTCATTCCTACTATTATCTCAAGATTTTTTATAAACTCTAAACTACCGGTAATACTCTGTTTTTCTAAACATATCGCTATAAACTCGCTCTTACTTTTATCTATTTTGGAGTTAAAGAGTGCCGAGTATTTTTGCACTCTTTGCTCATCCGTAAATCCCAACTTTTTATACAAACCATGATAAGAGACGAGATCATCTTTTTTGTTATATAGATTTTTATAAATACTGCTAAAGAGATGCTCTCTTGGAGCAAGCTTCTCTATATAAATCATAACATCAAAAAGAAATTTATCATTTTCTACAAGCGAAGATTTATATCTGCCTTCCCAAATAGTCCCTGTGCGATTATACTTTTTGTTAAAATAACCTACATATTTTCTACCCAGGCTTTGCATAAATTTTGACAAAGCATCTTCATTTGACGGAGTAGCTAAAAATTCAAAATAGTGCGGCATTAAAATATAAGCATGAACAGCCAAATCATTATTTGCACTAGACTCTTTTAAAATAGTCGTAAATGCTCTATAATCTGACTCATCTCTAAAAATAGTAAGCTTATCCAAACTCTTTAGTATCACATGTTGTGAAGAATCTTTAACAAAAATTCTAACTTTTCGTGCCAAATTTGTTCCTTAACTTACTTTCAAACTGAATTGTATGCAAATAGAACTTAAGAGACAATTAAATAACTCCGACACTATTTTTATATTTTTAAATAGGTGCCATAGTCAATACTGTGTTATTTCGTCATTGCGAACACGCCTTCTTAGTCATTGCGAGCGAAGCGAAGCAATCTATACATTCAGATTGCCGCGTCACTCCGTTTCTCGCAGTGACTACTCCTTGTCATCGCGAGCGAAGCGTGGCAATCTCTATCAGACTACCATGTTCATATCAGAAATGATGTGAAATCCCCCATCTGATATAAGGTATAGCCGATTTTATCACTTGAAATATTTGCGACAGCATAAAGCTATCCAAGCTGGCACTTGCTACCATATTTCCAGAACTAAGCGTCATAGTGGTTTGTTTTGAATTTATATCAAAAGAGAAATTAACCTCTAACAAAAGCTCTTCGCTTGTTCTTAAAAGTTCTAAATTTACATTGTCCGTTTTTGATGTAATTTTATCTTTAGTTTCTACTTGAGGAGCTATTTCAAAATCAACAGCACCGTAATGTCTAGCCATAAACTCTTCGGCAGAAGGAATTAGATTTAAGATAAAATTTCTTGTTATCATAAAATCAACTCTGTTATAAATATCTTGATAATTTACGACAAGCCTTAATCTATCTTCAAGTTCATCATAAATCGGTGTAAATGTTTTTGCCGTAATATTTTTCTTCATAAATGGGATTTTACATAAAATCAGTTTTATTAAAGGTTAATTAGCTAAAATTGCACTCTATTTTTCGCCGACATAGCTCAGTTGGCTAGAGCAGCTGATTTGTAATCAGCAGGCCCGGGGTTCAAATCCTCGTGTCGGCACCACTTCTTAGTTTCAAATAATCATACCTTTTAGCAACCGTAACAAAATTTAAGTATAATTGCTTCAATGATTGAAATAAAATACATTTTACCGTTTATATTATCATTTTTATTTATCTATCTTCTTATAAGATACGCTTCAAAAATCGGTATATTGGATATACCAAACGATAGAAGCGTGCACAATGGTGCCATACCCAGAAGCGGCGGTCTTGGCTTTATCTCTGCACTTTTTATATCGTTTATGATACTTGAATTTAACTTATTTGTGCAGCATATTTATATGTTTTTGGCAATTGCCATAATTTTTGTCGTGGGCTTTTGGGATGACTATAAAAATATAGCCCCTAAAATTAAATTCTTTGCGATAGGCTTGTCTACTCTCTTTTTATACTTTGACAATATTTATATAGATTCTTTGGGAGTTTATTTTGGATTTGATGTCACGCTAGCTTATTTAAGTATTCCGTTTACCGTTTTTGTCGTAAGCGGATTTACAAACGCCCTAAATCTCATAGATGGGCTTGACGGATTGGCAGCAGGAATTTCCATAGCCATACTGGCAACTTTTGCTTATGTCGGCATAGTTTTTGATGATGAATTGATATTTTTGCTATCCATATTTACAATAGCGGTTTTGGTCGCTTTTATACTATTTAATTGGTCACCGGCAAAGATTTTTATGGGTGATGGCGGCAGTTTAACTATCGGTTTCATCATATCTACAATAGCAGTTTTAAGCATAAAACATATACACCCGGTCATAATTTTATACTTCGCCGCCATTCCCATCATAGATACCGTCGTTGTTATGCTTAGACGAATAAATATGAAACGCTCACCGTTTTTAGCCGATAAAACGCATATACATCATATATTGCATAGATTTTTTGGAGATACGAAACAGACAGCAACATTTTTGATACTTACGCAGCTTATATTTTGTTTTTTAGGATATGTAGTCGCCAGACATATTGAACTCTATCCAAACGGTCTATTTCCGATAGCTATGATTTTTACTTTTTTTATCTTGATTGCAATGGCATATATGGTTTTTACTGCTATTTTAAAAAAGGAATAAGTTTACTCTAATTGAACTCTCTGATTAATTATAGATTGCTCACTCGCAACGACAAGGAATAGCGTCACTGCGAGGAACTAAGTGACGCGGCAGTCCAAGAGCTCAATTACTAGTTATCTTTTCACAAATCCCATTAGCTTACTTGGATATTTTGAGAGTATCTTAAAAATATTCGTATCAATCCCGTTTTGTCTGCAAATCCTAAGTTGCTCAATGTTGTTTGTCCAAATACTGCTAAATGATGTGCTGATACCGCCCAATCTCATCTTTACAATCACCTCTTTGATGTAGCTGTAACTTATCTTATGAGTGTACAAAAATCTGGCAAGTATATCAAAATCTGCCGCTATTTTAAGATCTGTTCTAAATAACCCGTATTTCTCATAAACCCATCTTTTTACAAAAAAAGTGGGATGAGCAGGCATCCAACCATACGCAAACTTCTGCGGCGTAAAGTAACTGCTGTCATAGTATCTCACAATTTTGTCTAAATTTTCAGATTTTACATATACCAAATCAGCAAATACGCTATCTGTTTGCTTCTCTTCAAACTCTTTTACGACTCTTTCAATCACTCTGTTATCTATGTAGAAATCATCGCTGTTTAGTATCCCCACCACATCACCAGTAGCAAGAGCAATACCTTTGTTCATAGCATCATAAAGCCCACAATCAGGCTCACTTACAAACTTGCTTATCTTATCGCCGTAACTTTTCACAACTTCAACCGTACCATCCGTACTTGCACCGTCTATTATAATATACTCTATATCTTTATATGTCTGAGCAAGAACAGAATCAATCGCATCTTTTATGGTTTTTTTGTTGTTCCAAACTACCGTTATGATTGAGATTTTCAAATTTTATTCTCCAAATTTTTTATCCCAAACCTCTTGATAAAATACATAAGTTTCTTCAAAACATTTATCCCAATTAAATTTTTTAGATTGTTCTAAACCTTTATTTATTAACTCCCTTTTAAAGTCATCATCTTCAAATTTATATATCTCTTTTATAAAGCTATCTACTTCTATATTATTTACTAAAAGCCCTGCATTTCCGGCTACTTCCGGTATGGAAGAGATATTTGTACTTAACACCGGACATCCGGCTCTCATAGCTTCTGCTATCGGTATCCCAAATCCTTCATAGCTTGATGGATAAAGTAAACATAAAGCATTGTTATAAAGCACATTTAGCATATCTCCGGCTATACTGCTAAAGTAAAAAACTCTGTTTTCAATATCACGCATCATCACCTTTTCACTATCATCAAACTCTTTTCCGCCAACAACCACTAAACTATAATCAGTAATTTTTTCTAAAACTTGAACTGCTATATAAAAGTTTTTATAACTGCTTCTATCTCCTATATATAAAATATATGTTTTATTTTTTAAAATCCCAAATTCATTTTGTAACTGCCATTGTGGGTTTTCAAGCTTTTTAAATTCATCGCCTATACCGACATAAATAACTTTTATTTTTGATTGCTCTATATGAGGGTAAAACTTCATCAAATCTTTTTTAGTATTTTCAGATATGCAGATAATGCCGTCGCTTCTTTTTATAGCAAAACCTTTTTGCCAAATATGAATATATTTAGCCAAACCGCCTCTAAAATGCTCATAAGTAAAATCATAAACGGTAGTAATATTTACTACATCTTTTTGAAGTGAGACTCTATAATAACTGCTATGAAAAATTGAGTTTGAAGAAAGTTTTTTTATAAACGGTAAATATCTTAGTATTTTGACTTTTATACTACTCTCTCGTTTAGTATTTAAATCAATTTCTTTTCTAAATATATTTTCATTTTGTGATTCATAAAAAATTATTTCATTATTTTTTTGTTTTATTCTTTTAATAAGTTCTACCCAATAAATAGAAATTCCTCCAGCCTTTTGGAGTGAAAAAATTATATTATCATAAGTTATTGAAAATTTCATTCTACACCCCCCCTAAAAATATAGCTATATATTATTAATTTCTATTTTTATAATAAATGATTTTTTTAATCTTATCTTTGCACATCTCTTTTATGATAAGCCAAATATAAAATAGATTTGTTTTTGTATTTTTCTCAACTATATTCCAACAGCCGACAATACTATCAACTCTTTTGATATCAGAAACACCACCTGATGAGATACTGGAGATTATAACTTCTACATACTTGAAGTTTTTATTATTTTTATACGCTTTATAAAAAAACTCAAAATCAGCACCTATGCGATTTGATAGATTGAATTTATTTGCTTTATGAAGTTTTGAAGAGATAAACGCACTCTGATGGCTAAACTGTGACCCTTGCCATATATTTTGCATATCTCCGGCTTTGGCTATTCGCTTTCTACTCGGATATCTCACTTCATGATTGCCGTATAAAATATCTACATTTTTATAGTTTGTTTTTGCAAAAACATTTTCAAGAACATTCTCTTTAAAAAACCAATCTCCGGCATTCATAAAGTTCAGCCACTCACCTGTAGCTGCATCTATTCCCTTATTCATAGCATCATAAATCCCGCCATCCCTCTCACTCACCCAGTAATCAATCTTATCTTCATACTTTTTAATGATATCAACCGTAGAGTCAGTTGAACCGCCGTCTATGATGATATACTCTACATTCTCGTAAGTTTGGTTTATTACACTTTGAATGGTCTCTTCAAGATATTTTTCGCCGTTATATACAACTGTAATAATTGAGATAAGAGGTTTATCCTCGCCTTTTCGCGGTTCATTAAATACTGTTTTCATAATAAAACACTCTCATATATTTTTTGTGTTTGTAAAGCTGTTTGTTTCCATGAAAAATATTCTAGCCTTTTAGTTCCATTTTGTACCAATTTATCTCTTAGATTTATATCATTTAAAACTTGTGAAATAGCATTTTTAATAGAATTTTCATTATATGGGTCAAAGTAATATGCGCCATCAGCAGCAATTTCTGGCAATGAACTAGAGTTACTGCAAACCAACGGACAATTACAAGAAAATGCTTCGAGCACAGGAATCCCGAAGCCTTCGTACAAAGATGGAAACACAAACAATTGTGCATTCTTATAAAAATAAGCCAGAACTTCATCATCTAAATCGTATTGAACTACTTGTTTAGATATTTCTAAATCTTTAAGGAGTTTTATCTCTTTAGTTATAAATTTTCCACCACCTGCACAAACAACACTTAACTCTTTATCTTCAATAAGCAGTGTTGTTATGCTTTTTATAAATCTATTAAAATTTTTATATCCGCCTCTCGAACCAACAAAAAGTATATATCTTTTGGGCACAGCGATATTTGCTATCATATCAGATTTAAAAAGCATAGAATTTCCAAGATAAACAACTTCAATTTTAGATTCATCTACCCCAAAAAGCTCTATTAAGTCGTTTTTTGTGCTTTGTGAAATAGCTATGATTTTAGATGCTTTTTCTACTAAAAGTTTTTTATTTTCACTTGTTTTATCATTAGGCAAAAACATATCTTTAAATTTTTCATGAATCATATCGTACACAGTCAAAATAAAAGGTTTATTACCAATGTATTTTAAAAAATATGGGTCATAATATGTAGGATGAAAAATATCAAAATCTTGTTTTTTTAATTCTAAAATCGTATTTGATTTGTTAATCAAATTCATTAATCTTTGCTTCCCCCTAAACTCTTTATGAGGTATAAAATTCATATAATTTACATATTTTTTATCTGATATGTAGTGGTTGTTGGACACAAATAGAGCTGTTTTTGTTTGAACACTCTCTATTTGATCAAACTCGTATATAAGTTCATAAAAATATCTCGATATTCCTCCGTACTTTTGCGATGTAAATATTTGATGGTCATATAGAATTTTCATACAAATGTCTTTTTAAAATATCTTTTTATAACGCCAAGTTTTGAATAAATTTTAAAATTACTCCACGCACCTTTTACTAAAATTATAAAAAAAGAGATTACAGCAATAAATATATTTTTCTCATTTAAATAAAATGAGGCAAAATTATTGCTCATTGCTACCCAATAGTATCTTGCATGCCATTTTGGAGCTCCAATAACCTGAATAATTCTTTCATACGATGCAGAAGTACTATCACCATAGCTTCTATTAACACAAATATTATCAATTACTTTAGCTTTTCCTTTAAACAATACTTGCGACATCCATATCCAATCTCCAGCTAAAACATTTGGCATGCAACACTCAGTTAATTCGCCTGTTCTGTAAGCACCACAAAAAATAGAATTGTCCTGAACATTCCAAAGATATTTTATAACTCTTAATATTGGAATATTTGAATTTATTTGAATTATATTTCCATAATGTGTTATTTCATTTTTTTCACTATTTTTATATGTAGCAAACCCTGATACAAGTATATATGAGGAATCTTTTTCAAGTTCACTAACACAAGCTCTAATATATTCTTTATCTAAATAATCATCATCTCCATGCCATAAAAAATATTTTCCAGTTACTTGTTTTCTCGCAAATTCAAAATTTTTTGTTGGACCTTGGTTAATATGGTGTCTGAAATATTTTATTCGTTTATCTTCTTTTTGTAATTCTTTACAAATACTTTCTGTATTGTCATTAGAGCAATTGTCTGAAATAATAATTTCTAAATTAGTATAAGTTTGTTCTTGAATTTTTTTTATAGCTATTTGTAGTTTTTCAATTCTATTATATGTTGGTACGCACACACTTACTAGTTGCTCATTGTCAATATCATCTCTCATTAAAATACCTTTCTTTAAAATTTAAAATATATTGTCTCCCTATTTTTGTTGATAAAACAGATACGACTAAACTTATTATTCCTACTACAAATATATAAAAGGTTAATAAATAAGGATTTATAATTATTAAATTATCTAAAAATTTTCTTGCTAAAAAAACGATAAATAAAGATAAAAAAGCAGGTATCAATAAATCATATATGTACCATTCCCATTTTTCTTTCCGTAATATTTTTTTATGCATAAATGAAATACTAACTAAAACATATCCTATATTGATTCCAACCCATATCCAAGCAGCAGATATAACTCCATATATCGGCACAATATATATAAATAATGGAATGATAACCATAATCGCAAACATATTTATTATCACGGTCAATCTAGACCATCCATACGAAAGCTGTGCTAAATATGGAATATGCATAATTCCATTTAAAGCTGTGCCTATTATCCAAATTGAAACTATCGGCGCTACAAAATTAGTTAATGTTTCATCATGACTCCAAAGTAAAATAACTTCTTTAGAAAAAAAACTAAGCACTAGCGTTGCTGGAACTATCATAATAGTCATCAATTGTGAAAATTTATGATACTGGTCAATAAACTCTTGTTTCTTTTTAGAAGTAATTAATTGTGTAAAATAAGGAAATGCTACATTACTAATAGGTGCTATCAAAAGAGACAATACTCCAGAAATTGTAACGGCAATAGAAAAATATCCAAATTCTTCTAATGTAAGTAATGTTGAAAGCAATAATTTATCTACTTGTGTAAGCAGAGTGGCTAAGAGTGTAATTATCATCATTCCACCTGCAAATCTCCAAACATTTTTAAGACTCTTTATTGAAAAGTGCGCAGATTCTTTAGATAGCGGAAGTAAAAATTTTGTTTTTGAAAAGAGCAATATCAATTCTAATAGCGCAATTATCACTTGAAATATAAAGAATACCTCAATTGTAGATGAAACAAATTCAAGAACCGCTATAACACCTGCTCCTCTAACAGTAGCAATAAAAATCATCCATACATTCAACCAAATATGTTCTTGTAATCCAGTTATAGCGCTACGATAAATAATGCCCATCCATCGAATAGCCAATATAACTCCCATCAGCTTAAGTGCCTCAACAACCGTATCTATTTCAAGATTTTGAATTTTCAGCCAATCTACTGCAATAAATGAAGCTCCACTAAAGATTATAAAAAATATTAAAATTGCTACAATAAAATAGATAATTTCGACAGTTCTGAGAAGATTTCCAATACTTTGTGGAGTATGTGCACCTACTTTAAATCTTGCCATTTCCCGATTCAAAGTAGGTGACAATCCCATATCTAAAAGTGCTAATAAACCTTGAAATACAACAAAAAGTCCGATAAGCCCATATGATTCAATACCCAAATAACTTATATAAATAGGTACAAATACAAAGCCCATCAATACCGACCAAGCATTTCCAAGGTAATTAACTAAAATATTTTTTTTTACTGCCAAAATATAATAACTTTACTTCAATTTCTTCAAATATCCATCAGGAGCAACAGTTATCAAAATCTTATTTTCTATGTCTTTATCGATTACAAAACTGTCATTTTCTTTTAAAAATTCCCCAACTGCTGTTTTTGGATTATCCCCTTTGCCCCATAATCTATCAGGGAAACTATCTTTTGGTAAATCTTCAATTATAGTATCAAATACAATGCAGTAACTTCCAATACTAGCTAAGTTAGCATACGCCTTTAACTCTGCTAGCACATGTTCGTGAGTATGATTGCTATCAAGACATACAAGTATTTTTTTGCCTCTTTGTGCAAACTCGTGAACCCTTGCTATCATCTCCTCATCTATACTTGAGCCTTGAAACATTGTAATTTTTTTACTCATAGGATGAGCTTCTATGGCTTTTTTATTATGTTCTCTTATATCTATGTCTATACCCAAAACTTCACCGTTTTCTATCTCTCCACACGCTTCTAAAAGTGTTAGCATTGATGCTGAAAATATCAAAGAACCACCATGTGCAATGCCTGTTTCTATAATTAAATCAGGTTTGACTTCCCAAATAAGCTCTTGCATAGCCATAATATCTTGAGGATACTGAATGATTGGTCTTCCTAGCCAGGAAAAATTATATGAATAATTTACTTGTGCAGATTTTTCTAAAAAATCATAGGCAACATCTTGTAGCTCTTTATTTTTACTATTAAACTCTATCAATTCAGCTCGTTCTTTTTCAAACTTTTCTATTTCAGTCATTTTTTTCCTTCGTTAATGATTTTTTCTAAACTATAGAATATGACTCTTTCATTTCCATATTCTTTCACTATCTCTTCAAAATAATTTTGGTTTACAATTAAAACCGAAGGATTTTTCCATCCCTGTATGATTTTCGCAAATTCGGTAGGTGCACAAATCTTATGTCCTGTAGTCGCAATATACTGATTTTGCTTTTTTGGATTAATATCAATACAACAATCAACATACTGTTTATTTTTATCAAATATATTCAAAAGCGTTACACCTTTTGAAGCAGCACCCCATATCACTAAAGAAGTATGTTTTGATAAAAAAATTTTAATATTTTTAAGACTTTTATCAAAAATATTTTTGGAATATCTATGTTGCACCAAAGGTTTTTTTAACTCATGTAAATTTGCAAGCATTAAAAGATACTGTGAACCAAAAACTTTTTTTGTTATTGAATTCTCAAAAAAAGAACCTAAAAAAGAGTTATTAAAATAATTACAATGCTCGTAAAATATATCCCAAAATGCCTTGTTTTCAACAATCCACTCAAAATCAGGCACTTCTATAATAATTTCAGTATGCGTAGAAGTTGCTTTTTGTATATGTTTTAAAAACTCATACGGGTTTTCAATATGCTCTAGAACATGTCTTAAAATAATCAAATCAGCATTGATTGATTTATATTTCTCGCTAAAATAATCTTTTATAATATTTTCATTGTCTCCCTCGTATGCCGGATCAAAACCATAAATATATTTAAAACCTTTCTTTTCTAAAAGCTCTATAAAATAACCTTTTCCACAACCTATCTCAACAATTTTTTTATTTTTGAATTTATTTTCAATCAAAAAATCTACAACACTGTTTAAATGCTCTACAAAAGCTTGTGAGTAATTTTGCTCATTTTGGTAGTCATCATCATAGTCCATATCTTTATTATTAAATAATCCATTAAAAACAAATCCACAATCTTGACATTGACATAAATTAACACCAACTTTCTTTTGTCGTCTTGATTCTTCTGAAGAATGGTAAGTTTTATTTTGGAAAAGTGGTAAATCATCCACATAGTACAAAGTAGTTAATTTTGTTGATTTACATATTTTACACTTAAAGTTCATTAATAATCCTTTGAAGCTTTAAATTATCACCCCAAAAAGCTATAGGCTCATAATTTGGATATGGATAAAAACCTAAATTTAATTTTAAATCACACTTTTTTTCTTTTAAGTATTTTTCTACTAATCTTCTTATAGAAATTGGTTTGCCGCTACAACAATTTATAACTTGATTTTTGTATAAATCTTGGTTGCTAATGAGTAATATGTTTTTCACAACATCATCTATATGCGAAAAGTCTCTTAACTGTTCACCACTTGACATTTTGAACTCTTTGTCACCATTTTCTATGGCTTTATCTAAGAGCGATATCAGAGATTTTTGGGATTGTCCTTCTCCATACATGTAAAATAATCTAATCCATTTATAATCAAAATCAAATTTTTTATTTAACTCTTCAATGAATTTTCTCAAACTATCTTTTGCTATTGCATAAGAGTTTAAAGGTTTTGTATTCATATTTTCAGACAAACATCCATTAACCATTCCATATTCAAAGCATGTTCCAGTAATTGTTATATCTTTCAATCCATTTTCAATCATATTTTTAATAAATTTATAATGATTAAGCAGATTTTTTTCTATATGAATCAGATTATCATAGTCAGGAAGCCCATCCCATGCTAAATGAATAACTTTATCAGGTTTATTGAAAAACTCATAAAGATTACTATTGTCAAGTAAGTTGAAGTCATAAGGAATATAATCTACTTGATTAAACCATTTAAAATTTTTTGCTTTTTCTTTATCCCTTGATGTTGCAATAACTTTAATAGACTGATTTTTTAATAATTCCTTTATAAGGTGATTCCCAATAAAGCCTGTTGCGCCTGTAACAAGAATCTTCACTTAAAAAATCTCCAGCTTTGGTACGGCAACCACAAATTTGCAATTCCAATCTTTAACATAAACTAATTGATCCAATATTTCGTCTTTTATATTCCAAGGTAGGATGAGAATATAATCCGGCTTTATTTCTATTATATTTTTTTCATCTACTATTGGAATATGACTTGCCGGTAGATATTTGCCTTGTTTATATGGAGACTTATCTACTACAAATGCTATAAGGTCATTTTTGACGCCTGCATAATTCAGCAGTGTATTGCCTTTTGCAGCAGCTCCATAAGCTACAACCCTTTTATTCTCTTTTTTTGCTTGTAATAAAAAAACTAATAAATCGTATTTTATTTTATTTGCTTTTTCTTGAAAGTTTTTATAAATTCCTAAATCTAAAAGCCCAAAATCTTTTTCTTCACTTAAAAGATTTTTCACATTTGCTGATATTTTAATAGAATTATTTTCACTATGTGTCGCATAAATTCTTAAACTTCCGCCATGCGTACTTAGTTTTTCTACATCATATATTTTTAAATCTTGGCTTTTAAATATCTGTTCAACTGTATATAAAGAGAGGTAAGAAAAATGCTCATGGTATATTGTATCAAACTGATTTTCTTTTATAATATTTAGAAGGTGAGGAAATTCCATTGTAACAGTGCCATCATTCTTTAATGCTATTTTTAAACCATTCACAAAATCATTTATATCCGGAATATGCGCAAGAACATTATTACCAAGTATCAAATCTGATTTTTTTAAACCGTTTGCTAGTTTTTTTCCAAAAAAATCTTCTATAACCTCTATCCCTTTTTCACGAGCCACTTTTGCCGTACTAGATGTCGGTTCTATTCCTATACAAGGAATATTTTTTTCTTTAAAATATTGGAGTAAATATCCATCATTTGACGCTATTTCTGTAACAAAAGAGCAACTGTCCAATGAAAGTTTTTTACTTATCATATCTACATAATTTTTTGAATGAGCCAGCCAACTTGTTGAATATGAACTAAAATAAGCATAATCTTTGTCAAAAATATCATTAGATTTTTTGTACTCATCTATTTGAACTAATTTACAATATTCACATACATATATTTTTAGCGGATAAAATACTTCAGGTTCATCTAGTTGTTCCTTTGTTAAATATGAGTTTGATGCCGGTGAATTAACTAAATCAACAAAAACATTGCTTAACTCTGTTTTACAAAATCTACATTTCATTTACTTCAATTCCTCGAAAGTTGCTATCTAAAAATTTATGTTCTTCATCTCGTTTTGAAATATTTTTTATATTTAAAGGCCACTTGATATTTAATAATGGATCTTTGACATTTAATGCACCTTCATTTGTTGGCGTATAAACACTACTGTGCAGATAAAGTAGCTCAGTATAATTTTCCAATGTTTGAAAACCATGAGCAAAACCTTTTGGTATATAAATCATCTTTTGATTTTGTTCAGTTAACTCTAAAGAAAAAGTTTTTAAAAATGTCGGTGAATCTTTTCGTATATCTATAACTACATCAAACACTCTTCCTTTGATACATTTTACCATTTTTATTTCTGTATTTGGTTCATATTGAAAATGCAAACCTCTAACAGTTCCTCTTTCTTTTGTTACTGAATGATTGATTTGCTTAATTGTCATGCCAAAGATATTTTGAAGTTCATTTTCACAATAAACTCTAGAAAACGAACCTCTCTCATCGCTAAAAGTATTTGGCTCTATTATAAACAATCCATCAATATTCGTAGGTGTAATATTTAGCTTTTTGTCCACTCTATACCCTTCTTTTTTGCATCAGATATATAGCTTTTAAAATCTTGTATTGTTAAAACTTGATTGTTTTCATAATATAACTTATACCACTTAACTGTTTTCTCAAAACTCATTTTACTATCCCAAACATTTTTCCATTTTAAAAGTATATGCGCCTTTGAGCAGTCAAGTTTTAAAAAATTTGCTTCGTGTAATTGGTTTATATCACTATTTATTTCATACTCTATTTTATCCCAATATTTTTTGACATTTTTTACAACTTCTTCAACAGTTATATTTTCATCATCAGATGGCCCAAAGTTCCATGCATCAGCAAACTCTACTTTTTCTTCAAGAAGTTTTTGCCCTACATGTAAATATCCGCTAAGTGGTTCAAGTACATGCTGCCAAGGTCTTGTAGCATATGGATTTCTTATACTTACTTTCTTGTTTTGCGAGACACAAAGCATAATATCAGTCATAAGTCTATCTTTTGCCCAATCCCCACCGCCGATAACATTTCCTGCTCTGCAACTTGCCAGTAATGTATTATGAGTTTTTTTATACTCTTTTGTGTTGAAATATGAGTTTCTGTAAGAAGTAGCTAATATATCTGCACACCCCTTAGATGAACTATACGGATCATAGCCACCTATTTTATCACTCTCCCTATATCCCCACACCCATTCACGGTTTTCATACGCTTTATCGCTTGTGATATTTACAATAGCTTTTACACTGTTTTTTCTACACGCTTCAAAGACCTTTAAAGTTCCCATGACATTTGTTTCATATGTTTCCACAGGGTCTTCATAAGATAGTCGTACAAGCGGTTGAGCAGCAAGATGAAACACTATATCTGGCATATTGGTTTCAAAAGTTTTATTTAGTTTGTCTAAATCTCTAATATCACCTATAGTGGAAACTATATTAAGGTCTAAAAGTCCTATGTGGTTTGGAGTTGTTGGGGCTTCTAAAGAATAGCCAATAACCTTCGCGCCCATCTGTTTTAACCAATATACAAGCCACGAGCCTTTAAAACCAGTATGACCCGTCACTAAAACAGTTTTATCTTTATATACTCCACCAAATAAAGTTTGCATTACCAAACTTTCCATGGAGCTTTGTTCTTGTCCCATAAATCATTTAAAGCTATTTTGTCTCTAAGAGTGTCCATGCAATGCCAAAAACCATTATGTTTAAATGCAGATAATTCACCGTTTTTTGCTAAGGTTTGCAATGGATATTGCTCAAATATTATAGAATCAGACTCAATCAAATCCAAAACTTCTGGCTCACATACCATAAATCCACCGTTTACCCAGTTGCCATAATCTGTTGGCTTCTCTACAAATTCATTGATTAAATTAGAATTTATATCCAATGCACCAAATCTTCCAGCCGGTTGAATTGCTGTCATTGTAGCTTTTGTTTTACTCTTTTTATGAAACGCTACTAATTCTTTAATATTTACATCACTTACACCATCGCCATAAGTGAGCATAAAAGTTTCATTACCTATAAACTCTTTTGCTCTTTTAATTCTCCCGCCTGTCATGCTATTAAGACCTGTATCCAAAAGAGTTACCTTCCAAGGTTCACTAGAGTTATTATGCACTTCCATTCTTCCATTTGACAAATCAAATGTAATATCACTTTGATGCAAGTAGTAATTTGCAAAATACTCCTTGATATGGTAGCCTTTGTATCCAAGGAGAATAACAAAATCATTAAAGCCATATTTTGAATAAATTTTCATAATATGCCATAAAATTGGCTTACCACCGATTTCTACCATAGGCTTTGGACGAATATCTGTCTCTTCGCTAAGTCTTGTACCATATCCACCGGCTAGCAATAACACTTTCATTTATTTACCTCTTTATCATTATTTAAATACTATTCATAAAGCCTTGATGGTTTTGCAGGGATTTTAGTTTTGTCAGCATCGGCTATCTAAATACCATTTATAAGCTTTTTTTATTCCCTCTTCAAGCTCTACCTTGTGTTTCCATCCGAAATTATGAAGCTTAGACGGATCTGTTAGTTTCAACATTGTTCCATCAGGTTTACTTGTATCAAAAGCAAGTTCACCGCTAAAACCTACTATTTTTTTCATAAGATATGCCAACTCTTTTATGCTTATATCTACTCCCGAACCTATATTTATATGAGTGTTTTTAATCTCTTTTGCATTGTTGTCGTAAGTATCTTTAAAGTCTACATTTTCCATTAAAAACAGACATGCATCCGCCATATCTTCAGAGTATAAAAACTCTCTTCTTGGCTTCCCGCTTCCCCAAATCTCAACAGTTTTGGAGTTATTGATTTTTGCTTCATGCATTTTTCTCAAAAGTGCGGGAAGTACATGAGAGGTATGAAGATCAAAATTATCGTTTGGACCGTAAAGATTTGTCGGCATTACGCTTATAAAATTTGTACCGTACTGAATGTTATAACTCTCACACATCTTTATACCTGCAATTTTTGCTACGGCATAAGGTTCGTTTGTGTATTCAAGCTCAGAGGTAAGCAAACTCTCTTCTTTCATCGGTTGGGGGGCATTTTTTGGATAGATGCATGTTGAACCCAAAAAGAGAAGTTTTTTTACTCCGTGAACATAACTTTGATGGATAACATTATTTTGAACTTGCAGATTTTCATATATAAAATCCGCTCTATAATCGTTATTTGCCACTATTCCGCCGACTTTAGCGGCTGCAAGTATGACATACTCCGGTTTTTCCGATTCAAAAAAATCTATGACTGCTTTTTGGTCCATTAGTTCTAACTCTTCATGAGTTCTGTAAACTAAATTTGTATAGCCTCTTGAGAGCAAATTTTTTACTATAGCACTTCCAACAAGCCCAAGATGCCCTGCGACATATATTTTGCTATCTTTGTTCATTTTTTCCCCTTGCGTTTTACAATTGCTTCTTGTATTTGTTCAAGTACCACTCTATAGTTTTAACGATTCCGCTCTCAAAGTTCTCATCAGCTCTCCAGAGAAGTTCATTTTCGAGTTTTGTTGCATCTATGGCATAGCGTCTGTCGTGACCTGCTCTGTCTTCTACAAATGTTATTAAATCTTTGTAGCTTCCTTTTGTCGGGAGCTTTTCATCTAGTATTGCACATATTCTATCGACTATCTGAAGATTTGTTCTCTCGTTTCTTCCGCCTATATTATAAACTTCCCCCGTTTTGCCTTTGTGATAAACCAAGTCTATACCTTTGCAGTGGTCAAGCACATAGAGCCAGTCGCGGATATTTTTACCGTCTCCATAAATAGGAATCGGTTTTCCTGCAAGAGCGTTTCTTATGATTGTCGGGATAAGTTTTTCATCATGTTGTTTTGGACCGTAGTTGTTTGAACAATTTGTGATTACCGTATTCATTCCGTAAGTTTCATGATACGCCCGTATTATCATATCTGAACCTGCTTTACTTGCAGAGTATGGAGAGTTCGGCGCATAAGGAGTTTTTTCTGTAAATAAACCTGTTTCCCCCAGTGTTCCGTAAACTTCATCGGTACTTATATGATGAAAACGCGGGATTGAGATTGCCGCGTCGCTTTGCTCCTCGCAATGACGAGATGCGTGACCTTGCTCCTTGCAATGACCAGATGCATCGATTTGCTCCTCGCAATAACTCCCACCGTCACTGCGAAGCTTCATGGAATCTGTGGCAGTCTCTAAAAATCTCTTCTTGTAACTAAACGGAGCATCCATCCAATATTTATATGCCACATCTATAAGAGTAAAAGTACCGTTTACATTTGTCTGCACAAACACTCCCGGATTTTTTATGGAGTTATCTACATGGCTCTCTGCCGCAAAGTGGATAACACCTTGTATGTCATACTCGTTAAATATAAACTCTACAAGCTCACGATTACAGATATCGCCTTTTATAAACTTATATCTCGTGTTTTGCTCACACTCTTTTAGGTTTTCCAAGCTCCCTGCGTAAGTTAGAAGATCTAAATTTATCAACTTATAATGAGGATATTTTTCTAAAAAGTACGGTACAAAGTTTGAGCCTATAAAACCCGCGCAGCCTGTGAGTAAAATATTTTTCATCTCTCTATCCTTTTACCAAATCCGATAAATATTGACCATATCCGCTTTTACTAAGCACTCTAGCTACTTCAAGCAGTTTTTCTTTGCTTATCCAACCGTTATTGTAAGCTATCTCCTCTAAACATGCTATCTTATACCCTTGTCTATGTTCTATGGTTTGAACGAATTGCCCTGCTTCTATAAGACTGTCATGAGTACCTGTATCCAACCATGCAAAACCACGACCCAGAAGCTCTACTTTGAGTTGTTTTCTTCTTAGATACTCTTGGTTTACGGATGTAATCTCTAGTTCACCGCGTTCTGAGGGTTTTACACTTTTAGCAATCTCTACTACATCATTGTCGTAAAAATAGAGACCAGTTACTGCAAAGTTTGATTTTGGCTCTTTTGGTTTTTCTTCTATACTGATAGCATTTTGTTCTTCGTCAAACTCAACTACGCCAAATCTATGTGGATCTTTTACCTGATAGCCAAATACTACCGCGCCCTCTTGAAGCGTTGCGGCGTTTTGAACCATAGCGCTAAGTCCGTTGCCGTAAAATATATTATCCCCGAGTATCAAACATACACTATCGTTTGCTATAAACTCTTCACCGAGTATAAAAGCCTGTGCAAGACCCTCCGGCAATGGCTGTACTTTATAAGAAAAGCTTACACCCAAATCACTCCCATCCCCTAATAACTCTTCAAATCTAGGTAAATCACTCGGTGTAGAGATAATCAAAATCTCCCTGATTCCCGCCAACATCAATACCGACAGCGGGTAGTATATCATCGGTTTATCATAAATGGGAAGCAGTTGCTTGCTTATACTTTTTGTAAGCGGATAAAGCCTTGTTCCGCTTCCGCCTGCTAAAATTATCCCTTTCATCTATTTTTCTCCTTTTTCATTATAGAACTCTTTATACCACTTCACAAACTTTTCCACACCGACTTCAAGTGAAGTGTCAGGCTTATAACCAAAATCATCAATTAGAGCGCTTACATCCGCATAAGTTGAAACCACATCCCCGTCTTGCATATCCATAAAGTTCTTCTTCGCCTCTTTTTTGAGAGAAATTTCGAGTGTTTTTATAAAGTCTAAAAGCTGTACAGGCGAGTTGTTGCCTATGTTATATATACGATACGGTGCAGTAGAACGGTCGGCAGGGAGCGATGTAAAGATTGCCTTGTCGCTTTTATCATCATAATGACCATTCTCTGTCACTGCGAGCATAGCGCGGCAGTCTTGCTCTAGGCATTGCGTCGCTTCTCGCAATAACAATGGGTCTAACGGTTTTGCCGGATTGTCTATAACTTTTATAATTCCATCTACGATATCGTCTATATAAGTAAAATCCCTGCTCATATTGCCATGATTAAATACTTTTATGGCTCTATCGTTTAAAATCGCATCTGCAAAAAGCATAGGCGCCATATCCGGTCTGCCCCATTCGCCGTATACCGTAAAAAACCTAAGCCCAGTTGTAGCAATACCGTAAAGATGACTATATGTATGTGCCATCATCTCGTTTGACTTTTTTGTAGCCGCATAGAGGCTTATAGGGTGGTCTGTATGGTCGCTCGTCTTAAATGGCTGAGATTTGTTTAGCCCGTAAACGCTAGAACTGCTTGCATACGCCAAATTTTTCACACCGTAATTTCTGCAAGCTTCAAGTATATTCATAAACCCGACAACATTGCTTTGTATGTAAGCATGAGGATTTTCTATGGAGTATCGCACCCCCGCTTGAGCAGCGAGGTTGCATACGGCATCAAATTTTTCTGTTTCAAAAAGTTTATTGATTGCTTGCGTGTCTGCTAAGTCCATTTTTACAAACTTATGGTTAGGGTATTTTGATGATAAGATTGCCGCTCTACGCTCGCAATGACTGTCACTGCGAGGAGCTTGCGACGCGGCAGTCTCAGAAACTGCTTGACTTTGCTCGCAATGACTAATTTGGATGCCAAGCTCATTTAGTCTTGCATACTTTAAGTTTACATCATAGTAGTCGTTGATATTGTCAAGCCCTACTACCTCATCACCCCTCTCTAACAACTTTTTTGCCAAATGAAAACCGATAAAGCCTGCCGTTCCCGTCACTAATATTTTCACATCTATCCTTCAACTATCACTATTAAAAATATCTCTTGTGTAAACTTTTTCTTTTACATCCATGATTGATTCGCTAAGCCTGTTTGCCACTATAACATCGCTTATCTTTTTAAACTCATCCAAATCTTTTATAACCCTTGAGTTAAAAAAGCTCTCCTCCCGTAATACCGGTTCATAAATAACTACTTCAACACCTTTTGCTTTTATACGCTTCATAATCCCTTGAATAGCAGAACTTCTAAAATTATCGCTTCCGCTTTTCATTACAAGCCTATACACACCGACTATCTTTGGTTTTTTCGCCAAAATACTATCTGCTATAAAATCTTTTCTCGTGCTGTTTGATTTTACGATTGCCTCTATCATATTTGACGGTACATCCGCATAATTTGCAAGCAGTTGCTTTGTATCTTTTGGCAGACAGTACCCGCCGTATCCAAAAGATGGGTTATTGTAATGAGCTCCTATACGCGGATCAAGTCCGACACCCTCTATGATTTGTCTAGTGTCAAGCCCATGAGATTGTGCATAAGAGTCAAGCTCGTTAAAGTATGCAACTCTCATGGCAAGATAAGTATTTGCAAAAAGTTTTATCGCCTCTGCTTCCGTTGAATCCGTAAATAAAATAGCAATATCTTTTTTAATCGCCCCTTGTGCCAACAAATTTGCAAACACGGCAGCCCTCTTGCTCTGCTCCCCTACGATAATTCTGCTTGGATAAAGGTTATCATAAAGTGCAAGTCCCTCTCTTAAAAACTCGGGTGAGAAAATTATATTATCCGTACCGAATTTTTCTCTTAGAGTTTTTGTATACCCCACTGGAATAGTCGATTTTATAACCATTACGGCATTAGGATTTATACTTAAGACATCGGCAATCACAAACTCTATGCTTTTTGTGTTAAAGTAGTTAGTTTGGGGGTCATAATCCGTCGGAGTCGCTATGATAACATACTCGGCTCCCATGTAAGCCTCTGCTTTGTCAAGCGTAGCTCTGAAGTTTAGGTCTTCTCTCTTTAAGTACTCTTCTATCTCTTTGTCTTCTATGGGAGATATTTTTTTATTAATCATCTCCACTTTTTGCGGGATAATATCTAAGGCTACGACTTCATTGTGCTGTGATAGTAAAATTCCGTTACTAAGCCCCACATATCCTGTCCCCGCTATTGCTATCTTCATATTTTTCTCTTCTGTATCTATTTTTTTAAGCTGATATATAAAATTTATAATTGAAGGGTTATTTTATCAGAATTATTCTATTTTATCGGTTTTGTATCTCTTTTTGATTTGTCAGCTGCTGAAGATAATTTGAGATATTTATCAATGAAAATGTGACTAAAAATATCATAAGACCCGGGAAAAAGCTAACCCACCATGCGATCTCTATAACATCCTTGCCGCTGCTTAGTATCGTACCCCAACTCATTTGAGGCGCTACGATTCCAAGACCCAAAAAACTAAGTCCCGATTCTGCAAGAATGGCTCCACCTACTCCAAATGTAAAACTAACAAAATATATGGGAGCCAAAAGAGGAGCATAGTACTTGAAAAGTATCTTTAACTTGCCCACTTTTGCGATATTTAGTATCTTTATGTACGGCTGAGTCGTTATCCCAAAGCTCTCCGAACGGATAAGCCTTGCCGTCGTCATCCAACCTGTTACGGAAATTATTACAATCAAAACCAAAGCCGAAGCGTTTACATAACTAACAAGCGCAAGAAGCAGAAAAAATGTCGGAAATGTTAAAAACAGATCCACTAAAACAACAAAACCCTTATCTATATTTCCTCGAAAATATCCTGCCATCGAACCTAAAACAAGTCCGATAACCGAAGCTATAAAAGCACTTCCCACACCGATAATAAGAGAGACTTTTCCACCTTCGATTAGCCTTGCCAAGATATCTCTGCCGAGTCTATCCGTACCCAAAAAATGCTCCGGTGAGGGCGGAGTTAAAATAGAATTGCTATCCAATGCATACGCATCTACCGAATAAAAGAGAGAGCCGAAAAAAGAGAAAACAGAGACAAAAACAAGTATAAAGATAGTAAATTTAGGCATTTATAATTACTGTTTAAGCCCAAGAAGCGTCTGCATCATCTGATCGACGGTTGTAATGATTTTCGAAGCAGCACCGTAAGATGTCTGATATTTAATCAAGTTTGTAAGCTCCTCGTCAATACTTACTTTTGAGACGGAAGAGTATTCCAACTCGGTTGCATTAAACTGAGCGGTTATGGTTTGACTGCTCAAAATAGCGTCATTCGTCGTTACCCCTACCTCTGTTGCAACAACATCAAACATACCATACACCGTAGAGTTATATGTTGCACTGCCGACACTAAAATCATACACTTCAAATTGTTGCTGAATCATATCTAACGCTAAAGTATTATCTCCTGTTACGGGAACTTTTCCTGCCGCTATATTTGTAGGATTTTCTCTTAGTTTATAATTTAGATTTATATTTTTTGCACTATCACCATCAAAAAATTTGTTCATTCCGAGTGCACCGGCAAAGTTTGAACCGGAATTAAAGTCACTGCTTGTAAGTTTATCTTCTATAGAAAAAGAGTAACCTTTTGCTGCGTATGAAGCGTCCATTACAAATTCTATCGCATTTTCTCCGCCCGGATATGTTGCCCAATTATATTCAATATAATCATCTACATCGTTATTTGCATTACCGTCACTATTATCATCACCCTGCGCTTCAATTTGACCTTGAATCGAGTTAGAACCAGCAACTCCCGACATAGATGTTATAAAATCTATATTCATTGTTCTTCTTGCGGTTATGTTTCCGTCTATATCGTAAATAAGAATATCAAATGATCCCGCTTTAATATTTAAAGAGGAGTCTAAAATAGCATCGGTATCTCCAAAATTTACTATATTTGATTCCATTCTTGTTGTATAACTAGAAGCATAAATATTATTAGTCGACTCTATCAGCGTTGCTGCAAAAGCATCCATCTGGTCTATAACTTTTTGTAAAGTACCGTTACTTGGAACACCTGCCGAACCATCGCTAATCTTATTACCTCTAAGCTCTAAAATAGCGCCTATTTTACCGCCTGTTATGCTCTCATCCATGGATATCAAAGCACCGTCTTGTCTCTCATAAGATAGCTCATAAAACCCGTTTGAGTTGTTAGCGCTTGAGATATGAATAGGATGATAGGTTCCTCCATCCACAATATTAAATCCATTTACGCTTAAAGTATAACTTCCCGAATTCTCATTTGACGAGCTATTTATCGTCATATTTGACTCTATTTGACCGTTTATAGCATTTGAGCCGATAAGTTTTGCAAGATTTAATTCAATGGAGTTTCTTTTGTCTCTCAAATCATTTGCGCTAAATGCTCCGGCTGCTTCTGCTACCTCTATTGAAATATTTATCTGTGAGAGCTCTTTAGCCAATAAATTTACTTCGCTTACACTCACTTGAAGCTGTTCATTTAGGCTAGACTGGAGTGCCGTAATTTTATTTTGAGTAGTGACTATACTGCCTGAGAGTGTCTCTGTCTGTTTTGCAAGAGCAAGTTTAATAGCATCGTTATCAGGATTATCGGCAAATGACTGCCACATAGTGTAATACTCTTTTAAATTAGCCTTAATCCCGACTTCATTTATTTCCGGAAAATAAGTAGATAACTCCTCAAGCGTGGATTGCATAAAATCAGAGTACTCTTTATCGGCAGACAAACCGGTATATCTGTCATATACAAAATTATCAAATACCCTAGCAATATCCATTACGGAAGTGCCGTTTCCCACATTTCCCGGAGCTAAGTAAACAGGCGTAGAAGCTGCTGTTACAACTCTTTGTCTAGTATATCCTTCGCTCTCCGCGTTTGTTATATTATGACTCGTGGTACTCACACCCATCTGAGCGGCAGACAACCCGCTGTAGCCGATATTTAATGTATTAAATATAGATCCCATCTTATACTCTCACCTTCAAGATTGTAGACTCTTTTGAGGCAACTTTATTATAACCTTGCATCTCTGTCGGGATTAATCTTTCTAAAAATGTATTGTATAAGTTGCTTACAGCCAATACCATCCTTGCATAGCGTCTGTTTACCTCACGAAGATTTGACAACTCGACTTTGAGCTCACTCAAATAAATATGCTGCTCTTCATTTAAGAGTTTCGGCAACTCCACATTAGGATTTAAGCTAACAAGAGATGAAATCTCATGATCTATCATCGCTTTTTTAGATTCAAAACTCTTTAGCTTCTCCTCTTTGAGTTTTAATCTTTCAAATTGAGGATTATGATTTGCTACTTTTATATCTTCGATATCCGACTCTGTAATTTTAATTAAATCTCTTAAGTCGTTTAACGCACCTTGTAAATGATATGAAAGCATAATTTAATCCTCATTGTTTGTTTAAAAAACTACAACAGCTCTTCGGCTATCTTCTCTGAAAGAGCTTGTAGATTTATTTTGTATTCGCCTAATTCAAGAGCATTTTTTATCTCTTCAATCTTGCTTGTATCACCTTGTTTAGAAACAACGGTTCCACTTTTTTGTGACACTTCCTTGCCCTCGCCAAAATTGCTAGTGTATGCACCACGGATACCCGCGCTATTTAGTTGTGAAATCATAACTTGTCCTTTTTTCTATCTCTGATGAGAATAATTCTATACTGACAATATCGTCATAAAGAAGAAAAATATTAGCCTTTCTGACTCAAAAAATCATAAAGCATTTGAGAAAATCCAAAGCCGCCGGCACTTGCTTTTGCAAGTTCTTCTCTGTACATGGATTTATATATTTTGTCACCCGGGTCGTTTGCATCTGAAAAAATATTTTTCTCATCTTGCATCGCATTATCCATCAACATTTTAAGGATAATAGATTCAAAGGCATCGGTCTGCTCTCTTAACTTTGCATTATCTGCTTTAGCATCAATTTTAGGAATCTCATGTTGCTGCGACATAAATGCAGCTTGTAAATTTATAGAATTAGCGCCGTACATTATATTAACTTCAGCTCTGCAGAGATGCTGCCGGCACTCTTCATTGCTTCTAAAATTGAGATAATATCTTTTGGCGTTGCTCCAAGTTTTTGTAAAGAGCGGACTAAATTTGCAACAGTCGTTGTTCCCGTTTTCGTATATAGCTCATTTTCATTCACCCCTATTACCATATTTTCATCTATTACTTTCGAGCCGGCAGGTTTGCTCAATTCACCCTGCTCCGTAATCTTAATCGTTATATTGCCATGCGTCATAACTATCGGTTTTATCGTTATTCCCACACCGGATATTATAGTTCCCGTTCTCTCGTTTATCACAATTTTATCTTCTACGCTATAGTCCATATTCAGCTCTTGAACTTCCGCTAAAAACTCCACCATACTTTTGTCTTGCGGTTTTTTTAGTTTTACTGTTCTAGAATCCATAGCCACGGCAACTTGTGTGCTATAAAATTCATTTAGCGTTTTTTGAATTGAGACGCTGTTTTTAAAATTTGCATCTTTTAAAGAGAGGGTAATAAACTCTTGATTATAAAGGTCAATGTTAATTTCCCTCTCCACTACTCCGCCGTCATAAATGAGTCCGGCTGTCGGATGAGACTCTCCTCCGGCTCCTTTTCCATTTTTACCACCTATAGTTATAGCACCCTGAGCCAATGCATATATCTTTCCGTCCACCCCTTTGAGCGGTGTCATAAGAAGCGTTCCGCCCTCTAACGATTTGGCATCACCTATAGATGAAACCGTAATATTCATCTTATCACCCTGTTTTGCAAACGGGGCAAGTTCCGCAGTAACAACAACGGCAGCGACATTTTTTGATTTTATATCGACAGGCTTCATATCAATATTCATAGCTTTAAGCATATTTGCAATTGATTGAAGAGTAAATTTTGAAGTCGTCCCATCGCCTGTTTTTTGAAGTCCGACTACCAAAGAGTAACCGATAAGATGATTGTCTCTTACTCCGACAACATTAGCGACATCACTTATTTTAGCGGCGTAAATAGTTGTAATAGTAAATAAAAGTAGAATAAATTTTATCATCGCTAATCCTTAAATTAGCCATATCAAGCAAACTCTATTCCAATTTTATGTTACTGTGGAATGACCCTTATTTTTAGACACCTTTTTTTATTTTTTAATGATAATTTTATTCAAGAGAATGTGCGTTATGTTAACAGCAAGAGAACAATTTAAGAAAAAAGTAAGAAAAGTTCTAAATGAGTGTCAGGCACCTTCTTTTTCTTTACATGTTATTTTCCTTTGTTTAAAATCCAGTATTAGTCAACCCATCTTTTTTGGGTTCTTGAAAAAGATAAGAACTTGGATCGAATATCTGACCATTTTGTTCTGCATCTTTACACCATTGATTAAATTCATTGTAAGCTTTAGTAATTTTCTCATTCCGAACAGATGGGTGTTCATAACTATATCTTCCTGAGATACAACGATTTAAATCAATAATCAATGCCATCTTCGCCAAAGCCACCTCTGTAAATGTTTTAGGAAGACGAATAAACCCGTGGCCTTTTGGATGTTCATCTACTATAAACTTGCCCTTTATATCGATATAAGATCCAATTGCAGCAGTCGGTAAATCGGTTATCACCTGATTGTTGTATGAACGCATCCCAAAAAGAGAGAGCCAGAGAGAACCGTCATTTGCCAAAGGGACGGCAACGCCTCCCAGAATTCTGGATTTTAATGACAGCAATGAGATTCCGTCAACCAAGTTCGGATAGTATTTGGATCCCAGAGAACTAAACCGACCATCAAGCGGTGCTGCAAAAATCACGATTTGTTGTTTAAAAAAGAAATCGACTGGCTTCACTGCCTGAAGTGCCTGTTTGTCATTTAGATTAATAGGTTTAAGGCTTTTGTAACTCTCTGAAATCCCTTTGGGATAATTATCCGATTTTGTATGAATCCACTGTTTTTCCGATAACGGGATCTGAATGGTATCATCGAAATAAAGATCAATATCCGTGGCGTATTGCTCGGGAAAACTATCGTTCACTCCCATCCAAAGATTTTTTTTGTAGATTCTCAATACAATCGCTTGAATTGGAGAATTTTCAAGTTCAGGGTCAGCTTGTTCAAGACTAAACCCATTAAATCTTTTTGCAAACCTTTCACTGTATATCCAATGTTCCCAAACTAACTTGTCGCCCAAGACCGGATCAGGTTTTTCTACCGGAACTTGTTTCGGCCATGCAGTAACATACTCTGGAATATCTCGTCCCCATATAGAAACGACTATACTCAAACTCAATAAAATTAATCGTGTAAATAAGTTCATCCCACTCTCCTAATCTCAATCAGATTATTCACCCATCCCATCCCCGCCAAGTCTCTGCGACCGATGGTTACGGTAGAGTTAGAAAACATTTCTCGTCCGTTTGTCCAAAAACCCGTATTTCCATTTATTTTGTGATATGTTTGGATTGATGATTTTTTTTGTAATCTAGAAGGTCAATTCTAAATTGATCGTAAAATTTTTGTATTCTTTTTCTACCTTCATAACTCGAACCGATACAGTCGAATTTTGCAAGCGGATGCGGAATATGAAAATCGTAATAAGTTAACACAGTATTACCTTGCAAATTTATAACTTTATAAGAATTAGTATCAAAGACAAAACTGACCCTCATAGGTTTCCCCCGCCTTGATGTATCCCAAGATGGAAGAAGTTCTTTAGTATTTATTCCACAAGGCTCAGTATCTCTAAAAAAACCGACTAAACTACTCTCATAGCTTAAAACCGCTTGATGTATATTTCTATCAATATTAAGTAATACTAAATGGGTATCGGTATCCACTAAATATTCGTCTCTTATCCATGCTCCATCTTCTAAGCGCCTATCCCAACCTTTGCAAAAATCGTTGGCTAACATATCATAATCAGAATACCCTGTTAGCTCTACTAATTTTTGACACTCAATCCCCGGTTCACATCCACAAAATTCACTATTCAAAAAAAGCTTGGCAAATTTATCACCTGCTTCGATAAGTTTGAGCAGTTGTTGTTTTTCAGTGTTCTTAGCACCTGCAATATATTTTTTAATCGCTTCCGAACCTTCGATATTGATTTCAGGCAAAGATTCAGCGTGTAAAACAATTCCCGCGAACAATAATGAAAATATTAAAATTAGAAGTTTTTTCATGCTTATGCCACCCTCCTAATCTCAATCAAATTATTAACACATCCCATCTCTGCCAGACCTCTGCGCCCGAGTGCAACGGTAGAGTTAGAAAACATTTCTCGTCTGTTTGTCCAAAAACCCGTATTTCCAACTTCTCCAATAATATCTCCCTGACTAACTGTAGCACCCAAAGGTGGCATACTATTACCATTTTGATGTGCATACAAAGTATAGTATATTTGCCCATTTTCTCCTATTGATTTAATAACAACTGTATTTCCATAAACTAAATTACCTGGATTATTATTCCTCCATGCTATAGAACCTCCTGAAAACATAAATACTGTACCGTCAGAATTTGTATAAACTTTTGAAGTTTTGGTTGGGCTTAAAACACTAATTGGACCTGGCATATTACTATTCCCCTTGTTTGAAATTTAAAATAATGTTATGAAATAAAATATCTACTTCATGACTACTGCATATTGCTTTTGAACTTTCAATCATAAACACTTGTTTAAAAAAGATTGGATTTTTACCAATTTCATCAGATGTAGTTAATAAATATCCAATAACTTTTTGTTCTGATGGTTCATTCTGTGGTTTAGGAAAACCATCCTTTCGAACTGAAGTCATTAAAAAAATCGAATCATCTTTTTTATACAAAATAAACTTACTAATACTACAATCCGGAGAATCCCAATCTGATATTTCAACATTTTTTCCATTACTATCTATCATAGGAATATTTTGATAATATATTTTCCCATCTAATGAAACTTCAGAAAGAAAGTAATTTATAAATCGCCTTTGTCCACTTAAATTTTCATACCATATTTTTGATATTGCTTTAATTGGCGCAAATACTTTTTGATTTAATAGAAAATTTGACTTATTGATATTTTCACTAAATATTGAATAATTATTGTGTGATGCTTGCGCATTTGCATTAGTAATAACAATTCCTAAAAGTATAAGGAATATCAAAAATATTTTTTTCTTTAAGATTACCATTTTAGCTTGAAATTTTTTTATTAGTCTGTTTTTCACCCCACCCTCCTTTTTTCAATAAAATTATTCATATAACCCATTCCTGCGTCCACACATTCGCAACAATTGTTCCCCCGTTCATGACGGTATCACCGGACGAGATCAGACTTTGCGTCCCGCGATACGCAATCTTGTAGGTACCATCAGCATTTTTAAAAAGCTGGGCGGCAAAATTAGTGCTTTCTTGTGTAAACTGAACAACCTGAATAGGCTGCCATCCGTTGATATTCAATGCAGTATTGCTGTTGTTCAATGTATAGCTGTACTTATCTAGTGTTGCATCATCTAAAAATCTTGTATCCATAGTAAATTCCTTCTTATAATAAATTTATTGTTAGCGTTGTTGCAAATAGTAAAGCGGGTCACGCCCGACCGTAGCAGCAGCTTTTACTTTTTCATAAAATGTCTTTGGCAGCAGGATAGTATGAGCGAAGTCATCAGGAACCTTGCCTTTCCACCCTGTTTCTCCGAAACGATTGGTTTCGACAATGGCGGTACTATGTGTTCCAGGTAAAAAATTTTTAGAATGCTGAAATCCGTAACCTGCTTCACTTCCCTGTAAGCTCAACAAATCAATACCTTCTGCCCATTCCGCTTCATATCGCCACTCTTGTAAACCGACCAAAACATTATTGCCATTCCCTTGATACACATCAAGCATCATAAATTGGTTCCCCCAATCAGGATGGACATACGGATTTCCGAAATGGGGCATTTTTCCTGGAGGCAGTTGATACTCTACTTTTCTATAACGCTGACCACGAGTGCCACGTTCCTTGGATGCAATATGCCATCCAGCATCATCCCAACTTCCGTCAAAAAACTTCACTTCCGGATTGGCAGCCGGAAGATTCAAGTCCGAACGCAAAAAGATATCAAACCTAAGTTCTTTATCCCCTGAACACTTCTTTTCTCCATCAATAATCGCGCATCGGTCTATAAGTCCTGTGCGGGTACTCATTTTAAATGCTATCGCTTCGGCTCCTTTGAGTTCTTCATCCACAAACTCCAGTGGCATACAAAACCGTTTGGCAAATTCTGGGGTTACCACCCAAATGTATTTATCGTTGGAAAAGTTTTTACGCCCATCACGCGGTCCGGTATAGTATCCGTCCTGACAACTCTCTTCTGGTAGAACTTGCCCGGCAAAAATAGGAACAATCCCTATTATGGTAAAGAACAATAATCGTATTATCAATGGTTTCATGCTATTCTCCTTTCATAACCTACATTATTTGTAGAGTTACTAAACATCTCCTCTCCGCTGTTAGTCTCTCCGTTGTAATCACGGTCAAGTGTGAGAAATGCGTCTGTATTTCCTATCCATGCCGTCTCTTTGAGGTAACCCGAATCATCGACATCGAAGCTTACTCCCGATGTTGATTTGGAGAGTATGTCGATTTGTCCGTTATTGTTTAAGTCTAAAGATACAGGGCGAAATGTTTGGGTATCTCCGGTTACTGCTGCAGCTAGTTGTCCGTCTCCTCCTGCTCTTGCTTCTTCTGTAAGACCTGCTTTTGGGTCTCCTGCATCGGTTTGCATCTTTGCAGTCTCTACTTCCCACATTGGAGCAATAGCGTTACGCTCTAGTGCTGAAATGATGATAGCTTCTGTGATGGAGCGGTAAGACTCAGATGAACCTGCTGTGGCATTGTATGGGTTACCCGATGTATCAAATCGAAGTGATGGATGTCGTTCTTCTCCTGTGAGAGGGTCTATATCTGTGTATCTGTATCCTGACATATCATAAGCTACGCTTGGCATACGGTTAGAGATGATACCGAGTGAACTTGTAGGGTTAGTGAGGCGTTGTTGTTCGATAAGAGAGTTCATGACTGTAAGGACATTTTGCATAACGCTACTGACTGCTTCATTTCCTCCTGTCTCTCCTGCACTCTCTATTTTTATGCTTGTTCCGTCCCATACGAAATGACCTGTTCCCCATGGGTCTGGGATATCGTGTCCACCGAAGAGGCTGTCTATCATGTTGTAAATGCCGTAGGTGAGCCCAACCCATTGCATACCGGGAATGAAAGAAACCGCAGCTACTGTAATAGCTGTTTCATCACCACTTTGAATAGCCAGTACAAGATTTAAATAAGGAAGTGCTCCATCAGTCAAACCTAGTGCATTTGTACCCATATGATCAACGCCGCTACCCATAAGCTGTTGACCTATCTCATAGGATAGTCCGCTTGTAGTCTCTGCAAAGCTGGAATAAGCACTTGCAGCAAAGCTAATCGTATAAGCCGACGATGTAGCTATCGCCCATCCGTCTCCGTTTTTCAGTGCTGCATCCAGGCTCATAAGGCTTAGCACACCTGATGCTGCACTGGCAGCACCTGAGAGAACATAGTTTGGGTTATTGCTAATCATGGATATATCATTTGCCAATCTTATACCGGAGACAACCACAGGCAATGGTTCTCCTGATTGGATTGCTTTTATAAGTGAAAGTGCATCGATGATAGATGGTCCGTAGGTGTTGATTGTTTGGGCTGTCTCGCTGCTATTGACATCGTTTTTGAAATCTGAAAAGCCGTCTATAAGGTTTTGCAGGGCGCTATTGTTAGCAATATCAAAAGCAGATGCCGCACTACCAATACTATTAGCCAAAGTAGCATCAGCTGTCCCATTGCTCAACATGTCACTTGTTAAGCCGGCTTCTTTTAATGCGACCAATGCAGCATGAGTATCACTGGGTACTTCACCGTTGATACTATCTATACTTGAAAGCTGAAGTTCTCCATTTGAATCAGCAACAAAGGATGCTTTAATTTCAACTCCCGATATCGTGTTACTGACACGTTGGATAACGGTTTTTCCTTCAAACATAATAGTCGAAATATACCCCAAATTATTCGAAGTTGCCGAAGTTGTTTGTTCTACTGTTTTACCGTTCGAAGTAGTACATTGAAAGGACAAATTCCCATAATCAGGCTGCTCATCAAGTTGACTTTCAGCACTGTCCATCAATCCGCCTATGAACTTTTCAACACTATTAACTAACTCTGTACCAAAATTTTGTATATCCTCGAATAATTCTATTCCCGCAGTCAACAAATCCTCGTACCATGACAGCGTTTCTGCTGTAACAGTTATAGAAGCTAATATAATGGTATTTGTAAATTTATCAATTAATTCAACAGCATACTTATTTTCGATTGCATCACTCTGATAACCAGCATTATTTGCAGCATATATACCTGCATCAATTTGTGTTTGATCACCAGAATTATCCAACCATCCATAATTGTTCCCAAAAAGACTTGTAAATGCTCCACCAGCGTAATCAATTAATGTAGTAAGTTTCAGCGGGGCATTAATTCCATCTATTGAACCTAGATATGTCTGCAATGATGTTAACACATTTATATCACTTGTTAATTGTGCACCTCCAGCAAGTGATTTAAGTAAATCAGGAGACACGCCGAGTGCTGTTCCTACAATACCATAATGAAAATTTCCAAAATCTTCATATACACTTGATGTGTTTGGTGGACGTGTCTCAGCGTCTAAACTTTTAAAATCCCATGGTTGGCCTGGAGCTACTTGACTTCTAAACCATTCCAGCGTTTCTTCAGCTGTATGCGATTGTTTATACGCAATCACTTTATCAATATTTGCTTGTAAAGATACATTTTCAGGAATTATTCCTGTAAATCCAAAAGTATTAGCAGCCATAAGTTAAATCTCCTTATAAAATTTATGTTTTAAACTGTTTAAAATGCGATATGATAAATACATTATAATTGGTAAAATATATTTACCAGTTATAAATGCTTTGATGTCATATTCACTTTTGTCTTCTACCCCAAAAATCATTGTTAATAATTTGATCAAAATTAAAAAAAGTATAAAACTTATTAAAAAGTCAATGAAAATAATAAACTCTACAAGTAATCTATTTTGGACTTTCTGACTGATTCTTATTTGTATTGAAGTATTTTTTGCAAATTTTTTTATTACAATCAACACAATACGATATGAAGTAAACAAGGAAAACAAAAAATACATATATTTTAAATTTTGAGCTACTTTGTCAATCCCACCGCTTAACCAAATACAAGACAAAAATATTGCACCAAAAAATAAACCAAATAAAAGTGTATACGTGAAAAAAAATCTAAACTCTTTTATTTCAGATTTTATAAATCTATGTATATAAGCTATTAGCTTACACCTGACACATTGTTCAACATCATGTTTAACTTCTCCATGTAAATTCATCCCACCCTCCTGCTCTCAATCAAATTATTCACCCATCCCATCCCCGCCAAACCTCTGCGTCCGATGGCTACGGTAGAGTTACTAAACATCTCCTCTCCGCTGTTAGTCTCTCCGTTATAGTCACGGTCAAGTGTGAGAAATGCGTCTGTATTTCCTATCCATGCCGTCTCTTTTAGGTATCCCGAATCATCTACATCGAAGCTGATTACTATATTTGTTACTGCTCCCATTGCTTGGTCATTAACATTATATTTTTATGTTGACGTGTTTTTTGATAGTTCAAAAGGTCAGCGGTAATTTCATCAGCGAGTTTTTTTTGCCGTTTGGTATGCTCTTCGCTCCAATGCACAGTATCAACAAGCGGTATAAATGCTTGCGCAGCGTATATTCGATTGACATAATAAGTAATTATAATATTATTCGGGCTAAATGAGATAGCTTTATAGTTTAGCGTATCAAATGTATAGCTTTTTTGTACAGCTTTTCCTCGATTTATTGTATCCCACGATATAGCATCTTCACTATTATCTCGAACAGAACTGTCCCTAAACACACCAACAAGACTGCTTGAATAGGTTAAGATTGCTTTATGGGCTTTTTCGTCGATGCTGATAGCTACTAAACGAGTGTCCGTATCAATCAAATACCAATCCATGGACAATGTTGTTCCGTCTGTTCTTTTATGCGTATCCTCTATATGGCAATATTGAGTTAGCATACTATATACATTTGAATATCCTGTTAGATTCAGAATCTTTGGACATTCTTCATCGGGTTCACACCCACATATATCACCATTTAAATCAAGCTTTGCAAATTTATCACCTGCTTCGATAAGTTTGAGCAGTTGTTGTTTTTCAGTGTTCTTAGCACCTGCAATATATTTTTTAATCGCTTCCGAACCTTCGATATTGATTTCAGGCAAAGATTCAGCGTGTAAAACAATTCCCGAGAACAATAATGAAAATATTAAAATTAGAAGTTTTTTCATGCTTATGCCACCCTCCTAATCTCAATCAAATTATTCACCCATCCCATCCCCGCCAGACCTCTTCGTCCGAGTGCAACGGTAGAGTTGCTAAACATCTCTCGTCCACCGTTAATCTCTCCGTTGTAGTCACGGTCAAGTGTGAGAGGGTCTATATCTGTGTATCGGTATCCCGACATATCATAAGCTACGCTTGGCATACGGTTGGCGATGATGCCTAATGAACTTGTAGGATTTGTAAGGCGTTGTTGTTCGATGAGGGAGTTCATGGCTGTAAAGGCATTTTGCATTATGCTGCTAACTGCGGAGATTATGACAACCGAATCACATTTACTTTTGAGTGCTTCATAACCATTTTGTTCGTTCGTATTGGCAATAATAAGTTCAATACGAGTATCTTGTTCTTCAATTATATGCTTTATGATGCTTTCGCCGCTATGACCAACACCGACTGCAACTATCCGCCCCAATGGTAATCTGAAAAATTTGCTATCGCTAAGATTGTTCATATTTATTCTCCTCATTGTTATAAAAGAAGTTTATCGGCTCTATATGACACCCTCATGTCTTGATTTTATAAAATTTTGCACTCTTAAAACATTTTAAAACGCCTCATCCAATCTTAATAGAGATTTCTTTCTTGTATGTATGTCATCATTATGTAAGTACTAAATAAGAAAAAGTATAATTCTTCTTTATAAAATCTCAAAATATGTCAAAGTCGTATTTCCAAATTTTTTAGCTTTTTTCATACTAAATGCGCCTATCTCATTTGGGATTTCCAAACCACTCATGTGCTCTATAATTATAAGTTTTACACACTCTTTTGGCAGGGAAGCTATCATATCAATCGTTTTGTCATATATATCTTCCATTCCCTCTCTTGTGTTAAAAGGAGGGTCAATGTAGAAGTATGCCGACTCACCTCTTCTCTGCAACAATTTTATAACACTTTTAATATTGACAAATGTATCACCGCTATAAACTTCGCATAAACTCGGATCGGTTTGTGCTATATTTTCTCTTAAAATCTTTAGTGCGTCATGGTCGCGTTCCATAAAAATCAGGTGTTTTGCACCGCGGCTAAGTGCTTCAAGACCAATGGAGCCGCTTCCTGAGAAAAGCTCCACAAAAGTTGCGTCTATTATCTCAAACTGTATGGTATTGAAAAAAGATTCTAGCACTATGGCTTTTGATGTTCTCGTCGTTGTTTTTGATGGAAGTTTTAAAATTTTATTTTTAAATTTTCCGGATATTATTTTTTTGGTTATAACTTTATTTTTCATAAAATGCGCGTACCGCCCTTAAAATATTTGCTTGATACTCTTTTGTTAACGACTCTATGCGTTTTTCTAAAATCTCAAAGCTAAGTTGCTCACCCTCTGCAAATTCTCTCTTTACATCTGCATTGTTCATACTCTTATATCTATTTTCAAGAGCCAAAAAAAGTTGAGATTTTGAAAAAGGTTTAACCAAATCTGAATCTTTGGAGCTTGATATATAAAAACATCTCTCATCATTAATGCACTTTACATCTCTTAAGAGAATGTCACAATTTTTTGCAGAGCTAAGATGTTTACCTAAAAAAAGTTCCAATGATCTTTGCATAAGCGGTGATTTACATTCAACGGCTACTTTCAAAAACAGTCCTCCTACATTTTATTACACGCCAAATCAGCAGCCCATTTAGCTACACTAGCCGCTGTGGCACAAAACTTTAGTTTCTTTAGAAAAGCTTGCCTCTTACAAGGCAGATGACTTCTTTTGGATTTGCAAGAAGTTTATTGCGGAAGTATAACACATCAAAAAGGCAAATACCTCTTTATGCTATATCTCAAATCTTCATCCAAATCCGTAATATTTGCCAAAATCCACTCTAAATATCCCCTGTCACACATACTTATCTCTTCTATATAACGACCGCTGTATTTACCAAAATCAAACTTTTCAATAAGCACATGTTTAAAAGTAAGTTCGATTAGTTCTTCATGTGTCTTTATATCTAAAAGATAGTCATACAGAAGCTTAACCAAAAACGCATCGCTAAGTGCATTATGTGGAGTAATCTCACTCTCTTTTTTATAAAGCTTTAACTCATATCTTAAAAATTGTAAAGAGAAATATTCACACTCTGGTATAAGATGCTTTGTAACTCGAAGCGTATCAATGATTTTACCGTACCAAACAAATCCGCATGTCAAAAGCATTTTGAGGTCAAAATTTACATTATGGGCTATAATCGTTGAATTTTCACTGTTATATTTTTCTAAGAACTTCCATGCTTCGCTCTCTTTTAGCGGCGGTTTGCCTTTTATCATCTCGTTTGTTATATGATTTATACTTGAGGCTTTTGAGGGAATTTTTTTACCTTCATTGACCAACTCATACTTTGAAAAAATCTCATTTTCATCAACACCGATTATACCGATAGAGCAGATTTTATCACTACTCTCTAAACCTGTTGTCTCCAAATCCAAAAATATTAACATATTAGAGCGTATCGCAAACGGCATATAAATCTACTCATCGGTTTTAAAAGATTCTAACATTCCGTTATAATGTTCAAGCGTCATAAAACTTTTCTCAAACCTAAAGCGAATTATAAACTCTACAATTTTATTTTTTAACTCTTCATCCACATTTTCGGCTTTTCCAAAATAGCCCAAAGAGATGTTTTTACTCTTTATAGCGGCATCTTTATCGTAACTAATTGCTAATATCTGTAAATATTTACCCTTTTTTATCTCACCCAAGCTATCATTTAGAAGTGATGCCCCCGATAGATTTACGGCTTTGAAGTTAAAAAGCTCACTAAACTCTTCAACTTTTTGATTTATACCGAGTTCACCGTAAAGATTTTGCAGTATTGCTAAATTATCTTTTCTCGCACGCTCATAACTAGAAATTTTATTTGTTAAATTTTTTAATCTATCTAAGGCTGAACCCATCGTTATTCCTATGTTTACTTAAGTGATTATACCAAAAAGCAAAACTATTTTAGATATAATTTCGCACTTTAAATTTCTTGTAAAACTGCAAGAAATTTTCTGCCTCGAATGGGGCAAGCTTCAGTGCCACAGCGGCTAGCGTAGTAAAATGGTCATGTACCCTTCCTTTTGGGTATTGCTCATTTTGCGTGTAAATTGAGTTCTGCAAGAACTCTAATAAAATAAAAAGACGGATATGGATTACTTACAAATTAAAAAAGCCGCTCCTCTGCACGGAGAGATAAAGATTTCAGGTGCAAAAAATGCTGCTCTTCCTCTTATAGCAATGACTATACTTGCTAAAAACAGCGTAATAATAAAAAATCTACCTAATGTTGCAGATATCAAAACTCTTTTAAAACTTCTGTCAAATTTAGGTGCAAAATGCACATCTACATGGGAAGAAAATAACAACTTGACAACTGTTGATACCTCTTGCTTAACCCAAACAAAAGCCACATACGACATAGTTAGAACAATGCGTGCCTCCATCCTTGTTCTTGGTCCGATTTTAGCAAGATTTGGTCACTGCGAAGTATCTTTGCCGGGTGGATGTGCTATAGGTCAGCGACCTGTTGATTTGCACTTAAAAGCCCTTGAACAGATGGGAGCGGTTATAAATATAGAAGCCGGTTATATCCACGCTACCGCTCCTGAGGGTCTAAAGGGTTGTAATATTATTTTTGACAAAATAACCGTTACAGGCACAGCAAATATCGTTATGGCAGCAGCTTTAGCAGAGGGAATAACTACTATCACAAATGCTGCAAGAGAACCCGAAGTTGTCCAACTTTGCGAAATTTTAAATGTAAGCGGCGCGCAAATCGAAGGCATCGGAACTGCATTTTTAACCATACATGGAACAGGCGGAAAACTTTTACACATAGATGAGTTTAATGTCATCCCAGACCGCATTGAGGCTGGAACTTACCTTTGCGCAGCTGCAATAACAAGGTCAGAACTTACATTAACAGATGTTAATGCCGCACATCTTGGCGCTGTTTTATCAAAACTTCAAGAGATGGGAAGCAAGTTTACAATTACCGACAACACTATTACTATTCATCCATCAGAAGTTATAAAACCCGTCAAGATAGTTACGCAGGAGTATCCTGCATTTCCTACTGATATGCAAGCTCAATTTTTAGCACTCGCGACTCAAGCAAACGGTACTTCAATCATAGAAGAGAGACTTTTTGAAAATAGATTTATGCATGTGAGCGAACTGCAAAGAATGGGCGCAAATATCTCCTTAAATGGACATGTTGCAACTATAAACGGCGGAACAAAACTTAGCGGAACCGATGTTATGGCTACGGATTTGCGTGCATCAAGTGCTTTAGTTTTAGCCGGTCTTGTAGCAGAGGGTATAACAGATGTTCATCGCATCTACCACCTTGACCGTGGTTATGACTCTTTAGAGAAAAAGCTGCAAAATGTAGGCGCAGATATAAAAAGATTGAAAGAGTAATTATTTATTCTCAAAAATTATCATATCATAGATGCTTTTTTTAGTAACCAAAGCTTTATCGTGTGATACCGTTTGAGAATTTTTTGCCCTTAAAACCTCTTGTCTAAGTTCTAAAATATCTTGTTCCATGCTATCAACATTTTCTTTTAATCTCAAAATAATATCTACACCGGCAAGATTTACGCCAAGCTCACGGGTTAACCTTAAAATGAGTTTGATTCTATCTATATCTCTTTGAGAATAGAGTCTTATTTTACCGCTTGATCTTGATGGAGTAAGAAGATTTTCTCTCTCATACTGTCTAAGAGTCTGCGGATGTATATCTAAAACTTTCGCAACAATACTGATTAAGTAAACCGGTTCGTCATACTGGTGTATCATGGCTTTATCCCTTAATTTTTTGGTAATTTTTCTTGCATCATGGCAACTAATTTTTCATCAAGATCTTCAACTTTAGGTAAAACTATGTTTGCTTCTAGATACAAGTTTCCGCGCTCTTTTGTTTTACGATTCATGGCACCCATCTCTTTTACACGAAATCTCTGTCCATTTTTAGTATTTTGTGGGATTTTCAACTTAATTTCTTTTTCCAAAGTTTGTATAGATACCTTTTCACCAAAGAGTGCTGCATACAAAGGCACATCAAATTTTTTAACCAAATCATCATCTTCTCTGATATATTCAGGGTTGGAAGCTACATTTATCTTTAAAAAAAGATCTCCTGCTCTTCCGCCTTGAGCATGCCCTTTACCCTTGACACGCATCTTTTCACCACTATTTACACCGGCTGGGATTTTGATGTCAAATCTCTCTCCATTGACCGCTACCGAGTGTGAACCACCTAAAATAGAGACGCTAAAAGGAATAGTAACGCTTGTTTCTATATCAAGATTCGGTTGTTGTTTCCCACCAAATCCTCCACCGCCAAAACCGCCACCGCCGCCAAAAGAAGAACCCCCAAATCCGCCAAAACCGCCGCCGGAAAACATATTTCTTAAAATATCATCCAAATCACCGCTTCCACCGTGTGAGCGAGAGAAATCATGGAAATTTTGTCCACCGAACATACTATCACCGTGTGCGTCATACTGTGCTTTTTTCTTCTTATCACTCAATATTTCGTATGCAGAGTTTATCTCTTTGAACTTATCCTCTGCACCTTTTTCTTTATTTATATCGGGATGATATTTTCTTGCTAACTTTCTATACGCTTTTTTTATTTCTGCTTCACTCGCACTTTCTGGGACTTCAAGTGTTTCATATAAAGATTTACTCATTTTTTTTCCTACAATATATATTATTTGATTATTAAGTAAGATTATATCACAAGGGTTGAGTGGATGTCAATCAAGGTTTAGTAAATATTTGCAGAAGTATAAAAACTTAATAACCTAGATTGCTTCGTCGTTGCTTATAATGAGAGAGTCATCGCGAACGAAGTGAAGCAATCTAAAAATGATTAAAGAGAAGTCTAATGTAAAAAGTGTCTAACTTCCGAGAAGTATAAACTCATACCAAACTCGTTTGCAGCCTCTATAATCTCATCATCTCTTATACTTCCGCCCGGTTCAATTACACTCTTAACACCTGCAGCAGCAGCAGCGTCGATGCTATCGCGGAATGGAAAAAATGCTTCACTTGCAAGTGCGGCTCCCGTTACATCAAGTCCCATCTCTTTTGCTTTTTTAAGCGCACATTGGCTTGCGTCTACTCGGCTGGTCATACCCATGCCGACTGCTACCATCGCAGAGTTTTTAACATATACGACACAGTTTGATTTTGTAAGAGACGCCACTTTATAAGCTATCTCCATATCTTTTCTCTCTTGCTCAGTAGCAGCTTTTGTCGTCATAAGTTTTGCATTTTTAACTTCATCATCATTTACTTTGTCGGCATCTTGATACACAAAACCGCCGTCAATGTGTTTAAAATCTTTCTCATCATTTGCAAGAACTAACTTATCATGTCCCATCTCAAAGAGCTTGATGCGTTTTTTAGAAGTAAACACCTCTTGCGCCTCTTCTGTTATACGACCAGCTATGATAACTTCTAAAAATATCTCATTCATTTTAAGTGCAAGCTCTTTGTTCACAACGCCGTTAACTGCAACAACACCGCCAAACGCCGAAACTGGGTCGCATTTAAGTGCTTCAATATAAGCATCTAAAAGATTATCTTTTATAGCAAAACCGCACGGATTTCCATGTTTTGTGATACAAACGGCATTATCATTCCCAAAAGCAGAAGCGATTTTAACAGCACCGCTAAGGTCGTTTAGGTTATTAAAACTTGCTTCACCTTTTAGAGTTTTAAAGTTGTTTGTGTAATGTTTGTCAAATTCGTACAAAGCACCGTTTTGGTGAGGATTTTCACCGTAACGAGTATTCATAACTTTACTTCCGACGATAAACTGTTTCTCTCCAAAACCGCCGTTGAAACGCTTGTTCATATAGTTTGCTATCATAGAGTCATAAGCTGCCGTATGCTCAAATGCTTTTATCATTAAGTTTCTTCTAAACTCTAGCGTGTTTTTTTCATTCTCTAACGCATCTATAACTTTTGCATAATCATTTACATCGGTAACTATCATAACACTATCAAAGTTTTTAGAAGCAGAACGAACCATCGCAGGTCCGCCGATGTCGATATTTTCAATAATCTCTTCAAAATCATCTGTTTTTTCTATGGTTGCCTTAAACGGATAAAGGTTTACACAAACAAGGTCAATTGATTCAACACCCAACTCTTTTGCCTGATCTAAATGCGACTGCTTGTCACGACGATGCAAAATTCCGCCGTGTACGAATGGATTTAGAGTTTTTACACGCCCTTCAAAACACTCGGGAAATTTTGTGACCTCATCTATCTCGATGGCTTTTATGCCCTGCTCTACCAATATCTTATAAGTTCCGCCCGTCGAGATGATTTCAAAACCGTTTTTTACTAAAGATTTACAAAAATCAACCACACCGCTTTTGTCACTTACGCTTACTAATGCTCTTTTCATCAAAATTTCCTAAAAAAATAAATTGGCGAATTTTATCTCAATTGAGATTAGAAGACGGTAAACTTAAAAAAAAGGTAAAATAGGTTTTTAGGGATGCCCTTAAGCAAAACTTAAAACAATTTAATAATTATAAAGCGATAAGAAAGATAAAAGTTAAATCAGATAAAATTTCTCCGATTTAAAAACTAGGGCGTAACGCGCTCTTACCAAAGGAAACAAAATGAAAAAAATCATTTTATTAATCACATTGACATTAGGTGCTCTTCAAGCGGACAGTATCGTACATTACGATGTAAAAGAGTCACAAACTCCAATTAGTAAACCAAACCACCCTTCAGCAGAAATTTACTAATTAGATACGCGTAATTTTATTTCTCCTTCTAAAATAGGTTTTTTTACCTATTTTAGTAATACACTAACAGACTGCTTAAACTTTTTTTCTCACAAAATTAATTACCCCTATAGTTATAACCAATACGCACAACATCAATATTACAACATTTGTCGTCCCAGATGTTCCATCCGCAAATGGTAAGCCACTCGTATTTATTCCAAAAAAACCTACAAGCAGATTTAATGGCAAAAATACGGCAGAAATAATAGTTAAGGTATAGATTGAATGATTCATTTTTTCATTTGTCAGCGCACTGTAAAACTTATAAATATAATCAAGCTTAGAGAGCTGCAGCGTAGCAGATCTTAAAGTTCTCTCTATATGTTCATGTAAATCTATATAGTGATTTATGGGAAAGTCACCACTCTTTTCATAATATTCAATTGTTCTATTCATTGTAGAAGATGCGTGCATTAACTCTCTTTCGATTCTTATAATGTTATGTTTGAGTCTTAGCCACTGCTTCATAAAAGAGTTTTTTGTTTTATTGAGATATAAAACTTCTTCCATATCTACAATTAAATCATGATAATCTTCAAAAGATTTCAGCAGTTCATCTATCATAGTATCTAAAATTTTATATGGAGCTTCAAAACGATTGCCTAACGCTCTAAAAGCATCTTTGTCCCTATCATAAAGATAACTGTTATCATGCGTAATTATAAATCCGACGGAGTTTACTTCAAGCTCTTTTTTAATAATCGGCAGTCTAATAATCAACATATCATACTGCTCATTTTCATCAAACGCCGACGGATGCATTTCGTTTCGTAAATCTTCTAAGTGAAGATTATCAATCAACTTATGAATATTAACCATTATATCTCTCTATTTGTATTTGGATTGCATACAAAATTCAATCCCTTCTTGCTGAAGTCTTTTAACGATTTTCTGACTTAATTGGGATTTTAACTCCATAATCTGATGATACGGAGCGACATACCAGACACATAGTGTAAAACACGGATCTTTTGACTCAGGTATAAAATGGATGCGCGGTCTAAATTCTCGAGGACGCATATCATAAAGATTTTTGAGGCTTTGGAACTGTTGCGCAGTAATTTCCATATAACTCTTTGTTACATCAAAAGTGATTTGTGCAACCAATGCTTCAATCTTTTTTGTATCAGCCGTAAAAGGAACACGAAACTCTATAAGATCATATATAGTTTTCATCTTATCATGAGTGTAGTTGTATACATAATTTGTTACAAAAAAGTTATTCGGGATAAAAATAGTGCGTCCCGCGCGTTTTAACTGTGAAGATGTCGTGTTATCTATGCTCTCATACAGAGTAACTTTAAGTAGTGAGATATCAATAACTTCACCTATTATCGGATTACTGTTCACCTGTATTAGGATTCTATCTCCAACCTTTATATGATTTCCAAACGAGAGGTGAAACCAAGCGGCAACACTTTGAAGATACTCTTTCATGCTAATCGTCATAGCTGCCGCAATAACCCCTATAAGAGTTGCGGCATAGATTAGATTGCTAATATTAAATACAATGACAATAAGAAGTATGGTTACAAAAGAGATTATATTTAATAATCTCTTTATTCTAAAGAGATGGTCTTCATCCTTTATCCGTTTTACAATAACATATTTTGCCAAGTGAAAGATAACAAATATAAAAATTAAAACGGTTATTTTTATGACATGAATAGGTAATTGCGTCTGCTCATAAGCTTCAAGGTCATTGATATAGCTCTCTTTTGTTCGTCTTAAGACATCTTCTTTATTTTCCAATAAACCTTTTACATTTTCAAAAAAATCCAATGCTTTACTTAGTTGATACTCTTTTGGTAAATCCTTTACCTCTTGAGATACCGTAGCATTTAACTCTTTTTTAAGAAAATCAACGGCTTCATCGTACTCATGTCGTAAAATAGTTAATTTTTGAGTTTGAATAGTAAACTTACTTTTTTGATTGGTAAAAATATACTCTATAATGTCTATCTCTTTGGCTGCATAATCAAGCGTTATTTTGCTTAACATATTGTCAAACGACTGCGGCAACTCATCAAGAATTTTCTTTTTGCTTGTTTGAAGTTTTAACAGTTGCTGAAGTTCAGCCTTTTTTTTATCGTTTGCATTTCTTATTGACTTCTCAAGCGTTTTAATCTCATTATCAAGCATTTGTGCTTTGAGCGAATTGCTATAAACCTGTAGCCAACTGTTTTTCTCTTTTTCAAAATAAGAAAATTCCTCGGCAAATGATGGTAAAGCGGATAAAAACAGAGTGATAATAAAAGCAAATATTTTTTTCAATTTATATATACCCTTTTTAGAACTCTAATCATACCCTCAACAGAATTTTTTGTTGTAGTTTCATGTACAGTATGATACCCTATAGTCGGTATTTGCAGAGTTGTTCCCTGTATTTCACCTTTTGTTGCATGGATTAATCTTCCTAGTTCGGTTGTACCAAGAGAACGAATAGTACCGCCTTTAGCCATTTTAGCTTTTAAATAGCTATCTTTAAAATTATATTTTACACCCTCTTTTATAGCTATTTTTTTTATCTTATTTTTTAGTGGTGACCTAAATACGGCATTTGAATCTCTGTTTCTCATAACAATATCAATATCTCTAATCTCATTTAAATTTGGATAAGAACTTGTGTCAAGGACAAGAAGTTCATCTGTTTTGATGTCAAATCGTCTGAACCACTCTAGTAAAAATCTCCAACTTCTACCGGCTTCTTCAGAACCGGTAAAAAAAGCCGTTCCCTGATAACCGATACTGTACATATAGATAATAATCGCTACACTGATAACATTATCCAGTTGCGCAGATATCAAATCACCGTTAATCTCAAGCTTGTCAGTAAACGCTATGGGCGTTCCCGGGAGAAGGTAATCAAACCCGTCTATTTTAAAAATAATATTGTTTCTTCTTTGGCAAAGATAAGCATCTTTGATGGAGCCAAGCCCCAAATAAGTTCCTGACCAAGGCTGATATGCTTGAACTTTTTCATCAACAAATCTAGCCGTAAAGTTGTGCAGAAGTTGTTCTGCATTTGAATCGCCCGTTAAATCTGCTTTGTTTTTTGCGATAAACGCCGCATACTGAAACTCATTGTGACCTGTGCATATAAGCCCGTGTCTATCCGCATGAGCGGAAATATAACCGCCCTTTGGATTGTTTCCCTTTGCGACAAGCACACCGTCATAATACTCAACGGTTGCACCGATTTCCTCTAATTCCCTTTTTATAAACATAAAAAAAGGGTGTTCCGCTCCGACAACACTAGGTATTCTAATTAATTGTTTCAATATATCATAAAATATTTCCATATCAATCTTCTTTAAGCACCGATACTATCTTTCTTAAGCTTTCTTTTTTTTACGCTTTTTTCAGATTTTGGAGCTACATTCTTTGCAATGTAATCCATTATTTTTCCGGCTATATCTATTTTTGTTGATTTTTCGATACCTTCAAGCCCCGGCGAAGAGTTTACTTCCATTACTAGCGGTCCTCTTGCCGATGGTATCATATCAACTCCGCAAATACCGAGTCCCATAGCTTTTGCAGCTGCGAGTGCCGTTGCTTTCTCTTTTTTTGTGAGTTTATGAGCGGTTGCACTTCCGCCTTGATGCAAATTTGATCTAAAATCACCCTCTGCACCCTGTCTTTTCATAGCACCGATAATCTCTCCACCGACAATAAACACTCTGATATCAGCTCCACCCGCCTCTTCTATATACTCTTGAACAAGCAAGTTGACATCCATCCCGTAAAATGCATCAAGTACCGATTTCGCGGCTTTTTCGCTATCTACTAAAACTACGCCGACACCTTGTGTTCCCTCTAATATTTTAAGAACCAAAGGTGCGCCGCCGCTAAGTTCTATAACATCCTTTGCACTGGATTTGTTGGAAGCAAAAACCGTTTTTGGCATGTCAATACCATTTTTAGAGAGTATTTGAAGGCTTCTGAGTTTATCTCTGCTTCTTTTTATAGCTAAACTTCCCGTTGCGGTAAAAACATCCATCATCTCAAAGTGTCTCACCATAGCAGTTCCGTAAAATGTTCTACTAGCCCCTATTCTTGGGATAATAGCATCGGGAGCCGGAAGTTCTTTCCCCAAGTAGTTAATTTTAAGTTCATCTTTCATAATTTCAATACTGCATTTTAAGTAATCAATCACTCTAACTTCCCAGCCTCTTTGCTCAGCGGCTTGTACCAATCTTTTTGTAGAATACAGCTCTTTATTTCTTGATAATATGTACACTCTCATTTTTTTTCCCATTTAAATTTTTTTTTGTAAGACACTCTTTTGTAAGATACTCTTTTGAAACATCAACTAAAAATTTATTTGCCAAGAATTTTTTTCCTATTAACATGGGATATTTCATATCGGAACGATCAGTTAAAGAGATAACCGTCATATACTTTTTTCCAAAAAAATCAACTTTTACTCTTATTGAGGGTCTTTTTTGAAATTTTCCGTTTGAGCTTCTGACTTTTTTCATTTGATAGAGCGGTATTTCCATCTTTTTTCCGTGATATGCAGGATGAATTTTGTCTAGCAATTTAAAATGTACTATATTTTCTTCATCGATAAATATATCATCACAATGCAAAGCATTAGAATCCGCACCGGTATCAACTTTTGCATCTAAATCATAAAGATCTAAATCAATTATAGAGATAACCTCTTTGCTACCGATAACTTTTTTTTCTGGCATTACATATAGTTCCGATTTTTTGTATAGATTATAACATATAAAATTGGCAAAAAATTCATTAATTACTAGTTGAAAAACGAGTGGTATAAGATTATTTTTAGCAAAATAAAAAACATTTGAGAGTATAATTTTGAGCAAAATAAAAATTTAGAGTACGGTAATAGTGGCATTTGTGCTAATGATAGTTGTGTGAAAACATTATTAATCCGCAGCAGCGGAATATATTTGTTAAGAGGGCAAATATGACATTAAAAGATTTGGAATTTCTGTTAGAGTTAAACGGTGTAATGCAAAAGGATATTGATTACATCTTGGAGTTTGGTAAAAAAAACGGTATTGATAAAGAAGAGATTGACGACGAGCTCAACAAACTAGGATATGAGAGGCTTCTTGAAAATGAGCAAGAAGAGTCTTGGGATGAAGATGACGATGATTACGGGTATGTGCAAAAATTTCCTAATAGGCATAAATTCTCGGAAGATTATGACTAATTAGTCCTCTAAATAATTTAATTATGGACTGCTACGGTAAGGTTTAATGTCCTTAAATTAAATTATGATAGAATTATATTTATATTATTACAAATAGGATTATTTTATGCAAAATCAAACAACTTTATCAAAGCTAAGCGACAAAGTATCGGCAATTGTTGAACAATGTAATTTTTTAAAAAATGAAAATGAGATGCTCCGAATCGAAGTTATCAAACTGAAATCAGAAAGTGAAGCTAAAAACAGAGAGATAGAAAAACTAGTAGAAGAGAATGCTCTAAAAGATTTGGAAATCGAGGAAATAGTAGAAAAAATAGAAAGCATAATGGTTTAAGCAAAACAGATGAGCAAGAGACTTGGTTTAAATATAGGCGGTCGTCGTTTTGATGTAGATGTTGAAGAAAGCTTTGCTCCTTTTTTAGAACAACAAATGAAAAATGATTTTAATATGGAAGGCAATAATGATTTAAAAGTATTGCTTCAGGCGTATGTGCGTAAAAATCATAATTTGTTTCTGCAAGAACAAAAAATAGAAGAAATTACAAACAAACTGGAAATTTAAGAGTAAAATTTATTATTATATAAGTTAAGCGTGATATAATTTCACTCTCTTAAATAGAGTAAATGTGCGTTCGTAGCTCAGCTGGATAGAGCACTGGTTTGCGGTACCAGCGGTCAGGGATTCGAATTCCTTCGGGCGCACCATATAAAGCTTCAAGAATATATAATCCACACAAAAATTCTTCGCAAATTTTTCTTAAGTATCCATAAATTGTTAATTTGTAGTACCCATTTTGATTTATCTAAAGTAATTTATTTCATAAAGTTTAAGAAATTGTGCTAAAACAGTATCTACGATCGTGATACTGTTTTGCTTTTTGCAACAACACAAATGACTCATTTAGAACGCTAAACGAACAAGTCCGTTTAGTTACGCTTACGCCGCTATGGCGACTAAAGCTCCTTATCGCTTAACTGGATAAAGCAGTCCCCTCCTAAGGGATAGCTCGAGGTTCAAGTCCTCGTGGGGAGACCATACATTAATCATTTATAGCAGTTGCTGAACTCTTATAAGAGTAGATAAAAGTATAGCGCTCTTATCAACATGTGAACTTTTCATCTTTAACTCACTCTCAAGTAGCAGTTCGTGCAGTTTATAGTATCTATTTGGTTTAAATTTTATTGATAATTCTGATTTTTCTTTTACTATTTGAGGCGGTGCGGGATAACCTAAAATTTCTATTGCGTTTGGCGTTCCGTTTACACGAATGTAGATATTAAACATATAGAGCTGCGTTAGATATGTTGTAATAGCGGTGAGTATTCGTATCTCGTCTTCTCCATGCTCAAGCATATTTTGCAGCTCAACTTTAAAATCTTTTTTATTTAAAATCTTTTTTATAAAATCATCTATATTTATCTCAGAGAGTCCAAAAATCAGCTGCTCTATATCCTTGGTGGTTATAGCCCTGTTTAAAATTTTTAATTTTTCAAGCTCATTACACGCAAGAGCAATATCTCCGTTATGAATTGTCAGAAGATGATTTATGGTATAGTTGTCTATATTTACATTTTTTTGGCGCGCTACTTGAGAAACACTAAATACTGCTTCTGCATGAGTAGGGTGAAAAAATCTAACACACATCGTGTTTGTTTTTGCCGCCGCCTTTGCATAAGCTTTATAATCATCTCCGTAGTAGGCATAAACAAAGATATTATTTGAGTTTTTTTCGCACTGCTCAATAAGTATATCTAACTCTTTTTTAGGAACTTTTTTCTCACTTTTAATTATTAAGACATTTTGATCACCAAAGAGTGAAGCTTGAGAAAGATGCGCTTTTGCAGAGCCAAAATCATACTCGTCATGGTAAAACTTTGCCACCGAAGCATCATCAACATTTGTAAGTGTCTGCGTATATTTGTCTATGAGGAAACTACTCTCGCCAAAAAGTATGAAACTGTTTGATAGAGAGTTGTTTTGTATATGTTTATCTAGTTCGCTTTTGTACACTATCAGCTGTCTCTTTCTATTCTCTCAACAACGCTTGCATAAATTTTAGCTTTGGCAATATCCACTTTGTCGATTCTAACCTTTACATCTTCAAACAAAAGAGCATCCAAACTACGGGTAATAAAAAATCTTGCACCCTGAAGCTCATCGTGAAGTTCAGCTTTTAGTATAGGTTCGGTAGATGTTATTCTAGCTTTAAAAATATTTCCTATATTTTCGTCTGCCCAACGAGCAAATTTTCTAGCCATAAACTCAACTTCTATCGTCGCTGCTTCTCTCTCTTTTTCGCTTACGCTTATACTGAGTGATTCTATGTTTCTTAAAACATAAGAGCCCTCTGCCGTGTCATTGTTGTTAATTGCTTTTAGTAATCTATGAACGATTAAGTCAGAGTATCTTCTAATAGGCGATGTAAAATGCGTGTACTCTTCAAAGCCGAGTCCAAAGTGTCCTGCGTTGATTGGCGCATATCTGGCTTGCATTTGAGATTGGATAATTAGGGTGTCGACCTCAGATGAGAGTCCCATCTCTTTTGCCTGTTTTTGTATCTCGGTTATAGTCTCTTTAATGGATTTTTTTATATCCACAAACATCCCGATACCTGCCAATTCTTGATACAGATTTTGGAGTTTAAGTTGATTTGGAGGCTCATGTATACGAAATATGCCTCTTGTAAATCTCTTTGCAGCCTCTTTGTTAGCCAAAAGCATACAATCTTCTATAAGTGCGTGAGATGGGGTCTCTTGTGCATAGGTAGTATGTGTTATATTGGAGTTTTCATCAATGAACATCTCCAACTCATGTGAGCGAAAATCATAACCGATTTTTAATCTTTTTGCTTTAAGAGCATCGGTAATTATCCTTAGCTTTGCTATATAATCAAAAATTTTCTCTTCAGAAGGGTTTTTAGCTTTTAATTTACCTTCAAAAAAATCATCTATCTCTTCATAGTTAAATCTTCTTTGCGAGTGGATGATGGCTTCATAAACTTTTGAACTGCTTACTTCCAAAGAGTTAAGATCTAGTTTTATTTCAAAAACATAAGATAATCTATCTACATGCGGCTGCAACGAACAGAGCGTCTCACTAAGCTGTCTTGGAAGCATCGGAATAGAGCGATGAGGAAGATATATAGAAAAACTTCTATATATTGCTTCATTATCTATCGCCCCAAAAGGCGTAACATACTCGCTAACATCAGCAATTGCTACATAAAGAGTAGTCGTCTCTTCGTCATAGCAGATAGCATCATCAAAATCTTTTGCAGTAACCGGGTCAATCGTACAAAAAGGCAATTTTCTCAAATCTATTCTGGATGGATATTTTGAAGCATCAACCTCTTTAAACGACGAAGCTATCTCTAAAACTTCAGGTTCAAACTCATCATGCTTGTTAAATTGTGCAAGAACTATTCTTTCATCAACAAGAGGGTCTTTTATGTTACCCAGTTTTTCCATTATAGTAAAATCTTGATTGTTGATTTTAAAAACATCGCCCTCATCATATAAGTTAAGCTCATCTTCGCTTATCTCAACTCCGGCAGGAAACTCTGTTTTTAAATCGATTAAAAATTTTCTGCCTCCTTTTGAGACTATATAAGCGACGCTATAAGTTTGCGCTCTTCCGACAACCTCAACTATCTTAGCACTTGGGGTTCCTCTTTTGCCAAGCAGTCTCTGTGCGATAATAAGGTCACCCTCGGTTGCTTTGCTTGTCTCGACATCATCTATAAAAAGGTCTCGGACATATTCACCGATAACATTTAAATATGCCGTACCGTTTTGAACAAGTCCCAAAGTACCGGCGCGATATTTTGAGTTGAATTTATATACATTATCTTTTTTAGTAATGTACTCTTTTGCTAAAAAATCATTTACATATTTAAGTTCTTCAGCGGTAATGTCCTGTTCACTCAGCCCATGAGTGAGTCTTATTAAAAGTGATTTCATTGCAGGCGTTAAGCGTTCTCTAACGCTTTATCAAAACTTTCCATATCAAGATCGTATTTCACAATTAACTCTTTTGCCGCAGCTGCACTATCATCAGTTACTACGCCGCTAATCGGTACCGCCGTTCGAACAACATGTAAAATTTGCGCAGCTCTTCCAAACTCTTCCCTAGCCTTATCAGGGTTTTGACAATTGCGTATAGTCTCAACAAGTCCCGATTCAAATCTCCAATGTTCAAAAATAGTAGCGCTTACTTCAGGAGTATCTACGCCTACCACTTCTCTCTCAGCCGCTTCTACATTACCAAGAGTAGCTAGAGCATCTTTAAATTTTTGTTCGTTTTTATCAGTAATGATTTGTTGAGCGATTAGAACTTTGCCTATTTCTACCAAAAAAGCAGCGGGAGACAGGATACCGAGAAGTTTAGCCTCTTTTCTTAAGCACCACGCCGTTATGAGAGAGTGTTGCCTTTTTGAAAGTGAAGAAAACGCATCGCTATCAATGCCGTACGGAGATAAATCAAGAGCAAAACTCTTCTTAACAATACTCGCAAGAGCAAAACCTCTTACGGTTCCCATTCCAAATAGACCAACTGCTTGACTAATTGCATTTATTTCACGACTAAATCCATACAACGGCGAATTTGCCGCTTTTAGTATGTCTGCCGTTAAAAGAGGGTCTCTCTCCAAAATCTTAACCATATCATTAAAGGTACTATTCGGGTCTTGATAAACAGACTCTATCTGCATCGCCGATTCCGGAAGCGGCGGAAGTTGTTTGATTTTTTTAAGTATCTCTTCAGTCATTGGACTCTCTTTTTCGCATTAAATATGTTTAAATGATACTTATATGTTCATAAAAGACTACTGAATATTTACAAATTGTTGCTACTATTTTCTAATATTTTTAAAAAAGGAAAAACATGCAGGCAGAAGCTATGCTTACACAACTAGGTTATGTACCAAATGACGCTCTAATTAAACAACTTCAAAAAATTCAAGAAAATACTCAGGGATACGAAAAAATACAAAAACACATTATGGATTTACATGATCATTTAAAAGTTGATGATTCTTATGTCGCTATGTCAAATTCAAATGACTATTTTAAAATAAAAATAGACTCTCAAAACCCTGCAGTTGCAGAGGAAGCACACGAAAAAGTTAAACATTTTAGCGAGAAATTTAAAGTAAAAGTAGATAAATTGAAAAACAAAAACACCTACTATATTTTAGGGTTTAACCAGTAGGTGCACTAAATTGCAAGAGCCGATGAGCATTGAGGGTTATGACCTTCTGATTGAAGAGTTCAAGTTTTTACTCGAAGTTGAAAAACCCAAAGTTGCCGAAGAAAAACTTGTCGCCGCAGCTTTGGGAGACAGAAGCGAAAATGCCGATTATCAGGCGGCGAAAGAGAAACTTCGCCATATAGATAAAAGACTTTTTTATCTAAACTCCATGATACAAAAATCAAAAATCATAGACCCATCACAACTCTCACACGAGAGAGTGAGCTTTGGAAGCAGTGTAAAGATTGTAAATATACAAACAGATGAAGAAGAAATTTATACGATTTGCGGTGTTTTAGAGTCAGAACCCGAACATGGACTTATATCCGTCCATTCTCCGCTTGCTCGTGCGCTAATGGGCAAAGAGGTGGACGCTCAATTTAAAATCCAGCTTCCAAATCAGAAAAAAGAGTATGAAATAGTAGAAATATATTATAAAAATATCTTTTCGCTCAAAAAAAATATTCGTACAAAATCCCACTTTTCATTTCATTAAAACTCTTTTTACTTCATATTGGATATAATCTCCGCTTAAAAACCAAATTTTTAGGATTTCCAGTGAGCCAACAACTAGAAAATATTGAAAAAGTACTCTCCTCTCACAAGTTGTCAAATGAAGACTACACGCATATTAAGCAGATTTTGGGGCGTGAGCCTAATCTTGTTGAAATCGGAATTTTTTCCGCAATGTGGAGCGAACACTGCAGTTATAAATCTTCAAAGGTTCACTTAAGCGGATTTCCTACAAAAGCACCATGGGTTATTCAAGGTCCTGGTGAAAATGCAGGTGTTATCGACATCGGAGACGGTTATGCGGCTGTTTTTAAGATGGAATCACACAATCACCCAAGCTTTATAGAGCCTTATCAAGGTGCTGCAACCGGTGTGGGCGGAATTATGCGTGATGTTTTTACAATGGGTGCTAGACCTATTGCAAACTTGAATGCTCTAAGATTTGGAAATGTTTTAAATGATGACAAAATCTCAGCACACCAAAGATATTTGGTTCGCGGTGTAGTTGCGGGAATCGGCGGTTATGGAAACTGTATGGGAGTTCCTACAATCGGCGGAGAGACAAGTTTTGACGAATGTTATAACGGAAATATTTTAGTAAATGCTTTTACTTTAGGACTTGCAAAATCAGATGAAATTTTTTACGGCAGAGCTGACGGTATAGGAAATCCTGTTATCTATGTAGGCGCAAAAACGGGTCGTGACGGTTTAGGCGGAGCTGTTATGAGTAGTGATAGCTTTACGGAGGAGAGTAAATCTCTTCGTCCGACCGTTCAAGTTGGAGATCCGTTTACTGAAAAACTTCTGCTTGAGGCTTGCTTAGAGCTTTTTAAAACTGACCATGTTGTCGGTATCCAAGATATGGGTGCGGCAGGACTTACATCTTCATCTTTTGAGATGGCAGGAAGAAGCGGCAGCGGTATGATTATGCATCTTGACCGTGTTCCTGCCCGTGAAGAAGGTATGACTCCGTATGATTTTATGCTCTCAGAGTCTCAAGAGAGAATGCTTCTTTGTGCGAAAAAAGGTAGCGAAGCGGAGATTATCAAAATATTCCAGAAGTGGGATCTTGATGCTGCCGTTATCGGTGAAGTAACTGCAACCGGCAATATGGAACTTTTTTGGCATGGAGACAAAGTGGCAGAAGTTCCTGTTAATCCTGTGAGTGAAGAAGCTCCTGTGTTAAAACGCCCAATGAGTCGTCCTGCATACTTAGATAAAATCGCAGATGTAACAATCAATGACTTTGCAAAAGTTTCAAATCAAGATGCATTTAATAAACTTACAAAATCTATGGAAGTTGTAGACAAGTCATGGATTTATACGCAGTATGACTCTATGGTGCAGACAAATACTATTAAAAAAGGCGGGATGTTAGACGCTTCCGTTATAAGAGTAAAAGAGAACAAAAAAGCTCTTGCAATGTCGGCTGATTGTAATGTCCGCTACTGTTACATAGACCCAAAAGGCGGAGCGGCTGCAGCGGTTATGGAGAGTGGTAGAAATGTTGCGATGAGCGGTGCGAGACCGTTGGCAATTACGGATTGTTTAAATTTCGGAAATCCTGAAAATCCCGAGGTTATGTGGCAATTCGGCGAGAGCTGTTTAGGGATTAAAGAGGCTTGTGCAGCACTTACAACACCTGTAATCGGTGGAAATGTTTCACTTTATAATGAGACAAATGGTGTCTCTGTTTTCCCAACTCCGTCAATCGCTACCGTCGGTGTAAATGATGATGAGAACAAAGTTTTGATGTCAAGTTTTCAAGAAGAAGGAAATGCTCTTTATCTCATAGGTGAAAGTAAGAGCGAATTTGGCGGATCACTTTACATGAAAGAGATTTGTGGAACCGTTGCCGGAAAACTTCCTGAGATTGATTATGAAAAAGAACTTTTCCTTTGGGATTTTGTAATAGAAGCAAACAAAAGAGGATTATTAAAGTGTGCAAAAGATGCAAGCAGCGGCGGCGTTGCTATCGCCTTAGCTAAAATGGCTGCCGTTAGCGGACTTGGATGCAGTGTTAGAATGTTGGTTGATGATGAGAGAGATATCTTTTCTGAGACTATGAGTCGTGCTATAGTAGAGGTTAGACAAGAAAATTGTGCAGCTTTTGAAACAATGAGCGGCGGCGGCATGATGTGTCAAAAAATCGGAACTATAGGCGGAGATAAAATCAAAATCAACAATGTAGAGATGAGTATGACAGAGTTACAAGATAACTACTTCAACACATTTAAAAGAGTAATTGAGAGAGATATCTAACTTCTACATTTGCTTTGGCATATAACTTATGCCAAAGCTTTTTTATTCCACTTTCATATACTCAAGTGAAAAATCCCCTGAAATTCTCTTCTCAACGCTTGTTCTATAAGACGGTGCTATTGAGGTAATATTTGCTATTTTTTCTAAAAGCTCTCTATATTTACTCGGATTTGCAAAAGCCCTGTTCGCGTCCAAGATAGATACTTTTGCTTCATCTCGTAAAATAACTTCTACTTTATCTCCCGCTTCTATGAAACCTTCTTCAAGCACTCGGTAGTACCATCCAGTTAAACCGCTTGTGTAAATTTCATTTGTAAACTTTTTATTGTTCCATCTTTTTGAAATTTTCCAGCAAGGTTTTCTAGGCTGAGAAACTTGTAATACGGCAGAGCCTATTTTATGAATATCGCCTAAATGTACGCTGTTCTCATGAAGCCCCGAGATAGTGAGATTTTCTGCCAGCGCTCCAAAGGGAATAGTTTTTAAACCTAAAAATTTTGCCCAGTTCTCATAGTTTTCATAACTGTTTGCAAAAATTGCTTTTTCTGCTCCGCCGTGGTGAACTCTGTCGGCTACTTCGTCACCGACTAAACCTACTTTGCCGGCCCATATTTTGCCATCTGCCACCTCTTTAAACGAACCGCTCTCCCAATATTTATCTAAAAACTCTTTAGACTCTTTATTGCCGTATGCTTTTACTTTACCGATTTGAAGAGAAATTACTTTACTGCTCATTTATCAACCTTATAAAAAAGATATTTTAACAAAAAATTTAAAAATTCTCTATTTCAAAAAACTACTTTAAAACCAAGTTTAATTTTTTTTTAAGTACAATACACAATATAATTTTTTAAGATATTTTGCAAAAAAGGCTTTATCGTAGTTATGAACAACAAGACAACATATACAAAAATAACCGCCAAAATAATGTTGGTAACACTTGTTTTTACCTTGATATGTGCCTTTGTATACGGCGAGTATGTGAAAAAAAATGCTATATCCAGTCTTGCCCATGTAGATGCCAAAAAAACAAGTATGTTGGTTTTTGAAAGTTTGTACTCTGCTATGCAAAAAGGGTGGAACAAAGAGGATTTAAAAGAGATTATCATCAGATTAAACCGTGTAGATCCGTCTATGAAAGTTGATGTTTACAGAACGGAAGCGGTATCGGAAATTTTTGGTGTAATAGAAAAAGACAAGCAAGCAATTGACAAAAATGAAGATATACAAAAAGCCATGAAAGGTGAAGAGGTCTTAAACATATCCAATTCAAATTTTATAAAGTACTACTATCCCGTTGCGGCGAAACAAGATTGCCTTAAATGTCATACAAATGCAAAAGTGGGTGAAGTGCTTGGTATCATAGACATCTCGTATCCGGTAGATAATTTAAAAATATCGCTAGACGAGATGATAAACTTTTTTATAATATTTATCACGGTATTCTCATTTGTAATTTTTATAGCAATTTTTATTGAATTTAACCAGTATATTATTAAGCCGATTAAAAACTTTTCAAATGTAATTCAAAGCATAACAAAATCACATGATATGAAAAAAAGGGTAGATGTAGAAGACAACATAGAAGAGATAGACTCCATAAAAGATGTTTTTAATACTATGCTTGACTCAATAGAACATCAATTTTATTATGATGACTTAACAGGTTTGGAAAACAGAAGAAGATTGACTGAAAAGCTGGAAGAAAAAAAGAACTCATTTTTAATGATTATAAATATAGACTCTTTCCAAGAGATAAATGATCTATACGGGAATGAAGCGGGTGATGCTATACTAAAAGATTTTGCCGAGTTTTTAAAAGAAAATATGTTTGGCAGCAATGCTTTATACAGACTTCATTCTGATGAATTTTCCTATCTTTGCGACAAGGGAATGGACATAGAAGAGTTCAAGATATTTGCTTCAATGTTAAGTGAAAAAATTTCATATAAAAATTTCAAGATTGACGGCAATAGCGAGGTGAGCTTAAGTGCAACATTCGGTATCTCTTACGGACATGAAACACTTCTGGAAAATGCAGATATAGCTCTAAAAATCGCAAAGAAAAACAAAAAAGACTTTTTGGTATATGATGAAACTATGTATATGGCAAAAGAGTATGAAAAAAACTTTGACTGGACAAAGCGCTTAAAAAAAGCGATAGAAGAAGATAGAATAGTTCCGCTGTTCCAACCTATAGTAGATAGCCAAACACAAGAAATTATAAAATATGAAGCATTAATGAGAATGGTTGATAACAATGGGGCATATATAGCGCCTATTCATTTTTTAGAACTTGCCAAAAAAAATAAGCTTTATCATCAGCTTACAAAAATCATAATTGAAAAAACATTCCAAAAATTTCAAAATTTACCATATTCCGTATCAATAAATATCTCCGTTGAAGACATATTAAACAGAGATGTAAATAAATTTATTATGGATAAGCTAAAAGAGAGTTCAATCGGCGAAAAAATAGTATTTGAGATAATCGAATCTGAAGGCATAGAAAATTTTGACCAAGTTTTAGAGTTTATAAACAGCGTTAAAAAATATAAAGTAAGAATAGCAATAGATGATTTTGGAACAGGATACTCAAATTTTGATTATCTTATGAAACTTAAAGTTGACTATATAAAGATAGACGGCTCAATGATAAAAGGCGTAGATATAGACAGTAATTCTCAAATGATTACTAAAACAATCGTAAATTTTGCTAAGGATATGGGGATTAAAACAATAGCAGAGTTTGTACATTCTAAAAATGTTTTTATAAAAGTTCAAGAGCTTGAAGTAGATTTTGCACAAGGTTACTATTTTGGAGAGCCGACTGATAATATTGCTTAGGAGTTTTATCTCTTTTATGATAAAGTTTCATCCTTAATCTAACCATATAGAGCCTACATGCAGTTTCACCGTGTTCATATCGAAGTGACTAACATCTGCGGTTTAGCATGCAGTTTCTGTCCGCCAAAAATAAACTCATCCAAAACAATGTCTCTTTCATTTTTTGAAGAGATTTTAAAACAGCTTCGTCCCTATACAAAAACGCTTGCCTTTCATGTTATGGGCGACCCTTTAACACTTTGTAATCTAGAAGATTATCTTGACCTCGCCCAAAAATACAAGTTTGAAGTAGAGCTTACTACAAGCGGTTACTACTTGAATAAAACTAAAGTTCAAACACTATTTCATCAAGCAGTTCGCCAACTAAACATCTCCCTTAACAGCTACAATAAAAATAGCCTAAATATGACATTTGATGAGTATATTAACTCTGTTTTAGATGTCTGTTCACAAAAAATAGAACATTACCAAAAACCGTTTATAAATCTGCGTCTTTGGAACCTTGATGATATTTTCAGCGAAGCCGAGTATAACAAGCTGTTATTTGAAAAACTAAGCTCTTTTTTTGACACACCGCTCGATGAAAATGAAATCTATAAAGATAAAATCAAATCAATTCGCCTTGCTCCAAAAGTAATGCTCAATTTTGACAACTATTTTGAGTGGCCGTCACTTAATTCTGCCCATGAGAGCAACGGAACATGTTACGGCTTAAAATCACACATCGGCATACTTGCAAATGGAACCATAGTGCCGTGCTGTCTGGACGGTGACGGAATTATAGCACTCGGCAATCTCAATGATACGACGCTTGAAGATATACTAAACTCAAAAAGAGCTACAGATATGATTGAGGGTTTTAAAAACTTTAAGTCCGTAGAAGAGCTTTGCAAAAAATGCAGTTATAAAGATAGGTTTTCAAGAACAACGCCAAATCAGCTATAATTGCGAATGTCAAAATTTAAAGTACAATCAAATTATTCTCCTGCGGGTGACCAACCTACTGCCATAAAAACCTTAAGTGATTCAATCCTAAAAGGTAACCGTTATCAAGCCCTAGAGGGAGTAACCGGAAGCGGTAAAACATACACTATGGCTAGTGTTATAGAAAAAGTTCAGATGCCGACCATCATTATGACTCATAACAAAACTCTAGCAGCGCAACTTTATAGTGAATTTCGTCAATTTTTTCCAAATAACCATGTTGAGTATTTCGTCTCCTATTATGACTACTATCAGCCTGAAGCGTACATTCCCCGTCAAGACTTATTTATAGAAAAAGATAGTGCTATAAATGATGAATTAGAGAGAATGAGACTCTCCTCAACTGCAAATCTTTTAAGCTATGATGATGTTATTGTAGTAGCTTCCGTATCTGCAAACTACGGACTCGGTGACCCTGAGGAGTATGAAAAGATGGTTCAGGTTGTAGAAGTTGGAGACAGCATAGCGCAAAAAAAACTGCTTCACAGACTTGTGGAAATGGGATACAGCCGTAATGACACATACTTCGACAGCGGACAAATAAGAGTAAACGGCGAGAGTTTAGATGTTTATCCGCCCTACTTTGAACAAGAAGCTATCCGTATAGAATTTTTTGGGGATGAGATAGAAGCTATATATACTTTTGATATCATTGACAATAAACGGCTTGAAGACCATAAAAAATTTACCATTTATGCAACTTCACAATTCAGCGTGACTCAAGAGAAGATGGCTGTTGCCATAAAACGCATAGAAGAGGAACTTGATGAGAGACTTGCATACTTTCAAAAAGAGGGCAAACTTGTTGAGTATCAGCGCCTTAAACAGAGAGTAGAGTTTGATTTGGAGATGCTGCAAACTACCGGAATGTGTAAAGGAGTTGAAAACTATTCAAGACTCTTAACTAACAAAAAACCCGGTGAAGCTCCCTATACTCTTTTGGATTACTTTGAACTTCATCATAAAGATTATCTAGTCATTGTAGATGAATCACATGTTTCACTTCCTCAATATCGCGGAATGTATGCAGGCGACCGTGCTAGAAAAGAAGTTTTGGTAGAGTATGGATTTCGTCTGCCAAGCGCGCTAGATAACCGCCCGCTAATGATAGATGAGTATATAAACAAAGCTCCGCACTATCTCTTTGTATCTGCCACTCCGTCAAAATATGAGCTTGAACTCTCTGCCGTAACAGCTAAACAAATTATCCGCCCAACCGGACTTTTAGACCCTGTTTTAGAGATAAAACCCTCTACAAATCAAGTTGAAGATATACATGATGAGATAAAAAAAGTTATTGTAAAAAACGAGCGGGTTCTTATCACGGTACTAACAAAAAAAATGGCAGAAGCGCTTACAAAATATCTGGCTGATTTAGGCATAAAAGTTGAGTATATGCACTCTGATATCGATACTATACAGAGAAATCAGATTATCCGCTCACTCCGCCAAGGAGAATTTGATGTTTTAATCGGGATAAATCTTCTTCGCGAGGGGCTAGACTTACCCGAAGTTAGCCTTGTTGCCATTTTAGATGCGGATAAAGAGGGATTTTTAAGAAGTGAGACTGCTCTTATTCAGACAATAGGGAGAGGTGCAAGAAATTCAAACGGCAGAGTAATTTTGTATGCGAATAAAATTACAGGCTCTATGCAAAGGGCGATTGATACGACTACTGCTAGAAGAGAAATGCAAGAAGAGTATAACAAAGCGCACAACATTACACCGACGACTACCATCCGTAAACTTGATGAAAATTTAAAGGTTGAGGATTATGGAGCTATTTACCAAAAACATAAAAAAATGGATAAAATACCGGCTTCAGAGAGAAAAGCGATAATAACACAGCTTTCCCTTAAAATGAAAGAGGCGGCTCGCGAACTAAACTTTGAAGAAGCGGCTCGTCTTCGTGATGAAATAGCAAAATATAAAAAACTATAGAATATCACCAACGGTGGAGCTTTAGTGACTGAATAAAATCTGGACTAGCTCGGATTTTATGAGATTAAACAATAGGACAAAATAATATGGAAGATACATTTAGCAATTTAGCAACTTACGGATATATAGGACTTTTTCTCTACTCACTCGGCGGCGGATTTGTAGCGATAGTCGCAGCAGGTGTTCTCTCGTACATGGGTAAAATGGATTTGGGATTATCAATTTTCATAGCTTTTATAGCAAATGCGGCAGGAAGTTTTTTACTTTTTTATATGGCAAGATATCAAAAAAGCATGATGATGGACGGATTGCGCGAGCATAGAAGAAAACTTGCTCTTGCTCATATTTTACTCAAGAAAAATGACTCTTGGATTATAGTCGTTCAAAAATTTATTTATGGCATAAAAACTATTATTCCTATTACAATAGGGCTTACAAAATATGACTTTAAAAAATTTGCATTTTTCAATATTTTAGGAGCTGCTGCTTGGGCATTGATTTTTGGATTTGGAAGTTACTATTCTGGAGGTTTTTTGGTGACGCTAGCAGAATCGGTAAGCGAGAGACCTTGGATAGCGCCTATCATTCTAGTAGTATTTGGCACGACTTTATGGTTATATATGGGTTACGCAACCAAGAAAAAAACTAAATAAGAGAGTAAAGAGAGGCTTTGATAAAAAGCTACTCTTCTATTTTCGGTCCAGCAGCAGAGTAGTCAAACTCGCTATCTTCTTTTTGATATTTCTTAAAGTTTTTTATAAACATAGCAGCAAGAGTATCTCTTGTTTTATCAAAAGCTTCTTTATCACTCCACGCATTACGAGGATTAAGTATGTCTGGATTTATATCACCCAATGTTTTTGGTACATGAAGTCTAAATGTTTTTGTAACATCAAACTCACTATTTTTGATACTTCCGTCTAATATAGCATTTATACAAGCACGAGTGTCTTTAATGCTCATTCTTTTTCCTACGCCATATTTTCCACCCGTCCAGCCTGTGTTTACAAGATAGACATTTACGCCGTATTTATCAATTTTTTCGCCGAGAAGTTTTGCATAAACAGTCGGATGAAGCGGTAAAAAAGCCTCTCCAAAACAAGAACTAAATGTTGCAACAGGCTCAGTTATGCCTCTCTCAGTTCCCGCTACTTTTGCAGTATAGCCGCTTAAGAAGTAGTACATTGCTTGTTCACGAGTAAGTTTTGAAACCGGAGGAAGAACACCAAAAGCATCCGCGCTTAAGAAGATTATATTTTCAGGGTGACCCGCACTAAGAGACGGCTCATGATTTTCTATATGATGTATAGGGTAAGAGACGCGGGTGTTTTCAGTTTTACTTCCATCTTTATAATTTACTTCACCATCATCATGCAACATGACATTTTCAAGCAAAGCTCCACTTTTTATAGCGCCGTATATCTCAGGCTCACTCTCGCTGTCAAGATTGATAACCTTGGCATAACATCCACCCTCAAAGTTAAATACTCCGTCATTATCCCAACCATGCTCATCATCACCGATAAGTCTTCTCTTTGGATCAGTAGAAAGAGTTGTTTTCCCTGTTCCGCTAAGCCCGAAGAAAAGTGCCGTATCGCCTCTTTTACCGACATTCGCAGAGCAGTGCATAGAGAGTTTGCCCTCAAGCGGCAGCCAGTAGTTCATCATTGAAAAAATCCCTTTTTTCAACTCACCTCCGTACCATGTACCGCCGATTATAGCTAAGTTGTTTTCAATATCAAAAAGTACGAACACTTCAGAGTTTAGTCCATGTTCTTTCCATTTTTCATTTACGGCTTTGCAAGCATTTAAAACAGTAAACTGCGGCTTAAAACTTTCCAACTCCGATTCCGTAGGGCGAATAAACATATTTTTTACAAAGTGCGCCTGCCACGCTATTTCGGTAATAAAACGGATAGATTTTTTAGAAGTCTCACTAGCACCGCTATAAACATCTGTCACATACAAGTCTTTACCAGAGAGCTGTTCTCTTGAAACATCTAAAAGTTCATTAAAAATATCTTCACTGATTTTTTGATTTACATCGCCCCACGCGATATATTTATTTGAGGGATCACGATCTACAAAATATTTATCTTTTGGGCTTCTACCTGTAAAAATACCTGTATCTACGGCAGTAGCTCCTTTTTTTGTAAGAGCACACTCCCTTTTTTCTAATTCATGTTCAATCAACTCACCATAACTAAGGTTATGATGAACCTTCCCAACATTCTTTAAACCAATATCTTCTAACTCTTTTAAGTTCATAACTTGCCTTATGGTACTTTTTAAAATAATGGATGAAAGTATACACTTATAAAACATAAATTAAAAGTAAATATCCACTATGCATTGAGATTTTTAGCAACTTTTTCACACAGAAAAAGAAGTTGATTTATTTTATAGTTTTTAGAAGTATCTTTTAAGTATTTTTTGATAAAATTCCACTCTTGCTCGCATAACTCAGTTGGTAGAGTGTTACCTCGACAAGGTAAAAGTCACTGGTTCGAGTCCAGTTGTGAGCACCACTAACTCTTTTATACACAGCTTAATATAGCTTATAAGCAAACAACGCTGTTTCTGCCTTTTTCTTTTGCCATGTACAGTGCTTTATCCGCTCTATCGATAATATCTTCTTTTTTATCTCCTCTTTGATATGACGCTGCTCCTATGCTTGAAGTTACTTTACAATCTTGCGGGTAACTGCCGTTTTCAATAAATACTCTTAAATTTTCAGCAAACATTTCGGCTGATTGAAGATCTGTATTTGTGCAGATTATTAAAAACTCATCTCCTCCGTTTCTAATTACTACATCACTGCTTCTTGAATTATAATTTATGATTTTTGCAAATTCTTTAATAACCGAATCACCTGCTAAATGACCCAGAGTATCATTGATATTTTTAAAATGATCAACATCCAACATGATTAAAGTGAGAGGTTTTTCGTATAGAAATGCTGCTTCTATCTCTTTGTTCATTACTTCATCGGCTTTTGAACGATTATACAAGCCGCTAAGCGGATCAATAAGTGATTTTTTATGATACTCGTTAGCTTTTTCTTCATATACTTTTTTTCTGCGTTTTGTTTGAATAAGATTAATCTTACCTATTTTAAGCTCTTTAACCATTTTAGTAAAATTAGAATTTAGTTGACTAATCTCTTTAATATTACTCTCTTTTAGTGATAAATTAATCTTATCACTTCCTACAAAAGTCGTCTGTTTTGACAACTCTTCAATAGGACTTGTTATCTCAAGCGCAAACACTTTAGACCTTTTTACAGTGTAAAATAAAAATCCCAGATAAAAAATTATTGCAATTATAATCGCGCTGTAACCTACCATATCTGCATATAACTTTAACTTATAAATAAAATGAAAAATATTGCTTTTTTCAATCATAAGTATAAGCCGCCAACCTGTTTGTTGAACGGTAGTTTGCAGTAATATATACTCTTTAGAATCTATAGTCAGCTCAAAAAAGCCGGTTTTGTTTTGATAATATTCTATAAATTCTTTTCCAAACGGCATATTTTTACTTTTAAGTAAATTATACTCGCACGGCTTAGTAATTGTTGTTTTTATATTCGTCGTATAACTATGATCCGTAAGCTCATCCATATTTAAAATTTTTTCAATCTTTTTAGGCATGGCTAAAATCATACCCTCTTCATCAAGCATAAGAAGAGAAGCATCCCATGTTAATTTTTGTTCCAACAAATTATTTACAAAACTCTTTAAAGTGATATCCAACCCAGTTACACCTTCTAAAAATCCTTTGTTATATATGGGAACAACGCAAGAAATCATCCAACCGTTTCCTGCAGGATCCAAATAAGCACCCGTCCATACCGGTTCCCTTTTGGGATTATGTTTTTCATCAGCCAAATAGTAAAAATTATAATCACTCATCTTAAGAGTCGGACCATATTGATTATATACCTCATCGATATACGGATAGAGTCTATTCATATTATCCCAGCTGTTAAAATAAGCCGCAACAATATTTGGATTACTATCTACTATATTTTTAAGACTGATATCCATAATTTCACTGCGCAAGGCTTTATCTCTCTCTAGCTGCGTTATTTTCGTATCCGATGAGTAGTAAAGACTTGAACCGATTTTATTTGATTTATAATACACACCCTCCGAATCAGTTTTAAAAACAGGAACACCAAAAGGAAGATGGTTTAACTGAGGATTTAAAAAAAAATGTTCGTGTTCTTTTTGCAATATTTTACTAAGTCTAGAGATTTCGCCTAAAGTATTGCCGATATATTTTGATTCAGCCAAAAGAATGTCGTTTCCATGACCTTTTACTTCTTCTATTGAAACATTTTTAATTAAATTGTAAACATACGCGTTTGTAAAAAAATATAGCATAAATAGTATTGCTGCTATAACAAATGCCGGTATTAAAATAGTGTTTTTATGATGATTAAAGAGTAACTCATGCAAAGTAGACTTTCTGCCATTATTCACAACACATCCTTCTAAAAGCTTTTTAGACTATTATATAATTTTACTATATCAATTTTTAAATAAAATTCAAACTCTCAACAAAACAATTTACGATTGTCCGCCATTTATTTCTTTCGCGCATACAAATCCGCTGCTAAAAGCCCACTGAAAATTGTATCCGCCGAGTTCACCAGTTACATTGACTACTTCACCTATAAAATATAGATTTTTCACATCCAAAGCTTCCATCGTGTATGGATTTAACTCTTTTGTCAAAACTCCGCCGCGAGAAACTTCGGCTTTGCTAAAACCGAAATTTCCTGCCGGTGCAAACTCGTAACGGTGTATCTGTTTTAACTTCTCTTTACCCTCATTTGTAATTTTTTTGCACTCAACATCTTCTACATTAAGCGCTTCTAAAATAGCCTTTGAGAGTCTCTTTGGCAGAGGGATTACGGAACTAAGTAATTTCTTACTATCTTTGATAAGCTCTAAAATATTATTGCTTGGTAAAAAATCTATTGCAATGTTTCCCTTTTGCCAATAAAGAGATGCAGATAAAACTGCGGGTCCGCTTATGCCTTTATGGGCAAAAAGAAGCTCCTCTTTTAAAGTTTTATCATTAACTTTTATAGTTACAAAACAGCTAAGTCCGCTAAGTTCTTTCATCCAAAACTGCTCTTTTTGAACGGTTAGTCCAACGAGTGCGGGAGTAAACTCTTTTACTTTTATGCCAAAACTCTTAGCAATCGTAAGCCCGATATCACTTGCACCCAACTCTTTGTAACTTTTTCCGCCCGTTGCGACTACAACATTTTTAGCCCTCAAAATACCCTTTGAAGTTTTTACCTCAAAAATATCATCACTTTTTTTAACCTCTAAAATATCTCTGCCTAAAAGTGTCTCTACATGAGCGATATTTCTTTTAAAAATATTTATAATCTCATCAGAGGAGTCTTTGCAAAAGTAGTAGCGATCTTTACGGACAACCGGTTCAACACCGTTTATTCGTAGATAGTTTAACAAATCTTCTTTGGAGAAACTATCTAAGACATTTGATATAAATTCACTGTCTCCGTCATAGTTATTTTCGCTTACTTCAACATTTGTGATATTGCACTTTGAGCCGCCTGAAATTTTTAATTTTTGGGCGATTTTACCATTAATATCTAAGAGTGCAACGCTTAGCTTCTTATCCAAATTTGAAGCACACATAAGTCCGCTTGCACCTGCTCCGAGTATTAAAACATCATATATTTTCATAATGAAATTATACTTTATGACACCTTTAGCTATAATACGAAAAATATTTAAAAGTAGCAATTAATGGGCAATAAACTTCACATAGTATCTTTAGGATGCACAAAAAATCTAGTCGACACGGAAGTTATGATGGGTAAACTTCAAAACTTCACGCTAACAGACAATCAAGAAGAAGCTGATGTAATCATCGTAAATACCTGCGGTTTTATTGATGCGGCAAAACAGGAGTCAATCAACACTGTTTTAAATCTTCATGACAGTAGAAAAGAGGACTCCGTTTTAGTGATGGCGGGATGTTTGAGCGAAAGATACAAAGAAGAACTTAGTAAAGATATGCCGGAAGTTGATATCTTTACGGGGGTGGGCGACTACGACAAAATCGATGAGCTTTTAGTTGAAAAAAAGAGCAGATTTTCTGAGGCCGTATATCTAATCGACGGTGCAGAGCGTGTAGTAACAGGCTCAACTTATCACGCTTATATAAAACTATCTGAGGGGTGTAACCAAACTTGCAGTTTCTGTGCAATCCCATCTTTTAAAGGGAAACTAAAATCAAGAACTCTTGACTCGATTGTCAAAGAGGTTGAAGGGCTTGTCGCAAAAGGTTATTGGGATTTTTCATTTGTATCGCAAGACAGCAGTTCGTTTTTAAGAGACCAAAATGTAAAAGACGGGCTTAGCCTGCTTATCCAAAGAATTGAGCTGATTGAGGGTGTGAAGAGTGCGAGAATTCTTTATCTCTACCCATCAACAACAACCATTTCACTTCTAAAAAACATAGCAAAAAGTGAGATTTTTCATAACTATTTTGATATGCCGATTCAACACATTAACGACGATATGTTAAAACTGATGAAGAGAGGTTTTGGCAAAAAGCAGACATTAGAGCTTTTAGAGTTTATGAGAGCGCTTCCTAACTCTTTTGTTCGAACAAGTTTTATAGTAGGGCATCCTCAAGAAAGCCAAGAAATGTTTGATGAGATGTGTGAATTTGCCGCAAATTTCGGTTTTGACCGCATAAATGTTTTTGCATATTCCGATGAAGAGACAACACCTGCACATGAGATGAGCGAGAAAATTCCGGCTAAGGTTATCAACAAAAGAGCTGATATATTAGGCAAAATCGCCTCTAAATGTATGGAAAAATCTCTCAAGGGCGAAATAGGCAAAGAAGTTCAAATCGTAATTGACGGCGAGAGCGAGGAGCATGAGTATCTTTTAAGTGCAAAAGAGCTTATCTGGGCGCCTGAGATTGACGGTGAAATCTATGTAAATGACAGAACAAGCGATGAAGAACTTGAATTTGGTAAAATTTATAATGCAAAAATCACCGATATGCTCGGAAATATTTTAACTGCGACAGTAGAGAATGCTTGAAGAAAAAATCCTTCTAAAACTCAAAGATAAAAAAAATCTCTTAGCATTCTCCGGCGGAGCAGATTCTACTGCTCTGTTTTTTCTTCTCATAAAACATAATATTCCCTTTGACATAGCAATCATAGATTACAACATTAGAGAGCAGAGCAAAGCTGAAGTTGCTTATGCGCAAGAACTTGCAAAAACACATAACTTAAAATGTCATCTGCACACCGCACAAACAATTGAACAAAATTTTGAGGCAAAAGCAAGAGAGATACGATATGATTTTTTTGAAGAGCTAATCAAAAAATGCAATTACGAAAATCTTTTAACGGCACATCATCTCGGAGACAGGTTTGAATGGATGCTTATGCAGTTTTGCAAAGGTGCGGGATGTGCAGAGATTGCAGGAATGCAAAAAGAGCAAAACAGAGGCTTTTATACGCTAATACGCCCTCTTCTTCATCTTGATAAAAAAGAGCTTTTAGCTTATCTTCATGCGAATAAAAAAATATATTTTGAAGATGAGAGCAATCTTAATGAAGATATAAAGAGAAACTCCTTCAGACACAACTACTCTCTTCCTCTGCTGGAAAAATACTTAGGCGGAATCAAAAAAAGCTTTGAGTATCTTGACGAAGACAGAAGCCAGTTAATAAAAGAGATAGAAATAAAAACTATTGATGAGTTTGCATACTTCAAAAGCTCACACAACAAAAGAGCCGATATCTTTGCAATAGATAAATACTTAAAATCCAAACTCTATATGCTAAGCGCAGATGAGAGAGAACTTTTAAAAGCAGAGGTAAGCGTTGTTGTCGGAAGAAAATTTTTAGTCGTTCAAGATAGAGATTTTGTATTTATCATACCGCTTTTAGATGAAAAACCTGATATGTCCCATAAGTTTAAAGAAGAGTGTAGAGTTTTAAAAATAGAGCCTAAACTTCGCCCTTACCTCTACAAAAATATGGATGCTTTTTTAAAAGTCAAAGAGTTATTTAGAGCTATTTGATTCTTTAGCGTTGTTATAAACTCTCATTGTAAAAGTAGAACTAATCATCTCGCCCTCTCTTTTAAAATTTATAGGAAAATTAACCGCTATCATCCAATCGCTTTTATTTATAGCATCTAAAAAGCCATAAAAACTCTTTGGTGAACTTATCTTTGATGTTGTATTTACCTCATAAACGCTAAAACCGTCTTCATCCTCAAGTTTACTCTTTTTAGAAACACTCAAAGAGCTAAAAAAACTTTTATGCTGTTTTTCAAATCTGTCTGCACTAAACTCTGTCTCAAAAGCGGTTATTATATGTACATTGTCATTTTGAAGCTTTTGAAGAGTCACCTCTTTTTCAATCGAAAAATCAGAAAGCTGCTTTAACTCTAAGTTCTCTTTTTTTAGTTCACTCTTCTTGATTCTGTACTCTTTACCCTTTGGAATTAAAACCGCAAATGAGAAAGCCAAAACAAATATAAGTAAAAATATACAAAGTGCAAAAAGGTAGATAGTTTGTCTGGAGAGATTAATCTTCATTGCTTAACTCCTCTTCGTTATCTATATAGTTTGTAGAGACAAATCTCAACCAACCGTTATCCGCCGGATAAAAACTGCTATATGTTCTATGAAAAATTGAGCGCAGCGGTGCCTGAAGCATAAAATTATATACATCTTTATTCGGTGTTATTCCGTAAAGGATAAGAGCATTTTCCATTATTTTTGCTTCCGAGAGAGTTATTCTGTTTGGGACTAAGTCAAATAAGTTGTTAATACTATCTCTTAAGACAATGTTTTTTGTAAATATTTTTTCAGACAGCAAGACCTGCTTCTCTATTGCTGCAATTTGATTTTCCATTTTCGGAATATTTGTACGATACTCATCTTTTTGCAATTTAATATCGGTCATCTCTTGCGTAAATCTATTGTCGCGAAAAACTAAAAAAGAATAGGCACTAAAGAGCATCAATAGAGTAACAATAAAAAAAGTAAAAAGTAACTGTATATCTCTAGTAAAAATTGTCTTTTTTCTTGGATTTATATAACTATATTTCATCTGCCTCTGCCTTTGCCATATCGCATAATGAAATAGATAAATCTATCTTCCTTACATATACGCTTAAAAACATCTCCTCTTCCAGATAACTCTTAAGGTCAGAACTCACTCCTATGCCATCGGCTATATATATGGTCTCGATGAACTTGCTATCGTACTTTGAGTCTTTATAAAAAGTGTTTAACGCACTTTGTATCAATGAAAATCTCTGATAATCTTCACTAAATCCTTCATGTGAAACATCAACTTTTTTCTCAACTATCTGCTCAACCTCTGTTTCTGCAAACTCATCTATCGTATCACTCTCATCCAACTCTTCAATATCTGAAAAATCATCAAATACCGCAGAATCACTATCCAAATTTACCTCTTCTAAATTAATACCTTCTATTTCATCCTCTTCAGGTGACTCCATAAGGAGCTCTTCATCATCCTTATGGTGTTTCATATCCAGATACTCTGCATATAGAAGTTTTGAGTTATCAAAAACGGCAAAAGAGAGGTAGTTGTCTTCCACTAAAACAAACATTGATAATGTAGCGTCTATCTTATCCTTAAAAAAGTTTGCCATCATAGCAAAAGGCGAAAAAATAAAATCAACTCCGATAGTTCTATACTCATATTTAATAGCTTCTAAATCATACTCCGATGTATAAAATGCCCAATCTTTAGAAAAACATCTATACTCTGATGACTTAATATCGCAATACCTACTCATCTCGCTAGTCACACATGTCGGTATTGCACCTTGAAGCGGAGATTTATCTAAAACAGAAATGTAGCAAAACGGGGACTCTTTTATATATGTTTGTATAAATTCATACATTTTTGGATTTATCGTAATCGTCTCAAAATTTCTGCGAATACTTTGCAAAACATCTTTTTTAGAGCATACCTCAACATATACGGTTGTTTGCAAATTTTCAACAATAATATTTATAAAAACTTTCGTATATAAAGATTTTAATAAATTAGTTATCATTTTTCACCGACTCCACAAAGAGGGTGAGCCGTATTGTAATTTTGTTGTTTCAATGCACTGCCCAATTTTGTATATATTTGCGTCGTCGCCATAGACGAATGCCCCAGCAATTCACTAACATCGACAATCGGCGCACTACCGTTTAATAGCTGCGATGCATAAGAGTGACGAAGTTGATGAGGAGTAACTTTAAGCCCGACTCTTCCAAAGACTTTTATAATAATATATCTTAGACTGTTTTGGCTTAATTTTTCGCCATTTTTCTCAAAAACAAATCTTTTTTGTCCTGATGTACTTAAATATTCATCCAGCAATTTTTTTGTTTGCGCCAAAAGCGGAATATCTCTTTGTTTATTACCCTTTCCTACAACCCTAACCCACTCATCAGAAATATTGTTTATCTCTAACGATGAGAGTTCGGATATCCTAACTCCCAGAGTATAAAAAAGTGCTACAACCAATTTTTCTATAGGTTCTCCACAAGATAAAGCTTCAAGAATATGTTTATGGGAAATCGGTTTTGGAAGAGTTTTGGCAATTTTAACGCTCTCATCGGCTTTTATTATAACTGCCGTGTTATTGTCGTTAAGATAACTCACAAAAGAACGGATTGCACTAAGTTTTTTACTGATTGTTTTTGGATTTAGCGAAGAGATTTTTATACGATAAGGCATTAGGTTAAAAAGCAGATGATTCTCTTCTTGAACTATTTCTATATATCTTAATGCCTCTAAAAGGGATTCATTATAACTCTTGATTGTCAAATCAGAGTACCCTCTTATCTCTTCGAGATATGTCAAAAACTCTTTGACTTTAGCTTCTATTGACTTTTTCAAAGAGTTTCTCAAATTTTTTATAATACTTTGCCGCTTTAGACTTCATGTTTTAGCAAACCCTCTTTAATTAAACTTTTTGCCTCTTTCATACCTAAAGAAGTAACATCTATCGGCAGCGTAGAGTAGTAATTTAGCGTACCAAACGGCTTTGGAACAGTAAATTTATCCCAACTCTTAAACTGCCAAAATTTAGTAGGTTTTATCTCAACTAGCACTATTTTAGCATTTGCTTTTTGCGCCATAGCAATTATACCATCCGCAACTTCATGTCTTGGACCCTTTGGACCATCCGGCGTAATTCCTATATCGTATCCGTCTTTTAAAGCCCTGATACCCTGCATTAAAACTCTGGTTGCATTTCTGTTGGTTGAACCCTCTATGGTATCCAATCCAAAATATCTTATAGTTTTAGAGATTAACATTCCGTCAAAATGACCTGATATCAAAACTTTTGCATGTGGAGTTTTTCTGTATTTGGAGTATAGATAAGGAAGCATCAAAAGTTCACCATGCCAACAAGCAAAAATTATCGGTTCATCCCCGACGCTTTTTGGAGAGTGAAACCTTTTTTTATTTGTTGTGTATATAAGCCTGATAATTACCGATGCTACAAAAGGCACAATAATAAGTGCTAATGCGCGAAAGAGTTTTTTAAGCAACAATTTCTCCGGTTAAAATTGTTCTGCCGATTTCGGTGATTTTTACATCTCTAAATTGACCTAAAAGCTCATCTGAGCCTTTAACTTTTATAACTAGATTGTTATCGCTTCTGCCGCTTACAAAATAGCCTTGATTTAAATCTTCAAAATAGACATTGTAAACTTTACCCAAATGAGTTTGGTTTTTTTCGTCTAAGATGTCCGTATGAAGATTTTGAAGCGTCGTGAGCCTAATGGAAGCCACATCTTCATCTACCACATTTGTAAAATGTTCAGCCTCTGTCTCAGGGCGCACAGAGTACTTAAATGAAAATATCTGATCAAATCTGACACTCTTCATAACATCAAGCGTATCTTCAAAATCTTCATCACTCTCACCCGGAAATGCGACTATTATATCGGTAGACAAACTAACATCAGGACATACGCTTCTAAGTTTTTCGACTCTATTTAAAAACCACTCTTTCGTATATCCTCTCTTCATATCTTTTAAAACTTTTGTTGAACCGCTTTGAAGCGGTATATGCATTGATTTACAGATTTTAGGATTTTTTGCAAACTCTTCGATAAACTCATCATCCATGTGAAAAGGGTGCGGTGATGTAAAACGGATTCTTTTTAGAGCATCTATCTTACTTAATCTTCTTAAAAGTTCCGTAAAGTTTACTCTCTCATGCTCGCCCGAAAAACGGCGACCGTAATTATTTACATTTTGTCCCAAAAGAAAAAGTTCTTTTACTCCGCTATCAACTGCTTTTTGCGCTTCACGCAAAATCAGCTCAGTCGGTATAGATATCTCGTCTCCGCGCGTTTTTGGAACTATGCAGTATGTACATGATTTATCGCAGCCGATTGAGATATTTATATAGGCTTTATACGGGGATGTTCTAAAATCATTAAAGGCAAATTCGCTCTCATCATAATTTATATCTACCTCAACAGCTTTATCTTTATGTAAAACTTCTGCTATTTTAGATACATTTCTCGCACCTAAAACAAAACTTACATACGGAGCTCTTTTGATAATTTCATTGCCAAGGTGTGATGCGGTACAACCGCAAACACCTATCTTAGCTCCCTCTTTTTTATTTTTATTAAAAACCCCAAGTTCCGAAAAGAGTTTTGCAACCGGCTTTTCTCTAACTGAACAGGTATTTATCAAAATAAGGTCGGCACTTTTTAAATCATCGGTAGTTTCATACCCCTCTTTTTCTCGCAACTCGGCAATAATATGCTCACTGTCACGAGAGTTCATGGCGCAACCCAATGTTTCAATAAATAATTTTTTAGACACCGTAAAATCTCAGTTTATAATATGAACTTGGTACATATACTCACTGTCGGCAAGTCCATACTTAACTTCGTTCATATAAAAACTCTTTCCTTTTGCTTCAAAATAGTCTTGAAGTTCTAGTAAATCTTTATGTGAATTTTCTCTATCAAAATAGAAAATAACACTATCGTCTTTTTCAAGACTAGCCTCTATTTTTGCCAATTCAGCCTTTTTCGGTTTTGCGTTAATATCGCTTCTAGCGAATTTTAAATCCATAATTTATCCTTTTTATTTTAATTTTAAACGGTGTCGGAAATAATTCCTCCACCTACGCTACTAAAGCTTGATGCATAAAGCGTCAGAAAAGCCCACTCTACTTTTTTTGCATTATAGTAAAACTCTACTAAAAATCGTATTAAAGATGATTTTATGCTATTTTGGTATAATGTCATAACTTCATAAGAAATCCCTATATTTTTTGACACTGTTTTTTATGAGACAACCCTATACAAGGATACAATAATGGAAAAAATTTTAGATATAGTCGAAGCAATTGCGCATGAAAAAGGTCTTAACCCTGAAAAAGTAACCGAAGCTTTAAAAACAGCATTTATTCAGACTGCCAAAAGAGTTATTAACTCTAAATTTGCTTTTGAAGCAGTTATAAACAACCAAACAAAAACTATTGATATTATTCAAACAATTACAGTCGTAGAAGATAATGACGAAAAACTTCAAGATCCAAATATTGCTCCGGCTTATATCTCTATAACGGAAGCTAGAGGGTATGATGACCAAGTAGAGCTTGATGATCAACTTCAAATTCCACATGATTTAGAAGCATACGGCAGAACGGCAGCAGCATCACTCCATCGTGAAATAGAGTATCATATTCAAAGATTGGTAGAAGATGAGATTTTCAACAAATACAAATCAAAAATCGGCACACTGGTAACCGGCAGAGTTACTAGAGTCGATTCTCAAAATGCAACTTACATAGAAATTGATGAAATCAGAGCCGTATTGCCGATGAAAAGCCGTATAAAAGGCGAGAAGTTCAAAGTCGGAGACCACTTAAAAGCAGTAGTTCGCCATGTAAATATGGACAAAGATAACGGTATTCAAATCGAATTATCACGCACTTCGCCAAAATTTTTAGAAGAGCTTTTGGCACTTGAAGTTCCTGAAATTGCAGATGGAACAGTAATTGTAGAAAAAAGCGCTCGCATCCCCGGAGAGAGAGCTAAGATAGCACTCATAAGCACGCATCCACAAGTAGATGCCGTCGGTGCTACCGTCGGTGTAAAAGGTGTTCGTATCAATGCCGTAAGTCAAGAGTTAATCGGAGAAAATATTGATTGTATCGAATATACCTCTATTCCTGAACTCTTTTTATCAAGAATTATGAGTCCTGCTATCATATCTGCAGTTGAAATTATAAGAAATGAGAGCGGTGAAGCTACTAAAGCGATTATTACGCTTCCATCTGATCAAAAATCAAAAGCTATCGGTAAAAATGGAATTAATATTCGTCTAGCTTCTATGTTAAGCGGATTAAATATTGAGCTTGTGGAAAATGACAGCAAAGTAGGCAACAGTATAGAAAAAGGCGAATCACCAAAACAAAAAGAAGGTGTTGACGCACTAAAGGCGCTGTTTAACTAATTAAACAATCTGGATAAATAAAGAGATTGTTTCGGTCGCATACTCCTTGGTACATGACGGTCATTGAGATTGCCGCGCTTGTCATTGCGAGCAAAGCGCGGCAATCTCAATGACAAGCGCGGCAATCTTATTTTTAACTTCTCTTCATATACGGATTTAGTTTTAAAAGTATCAAATCCGCAACCATATTCCCCAAAAGCGTTAAAAATGCAGTTATCATCAAAGTACCCATAATTATCGGATAATCACGGCTCAGAGCACTCATAAAAAAGAGTTGTCCCATCCCATCAATCCCGAAAATCGACTCTAAAATCACACTGCCGCCTATTAGCCCCGGTAAAGACAATCCCAAAAGCGTAATAATCGGCGGAAGCAAATTTGGCAGTATGTAGTAACGAAGCAGCTTTTTTTTATCAAGCCCGCGAGATAGGGCAAAGTAGTAATAATCACTCTTTAGTATCTCCAGCGTTAGTGAACGAACATATATTATCATGCTTCCAAGACCGACAAATATCATAACTCCGACCGGCAAGACCAAGTGCCACGCCATGTCAAGATAGTAAGAAAATCCCTCTTTTGGCTCTATTGAGTGCAGACCTGCTATGGGAAATAGATTTAAAGTCAAGGAAAAAAAGATTATGAAAAGCAGTGCCAAATAGTACGACGGCATAGAAAAAGAGACAAGCGATATCTGACGGATAACATAATCACTCTTTTTCTCATAGTTAAGAGCCGATTTTATCCCTAGATATAGAGATATAGCAAAGACTGCGACAAGTGCTATGATATTCATAATCAGAGTAACACTCAGCCGTTTTAGTATCTCCTTGCTAACATCTTGACCGCTTACAAAAGAGATACCGAAATTTAATGAAAAAATATTTACAACCCAATCGATATATTGTTGCAAAAGTGGTTTATCAAGCCCGTAAACAGCCTTTAGTGCAGCTATGGCTTCATCCGTCATATTTGGATTTAACTCACCTGCCCCAAAGAAACTATTAGGTGCTGCATGAATCGCCAAAAATGAAATTACAGAGATTAAAAACAGCATAAATAAGATATATAAGATTTTTTTCAGTAATTCTATCATAAAAGAATTATAGCAAAAAAGAGGAAGTCCATCTTCTCAAAAAACAGGAAAGAGAAAAGAGAAAATGGACTTCTTTTAAAAAGGTACTTCTAAATATGTAGCACTACTTAGAAGTTATATGTTAAATAGACTTGAACATCAGTTGTTTTTACATCGTTTGCATTATTAAGGGCATCCGTATCTGCAAATATAAGTGCTAATGAAGTATCAAGCGGTCCAAAAGTCTTAGAAGCAGCAACAGTAATTTCTTTTACTTCTTTTTCTTCAAATAGAGTTAATCCTGCACCTTTTGGTGCTATGTCTGCAACATAAAAACCTGCAAGAAGTCCGATTTTAGGACCGACAGTAGTCTCTGCAGTAACACTGTAAGAATCAGCGCCCACAGCAGACACTAGACCGTAATTCCACCACATTTCAGTATATAGCTTAGATTGTCCTCCCTTAGTTGCAAATGAGCCGGTCGCGGTATTTGCAACACCTAAAAGACCGTCATCATCAATTGAAGAGTATGCAGCTTTAAAAGTAGCAACATCTTTCATCTTATAACCTACCATCGCAGAATATCCTGTCGTATCAGCCGACGACGCTGCATCTGCTTTTGTATTCATACACTGAACACCTGCTAAAACACCGTCAATATTCAAATCAGCTTGTAACCAGTATGCTTTAGCAAGGCGTACCATATCATAATACCAAGCTTGAACACTCAAGGGTTTAATCGAGTTATTTACTATACCGTAAGCATAAGTACCGTTTGTGCCGAATGTGCTAAATCTGCCATCTGCGGCAACATAGCCCGCAGCAGCCAAACCTAAATCGTTTAAGCTGCCCGCGCCGCCTTCTCCTATACTTGTTCTATCATCCGCACTACCGTTTGACTTACCGATGTAAGTAGCAACTAAAGTAGTATCCTTAATGCTTTGGTTGATTAAAACAACTGCTTCAAAAGTGTTTTTATCAACACCCCATTTTTCAGTAAAAGCAAGCGGAGTATCAAGTGATTGACGACCGATTTTTAAAGTAGTATCAAATGCGCTGCCTGCAAGCCATACCTCATCAACCCACATAGCGCTTTCAACTTGAGCGCCGCCTGCAAAAGCTGCACCTGCAGAACCTGCAGCAGTATGAGCATTAGACCAAACTTTATCAACTAGGTTATGTTCAACGCCCAATGTTGTTACAACTTGCATACCTACACCGGCAGAAACACCTTTTGTCAAGTCGGTAGTTAAATCTGCACGAGCTGCAAAGTTTGTATATCCTGAATCTTGAGTAAACATATCCGGAGCATTTGCCATATCTGAATCTTGTGTCCCATAGTACAATTTAGCATTACCTGAAACTTTTGTGTTTTCAATAGCAAACACGCTTGAACCTATTAGCATTGCTGCTATTAAACTTAATTTTGTTAATCTCATTTTAACTCTCCAAAATTTAAAAATTGTTAACATATTGTCAACAAAATGTCAATACATTGTCAACATAATGTCATATCTATCTTTAAATTAAGATTAACTTATGGTAAAACATTAATATTTTTATAATGTTTTGGAATTATTTATGTATACTTGCACTATGAAAAATTTAATATTAGCTATATCAGCAATCATACTTTTAGCTTCCTGCAGCAAGGTAGATGGTGCCAATCCATCACAAAACAGGGCTTTAAACAGTATATCAGGAAAAGAAGAAAAAGAAAAAAGTGGCTATATGCAACAAGCGCTAAACAATTGGACGAAGAATGATTGGACTCCTGCAGTTGAAAAAAATGAAGATATCAAAAAGAAAAATGAGGACGAGAGTAGAAATTTTACTCTTCAAGAGTATGTAGATAAAATTGGAGTTTATAATAAGGAACAAAACTCAACCCATACAGAATCTCATAAGCAAAAAATATCTTCGATGCCTGTTATAGGAGAAGTAAAATAGATTATAGGGAGCACAACTCCCTATATTTATCAAAAATGAAAGCTAATAGTTCCTACAATATTGTCTTCATCAGCGCTAGAGTCCACATCATGACTAAAATCAATATATGCGACAGCCAAGTCAAACTTTTCAAAAGATCTCTTTAGTCCTAAAGAGTAATAAGTACCTATGTCATGGTAGTCGCCGTAACTAACATCAAACCCTATATCGTACGGCAGTTTAGCCGAAGCACCGACTTCCCAGAAATCTTCAGGATCTAAATCATTAGTTTCAATGCCTTTGCTATACTTTGCCCTTACACCGAATTTTTCCCACTCTTTACTTAATCCTAAATATACCTCAGCAAAATTATACTCATTTGACATATTAGGGTAAGCATATTGTATAGCACCTACATCAAAGCCGATACCTGCCAATTCACTCTTATATCCCCCGTAAAAATCTGCTTCTAAAGAGTTTTTTCCATCTCCAAACTCTACATTTGATCCCCATACACCTAAATATAGACCTTTATACTCTAAATCAACTCCACCTTGGACTGCAGGAGAGTTGTTGCTTTGAGTCATACCTCTCCATATATAATTACTTGTAATTGCCATATTTGCAGTTATACCGAAATCAGATTTTTCTTCCTCTGCAAATGCCATTGTTGTAATAAGGGCTACTGATAAACTAAGTTTAATAAATTTCATTTCACATCCTTTTTCTTATGAATAGATTATGACATATTGATTTTATTATTAAGCGAGATAATTGATTAAAAATAAGGCATATATTGATTGAGGAGTCATAGGGGCATATTTTTCACCTGCCGCTAGAATGAACTAAGCTCATTCTAGCGCATAACATCACTAATTACTTAGCCGCGTCCCAAGAAAGAACAGTTCTACCGTCCTCATTAACTTCAGCAGCAGCCATTCCCATAATGTTGTATCCTGCATCTACATAGTGAATTTCACCTGTCACGCCTGATGCCAAATCACTCAAAAGATACATAGCCGAATTACCGACCTGCTCAGTTGTTACATTTTTCTTTAGCGGTGAATTAATCTCATTCCAATTAAGAATCTGTTTAAAATCACCTATTCCTGCAGCAGCAAGAGTTCTAATAGGTCCCGCAGAGATTGCATTTACTCTTTGACCTTTTTTACCCAAATCAACAGCCATATATCTAACCGTTGATTCAAGTGCTGCTTTTGCAACACCCATAACATTGTAATTTACTATATATTTTGGTCCGCCTAAATAAGAGAGCGTAAGGATTGAAGCATCATCACTCAAAACCGACTCTAAACGGTTTGTTAAATCTATCAAAGAGTAGACAGAGATATCCATAGCGATAGCAAACGCTTGCTTTGTAGTCTTCATAAACGGCTCGCTAAGTGCTTCTTTTGGAGCAAACGCAACAGAGTGAACTAAAAAGTCAATCTTTCCAAAATCTTTCTCTATCAAACCTGCAATTTTTGACATGTGCTCTTCATTTGAGACATCAAGCTCATAAACTTTGTCACTGCCAAAACTCTCTGCCAACGGCTCTACTCTCTTTTTTAATGCATCATTTAAGTATGTAAACGCTAACTCCGCTCCTTGTTCATGACAAGCTTTTGCTATTCCGTACGCTATTGATTTATCGTTTGCAAGTCCTACTATTAAACCTTTTTTGCCCTTCATTATCATTCAATCTTCTCCTATTTTTTATTTTATTTTATACGATGTCGGAAGTATACCCTCAATTGGTACCCAGATTCCGCCATCTACGCTAGCCGCTGTGGCACAAAACACAGTTTCTTTAGAAAAGCTTGACGCATAAAGCGTCAGATTTTATAATTCTATTTATCTAATATTTGTGCATACTCGCACATTGTACAAAAATGTTCCACATACAGTGCTGCACTGCCTACTAAAATACCGTCTACGCCATCAAGCGCCAAAACTTCTTTCGCATTTGTAACTTTCACGCTTCCTCCATAAAGAAGCGGTGCTATTGATTTCTCTTTTAACTCTTTATGAATAGCTACAATATCCTCTAATGTCGGGGTAAGCCCCGTTCCGATTGCCCAAACCGGCTCATACGCAATAATTAGATTTTCATACGAAACATCTATCCCCGCATACTGCTTGGATATATACTCCATCATCTTTTCGTGTCCCGCTTCTCTAACTTCAAGAGGCTCTCCGACACAGTAGATAATTTTAAAACCGAGTTCTTTGTAAAAATTGAATTTTTTTACAAGCATCTCTTGAGTTTCACCTATAACATGTCTTCTTTCGCTATGTCCGATTAAAATAGTTTTTATGCCAAACTCTTCTAGCTGTTCATACCCTATTTCTCCTGTAAACGCACCGTTTATAGTCGGGTATGCGTTTTGCGTCCCGATGGTTACTCTTCCTGAATGTCGATTTAAATTGGATATTGCAGGAAAAACTAAAACCTCTTGCGAGATACTATTTTTATCTAAAAAATTTTCTACCTCTTTTATATACTTAACACTTTTTTCTCGTGTTAGATTTGTTTTTAAATTCGCTGCAATTATCATAAATTAATCCTCTTCAATCATTAAAGATGCTACACCCGGCAAAACTTTGCCCTCTAACAACTCCAGTGAAGCTCCTCCTCCGGTTGAGATAAATGTCATCTCGTCATCTACTCCGATTCTTTGCACAAGGTCAGCTGTATCTCCGCCGCCTACAATGGTCGTAGCATAGCTATCGGCTACGAAATTTGCTATCTTGTTTGAACCGCGCGCAAATCTATCCATCTCATAAACACCCATCGGTCCATTCCAAAGAACGGTTTGCACATCACTTAAAACCTCTCTATAGAGTCTCACAGTTGCAGGTCCTATATCTAAGCCCATCCAACCCTCAGGTATTTCTTGAACAGAAACCAACTTGCTTATCGCATCCTCTGAAAACTTTTCAGCAGCCACTACATCTAACGGAAGATAAAACTTAACACCAAGTCTTTTTGCCTCTTCCATTACACGACCTGCCTCTTCTAGCAAATCATCCTCTACAAGTGAAGCGCCTATATCGTAACCGAGTTTTTTTAGAAATGTAAACGCCATTCCACCGCCGATTAGTACCTTGTCAACTCTAGGAAGCAAGTTAATAAGTGCTTCAAGTTTACCTGAAACTTTTGAACCGCCGATAATAGCCGCAAACGGACGAACAGGATTTTGTATAATTTTACCTAAAAACTCTATCTCTTTTTGAAGTAAAAAGCCGGCAGCTTTATGTTTAACATCAAAAAAGTGAGTTATCCCCTCAACCGACGAGTGCGCTCTATGACTTACACCAAAAGCATCATTTATATAAAAATCTGCCATAGATGCCAATTTTTTTGACAACTCTGCATCATTTTTTGTCTCACCCTCTTCATAACGAAGATTTTCTAAAAGAAGAACTTCACCGGATTTAAGAGCAGAGGCTTGACTTAATGCATCCTCTCCGATAACATCTTTTGCAAGAGTAACTTCTCTCTTTAGCAGATGTTGAATTCTTCTGGCTACAGGAAGCAATGAGTACTTAGCAACAACCTGCCCATCAGGACGACCGAGATGAGAAGCCAAAACAACAGCACAACCGTGATCTAAACAATAGTTAATAGTAGATAGTGCCGAACGAATACGACGATCATCAGATATATTTCCAAACTCATCCATCGGGACATTAAAATCACATCGAATAAAAACTTTTTTACCCGCTAAATCCAAATTTTTTATATTTAAAAGTTCCATATTACTCCAAAAATTTTATTTTAACAAAGCGTTAGCTAATACCGCGTTTTACTTAGATATGTGCAGAGCCATATCGATAAGTCTTGTCGAATATCCCCACTCATTGTCGTACCATGCCATAACTTTTACCATATCGCCGTCAATTACCTGAGTTAAATCTTCCGCAACGATTGAACTGTATTCACATCCGACGAAGTCTTGAGAAACTCTCATCTCTTTATCTACTAAAAGAATACCGCTTAAAGCTCCCGCTGCAGCCTTATTTATAACAGCATTTACCTCTTGCTTAGTAGTTTTTTTATTTACTACGACATTCAAGTCCACCATTGAGACATTCGGCGTTGGAACACGAACGCTCTGCCCATGAAGTTTGCCTTGAAGCTGAGGAAGAACCAAACCTATCGCTTTTGCGGCACCCGTCGTTGTCGGAATCATATTTATCGCTCCTGCACGGGCACGGCGTTTATCTTTTGAGTGCTTTACATCTAAAATATTTTGGTCATTCGTGTATGAGTGGATAGTCGTCATAAGACCTTTTTGGATTCCAAAAGCATCATCAAGCACTTTTGCAATAGGTCCAAGACAGTTTGTAGTGCATGAAGCATTTGAAACAATGCTCTGCCCGGCGTAAAGATGTTCATTTACACCCATAACAAAAGTCGGCGTGTCATCTTTAGCAGGAGCCGAGAAAAGAACTTTTTTTATACCGTTGTCAATATGAATTTGTGCGTCTTCTTGACTTAAAAATACACCCGTGCACTCTAAAACTATATCTGCACCGTACTCGGCAAATTTTAAATTTTTTGGATCACGATCACTAAAAACTCTTATTTTTTTGCCGTCTATCGTAATGTTTTCACCATCTAGTTGAACTATATCATGTCCAAATGTCCCATGAACAGAATCATTTTTTAGAAGATAGAGCATCATATCGATAGTTGCCATATCGTTTATAGCCACTATTTCTACATCATCTCTAGTTGCAGCTATTCGGGCCACGCAGCGACCGATTCTACCAAATCCGTTAATTGCTATTTTTAGCGCCATCATATTTCCTAATTAAAATAAAAATTGGGCAATTTTACCTAAACTTAGTTATAATTCGCTTTAAATATGGATACAATCGCACTTTTTGGTGGCTCTTTTGACCCACCGCATATCGGTCATGAGGCTATTGTTAAGGCTTTGAGAGAGTTCAAAGATATTGACAAAATTATAGTAATGCCAACATTTTTAAACCCGTTTAAATCTCAATTTTATGCCCCCGCATCTCTTAGGATGAAATGGCTAAAAGAGATTTTTAGCGACTGTGAAAATGTTGAAGTCTCAGAGTATGAAGTTCTTCAAGAAAAAAAAGTACCTACTATTGAAACGGTTAAACACCTTTTAAAAAGTTATAAAAAAATATATCTTGTAATCGGTGCCGACAATCTTGCTTCACTTCACGAGTGGAACAGATATAATGAGCTTAGGGATTTAGTTACTTTTATTGTCGTTCCCAGAGACGGAATTGAAATTTCACAAGAGTTTTTAAGGCTTAATATTGATGAAAAAATTTCATCGACAAAACTTAGAGAAGAGATTGAAATTTCAAAACTACCGAAAAAGTGTGCAAAAGAGATATATAATTTTTATACCAAATAAAATTTGGCATTAAGGAAAACAATTGCAAAACAGAATAGAAAAGATAACAGAAGTTTTAGACAAAAACAAAGCGGAAAATATTGAAGTTTTTGATCTTAGAGAAAAGAATTACTTTGTTGATTATGCGATTATAGCATCATCACTCGGTTCGAGACACACGGCGGCTCTCTTGGATCATCTAAAAAATGAACTCAAACCCGCAGAAAAATTCAACAATGTTGATGAGAGCAGTGACTGGATTGTTGTTGACTTAGGTGATATTCTTATACATATTATGACACCGGAATACAGAGTTAAATATGATATGGAGAGTTTTTTAAGTGCTTTAGCTAATGGCAAAGAAGGCACGCCTCTTTAAGATTAAGAGCTGAAGAAAGGGACATTTTTTTGTCCCTTTCTGAGTTTATCACTGCTGCTTTTTTTGTAAGATATCCATATAGCTGTATATTGCATCAACATATTTAACCGCTTCGCTGCCTCTTGCATATCCGTGTTTCAATGTCGTATGATATTTTTTCTGAGAAAGAAGCGGTAAAACTTTTTTCAAATCACTCCAACTATTTTGATTTAATCCTATCTGCTGTGCTAATTTTTGAGCATCTAAAATATGTGCTTCCCCGATATTATAAGCAACAAGTGCAAATCTCAAACGATCCTCTCCGACTACTTCGCTTGAAACCGTTTTTATTATCTGATTTAAATGTTTTGCTCCGCCAAAAATACTCTGCTTGGGATCCACCCTATCTTTAACGCCTAAATGTTCGGCAGTATCTTGCGTAAGCATCATAAGCCCTCTTACTCCCGTATCGCTTCTTGCATTTTCATTCCAATGCGACTCTTGATATGATAACGCCGCTAAAAGAGAAAAAGGAATATTATACTTTATGGAAGCCTCTTGAAAATATTTTTCATATTTCGGCAGTACGGTTTTTGCTCTCTCATTAAACATTGCAGTATCGTGATAATCAAAAAATAGCACAGAACTGTAGTAACGATCCTTGAGTTGTGCCATCTCTCCACTTTGAGTAAAAGAGTTTAACCAAGAGTACATATCCTCTTTAAGTTCCGTTATATCTTGAGCCAAAACCCATGCCTGCTGTGTCCTGCTGCTTATATCAAATGCAAGTGCTATATTTGGAAAATAGCGCTGATTTAGTACATATATATTGGAATCTACTATGGTGCAGTCTATCTCATTTGAGTCTACCTGAGCAATCAACTCTTCAGTTGAATACTCTGATGTGTAAGTTGCGTTAATATCAAACCCTTCGGCCTTTAACAATTCTATGGTTTCACCATAGCTTGTCTCTTCCCCTACAACAATTTTTAGTCCTGCCAGATCATCGACATTATTTGGAAATCTTCCATTTGGCAACATTTTTTTATGACAAATAACTTGTTCTTGAGCTTCAAAATATGATGGCCCGAAATTAAAAAATTTTTCTCTCTCTTTAGTCTTTGAGAGTGCTGCCGAGGTGATATGGATATCTGGATTTTTACTAAGCTCAAGCGCCTCTTTTGTAGTGTTCGCGGTAGTAATATTTAACTTAACTCCTAAATGTTTGGAGTAAGCATTAAGAAGATCGTATTCAAAGCCTTTTGACCCGTCTGAGCCGATATAATATGTTGAAGATGAGTTTAACAATACGACATTGAGAACTCCACCCTCTTTTATCTTTTTTAATGTTTTTGTCTTAATTTCTTTTTGTGCACCTTGATATAGTGTATGGCTTATCCAACCGAAAATAAAAAAATATATTGCAAAAAAAGCGATTGTCGATGTTTTCATATAACTGTTCATCCTGATTATTTAGACTTAAAAAATTACGCAAATATAAAACGGTTGAGACCGTTTTCATACTCATGTGCTAAAACTTGACCGTGAGCTTTTAAAATAGAATCAACTAGATATAAGCCGAGTCCAAAACTGTTTTTTGACGGATTATCTTTTGTAAAAGGTTCTATATAGTAATGCAACGGGTGTGCTATGCACTCTCCCCTGCTCTCAAAAGAGAGTTCATTATTTTTTACCAAAATTTTTACATGTGCATCGGTTGAATATTTTATACCGTTATCTATCATATTTTTGATAGCCGTAGTATACAATCTATAGTTTACGCTAATTTTATGAGCGGCATCTACTTCAACGGTTACACTGTTTCTTTCAATCATTGCCATATCGATAGCACCGTCTATTATATCTACTAAACGATACTCTTTAACCTCGGTTTTATCTCCAAGACTTGTTACTTCTTCTATAAGTGCAAATTCGTTAATCAGTGACTCTAAACGACCAAAAATAGAGCTAAACCTATCTCTTTGTTTTTGAGACTCTAACATTTGAGTCGCAATCGTTCCCTTTGCGATAGGAGTTTTAAGCTCATGCATAATATTTCTTAAAAAGAGAGTTCGTGAATCTAAAATATTATTAATCTTTTCTCTTGTTGATTCAAGTTCATTTGAAATCAGTGAAATTTCATCACATCCTTTTGTCTTAAAAGAGACATTCATATCTCCGTTACCGTAAAGTGCGATTTTTTTTCTAAGTCTGATAAGCGGGCGCAATTTTTGTAAAATCAACACGAACGAAAAAGAGAGTATCGCTATTATTATCAGATACGCATAGGCGACATTCCAATATTTATACGGTTTTAACTCTTCATCTAGGATAAGCACGGAAGATGAAGGAGATTCGATGTAAAAATATATCTTTTTATTGAACTCCAACATATTGGCTTTTAAATCTGTAACAACCTTTTTAGTATAAAGACCTTTTTGTGAAAGCATCAAAGAAGCATCAACACTTTTAAAATCTTTTTTCTTTAAAACTTTTGCATTTTTTAAAATAATATCTACGACTTTTCTATCTTTTTCCAGCACAAAATCATATACGGCAAGATTTGCTTCAAGCATAATTTGAGAAGTAACTTCTTGTTCATGCTGACGAAATATTTGAGTGATAATTGCATGTTTTGTAAAAATATGGTCTATATAGTGCTGTTTATTGAGCTGAAAGAATTTCCAAAAGACGACACTTACACTTACCAAAGTAACGGTAAGCGCAAATAAAACGGTGATTAAGACGGCATGTTGACGCATTGGTTTATCTCCTAAAACAATGACGATTATTTAAGAAGTTTATAACCTACACCTCTAACTGATTCAATAAGAGATTTATCTCCGAGCTTATTTCTAATTCTCCCGACCATAACATCAATGCTTTTGTTTGAAGAGTCTTCGTTTATAGCATTTACATTATGGATTAAATCTTCCCTTGAGACAACAAGCCCCTGTTTTGCAATCATGTAGGATAAAATCCCAAACTCCGCATTTGTAAGATCGATGTTTCTACCCTTGTATGTAATCATCATAGACGAAGTATCACATTTAAAGTCGCTCTTTGACTCCTCTTTTTGTTGTGATTTTGCTTCGTATCGTCTTAAAACCGAGTGAATTCTAGCCTCAAGTTCTCGCGGGTCATAAGGCTTTGGAATATAATCGTCAGCTCCAAGTTCGAGTGCTTTTACCTTATCAGTAACATCGCTTCTAGCAGATGAGATGATGATAGGGATATCCTGTCTCTCACGAATCGCTTCACAAACCTCTAAACCGTCCATGCCCGGCAGAGTTAAATCCAGAATAACCAAATCAAATGGCTCCAACTTCAATATACTTACCGCTTTAAAAGGGTCGTCCTCTGTGACAACCTCAAACTTAAACTGTTGAAGATATTCTGTTAATATCTCCGCCAATTCTAAGTCATCTTCAATCATTAATATTTTTTTCATACATGAATCTTAACAGATATCAACTAATAAGTGGTTAATGAAAATTGAAACCTCTGAATATTTGAATGATAGACTGCTACGATTTTTTTCAAAACTATAAACATCCATTAAAATATTCTATCTCCCAATACCTCACATAAAGATTCAAAATCATCTACTGCACAGCAAATAGTTTTATAAATATACTCAAACATTTTGTTTTATCCTTGTATTTAATCATATAAAAAACAAGCATTCGTTATTCCCAAAAACCGCCAAAATTGCAACAAACTTGCAACACTATGGGTGTATATTTCTGTTTTACAAACAATAAAATAAATCAAAGGCTGCGTAATCTTAATGTTACATAAACAAATAATTTTAGCTGCCCATAAATCTATTTTTACTTTTAATACTATAAATAATTTTAGCAAGAGAAAAATTTTTTTCTCAGCTTTAAGCTTATTTTAATATCATGTATGTTAAAGAGAGAGACGACAAACAAATGATAATAATTATCACAATCTAGTTTACTCTAAATATTTTCTCTATCTCTGCCTTTATACTAAGAAATCTATCTCTAAATTTAAATCTCACTTTTTTACCCTAATTAAAAACATAAAAAACAACCATTCTCAAAAAATGCTTTGTTTTTTCATCTCTTATAAAATCTTTTCTGATTCTAAGATTTATATATAAATCTTATTTTAGTAATAGATATTGATAAAAATTCAAATAAAAAACAAAAGGAAAAATATTATGTTAAAAAACTTATCTATGAAAATAAAGCTTGCCTTATTCCCTGCTTTATTTATAGCGTTATTTATAATTCTAGGTATTGTATTTAGTTACTACAAGAACTCAGCTCTATTGAGAAATTCTATAAGCATTGAAACTGATAAATCTGTTCAGCAGTTGCTTAAAGGCAGAATTTCTGTATATCAATTTTTAAGAAATCCAAATATAGACACGGCTCAAAAAGTTAGAAATGATTTTGCTATATTATCAAAAGATGTACTTCAAATAAAATCAACATTAAGCCTTGAAGAAAATAGAAAAATAGCTGATTCTATCATATATTTATCAGATAGCTATGTTAAAGATTTTGATAAATTTGCAAATATGAGAATTAAAGATTTTCAAAATAGTATTTTGGAAGAATCTCCTGAAGTTAAATCAATAATTGCGGATATGGTAAAAATAGGCTTGGCTCTTGAAAAAGAACTTGACAAAATAAATATAAGTGCAGCTCAATTAAGGGATAGCTCTTTTAGTTCATTAAATTTGAATATGCTAATAGTATCGATTATTGCATCTATAATTTTTATTATTTTATCAATGTTTATAGGTAAAAATACGATATCATCTTTGAACTCAATTCAAACAGGCTTAACTTCTTTCTTTAAGTTTTTAAATAGAGAAACAGACAAGGCCGACCTAATCAACCTCGACTCCAAAGACGAATTCGGACAGATGGCGGTTGTTATTAATGATAATATTGAGAAAGTTAAAAAAGGTATTGATGAAGACAGAAGACTGATAGATGAAACTATTACTGTTTTAGGTGAATTTGAACAGGGTGATTTATGTCAAAGACTTGAGTTAAGTGTTTCAAATCCTGCATTAATGCAGTTAAAATCGGTTCTTAACAATATGGCTTCTAATCTTGAAAATAATATAGATAATGTTCTTAAAGTATTAGAAGAGTATTCACATTATAACTATCTTAATAAAGTAGATGAAAAAGGTCTTAAAGAACATATATTAAAACTGGCAACAGGTGTTAATACTCTTGGCAATGCAGTTACTAATATGCTATCTACTTCTTTGCAAAACGGACTTGAACTCCAAGGTGAAGCAGGCACTCTAAAACAAGCAGTAGAGTCACTCTCTACAGCATCCAACCAACAAGCTGCATCTTTAGAAGAAACAGCAGCGGCGATGGAAGAGATGACATCTAATGTACAGAACAATGTTGCAAAGTCAAACGAGATGGCACAAATGGCAACTCAAACAGACTCAGCTGCTAGAGACGGTGCAGTTCTTGCACAAAGAACAGCTTCTGCTATGACAGAGATTCAAAGTTCTACCAACTCTATAAATGATGCAGTAGCTATTATAGAGAATATTGCATTTCAAACAAACATACTAAGCCTAAACGCAGCAGTAGAAGCTGCAACGGCAGGAGATGCAGGAAAAGGGTTTGCAGTAGTAGCACAAGAAGTAAGAAACCTTGCTAACCGTTCAGCCGATGCCGCAAAAGAGATAAAAGCAATGGCAGCCCTTGCAGCAAATAAATCAAACGAAGGTATGAATATAGCAACAGAGCTTACACGCGGATTTGAAGTAATAGCAGATAAGATAGCTCAAACTGCTTCTATGGTTCAAGATGTAAGCAATGCAAACCGTGAACAGATGCAAGGAATCGGTCAAATAAATACAGCCGTAACTCAGCTAGACCAGATGACACAAGAAAATGCAAAAGTAGCAGCTCAAGCAGATTCAATTGCAAACGCTACTATCCAAAAGGCACAAGCTATGGTAGAAGATGCATTATCTAAAGAGTTTGTGGGGAAGAACAATATAAGAACCACTCAAACATCTCAAAGAACAAGCAAACCCGTTCAAGCTGCCAAACCCGTAGTAGTATCTAAAGGAAAATATGCCTCAAACGCTATTGCTAAAAACAGTTCTAAACATGACGGTGATGTTTGGGAGAGTTTTTAGGAAGTAAAGAGAGATTGCCGCGCCTCTGTTAGAGGCTCGCAATGACAAGCGCGGCAATCTCAATTTATTCAGAAAGTTCAATTATAAAACATAGATGCAATATTAAACGCTAAAAATGCAAGCGTATAAGCCACTATAGATGTAAATGCCAAAAGATAGAAGAAATACTTTATACCTCCCGCTTCACGCGTAAAGACAACCGAGGCTGCCAAACACGGCAGATATATCATAACAACCACTATAAATGCTACGGCTGAGGGAAGCGGAATATTTTTAGATATTATCTCTTTTAGCGAACTGTTTTCTTCATCTAAATCTTTTCCTAAAGAATAAAGAACTCCAAGCGTTGAAACAACAACTTCTTTTGCGGCAAGTCCGGTTTGAAGAGCCACGCTCATTTTCCAGTCAAAGCCAAGCGGTGCAAAAATCGGCTCTGAAAACTTACCGATTTTGCCCAGATAACTCTGTTCCAAATTAGCTTCAGAGAATCTATTTGAAAGCTCTTTTTTCTCATCTTCATTTATAGCATTTTCGATTTTTTTACCATACTCTTCTTTGAGTTTTAAATTATGCGGATAATTACTTAAAAACCATATAAGCATTGATGCTGCCGCAATAAAAGTACCCGCTTTTTTCAAATACATTAAAGTTTTTGTAACAACCGTATGCCATATCAGCTTAACTGATGGAAGTCTATATTTCGGCATCTCCATAACAAACGGTTCATCTATACCCTTAAAAGCAGTTAGTTTTAACATTTTTGCTGCAACTAAACCCAACATTGCACCTGTTATATAGATGGCGAAGAGGACATTTCCCGCCATAGCTTCACCAAAAAATGCACCTGCAAAGAGTACATACACAGGAAGTCTTGCTCCACAACTCATAAACCCGATTATAAAGAGAGTTAAAAGTCTGTCGCGATCATTTTTTAAAATTCTTGCACTCATATAAGCGGGGATAGAACAACCAAAACCCGTTACAAGCGGTATAAACGACTGACCGTGAAGACCGAATTTATGAAAAAATCCATCAAGCAAAAACGCAACTCTTGACATATAGCCGGTACTCTCCAAAAGTGCAATGCCGACAAAAAGTATGGCAATGTTTGGAACAAAAAGAACGACTGCTCCAACGCCGGATATAACTCCGTCGACTACAAGAGAGCGAACATCGTCATTAGCGATTGTAGCCCCGATTGTATCTCCAAACCAAATAAAAAAGGCATCTATCCACTCCATCGGGATAGAACCAATCTTAAATGTAAGCTGAAAAAGTGTCCACATAAAAAATAAAAATATCGGAATACCGAATATTTGATGTATCAAAACGGAGTCGATTTTATCGGTTAGGGGTTTTTTCTCAAACTCTATGTTTTGTTTTAAAACCTCGGCAATAACTCCTCTGTTAAATGAAGCATATTCACAAGCGAATGCCTCTTTTATATCATCGCTGTCGTGGTGCAATTCAACATGCTTAGATGCCTCTATAAGAGTCGGCTGCAACTCTGTCCAGATGGGATCATCATGAAGTTTTACATAAGTTTTTTTATTGTTCTTAAGAAGATTTATCGCTATGTTTCTATATGAATTTTCATCTTCATATTTATGTTTAGCCAGATAATCGGCTATTATAGATATCTCTTCTTCTACCGCCTCGCTAAATATGAGCTTATGCTCCATAGTCTCATTTTCATACTCTTTTATTATCGCTTCTATAAGTTCACGAATACCCTCTTTTGTAGCAGCGGAAACTTTCACACATGAAAAACCAAGAAGCAGAGACATCTGTTTTTCATCTATCTCAATTCCCTCTTTTTTGGCTTCATCACTCATATTTAACGCGACTAACATTTTTTTGCCGACACTCATCAGCTCAGAAGTCAGTTGAAGATTTTTTTCCAAATTTGTAGAATCTACTACATTTATAATCAAATCATAATCCTGAGTTGAAAGGTATTGGCTTGTTACTCTCTCTTCTATAGAGTAATCACTCAAAGCGTAAGTTCCCGGCAAATCAACTACGGTAAAATGATAATCTTTATAATCAAATAAAACTTCACTCTTCTCAACCGTTACACCCGTGAAATTTCCCACATGCAGATGCGCGTTTGAGATAGAGTTTATAAGCATACTTTTACCGACATTAGGTTGACCGACAAGAGCTACTTTTATATGTTTTGCCGTAATCGGACAAACCTTTATATTTTTTTTCATACTCTCTTGACCTCTATTAAATCAGCTTCTACTGCCCGAAGTGCTATCCTCATTTTGCCCACTTTTATCTCTATAGTACTCTTTGCTGGTGCTAGTTCCAACACTTCAATAATCGCATCTTTCATAATTCCAAAAGAGATAAGTCTCTGCTTAAGTTCTGATTCGGCGTTTAACTTAGTAACTTTTACTTTGCAAGCTTTTTTACAATCACTTAATTTTTTTGTTTTATCATTATCTATTTTATCCGACATATTTTCTCTGCTTATTTTCAAGTATCTAATTATAGAGAAATTTAGATTATTGTTTAATTTAGTATAGGTTTAAGAAGCATTTTATTTAAAACAGATTATAATGATAACGATTATTATAATTATATATAGGAAGTGTGATGTTAGCTAGTTTTTTAATAACTTTTAGAGAGGGATTGGAAGCTTTTTTAATAGTCGGGATTATTCTCTCTTATCTGACAAGACTTCAAGCAAAAAAATATCACAAATATATCTATCTGGGTGTTATCGTCGGCATTGTAGTTTCACTTGCGATTGCTTACATTTTCCAAGTTCTTATTTATGGCATGGAAAATGAACTCTACCAACACTATCTCATGATTTTTATTTTGCTCTTTGCAACGGTTGTTTTGTCTTACATGGTTTTTTGGATGGCAAATCAGTCAAGAGAGATAAAAGGCGAGATAGAACAAAATCTAGACCGCTTGGTAACAACCGGAAATATTCTCGGCATGATATTTTTAGCCTTTTTGGCAGTTTTAAGAGAAGGATTTGAGACCGTACTTTTCTTCTCGTCATTAAGCATAAACGAGAGCATGAGTGCCGAAGATGGCATTGTGGGCGCTTTTTTGGGGATTATCGTATCTATAATTTTGGTTTATTCTCTTATGAGGGGTGTAAAAAACATTCCTATAAAAGCATTTTTCAAATACACCGCTCTTCTTATTTTGATAATCGCAGGCGGACTTTTCGGCAGTGCCGTCTCCATGATGCAGGCGAGTGAAATTCTTCCCATATTTGTTCCTGCCGTTTATGATATTTCACATATTTTAGACGACAGAAGTTTAGTCGGCACTTTTTTTAGAGCGCTCTTTGGGTACAACTCATCCCCTACACTGCTTCATCTTGTGTCTTGGGTCGGCTACATGTCAACTGCTCTTATACTTTGGAGAAAGACATACTCTTATGCAAAATAGCGATGTTCTAATTATCGGCGGCGGAGTTGCCGGATTGATAGCCGGTATAAAGCTTCTTGAAGAGGGAAAAAGTGTAATACTTTTAGAAAAAGAGAGCTGTGTCGGCGGACAGTGCAGAACCGAAATCTTAAACATAGGCGATGAGGCATATAGATTTGACTACGGCGGACATAGGTTTATAACAAACAATGAAACACTTTTGTCTTTTGTAGAGGAGATTTTAGGCGATAATCTTCTAGTTGCAGAGAGAAGCTCCGTAATACTTCACCAAAACAGAGTTTATGAGTACCCTTTAAATTTAAAAAATCTTCTAAAAACTGCTCCTTTAAAACTTCTTTTTGGCGCATTTTTTGATACTCTGAAAATCATATTGAAGTTAACAAAAGCCGATGATAGAAATTTTGAGTCATGGATTGCATCAAGGTTCGGCAAAACGCTATACGAAAATTTTTTTGGACCCTATACAAAAAAACTGTGGGGAGTTGAACCAAAAGATTTGAGTGCCGACTGGGCAGGACAGAGAATCTCACTGCTTGATTTAAAAGATGTGGCAAAAAAATTGCTTTTAAAAGATAAAAAAACGGTAAGAACTTATGCAAAAAGTTACAGATACCCTAAATACGGCTTTGGAGAACTTCCAAAGAGAATGGCACAAAAATTTGAAGATTTGGGCGGAAAACTGTTTCTTGATTCACAAGTGACAAACTTTGAATATACAAACAACGCAATAACGGAAGTTCATACCTCAACTAAGCGTTTTAAAGCGGGCAGTATCATCTCAACTATGCCTCTAAACGAGATGTCTTTAAAACTTGGATATGAGAGCGGTTTAAAATTTAGAAGTCTTAGATTTTTATGTATCGGCTTGGATATGGAAGATTTTTCACCGCATACATGGCAGTATGTAAGCGATTATGAGCTTCTGCCCACAAGGATACAAGAGCCAAAGAGAAGATCTCCTTTTATGTCTCCAAAAGGAAAAAGTTCAATTATGCTTGAAATTCCATGCAATAAAAATGATAAAATTTGGAAGATGGGCGATGATGAACTTTTAGAAATCGTAAAAAATGATTTGAAAAAATTGGGTTTTGGGATTGAAGAAAAGATAGTTGATTACTTCTCTTTTACTACAGAACATGCTTATACTTTAATGGACATAAATTACGACATAAGAAGAGATGACACCATCAAATACTTAAATAGATTTAAAAACCTTGTAATGGCAGGGAGACAGGGAACATTTAGATATATATTTCTCGACACCGCTATGGAAACGGGGCTGATGGCGGCCGGGAGGATTCTGGGAGATTTATCAATTTCAAAAGAGAAAATCTACAATCACAGAAATGAAAAAACGGTCATTGAGACAAAGAGTGTTGCTTGAAAAAGAGCGTAAATTACCTTGTAATTCTCGAAAAACTTGTTTTTCGTAGCTTTAGGGGGTTGTAGGGACTTTAGTCCCTGCCACTGAAACGGACGAGTTCGTTTCAGTGTGTAACATCAAATAAAAGGAAAAACATGAAACTTTTACTAATGCTTGTCATATCTTTTTTAACTTCACTCAGCTTAAATGCCTACTCTTACGCAGCGGCTGGCAAAGAGCCGACAATAGATGCTAAAGAGGCGATAACAAGAGCCATTAACGGCAACGACTTCAAAACTGCAAAAGCGGTATTTGAACAAAACAGCGAACACTACAGATATCTAAACGACCATTTCAACGCTTCGTTACATGAGAAACTGAAACAATCCATTGAAAAAAACGATAAAAAAGAGGTTGTCAGATGGCTCGATGTATCCGTAGCTTGCGAAATCCAAAGAAGAGTACAAGGCGGTTTGGAAAATATAAAAGAGTTCAATGTGGCAAAAGTTATGCTGGTAAAAGCAGATAAGTTTTATAAAATTTTATCGACTAGCTTAGACAAAGAGAAAAATGATGCACTTAAAGCGGCTATAAAAAATTGTATGAACTCTATTGAAAATCCCGGTCTTTTTGGAGTCGGAGCGAAACCTGCCGACATAGAAGAGTACAAAAGAAACCAACAAATCATTACCGATATTTTAAAATCCATATAAATGAGTTTTTATAAAATAATCGCGTTCATAAGCACTTTTGTTTATGCCGTTTTTATTTTTACTTATCCCGCTTCCTATTTTAACGACGACTCTCTTTTTTTGGCTAAGGGCATAGAGAACTTTAGCGTTATAGATTTCTCTCCCCATTTTCCCGGTTACCCTTCCGTCGTCTTTTTAGGAAAAATCATCAATTTTTTTGTTAATGATGCAAAATACTCTCTCTTTATCCTAACGGCTCTAAGTGCGGTACTTATACCTCTAGTTTTATTTTTATATACAGAAAAACTTCAAGATGAAAAAACGGCTTTTATAGTTTTTTTACTCTCTATAACGACTCCTTACTTAATGAACATCTCACTAAGTATGCTAAGCGAAAGCATCGGTCTGCTCTTTCTCTTTTTGGGGCTCTATGCTCTTGAACTTAAAAAAAACAGACTTAGCGGTATCATTTTTGCCGTCTCTTTTTTTGCCAGACCCTCATACCTTATTTTTTTTATTGCAGGATTTATATATCTTTACATCTTTAAAAAAGATTCTCTAAAACCCCTCTTGGTCTGGTTTTTCTCAACCTCCGCCATGTTTTTGCTCTTTACCCTTATAAACAACGGTATGCTCTATTTTCATGAGGGTATAAGATTTATTGAGGGGCATTTCTCACTCTGGGGACGAGGGCAAAACAGCGAGATTTCATGGTTTGAAAATATCTTTTCATTTATAAATATACCCTACATTTTTTTGATATTTCTGTTTTTTAAACAAGAACAAAAGTTTACGCTTTTGTATCTGCTTTTTATTTCATACTTTTGCTGGATACTCTTTGCCCAAAATCCCGACAGCCTAAGACATATAATACCTTTGATTTTTATAGCCAATATTTTTCTTGCCGTAGAGTTGAAAAATTCAAATATTCTGATATTTTTAATTGTATCTTTTAATATATTTCATATTTTAAAGTATGATGCAAAACTCTCCCCAATTGATCAGATAGCTCAAAATATAGCTCTCACGGATAGAGTTATCATAGCAAACAGAAGTATTGAAATATTAAGAACTATCTATAATCATAGAGTCTCAGATAACTATTACAGCCAAAGCGCCGACTATCTTAATAAAGAGAACAGCGTCTATGTCATAACAACCAAAAAACCTCAAAATGTAATTTATGAAAAATTTGACGGTCGTTTTATAGGTGAAAATAGCTTTTATCTACTAAAAAACTAGCGTATAGTGATAATAATTATCAATTTAATCTAGCATTAAGTTTCTTTCCTTATAATTTTGATAATCGTTTTCAAATCAAAATAAGGAATTTAGATGAATAAGATAGTAAAATTATCACTGATTGCCTCTTTGGCTATTACATCGCTATATGCGGCAAAGCCGTTTTCTGGCACAAAAGCAGAGGTTTTAGACAAAAGATTCTACACCGCGGGAGCTATGTTTGCTTATACAGAGTTTGAGCTATCCGGAGAACCTCTTGCAGAATCACTGGGACTTGATTTGGATACACTTAATCCAAACGCAATCAACCAACCTACAGAATTTGATTATACGACCGGAATTGAGAGTTATGAATACTCTGAAGAGGCGATGTATGCACTAAACTATCAGTCAAAAATGGGACCGCATCTGGTAAACGGTCTCTTAAATGCTTCAAGAGGCGGTGACATGGCTTCTTTGGCAAAAAGATTTATAGAGTTTGCAAAGGCAACAGGAAACGACCCTGAAATCATACCGCTCAACATGCATCCAACAGCACTGCCTTACACATCGGGGATACCTGAATTTGGGCAAAAAATCGATATGACGGTTGTAAACAATGATGAAATAACCGTTTTTAAACACGGCAAAGAGAGCAAAGTTAAAACTTCAATACCTGCTTATTTAAGAGATTATAAAACATTGGCTTGGATTGAGTCAGGTATGGATAAAAGTTTTAGTCCCGCAGCTTTTGGTGCGGCACTCCTAAAAGACACTATGTGGGCGCAAGATTTTCTAGGCGGTATGCATAAGATAGATGGCGATGAAGAGGTAGAAGCTACAAATTCGTCTATGGACTCCGATGGAAAACATGCTCTTGGAGTTTCAAGCGCAGACGGCGTTAACGGTGCTATTTTAACAGAGCTTGCATGGGAGAGAATTTTGTATATGCAGGAAAAATTAGGGTTTGACGGAAAAAATCTGGGTGCAAAATTTGATCCCTCTTACGATGCAAGCAAACCGATATGGTTTGCAAACAACATAGCGGTAGAAGAAGCAAATGCTAACGGCACTAAATCAATTGCCACGCTAAAGGTCAAAGAGGGGCATTCCTCTCTTAGAGACACTTGGCAGGTACTTTGGCCAATCTCTGAGTTTTACGCATATTCGGATCAAAGAACTTCAAACAAAAATCAAAATCCGGCATTTTTGGCGGTATTTGACGGCAAGCCTTTCAAAAATGCTCCAAAAGCAAATATTGACGACAAAAGAGAAAATGACATAAAAGCAGATGATGCTTTCTCAGTTGCAAACAATATCGCAAACTTGATGTTTGAAAATATTTCAAAGCTTCACTTTGACAAAAAAGCAGGAACATTTATCGATATATATGACGGCAAACAAGGCAATACGGTTACGATTTACGATGCGGCATACTCCTTAGAGGCATTAAGAATTTTTCAAAGAGCCGTAGATGCGCTCCCTGTCGGTTACGGTTCGGCAAACAATGCAAAATCTTTGGGCACTGCACAAGGAAAGAGAGCCTTAGAGCTAATCAAAACTCAAGCAGACTTTTTAATCAATAAAGCAAAAGAGAAAAATGGCTTATATACGACCACTTACAATGTGGCTAACGGCTCAAAAGAGGGAACGGATTTAGGAACACAGTTCGCGGTTGTAAGAGGACTCACGGCAGCATATCTGGCAACTAAAGACAATAAATACAGACAAGAAGCAAGAGAATTGATGATTTCTATTGAGAAAAATATGTACGATAAAAAAATCGGCACCTATGTAGATGCGTCAAAAGAGTACACACCTTATACCATCGGTGCAGTAAGCGGCGGACTAAGAAGTGCTATTAGCAATTTAAAGAATTCAGGTTTTGAGAAAAAGCCATCTCTTGAACTCAAAAATTTAACTGAAAGATTTACAAGATGGTTTCAATTGGTTATAAACGGAAACTCTACAAAAGACGGTGCTCAACTTGCAGAGTGGCTGCTAGATTCGGGTGAGTATGAAATAGATACAATGAAAACAACTAATAATGACGGAGATAATGTAGCTCCAATTAACAGCGCAGGCGGAGAGTTTGGAACAGCTCCTACTATGGCGGGGAAAGTAAAACTTTCTAATTAAACACAATGATTAAACATAGATTGCTTCGTCGTAAACTCCTCGCAATGACGGTCATTGCGAGCTTCGTTAGAAGCGTGGCAATCTAAAAATATAATTATTCACTGATATTACAATTTTTATATTTATTATTATATTTACTGATGTCACAAGAGTATCTATTTGATACTAATTTTCATTATTAAGTAAACTCTTACAAAAATTTCTATACAATCCTTATCAATTAATTATATTTATTAAGGCTCTAAAAATGAAATCTATTTATGTTGAAATCTCTCTTATTGTTATGTTCCTAACCGGAATAGCACAATGGGATATTTTTAATATTGGTTGGGAACAGTTCACTTTTTTACAAGCATTGCATATTATCGGCTCAATAATAATTTCTGCTATATTAATCATCCCGTTTGTAAATATGCATGTTTTTAAATATAGAAAGAATATAATCAGCAAAAAAAGAGATAATAGAGGTGGAATGTTTTTGGGAATAGTACTGTTTTTTATAACTATAAGTGGATTTTACCTATTTTTTATAGGTAACCGTGGCGGCGATACCGTTGGTATATATTCATTCTATATCCATCTATTTGGCTCTTTTTTACTTATGTTTTTTCTATGGCAGCATACAAAATTTTCAAAATTACATATAAAAAAATGGCATAGGCTTAAAAAACAGTTTGTACTTGCCTCAATTGCTATTTTTTTAATCTTTACTCCGTCATTGTCACACTCAAGCGTAAGCAGTTCGGCTCTTTATTTGACAAAAGACAAGCAATATATTTACAGTGCAAACCTTGACGGCGGGAGTGTCTCCAAGATTGATGCAAAAAGCGGTAAAAAAATATTTGAAAAAGTTTTGGGAAGCGATATCAGAAGAATAGCTTTTAACGGCGACGAGTCCATTTACGGCGTAACGGACTATATAAAGAACAAGGTTTATTTTTTAAACAAAGATAATAAAATCATCAAAGAGATAGAAACCAAAAACAGACCTCATGCAATAATTTATGATGAAAAAAATAGATACTTTTATGTAACCATTTATGAAGATAGTGAGATTTTAGTTATTGATAGTAAAAATTTCAATATCATCAAAACCGTTAAAACCCTTGAAACTCCGCGAGGAATGGCACTAACGGATGATGGAAGAGTTTTAGTAACGCACACTATGATTGGCGCAGTAAGCATTTATGAGAACAAAAGTTTTTCAAAACTTAAAACTATCACTCTACACTCGACACAAGATAAAGATGAGTTTGTATCTCAAGGAGTTCCGAGACTTCTTGATGATATAGAGATTAGACCTGATGGCAGCGAAGCTTGGATTCCACATGTTTTATGGAATTTTGACCACTCATTTCAATTTCAATCGACTATTTTTCCGACACTCTCAATCATCTCATTAGAAAAAGGTTTTGAACAAGAGTTAGAACAGGAGAGAAAGCATCTTTTTAAATCCATAAATATCCTAAATAACAAAAATGAGACCATGATTGTCTCAAATCCTTGGGATTTAGCTTTTTCAAATGACGGAGGAAAAGCCTTTGTAACACTTGCAGGAAGTGAAGATATTATGGTCTTTAATTTAGAGAGAAGCAGTAGCAATTCTAAAATAAAAAGACACAGAAAAAGAGCAAATGTTAGCGGCAGCGGAGCAAAAGCCACCCAAATACTCAGAGCTTATCCAAACGGTACAAATCCTCAAGCGATACTAGCGCATCCTGATAACGATAATATCTATGTTCAAAATGCTTCTACTCTTGATATGACACTTCTTGAGAGCGGCGGAGAACACGCTTTTGCAGAGATAACACTGCAAAAAGAGTCATTTTCAAAACTTGTAGAAAAAGACCCTCTGCCCACTTTCTTAAGAGAAGGAAAAAGATTATTTAACAATGCAAATTCGGATTTTAACAGCTTAACTCCGATGAGCGGAGATTTTTGGATGAGCTGCAACTCTTGCCACTTTGAGGGCTTTAATTTTACCAATCGCTATTTATTTAAAGACACAAAGCTTGATAAATCAAAAAAAACATCCATCGGACATGATAATTTAAACGGATTTATATCAAAAACACCTTTGGCAGACTATGTAAGAATTGCCAGAGACACTCAAGGCGGAATGGGAGCCGATACAAAAGCTGAGATAACTCCAGCAAATCCTGAAAATATGAGCGCGGAGCTAAAGAAGAAGATGGAAAATCTGCATAGTTATGTCACTTCAAAAGAGAATCTGCGCTATCTCTCAACTTGGATAAAACTAGAAGATAATGTGGAAAAATATCATATAGAGGATTGGACAAACTCCGCAAAATGCAAATCATGTCACTCGGAAATTTTTGACCAGTGGGCAGATTCAAACCATAAAAATCTGGTAGGGACAAATCCATACTATATGGTTTTAGAAAATCTCGCAGCTAAAACTGAGGGCGAAGAGTTTAGAAAATGGTGCATGGGATGCCACAACCCAAGTGCCGTAACAACCGGTTTAGAAAAAACTACGGATACTATGGATAAATTTTTAGACAAAGGCGCAAAAACTCTCATTGATGAACTAAAAGTTCACGGTAACTCAAAACTTGAAGAGGGTGTCTCTTGCGTTGCCTGTCATAGAATCACAAAGGTTGAAAATGCGGGCGGAAACGCATCTTATACTCTAAATATAACTCAGCGCAAAAAATATGCCCTAGAAGATAGCAACTCAAAAATAGGAGAGTGGCTTGGCGAAAAATTTATAAACTCAAAGCCAAAAGCTCACAAAGATAGCTATATGAAACCTGTTTATAAAGATGCGGCATATTGTGCATCTTGCCATGATGAGTTTGGCCCGGGCAACGCAAGTGAGATAGTATCTACATTTAAAGAGTGGGAGAAATCATTGTTTAACAATCCCGATAATCCAAGCGAACACAAAAGCTGTATCGATTGTCACATGACAAACCTGCAAAACGGCAAATTTTCTCCTCTAAAAGGTCTCTCAACGGACGGCGGAAAAATTAAAAATGATGTAAAAGTCCACTATTTTGCGGGTTCAAACCATTTCTTGTCAGGCTTAAAAAACAAAAAAAATGAAGACCAAACTCTGCAGCTGCTGAAAATGTCTGCAAAACTTGACATAGACATAAAAGACGGTGAAATTAAAGTCGGAGTAAAAAATGTCGGAGCAGGACACCATCTCCCTACGGGCGTTGCCGATTTTAGAGAATTGTGGCTGGATATTACTCTAAAAGATGCAAATGATAAGGTCGTGTTTGAGAGCGGAAAGCTTAAAGATGACGGAAACCTCGGTGAAGATGCACGCCCGTTTATGAAAATATTTGGAGATAAAGAGGGCAAACCTGCAGGACTGCTCTTTTGGAAATATGAAAAACTCTTAAGCGACACCAGAATTGCCGCAGGAGAGAGACGCTTAGAATCATATAAGATAGATAAGAGCAAAACACTAAAATATCCGCTAACGGCTACCGTAAAACTAAACTTTAGAATCTATCCGCAATGGGTAACGGATGCCGTAAAAAAAGCATATCCGCAACTTCCAAACCCACCCGTAATAGAACTAAATAAGTTGGTTAAAACATTTGATTGACCACAAACACATTCTCTTTGGAGACAGGGATTTATCCCAGTTAAAAAAAGACGAAGTTAAAACTTCGTCTCCGATAACCCGTTTTTGTCAATAAATCTATCTTTAAAGTAAAATCCCTGCACAAAATCAACCTCGCACTCATAAGCCAAACATAAATCCTCTTTTGTCTCTATCCCCTCTAAAACAACCTCTTTGGCTATTTTGTGAGCATAGTTGCAAATCCCTTTTACCACTTCTATAAATGCACGATCTTTTTTTATCTGCTTTAAAATATCTTTGTCAAGCTTTAGATAATGGCATTTCTTGAGCAAGTAGAGTGAAATAATGCTGTTTTCTTTAAAAAAATCATCTACCGCAAACTGATATTTTAGCTTGTTAAACACCTCTATCAATCTCTCTATATTTATGCTTTCATGGGAGTTTTCTACAAGTTCTATGACAAAATCACTCTGTTTTGACATAAGAGTAAATATCTCTTTTGTTCTCTGTCTATAATGCAAAATATGAGGGTCAAAATTTATAAAAAGTTTTTTATTTTCGGGTCTATTTTGAAATTGATGCTTTTTTACACTCATTTCAAGTTCAAAAAATAGAGCCAAATCTTGATGGCAAACATCAAACACAAGATCCGGAGGCAGTGATTCTCCATAAAGTTCAAATCTTGCAAGCGCCTCATAAGCCAATGTACTGTCATCTGCCAAAGAGACAATCGGCTGGTACTGCGTGCTTATATTTTTTTGCTGTAAAATCTTTTTTACACCTGCCAAATCAATCGGTAATTTATTTAATTTACACATTTGCCATCAATCCAATATCTGTATTTCAAAGTTTTTCTCAAACTTGTATCTTACTTTGTTGCAGTCAAGTATATATTGGATATCCAAAAACTCATCTACTTCAATATCTCTGTTTAGCTTCAAATTTACAACCCTGTTTTTTCTATGGTCAAATTTAAAAGTAACAAATCCGTTTATCGTATTTATAACTTGCTGTGCCATTTTTACCCCTTTGTCTATTAGAGTTCTTGCAGAACTCAATTTTGAACGCTAAAGGAACTCGTCCCTTTAGCTACGCTTACGCCGCTATGGCGACTAAAGCTTACTTCTTTGAAGTAAGACAACTTCTTACAAAACAAGGTTTTGCAAGAAGTCTATTTTATATTGCAATGAGCATAAGCGTCACAAGATAGACACTCACTGCCCATAACTTTTTTGTACTCGTCGTAAAAACAACTGCTGTTGTGCTTAGAGCATACAACCGGAAGATCCCGTTTTTTAGCCTCACTTTTAAAATGTTTCATAGCGTTATGATTTAAAAAAGAGGTCAGCATAACTACGCACTTGATATCAACTGGGATGATTTTCTTGCATGCACTCGCTTTTTTTCTCGCATCCCAGTGAACTATGCAAGATACGCCAAAAACACCTAGTATAGATTTAATAGCATCTATTTTATCTCCACCTATCACTAAAACACTCATCCTCTACTCCTTATTTTAAAACTTCATTTGCAAATTTACAAACTCTAGCATCATCTATATCCGGATATCTCATTTTAAATACTTTAACAATGGAACAAAGCATTTTTGGATGTTTTAGTAATCCAGACTCTCTTATAAGCTTATCTATTTCACTTTTCATAGCAATATCAGACATTGAACACTCCTTTGTGATAATCATTATCAATATAATAGCAAAGCAAAGCTTAATTTCTTATGATTTTGATAATGAATATCATAGTATGTTTTGATTGTAATTTAAGGCTCTGATTAAATCAAGGTTAGATTGCCGCGCTTCCTCCGTAGGCTCGCAATATTGTGTCATTGCGAAGAGTTTGCGACAAAGCAATCTATGTTTGTATAGAAAGTTTAATTGATAAAAAATTTTTACATAAAATTAAAAATTATAAGAAGCCATTACTTGAAAACGATTCCAGTCATTTTCAGTTTTTACTGAACTTTCTCTGTCATTTTCTATAGCATATATTGCACCAAGCGTAAGCTTATCCTCTATTACACTATATTCTAAACCGATATTTTGTTCTACTATGTGAGCTTTATCACCAAGAGAGTCCGCTTCACCCTTAAAATCACCGTAAGCATAAGAGAGCGTTACATCGCCCATTTCATAGCTTATGCCGCCAACAATTGCTCTTGCATCACGATCATTTGCTATCTCATCCAAAATCATAGTATCCATACTCGTAAAAAGCGCACCGCCGCCAAATCCGCTAAAACTTGCTTTGCCACTCTCTTTTTCGGACTTATTGTATGCCGCATTTAGAGTAACCCCATAAGCCGATACCTCCGCCAACAAGCCGTATATAGAAGCTTCCGTGCCGCTATTGTCAATCTCATTTTCTCTTAGATATTGAACTGCACCTAAAATAGATAAATCATCATTTATCCCATAACTAAACTTTGCATCAAGATATGTTGCATTTGTTAATTTTGAGATATTGTAATACCAAGCATTTGCCTCCAGTACATCGCTTGAATATGTAATACCGCCAAAGAGAGTGCCATCTTCTCCCGCTTTAACCCAGCCATCATTCAATCCGGCATCATAACCTTGCCACTTTTGCAGTTTACCTGCCATGAAATTAAAGTTCAAAGCTTCATAAGTTGCTATATACGCTTCAAATGTATTTTGAATCATTCTAATATCATCACTGTTTGCAAGCGGCGTATCAACGACTTGACGACCTGCACGAAAATTAAAATCATCATATTTATAGCTGAGATACGCTTCGCTTAAGACCGTATATCTTCCCTCAGACGACGACAACTCATCATTTTGTTTTATACCTTTATCTCCCGTAACAAAACCAATATCATGCGATGTTGCAAAAGCCGCGGCTGCACTAAAACCGTTTAATTCTTCCGTCTCATACTTTAAATAACCCCCAAAAGCGGTAGCATAGATATCATTCTCATTCTCTTTTTTCATATCGTATCCGGCATACATAGATCTTATGTTTCCTGAAACTTTACCCTCTTCAAACATCTGTCCAATCGTTGAGACTTCATTTTGTTCCACCTTTACAACTTCTCCCGCCATACTTGTCATGCCGTATGTCAAAGTAGAAATCAAAAATATGCTTTTTATCGATTTATTCATATAAACCCTTTATAAATTTTTTTAACTGTAGAAATGATAATCACTATCAGCTTATAGAGTTCTTAAATTGATAATTAATATCAAATAGATATAAATATTGTGTTTCTATTAATTTTGTTATAATTTCTATCAAATTCAATTGCACCGGGTAATATATGAAATTTCTTTATAATTCATCATCACATTTTAATCTTGCAAACTTATTTACATTCGTAAATATTACGGCGGGACTCTTAGCTACCTACTTTATAACTCAAAATAACTTTTTTATTGCTATTATCTTAGCTTGGGTCGGCGGAGCCTTTGATATTTTTGATGGCAAAATTGCTAGAAAATACCACCTCTCCAACGAGTTTGGAGTTCAGCTAGATAGTTTTGCAGACTTTTTAAGCTTCGTTCTTGTTCCCGTATTTCTGATTTTTCAAGCTGTTTATATTACCAATCTATCAGGTATATTGATTTTATTAGCTGCAATCATTAGTATATACTATGTTATCTCCGGTCTTCGAAGACTTATACAATTTAACATAAATGCAGATGCAGGAAAGGTAGACAAATTTTTTACAGGCGTACCGACACCGCTTGGTGCAATTTTACTTTGGCTTGTCTACCTAATATCAGCTTATGGCTTTTTACCGCCGCAAAGTATCTTAATTTTCATGATAGCTATAGGATGGAGCTTAAACTCTAAGGTAAAAGTTCCGCATCTATAATATTATTTACTATTTAATGCGTACTTTCCGCTTCCAAGCATAAATATTAAGATTGCCATCACGAAATATAAAAACGGAAGCTCAAAAAGAGGCGCACCGTGTTTGCCAAGCGAAAAAAGTGAATTGCCGTAAGCTAGAAAAATTGCAGCAGCCATATTGACTGCCAAAACTAAAGATGCCACCCTTGCGTATGCTCCAAGAATAATAAATATAGGCACAACTACTTCACCTACATAGACTCCGTAAGCTAAAAATTCAGGGAATCCTGCACTTACGGTTAGCTGTTTTACTCCGTTTATCCCATTAGTAATCTTATCAAAACCATGAAAAAGCATCATTATGCCAACACTAAGTCTTAAAATAAGTTTTGCGATATCATTTGTCATTTTTTTCTTCTCTAAACCTACAACTGCCGACTATTATAACCTTACCGTTTTTTATAGCCTCTTTAATATACTCCAGAGTGCCTTTTGGATCCGCATCGCCTACCTCTTCGGCTATAATTCGTAAAATATCATCCTCTTTTGTTGTTCTCCAAGTTTTTTCATAACTATATTGCGTCTGTATTTGCATAATCGGGTTATTCCTATATTTGGCTTATTTGTATTTTATAATAATATCTAAAAATTAAGATTTCTTTGCAACATCCCAAAATCACTACTTATGCAGGATAATTTAATCCTTTTCTACACAATATAAACTTAAATAATTCTAAATGCAATTTAATTAAATAAAAAATCCAATATATTTGGGTATAATTCGCCAAATATTTTAGGGGAAGGTGCCTTGTCATTAGTGACATGCTTGTATCATCTCCTACTTAAAGGAAAATGATGCAAGAAAATGCACAAACAAACGCAAACGAAAAAACAATCACATTTGATGATTTAGGACTGAGAAAAGAGATACTTCAAAGTATTAAAGATGCTGGATTTACAGTTCCAAGCCCGATTCAAGCGGCAGCAATACCGTTTATCTTAGCAGGTCGCGATATAGTCGGTCAAGCCCACACGGGTACAGGTAAAACAGCAGCTTTTGGTCTTCCGGCACTTAACAATATAGACACAAGAGACGGTGTTGGGATTTTAGTTATCACTCCTACACGCGAGCTTGCAACTCAAGTAAGCGATGAGTTATTCAAGTATGGAAGAAACATAGGTGCTAAAACAGTAACAGTGTATGGCGGAAGTTCATATAACAGACAAATAGACCTTATCCAAAGAGGTGCAAGCGTTGTTGTTGCAACTCCGGGAAGACTTCTAGACATACTTAAAAAGAACCTCCTAAAAGATTTTGCTCCAAGTATTGTCGTACTTGATGAAGCTGATGAGATGCTTGATATGGGATTTTTAGATGATATCAATGAAATCTTCTCATACCTTCCGTCAAATCGTCAAACACTTCTTTTCTCGGCTACTATGCCAAAGCCTATAAAACTTCTTGCCGAGAGAATTTTAGATAATCCTGAGTTTGTAAGTATCACAAAAGGTGAAACTACAAATACTGACATTAACCAAGAGTACTATGTAATCGAAGAGAGTGAAAGAGATGACGCTATTATTCGTCTGATGGATTCTGAAAAAAGTAAAAAGTCAATAGTGTTTTGTAGAACAAAAAGTGAAGTAGATAGACTTTCAAATGTTCTCTCAAGCGCCGGATACCTAGCAAACGGTCTTCACGGTGATATGGAACAGAGACAAAGAGAGACTGTAATCAAAGGCTTTAAAAACAACGGCGTTAAAGTTTTAGTTGCTACGGATGTTGCTGCTCGCGGTATACATGTTGACAATATATCTCATGTTTTCAACTACCATATTCCTTTTGATCCAGAATCTTATGTTCACCGTATAGGTAGAACAGGTCGTGCAGGAACCAAAGGTAAAGCGATTACACTTTTAACTCCTCTAGAGTTCAAAGAGCTACAAAGAATCAAAACAAAAGTCGGAACGACAATGACTCATGCATTCGTTCCAAGCAAAAATGATTTAAGAGCAATCAATCTAAAATCTATTGTCACAAACATAGAAGAGCAACATATATATGACGAAGCACATCAAATTCTTGATATGTTAAAAGAAGATATAGATGAAGAGACGATTATGTTTAAACTAGTTTCTATGATTTTAGACAAACAAACAATTCAAGGTCCAAATACAATAGGTATTCCGGCTGATAAATTAGCGGCAATTCTTGACCGTGCAGATAAAAGAAGAGATACGAGAGGCGGTCGTGGCGGCGGCTATAAAGGAACGAGAAGTCGTTCAAGCAGTGGTAGCGGCGACAGAAACCGTTCAGGAAGCGGTGATAGAAATCGCTCTGGAAGCGGTGATAGACCTCGTTCAAGTGAAGGTGGCGAAAGAAGCTCTCGTCCAAGCGGCGGTGGTTACCGTGGCACAAACCCTAGCGGCGGCGAAAGAAGTCGTTCAGGAAGCGGTGATAGAAATCGTTCTAGAACTAGAGACTAAAAAACTGCTACAAACCCGGGATTTATTTCGGGTTTGCTACAATATAAACTATTTTCAATCCAATTCAAAACCCCCAAAAAAAACGATACAATTTAATTAAAAAGAGACAATATGATTATTTATGAAGATAATGAATTATATATAGAAAAAGAGCCGAGTGAAATTCCATGGTTAAAAATTTTTACAAAAGAGCCTTATAGAGAGTTAGGTGATGTTCCAAAAGATTTACGCACAAGAGTTTGGGAAGTTTACGACATTATAGAATTTGAAATGAAAAACTACTATAACCCAACTAAAATAAATATGGCATCATTCGCAAATATGCTTCCGCGCGTTCACATACATGTAATGGCAAGATTTAAAGATGACAGCCATTTTCCAAACCCGATGTGGGGAGAAAAATTAAGAGAGGCGGAGTTAAATCTTCCAAGCGAGGATGAGTTCTATAAAGTGGTTATTGAGGCTTTAAAAAAATTCTCTATTTTGTCATAGTTTAAGGCGAAGTTTTGTTTTATTGAGAAGCATACTAAAGTATGTGACGAAAGAAAACCAAATTTCAACAAAGAAATCTGGCAAAAGAGTTTTTTTTAAATTATTTTTTTAGTGGTGAAAATGGGACTAGAGCACTTCCCCAAGTAAGTCCCCCGCCAAAAGCATCAAGCAACATAAGTTCGCCTGATTTAAGTGTTCCATTTTCATAGATATCGTTTATTGCCATCGGGATAGAAGCACCTGAAGTATTTCCATACTTTTCAACTGTAATTACCACTTGCTCATCTTCCAATTTCAGAGCATCGCCAACAGCTTTTATGATTCTCAAGTTTGCTTGATGGGGTATAAAATGTTTGATGTCAGAAGCTTCAATATTATTGTCTTTTAAAATTTCTACAACATCTTTTGTTAAAGTTTTCACTGCAACTTTAAAGGTTTCATTTCCTTTCATCTGCATAAAACAACTTGTTGCCTCTTGATTTAAAGAGTCGTGTGCAGAACCGCTTCCGCCGTTTGGCGACATAAGTAAATCTGCAAATTGTCCATCTGCACCTGTGTGAACATCAATTATTGCTTCATCTTTGTTGTCAGTCGCACTGATTATAGCAGCCCCTGCACCGTCACCAAAAAGTATACATGTACCTCTATCAGTATAATCGGTTATAGCCGAGAGTCTCTCAGCACCGATTATAAGAATATTCTTTTTCATTCCAGATTCTATAAACGCTTTTGCTATAGATAAAACATAAACAAAGCCGGTACACGCCGCAGAAATATCAAATGCAGTAACATTTGCGAGACCAAGCTTTGTAGAGATAATAGTTGCGGTAGAGGGCATACAAAAGTAATCCGGTGAGATTGTAGCACATACCACCATGTCGATTTCGCTCTTATCTATACCGCTTCTCATTATCGCGACTTGGGCAGCTTTAGCACCCATATCACTTGTAAACTCATCTGCTGCTGCAATGCGACGCTCTTTTATCCCGGTTCTTTTTGTTATCCACTCATCCGAAGTGTCAACAATTTGAGACAATTCATCATTTGAGAGTATCTTGCTAGGGGTATAAGCACCTATAGAACGAAACGCAGCATATGCCATTATTTTTCCTTGTTTTTTAACGCTTCAAGTCTTTGGATGATGTGTTCATTTACACCGGTATCAACATAGCTTATTGCTTGAAAAATCGCATTTTTAATTGCTTTTGGATTACTCTTGCCATGGCTTACAATTGCACAACCCTGAATTCCGATAAGTGGTGCACCGCCTATCTCTGCATAATCCATCTGTTTTTTAAGCAATACAAAAACTTTTCTCATTAAAAGTGCCCCTGTAATAGCTATCGGGGATTTTCTAATATAATCTTTAATCAAACCGCTTATTGTAGAAGCTACACCCTCAGACGCTTTTAGCACTAAGTTACCGACAAAGCCGTCACAAACTATAACATCACAACTGGCATTGAAAATATCACTACCCTCAACATTACCCTTAAAGCCTTTGTATCCGTCAAGCAGTTTGAATGCTGCTTTTGTAACTTCGTTACCCTTGCTTTTCTCTTCACCGTTTGCTAAAAGCCCAATAGACGGATTGGCAATTTTAAATACATCTTCGGCATAACATCCACCCATTACGGCAAATTGTGCTAAATGCTCAGGCTTTGAGTCGACATTTGCTCCAACATCAAGTATTATTGATTTACGAGTGGTTTTTGTCGGCATTAACGCTACAAGAGCAGGTCTTAAGACACCATTTAGACGCCCTAATCTAAGAGTAGCCAAAGTCATAGTTGCTCCGCTGTGTCCGGCAGAAACAACACCGTCGGCTTCACCGTTTTTTACCAGCTCTATAGCTTTATAAATACTACTCTCTTTTCTTTTTATTGCATCGGTAGCGGCATCATCCATAGATATGACATCGTCAGCTTCAACTATAGAAATCTTATCTCTATAACGCTTCGGTAACAGAGGTAAAATTTCTGATTTTCTACCCACAAGAATAGGTATGAAATTTTTTTGCTTAAGAGCTTGTATACAACCCTCTACGATTGGCTCAGGACCGAAGTCCCCGCCCATTGCATCAATAGCAATCTTTACCATTGACTATTTATACTCACCGGTAGTTGGGTTAATATGGTGTGGAAGCTTGTATGTTCCATCTTTGTCTTTAACCGGACGAGCTAAAGAGATTTTATAGTGAGTTCTTCTTTTCGCTGCGCGAGAATGAGAGACTCTTCGTTTTGGTACTGCCATAATATATTCCTTTCTTTTTTGTTTAAAACGCAATATGAGCAAAGCCCATCTTGCTACGCTTGCCGCTATGGCACTAAAGCTTGCCTCTTACGAGGCAGAAAACCCTGTTTAAAACGCAATATGAGCAATACCCAAAAGTGAGGGGTACGCAAGCCCATCTTGCTACGCTTGCCGCTATGGCACTAAAGCTTGCCCCTTTTATTGGGCAGAAACTACATTTAAAATACTTCTTCTTCAGAAGCACTAATTTTATTGCAATTTTCGCAGATATTATAATCGCTTTTTATAAGTTCTATCTCTGAATTCATTATTTCTTCTAAATCTGCTACAGAATTTAACACTTCTACAACATCCAATAAAGAGTCTTCATTTTTTTCATAAATACCGTCTGAGATAAAAAATTCTACATCTTCATCAACATCAAGCTTAAACTCATCAGCGCAAATATCACAATCTACATCAATTTTCCCACTTAACTTTGCTTTTAACAAAATTAATTTGCCGGAATCATACTGTAAATAACCTTTAAAAGTTATTTCATTTGATTTAATTTCAAAGTCTAGTGGCGTAGTATTTACTTTTCGCAATACTACTTTCATAAAGCCAACCTATTATAAGGCAGTTTTACTAATGTTTTCTTCATTACTTAAGAAATTTCTCTCTCAGAGAAGAAAAATGCGATTTCGATAGCTGCATTTTCAGCAGAGTCACTTCCGTGAACTGCATTTGCATCTATATTTTCAGCGAAATCTGCACGGATTGTTCCTGCTTCTGCCTCTTTAGGATTTGTTGCACCCATTAGGTTACGGTTTTTCATTACTGCGTTTTCACCCTCTAGTACTGAAACAACAACAGGACCGCTAATCATAAAATCAACTAAATCACCGAAAAAAGATCTCTCAGAGTGAACTGCATAGAAAGCCTCTGCATCTGCACGAGAAAGTTGAATTTTTCTTGTTGCTGCTATTTTAAGACCATTGCTCTCAAAACGATCTAAAATTTTACCGATAACACCTTTTGCAACGGCGTCTGGTTTTATTATTGATAGTGTGCGTTCCATCAAATCTCCTATTAAGTATATAAAATTAAGATGGAATTATATCCAAAAAGAGTCTGTTTTAAGTTGAAATGAGAAAAATTATTGATTAAAGAGAGTAAGAGGGAACCACAAAGTGTTTTACTCTTTGTGGTTTTATAAAAAGATTATGCAACTATAGCTTTACCGATTCCGCGCATATCATCTGAAATATCTTGGCGGTGTACGGGACTTTCACCAACAACATCCCATGTAATACATCCCTCAGTCGGACATGCAGTAGCACAAGCCGGTTCATCATGATGACCTACACACTCTACACATTTATTACCATATACATAGTAAATTTCATTACCCGTCGGGTTATCATCCTCGTCTACAATCGCTTCTACCGGACACTCATCAATACAAGCGCCACAGCTAATACATGTATCACCAATAATTACTGCCATAAGAATTCTCCTATTTATTAATTTCGAAGTAAGTTTAGCCAAAGATTTTTAAACATAGCTAAAATATCTTTGATAAAAGTACAATAATATAAATTTGTTACTCTTTTAATGACATAAATCTCCACAAACAAGGGATTTGATAATGATTATTATTAAATTTTTAGATACTTTTTGATATCTTCTACCCTATCTCTTCGTTCCCATGTAAAATCATCATCTTCTCTTCCAAAATGACCATACGCTGCAGTTTTTCTATATATTGGGCGAAGAAGATTTAAAGATTTTATAATCCCTTTAGGAGATAAATCAAATAGCTCTTTTATACACTCTTCTATTTTTTGCTCCTCAACTCTGCCTGTTTTATGCGTATCTACCATAATTGAAATAGGATGAGCTATGCCGATTGCGTATGAGACTTGTATTGTTACTCTATCACACGCGCCGGCTGCAACCAGATTTTTAGCCACATATCTTGCCGCATAAGCAGCACTTCTATCAACTTTTGTCGGGTCTTTGCCTGAAAATGCACCGCCGCCGTGAGGACAACTTCCGCCATAAGTATCTACTATAATTTTTCTACCGGTTAATCCTGCATCACCTTGTGGACCGCCTATTACAAATTTTCCGGTTGGATTTATATGAAATATAGTATTTTCATCCATCATATTTGCAGGAATAACATGTCTGATTACTTCTTTGATAACATCTTTATGAATCTTCTCTTGAGAAACATCGGGAGCATGCTGGGTTGACACGACTACCGTATCAACATAAACAGGTTTATCGCCAATATATTTAATACTGATTTGTGCTTTACCGTCCGGACGAAGATATGGAAGGATTCCCTCTTTGCGAACCTCAGCCAATCTTTGAGTTAAACGGTGAGCCAAATATATAGGAAGAGGCATAAGCACATCCGTTTCACTACATGCGTAACCAAACATTAAACCCTGATCTCCGGCTCCTATCTCTCCGTCTGCAAGGCTAACCCCTTGATTGATATCCGGTGATTGTTCTCCGACGGCATTTAAAACCGCAGCAGAGCGGTAGTCAAAACCATAAGTTGCATCCGTATAGCCAATCTCTTGAACAACCTTGCGAACTATCTCCTGCATCGGTGCATATGTCGTTGTTTTCAGTTCGCCTGCTATTATACAAAATCCATTTGATACCAATGTTTCACACGCAACATGCGCAGTAGTATCGCGTTCAATAATATAATCCAGAATTGCATCACTAATCTGATCTGCCATCTTATCAGGGTGCCCTTCTGTTACAGACTCTGAAGTAAAAATATACTCTTTTGGAGCATTTGCTTCTTTTGTCATCGATTTTCCTTATTGAAATACAGAGTCTAGCTCCATAAATCACCGAAAGTATATCAAAAATTTATTATGAAGTTTTATTTTATCTTAACTCATATAGTAGATAGAAATAGTTAGATTTTGATTAATATACTTTCGTTAAAATTTCGTAAATAAATTAAAAAAATAAAAGGATATTTATATGTTAGTAACAAACCCCGCTCCAGATTTTACGGCAACAACAGTTTTAGCAGATGGTTCGATAGTTGATAATTTCAAGTTATCTGAAAATTTTGGTGAAAAAGGTACAGTTCTGTTTTTTTACCCACTAGATTTTACTTTCGTATGCCCATCTGAAATTATTGCATTTTCTCATAGAATAGAAGATTTTAAAAGCCGTGGCATAAATGTTATCGGTGTTTCAGTTGATAGCCAATTTTCACACTTTGCATGGAGAGAAACACCTGTAAACAAAGGCGGTATCGGCAGAGTTAAATTTCCGCTTGTTGCAGATTTAAGTAAAAAAATATCTAAAGATTATGATGTACTTTTTGGTGAATCGGTTGCACTTCGCGGCTCATTTTTGATTGATGCTAAAGGCATAGTTCGTCATGCCGTAATCAATGATTTGCCGCTTGGAAGAAATATTGATGAGATGATTCGTATGGTAGATACTATGCAGTTTACTGATGAGCACGGTGAAGTTTGTCCTGCCGGCTGGGTAAAAGGCGATGAGGGAATGAAAGCTTCAACTGAAGGCGTTGCTGAGTACCTTGCTAAAAACAGCGAAAAACTATAATTCCTTCTCTATTAGTATGTGAATTTTCACATACTATTTTCTTAAAGTAGCCTGTCCCCATTATCCTCTAACGGCTTTGATGCATTGGCACAATACGATACGGATAAAAACGGAAAAATTGATGAAACAGATAGTATATATACAAATTTAAAAATATGGCAAGACTATAACCAAGACGGTATCAGCCAAATAAATGAACTAAGCAGTCTAAACACCAATGCAATAACTTCAATAGGATTGACCTATAACACTTCTACTACTATTTTAAATAATAATTTATATGCACTTAACGGCACATGTCAAAAAGATAATGCAACACAAACAAGATTAGCTGCATAGTTACAAAACTACACAACATGTCAAATAATATTAATAAATCACAATATATGATTATACACTCTTCAAAAACTGCTACTATAAAAAATGATTTTTTTATGTGTTTAAATAATATCAACTACATAAACAAAAATATACTCAATTATTAGTTTTATAAAACCTATTTCAAACAATAGCCTTTATAAAGCTAACCTAAAGAAGATGGCTTAACCTTTAATGAGGAGGTGTAGAGATAAAAACAAAAAAGGTAAAAATAACGGTGAATAATTTAAAAAGAGAGGAAAAAGGATGGAGAAAGAAGAGAGAAAAGAGTTAGAAAAAGAATACAAAGAGTTTGCAACAAAGAAATATTATGGTAAAGAATTAAGTTTGCCTATTTATTTCTCAATAATAGCTTCTGCAATTGTATTTATCCTTCCAAAGGATATTTTAAGTCAATACTCTTTTTTAAGATATTTTACAGAGTTTATGAGAAATATATTTCCAAATATATCTATATTTGCTCAAAGAAGTAAAGCGCCTGAATTAACTGAGTTTTACTTTAGTTATATGTGGCTTGTTGCTATTGTAATGATTGGTTTGATAATTTTTGCTATTCCAAAAACTAATGAAGAAGCAAAAAAGTATTTTGGAACAGGCGAATATAAAGGCAAAGGAATATTTCCTTATAAATTTGTATCCGTAATGCAATCATTTTTCAATACTAAATATCTACTTTACTATCTAGGAATAATCTTAATGTTCGGTTATGCCGTATATTCAGATTATACGGGTTCTTTAATAGAAGGTGGAATTTCAAGGTTAAGATTTGGTGAGGCTATCAGTACACGATTTGGAATGTTTTTTATAGGAAATGTATTCCAAAATCTTTCACTGTATGTCATTTTAATGACAAACATCATGACAGTTTTAAACACAATTCATATTCAAAAAATAAAAAAAGGAGAGTAAAAGATGGAAAACACAGAAACTACAAGGGATCAGTTAGAGTTTGAAGATATAAAAAGTGAATTAGACGCTATCGTACAATCTTTAGATGGATACTATAAAGATGTAAATCTTGCACATGTGCCTGATATTGTATCTTTAGCGAAATCTTATGGCATTTATGACAACTTGTATAAAATCTATGAGGTTTCACAAGATAAAGATATACCGGGTGCTATAAGTGTTGAAGTCGCTAAAATGGGAGGTGCCGCAGCAGGTGCTTGGGCTGGAATGCAGCTTGGAGCAAATATACCGGTATTAATTCCTCAAGCAAAAGGAATACTTATTATACTTGGTGGAGCAGTCGGAGCATTTGCAGGTGAACAAGGTGTCGCACAACTTGAAGATGCAATCAGGGATTTGGCAGGAGATATGTTAAATGACGCCAGAGGTTTACTAGCCGGAGCGGCTTGGGATATGGCAGATGCCGTTGGCGAACTCTTCAACGCTGCCATGCAAGCTAGATACAGTTCACCGCTTACACTTGACCTTGACGGTGACGGAGTAGAAACAGTTGGGATAGATATAAATCATCTTATCTTGTTTGATAACAATAACGACGGTATAAAAACAGCAACAGGATGGGTAAAAAGTGATGATGCCCTGCTTGTGCTAGATAGAAACGGTAACGGAACTATAGATAACGGTTCTGAACTCTTTGGAGATAATACTTGGATATATGATAGCAATAACCAACCAACCCAAAAAGCGGCTAACGGCTTTGATGCATTGGCACAATACGATACGGATAAAAACGGAAAAATTGATGAAACAGATAGTATATATATAAATTTAAAAATATGGCAAGACTATAACCAAGACGGTATCAGCCAAATAAATGAACTAAGCAGTCTAAACACCAATGCAATAACTTCAATAGGATTGACCTATAACACTTCTACTACTATTTTAAATAATAATTTATACGCACTTAACGGAACATATCAAAAAGATAATACAACACAAACAATTACAGATGTTTATTTTATACAAGAGAACTTTTATAGAGAGTTTACAGATACTATCCCTTTAACAGAGGCGGCATCCGTGTTGCCTGAGATGCAGGGGAGTGGGTTGGTGCGTGATTTAAGAGAAGCTGCAAGTATGCAAACAACAGAGGGTTATGCACTTGCAGACTTGCTAACTCAATATAGTTCATTAACTACGCATGATGAACAGATGGAAATGATAGATACACTTATAAAAACATGGGGAGCGACAAGCGGATTTAAAGATATAGCTACAGAAGCAACCCAACATGGATATACACTTACTATAAATCTAAATGATGAACAATTTGCTATGTTAAGCGTTTTAGAACAATTCAACGGAAGATATCTTCACCGAATGCCTTGGGAGAGTGCGATAAATGTAACTACCGGAGTAGGAATGAGTGTTGATGAAACAACAAAAACTATCTCTATAGATATATTTAATAGACAGTTATCTATACTTGAACAAGCATATCAAACATTGGTTGAGTCTGTATACACAGGATTGGCACTGCAAACAAGGCTAGCTCCTTATCTCGAAGCTATCTCTATGAATATAGATGAAAACGGTCTTACATTTGACATAGCTCCTATGATGACAAAGCTAGAAACACTACAAGTTAGCAGCCCAAGAGATGCACTCATAGATCAGCTTGAACTTATAGAATATGTAGGGAAAAACCTTTCTATGATGGGATGGAACTGGAGTGAGACACTTCAAACGATGATTACGCAAATCGGTGCTCAAGTAGATGTAAAAGCCGTGTTTAGCGAATTAGGATATATGAATAGTGAAACTTCAAATATCATATACGATGTAGAGGGTAAAAATCAGATTAACTATTATGGAGATAAAAATATTATTTTAGTTGGATTGGACGGTAACGATACTATCTATAGTGGATATGGTAATGATTTTATCAACGGCGGCAGAGGGAATGATTATCTTGACGATAAAGACGGTAACGACACCTATATTTTCAACCTTGGCGATGGACAAGATATGATTTATGATAATTCTTGGAATACCGCAAATAAAGACACTATACGATTTGGCAAAGGAATCAGCAGTGACAATCTTGAAGTAGCAAGAAGCGGTGACAACCTTATCTTAAGCATTAAAGGAACTACAGATAAGATTACTATTGGCGGCTATTTTATGGGTGAATATTCGAAAATCGAAGAGTTTGTGTTTAATGACGGAACTACTCTTACTTCACAACAGATTGAAAGTATCGTTGTTCTTCTTGGAACGGATAGCAATGATACTATTTCAGGATTTGCAACAGATGATGTCATTGTTGGTGGCAGAGGGGATGATTATCTTGACGGTCAAGACGGTAACGATACTTACATCTTCAATCTTGGAGACGGACAAGATACTGTTTATGATAATTCTTGGAATACCGCAAATAAAGACACTATCAGATTTGGCGAAGGAATCAGCAGCGATAATCTTGAAGTAACAAGAGATAATAGCAATCTTATTATAGGCATTAAAGGGACAACCGATAAAATTACTATTAATGATTATTTTATGAGTACTTCTTCAAAAATTGAAGAGTTTGCATTTCATGACGGAACTACGCTTACTTCACAGCAGATTGAAAGTATGGTGGTCCTGCGTGGAACTGATGGAAACGATAGACTCTCTGGCTACGAGACAAATGATGTCATTGTTGGTGGCAAAGGGGATGATTATCTTGATGGTCAAGGCGGTAGCGACACTTACATCTTCAACCTTGGCGATGGACAAGATATTATTTATGATTCCAACTGGGGAGTTGAGGGAAGAGATATCATTAGCTTCGGCAATGGAATACAAGTCGATGATTTATCAGTTATCAGAAAAAATTATGATTTAGTGGTATCCATAAAAGGGACGCAAGATTCTATCACCATTACTGATTGGTATATGGGTGAGCAAAATAAGATAGAGTTAATTACTTTTAGTGACGGTGGAACATTAAGTGCAGGCGAGCTTGAAGAGATGGCAATTTTCATAGGAACAGACGGAGATGATAATCTTTATGGATATGAACTCTCTGATAGATTTCTTGGCGGTAAAGGCAATGATGTTTTAGATGGTCAAAGTGGAGACGATACCTACATCTTCAATCTCGGAGATGGGCAAGATATCATTTATGATTATAGCGGTAATAATAAGATAGTCTTTGGAGAGGGAATCAGCAGTAATAATCTTGAAGTAACCAGAGATAATAGCAATCTTATTATAGGAATTAAAGGAACTGCGGATAAAATTATCGTTAGCGAATATTTTATGAGTACATCTTCAAAAATCGAAGAGTTTGCATTTCATGACGAAACAACTCTTACTTCACAACAGATTGAAAGTATGGTAGCTATCTATGGTACAGACGGAAATGATAGTCTTTATGGATATGAAACAAATGATGTTTTTATAGTAAGCAAAGGGCAAGATACTATTTATGATTATAGCGGTAATGATAAGATAGTCTTTAACGAAGGAATCAGCAGTAATAATCTTGAAGTAACCAGAGATAATAGCAATCTTATTATAGGAATTAAAGGAACTACAGATAAAATTATCGTTAGTGAGTACTTTATGAGTACTTCTTCAAAAATAGAAGAGTTTGTGTTTAATGACGGAACTACTCTTACTTCACAGCAGATTGAAAGTATGGTAGCTATCTATGGTACAGACGGAAACGATAGTCTTTATGGATATGAAGCAGATGATGTTTTTATAGTAAGCAAAGGACAAGATATCATTTATGATTATAGCGGTAATGATAAGATAGTCTTTGGAGAGGGAATCAGCAGTAATAATCTTGAAGTAACCAGAGATAATAGCAATCTTATTATAGGGATTAAAGGAACTGCGGATAAAATTATCGTTAGTGAGTACTTTATGAGTACATCTTCAAAAATAGAAGAGTTTGCATTTCATGACGGAACAACTCTTACTTCACAGCAGATTGAAAGTATGGTAATTCTGCGTGGAACTGATGGAAACGATAGCCTCTCTGGCTATGAGACAAATGATGTTATTGTCGGAGGTAAAGGGAATGATTATCTTGATGGGCAAGACGGTAACGATACTTACATCTTCAATCTTGGAGACGGACAAGATACGATTTATGACTACAGTACTAACACGGGCAATAAAGATATCATTCGTTTTACAGAGGGAATCAGTATAAGTGATTTGGAAATAGTTCGTGATGTGAACAATTTGATTTTTTCAGTTATAGGCACTAATGATAAAATTACCGTAAATGAATGGTATAGCAATACTCAAAATAAAATTGAGCAATTTCGTTTTGCTGATGGCACTATTTTTACATCAACTCAGGTGCAAAAAATGCTCACATTTTTGGGAACAGATAATAATGATACACTTATAGGAACAGCAAATAGTGATATTTTAAAAGGATTTGCAGGGGATGATACTTTAACAGGCGGTGCAGGTGCAGATAAGTTTTATGGTGGAAGCGGTAATGATATTTATGTAGTTGATAATATTTATGATAGCGTTATTGAAAATTTAAATGAAGGGACAGATACCGTTAAATCAAATATCACATATACACTTACGGATAATGTTGAAAATCTTACTTTAACAGGTACTGCCTTGATCAATGGAGTCGGAAATGATTTTGACAATATCATTATCGGAAATAGTGTAGTAAATACTCTTAGCGGTGCAAAAGGCAATGATACATTAGATGGCAAAGCAGGAGCCGATACTATGATGGGCGGTTTGGGAGATGATACATATTTTGTTGACAATATAGAAGATGTAATTATAGAAAATGTAAATGAAGGTGTAGATAAAATTAATTCAAAAGTATCATTAACATTAGCAGATAACATTGAAAATATTACCTTAACAGGAACAAGTGCCATAAATGCAACAGGTAATGTTTTAGACAATAATATATTTGGCAATAGCGGTAAAAATATTATTAATGGCGGCAAAGGAGATGATACTTTAACCGGTGGTGCAGGTAACGATACTTACATTTTCAACCTCGGCGATGGACAAGACACTATTTCTGATTATGGAACATCTACTACTAACGGCGATATTCTTAAGTTCGGCGATGGGGTTGTTTCAGCCAATGTAACAATTACGCGGGATCAATCTAATCTTTATTTTACCCTCAACGATACCGAAGATAAAATTACGATTGCTAGTTATTTTGATGCGCCTGAGTACCAAATCGAGCAGGTAACATTTACGGACGGAACCCTTTGGAATAGTGCGATGTTTAATCAAATTTTGTAGTTGGGTATAAAAACTGATAAAGAGGATAAAGCCCAAGAAAAAGAGCTAGATTGCCGCGCTTCGCTCGCAATGACAAGCGTGGCAATCTGTCAAGTGCTATGGCAGTCTCCTAATTAAAATAAAGGTTTTTGGACCTATAGGGTCTGATTAAAATTAAGAGCCTTTTGATTTACAAAAACTATATCTCTCCACTGTTTTTTTGGGGCAATTAGATTTAGTCGTTTTGGGTTTGAGCTTCTCGAGATTGCCACATAAAACTGCGAAGGTGCAAAAATCTCGTTTGTCTCTATAATCAAATCTTCTATACTCATACCTTGCGATTTATGAATAGTTATGGCATAAGCTAGTTTTATAGGGTATTGATAGACACTAAAAAGTGCCTCTTCCACCACCTCTTTTTTACCATCAATATTTTTTTCTCTCCATACGCTTTTACTCTGAGCCACTGTTTCGAGTTTTACAACCGTGCCGTCACTCTTTTGCACATAGACAAAACTGTTATCTATATTTACGACAACTCCGCGCTCACCGTTGAAATAGTTCCAAGAATTTCTTGTAAAAAGTACTCTAACGCCTACCTTTAACTCAAGCTCTTTTTCTATTCTCGCATCATCCATAAATCGTTCTATCTCTAACTCTTTGATACTTTTTAGATGTTTAATCACTTGAGCTTCTTTGACATGCAGCTCTTTATCCACAAACTCTAATTGATTTTTATTATGCAATGATGCCGAACTGTTTTTACCGAATAAAAAAGTGAACTCGCTCAAATTCTCACTAAGCGGTTTTATAAACTCGTTGAGACTGTTATGTACATCTTCATCCACAAAACCATCTCTAATACTCGCCAAAAGTTCTATAAAATCTTTATCATCAGTTCTGTAAATATGTGTTAACTCCACTATTTCAAAGGCAAATTTTTCCCACGAAAGGGATTCAAATGCAAATCTAACTTCCGAGTAACCTCTAACAACTGGAGGAAGCTGTAAAAAATCACCTACTACTAAAAGAGAGCCTTTAAAATCAGCTTGTCGTAGTCTAAGAATTATCATATCAAACAGCGTATCACTTACCATGGAAATCTCGTCTATGACTATCAAATCCATACTAGAGATAAGCTTTTTAACTTTTTTACTAATCTCAAATTTACCTTTAAGCTCCAACTCTTTTAAATCACCTGCAATTCCAAGGTCTAAAAAGCTATGTAAAGTCTGCCCTCCTATAAGCGTGGCAGCCATACCCGTTGAAGCGAGCTTTGCGACTTTTTTTGCCTCTTCTTCATAATATTTTATAACATTTCTTGTAATTGTTGTCTTCCCGACGCCGGCACCGCCGGTTAAAAAAACATTTTTTTTATCTTTTAATTTTTCAATAATATATTTCAAATAATTCATAAAAAATTATACTATAATAAAAAAAAGTTTATAAGGATGTTTATAAAATTATGCAGAGAATATTAGTAGTAGAAGATAACAAAACTTTAGCAAAATTAATAGCAAAAAAGATAAGTACCGAGCTTGATTTTGAGGTGGATGTGGCGTATAGTCTATCTGAAACAAAGCTATTTTTGAGTAGATATAGCTACTTTTTAACTCTTTTAGATATTAATCTTCCCGATGCGCCAAACGGCGAAGTTGTAGATTATGTTTTAGAGAAAAAAAATCATGTAATAGTCTTAAGCGGAAATATTGATAAAGATTTTAGAGCTAAAATATTGAAAAAAAATATTATTGATTATGTAAACAAAGGCGGTGTTAACGACATAAACTATATTATTCAAACAATAAAAAGAGTTCAAAAAAATCAGAATCATAAAATTTTAGTAGTTGATGACTCTGTAATTTTTAGAAAACAGATGCAAAGTATGCTTGAAAATATGTTTTTTAAAGTTATAACAGTTGCACATGGCGAGGAGGCATTAGGAATTCTTAATACGATTCCCGATATCAGTTTGGTTTTGACTGACTACCATATGCCTGTTTTAAACGGACTTGAACTGACGCATGAAATTAGAAAAACTTATACTAAAAATGATTTAACTATTATAGTTGTCTCGAGCGACAATGATGAAGAGACAACAGCTCTATTTTTAAAGAACGGTGCAAACGACTACATCAAAAAACCATTTTCAAAAGAGGAATTTTCTTGTCGCATAAACAACTCCATAGAAGCCTTAGAAAACATATATGCCATAACAAATCATGCTAACCGCGACTTTTTAACAGGACTTTACAACAGAAGATACTTTTTTGACAATATGCGAATGTATTTTGAAAAAGCGATAAATGAAAATGAACATTTTGCAATTGCTATGATAAATATTGACCATTTTAAAAAAATAAATGATGCATACGGACATGATGCGGGAGATAAAGCTATAAATACTTTAGCAGATATTTTAAGGGCAAACACAAACCAAAATGACATAGTATCAAGATTCGGCGGAGATGAATTTTGTGTAGTTATAAAAAATAATTTATCGGTTAATGCATTAAAGGCGCTTGAGAACTTGAGAGAAAAAGTGCAAAATTCAGTTACTGTTTCAGACAAAGGCGAAGAGATAAAATTTACAATTTCCATAGGTGTCGCTATAAATCATGAAGACACGCTTGATGAGAGTGTAAATCAGGCCGATATGATGCTATATAACGCTAAACAAAACGGCAGAAATCAAGTTTTTCACAACTAATCTTCTAAAACTATAATATCTCCAAAGGGAACTCTGCTCTCTTTGGGAGATATCCATTTCACTTCATAATTAGGCTCATCTTTTGGAAAAATCCCATCTAAGTCTGTAAAATAGAGAAGCAGTTTTACATCTTCAAATTCATTTTCTATAAACTCAAAAACGGCTCTAAAGTCAGTTGCTCCCCCGCCTTTTAACTCTGCTTCTAAAATATCGCCGTTATAAAAAGTTTTGTGCGACTCTATTTTATCATCGCAAACAAGTAAATCTATCTGATAGTTTGAAATCGTATTTGTTAAAAAATTCAGCTCGCTTAAAAACTTGCCCAAAAGCTTCTCATCGACTGAACCGGAACTATCAACCGCTACAACGATCTTAAACCTTTGACTTATGCAAGATGGCAGATAAATGCCAATATGTAGAAATTTTTTGTTTGGCGGAAGAAGAGTATAGTCATCTTTATGGAATCTATCAAGTGCGGCTTTTAGCTCATCTCTCCAGTTAATATTACCGTTATAAGCGAGAGTAAAAAATCTGCCTATTGAAGTCGGAAGATCGCCGTTTTTAATCTCTGCTTCAAGTGTAGCTTTTGCAAACTCCTCAAAGAGTTGCTCATTTAAATTCTCGTTGTTTTCAAGTAAGCTTTCATCGTTTTTGGGCTTTTTTAAAGAATCCGTATCATCTTCATTATCTGTTTCATACTCAAGTTCATCTCGTAAGATATCCTCTTTTAGCTCTTCATAAATCTCTTCAGCGTAAAGTCCTCTAAACCTATCTGAGTAGTGAGCTTCATCCGGTCTATCCAATCCGTTTTCAACCAACATATCATTAATAGCATAATCAGTTGAGAGCTGCCAAAGCCATCCGCTTCTGCCGTTTTTTCTCCTCTCATGAGCAAGCGAAGCGTGCATCGCACCGTTTGCAAAAACAAACTCCATCTGACTTGGCTCTAACTTTTCTAAAAAATCACTGTTATACTCAAGCTTAATACCGTTACTTTTGAAACTTTGTATATCATCATTTTGAACTAGCTCAAGCCTTGAAGCAATAGTTCCAAAAAGTGGATATTCCATTAAAAGCTTGGCTTTTGCCTGAGAAATTTTATTTTGAAGACTCGGCAACTATCTGCTCAACTCTTTTTGCCAACTGCTCTGGGAGAAGTCCGAGAGATTCTTCTACTTGCTTTGTATTTCCATGTGTTATAAAACTATCTTCATATTCGAAACTCTCTAACATTATATGTAAGATTTTTTCTTTGGCTAAAAACTCTAAAATAGCACTGCCGACTCCGCCCATTTTGGCACTATCTGAAAACACAAACCACTTTGTATGTTTTTTTGAAAGCCCGCGGAGCATATCCTCATCAAGCGGTTTGACAAATCTTAAATCTAAAATATTTACCTCAACATCTAAAAACTCTGCGCTCTGATATGCACGACCCACTCCATTTCCATATCCTATAAACAAGATATCGCTATCATTTGAACGAAGTAGTTGCGATTTGGCAACCTCAAAAGGAATAGACTCAGGCAAATCGGTCTCTATAAATGAACCTCTCGGGTATCTAAGAGAGCACGGGTGCTTATACTCTGCCGCAAATGCCATCGCCTGATGAAAAGATTTTTCGTCTCTTGGAGCAAAAAGAGTCATATTTGGAATAGCTCTTAAAAAACTGATATCAAAGGCTCCTTGATGAGTTTCTCCGTCCTCTCCGACTATTCCGGCACGATCTAGTGCAAAAACAACCGGTAAATCCATCAAACAGGTATCATGAATTATCTGGTCATATCCGCGTTGTAGAAATGTAGAGTAGATTGTACAAAATGGTTTAAAACCCTCTTTTGCGAGTGCCGACATAGAAGTTACCGCATGTTGTTCGGCAATAGCTACATCCCAAAATCTTGTCGGATAGAGTTCCATAAGTTCACTTAATCCTGTACCGCTTGGCATTGCGGCCGTCGCACCGACTATTTTTTCATTTTGTTTAGCAAGATGAAGCAGAGCCTCTGAGTAGATCTGAGTAGCACTTTTTGAAGAGCTTTTTTTAGATGCGTTTCCGCTGTCTATATCAAAAGGACCGACACCATGCCACTTCTCGTCTTTACCCTCGGCTATCTGATAACCTTTGCCCTTAAGAGTTTGCACATGCACGATTACAGGTTTTTTAAGCTCTTTTGCTTTTTGCAATATTTCAACTAGCGAAGCTAAGTTATGCCCATCAACCGGTCCAATATAATCAATTCCCATCTCTTCAAACATAATTCCGGGAGTTATAAGCTTTAGGGATTCTTCCATTCTTTTTGCTATATAGTGGGCGCCTTCCCCAAAGTTGTCCACAAAGTTTTCAGTATGTCTCTTAAATGTCTGATAAAACGGAGATGCCATTGCCGAACTAAGCATCCTGCTGATTGCTCCTATAGGTTTTGATATACTCATCTCATTATCGTTAAGTATAATTACCATCGGATATTTTCGCTCACCCAATTCATTTAAAGCTTCATATACCATACCTGCAGTCATGGAACCATCACCAATCATAACAACAGGAACTCTTGAATCTTGTTCGCCTTTGAGCGCTATTGCTTTAGCGGCACCGACACCCAGAGAGATAGAGGTTGAACTATGTCCTGCAACAAAATAGTCATGTTCGCTCTCACTTGGTTTTGTATATCCTGACATACCGCCGAATTGTCTTAGCGTATCAAATTTACTCCATCTCTCAGTAATAAGTTTATGAGCGTACGATTGGTGAGATACATCAAAAATAAAAGGATCTTTTTTAGAGTCAAATACTTTGTGCATCGCTACTATAAGTTCTGTTGCACCCAGAGTAGAACTCAAGTGTCCGCCGTTTTTGCTAACAACTCTTAGTATCTCTTCTCTTATATCTTTGCAAAGTTTTTCCAACTCTTTAATTGTACTTTTTGTTATATTCATAAATTTATTTTACTCACTTAATGCTGCTCTCTTTACTCTCTCAAATCTCTTTGATATCTGTGCATCAATATTGCCCGCATCGCTAATGGCAATAACTCCGCCCAAACTTACGGCACTATCTGACATAACTTCTACATGAGCCAATGAACCGGCAGCTTGCGAAATTGCTCCATGATCTTTTGGATTAACTTTTAAAACCACTTTTGAAGCGCCTTGCAGCTCTTTGATCAACTCTTGAGATAGAGCTACTGCTACTTTGTTTGAATTTTCACTAAGTTCGACCTTAATTACCTCTTTTGAGATATCCAGTGCAGCACTGATCAACTCTTTTTTTATCTCCTCTAATGCGCCTTCAAACTCTTTTGCGCTATTTTCCAGCTTTATAACAGATGCAGAGTATTGAGATAAAGCATTAGCAGTGTTTTTTTCCTCTTCTTTAAGAGCTAACGCTTTACCTGCTTCTAGCCCTTCAGCGTATGACTCATCTTTAACTTTTTTAAGTTCTATCTTATGCTCATCACCCATACTCTCTAGCTTCATTTGAAGTTTGATAAAGTTGGATGACATCTCATCCGTTTTTTTAAGCAGAGATTCTATTAAAGAGTCTTTAGAGCTTTGACTTATTGCACTTGTGTCAATTTCGCGTTCTACTCTAGATTCCTGCTCTTCAAAAATATGTTTTTTTGCACCTTGCGCGCTCTGCACCTCATCTTGAGTTTCTGTACCAAGGGCTAGCACCTTAAAACTATACTTATCAACATTATGCTTATTAATTTTTGTACTGCTTATTATACTTGACAAACTATTCCACCATCTCTTCGGATGAAGATCCTAATTGAATAGTTCCAGCCTCGGCGAGACCGTTTACAACTTCAACAATTTTTCTTTGAGCGCCCTCTACTTCTTTCATTTTAACTGCACCCAAAAACTGCATCTCTTCTTCGAACGCTTCTCTTGCTCTCTCACTCATAGCGCTAAAAAATTTCTGCTTAAGATCTTCAGGCGCACTTTTTAGTCCAAGCATCAAATCCGGTTTTTCAACAGCTTTGAGGATTTCATTAATTGCATTTCTATCTAGTTTTGCAATATCTTCAAATGTAAACATCATCTCTTTGATTAGATTTGACATCTCTTCATCTCTTTCTTCAATTTTTGCAAGAGTCTCTTTTGAGGCTTTTGCTCCAAGACGATTAAAGATATCCGCAACTGCGCGAGGTCCACCGACTTCAACTTTGTATGAAGCAAGAGATTCAAGCTTAGATTCAAGGACCGCTGAGACTCTCTTAATTACAGAAGGAGAAATATCTCCCAATTTTGCCATTCTCATAGAGACTTCGCTTCTTAAATCATCAGGAAAATATTGAAGCGTATCGGCAGCTTCCGTTGCATCCATGTGAGCCAAAATAAGTGCTATTGTTTGAGGATGCTCATTGATAATAAAGTCCGAGAGTTGTTGAGGCTTGATTTTTGAAAGATATGCAAAGTTCTGAGTTTCCTGCATACTTTTTGAGAGTTTTTCCAAAATCTTTTTCGCCTCTTCCGAACCAAGTGTTCTATAAAGAAGCTCCCTTGCATACTCCATACCGCCGGATGTTATAAACTGACCGGATTGCAAAATCGCATAGAACTCTTCAAGCACTGCCGTTGCAACTACTTTTTCTACACTTTTGTTCATAGCAATATATTTTGAGATATCGGTTATCGCATCAACACTCATATTTGAAAACACGGCAGCTGTTGCATCTTCACCCATCTGCAATAATAAAATTGCAACTTTCTCTCCCATGCTCATTTCATCAAATCTTGCTTGTTGTGTTGCGCTTAAATTCATTTACATTCCCTTTTTACCTAGAAGTCGTATCGGAATCTTCTATTACCAAAGCCTGTAAAACAAGTGCTACCGTTTCCGGTGATTCCTCAATCATAGCTCGTACCTTCTCAAGAAGAACATCATATTTAAGTTCATCCTCATTAAAATTCCCTCCGACGCCAAGCTGCTCTTCAACTTTTTTACGCATTGTCTGAACTTTTTCTACCAAGTCTTCATCTTCATCACTTCCGATATCCAAAATTGGCTTTCCGAGTTCTTCCTCTTCTTTAGAGATTTCAAGCATTTTTTGTGCAAAAGGAGAGATGACTTTCTTATAAAGCACAAGAAGAAGTATAAGCACGAAAATATATTTAAAGAGTCCTGAAAACGGTTCCAAATAAGCTTTTGAAAAGGTAACAACTTGATTAACCCTTTCTTCTGCCGCATTGACATCAGCTGTTTTAAACTGCAAATTTTTAACGCTTATCTGATCGCCTCTCTCCTCGCTAATACCTATTGAACGGCTAACCAATGCAGATAAAGCTTCCAAATCACTCTCAGAGAGCGGTTCATATCCCAACTCACCAGTCGACTTACCATCCGCATCTGATTTATGCTTATACTTTCCATCTACGACAACAGCAGCCGTAACTCTTTTAATTCTTGCAAATTCACTCTTTGTTGTTGAGACTGTTTTTCCGACCTCATAATTTGTCGTACCGCTGTTTTTTTCATATTTTTCACCGGTTTGATTACTGGCAAGCCCCTCAACAGGACCTATATTACTTACTGTTCCTGGAACTCCGCCAACTTCACTCGGACTTTTACCGTCTCTTTTTTCTTCGCTAACCTGCTCGCTTCTAACAACATTTTCTGGATCATACTTTTCGGAAGTAGAGTTTTGAACAGAAAAATCATATTCAATCGTAACTTGAGCAACTACTTTTTGCTCTCCTCCGACAAAAGGAGAGACAACATCTATAATTTTTTTCTGTTTTTTCTTCTCTTCTTTTGTTTTAAAATTTTGTTGAACAGTTGAGAGTTCGCTCATTTGAACCATCTCGTTCTCATCACCCAGTGTTTCGCCGTCACTATCAATCAACATGACATTTGCCGGCGTTAAGTTCGGTACCGCAGCTGATACAAGATTTTTTATACCTCTGATTTGTTTTGAAGAGAGTTTTCCGCCCTCAACTAATTTAAGCATAACGGAAGCTGTAGGAGCCGCATGTTTTTCAACAAAAAGTGAATCTTTAGGCAAAGCCAAACTGACACTTGCATGCTCTATGGGCGCAAGAGCATCAATAGTACGAGAGAGTTCACCTTCTAATGCGCGAAGATACTTCACATTTTGGTCAAAACTTGTCGCACCGAACTCTTGTTTATCAAAAAGTTCAAAGCCGACACCGCTATTTTTTGGAATTCCAAGCGAAGCGACAGCTATTCTCTCTTTATAAACTACACTTTTAGGAACTTTTATAACATTATTATCTAATATTTCATAGGGTATATTATCTTTTTCTAGCTGCTCAACAACCTTTAGAGCATCTTCTGAAGTTAAAGAATCAAAAAGCACTTCCATCTTATTAGCTGCCTCTTTTTTAGCCGTATAAACAACCATAAAAATTAAAAATGCAACAATACCGACAACAGCAGTACCGATAATAAGCTTTTGCTGTTTGGTCAGCTTATCATACAGAAGAACTAATTGTGAAAAAAGTACCTTAAAATCCATTAACTTCCCATTTTAAAACTATAAGAATTGTGTAACTAAACCAAAAAAACGACTATTTTGTTCTTCCGTACCGACCGTAACCCTAATTGCATTCATATTATAACTGCTTAAATCCCTAACTATCATCCCTTTTTGCAACAACAAGTTCGATATATTTGAAGAATTTTGATTTGGGTTTAAACACAATGTAACAAAATTTGTATAACTGTTTATTATATCTATTTTTTGCTCTTTTGCAAACTCTTCGTACCTTTTCATCTGCTCTAAATTAAGAGTAATACTTTTTTTCACAAACTCCTCGTCACTTAGCGCTACGGTTGCCGCTTCAAGCGAGAGTGTGGTGATATTAAAAGGAGGTCTAAGTTTATATAGCTCTTTTATTATTTTTGCATCTGCCACGCCGTAACCTACTCTCATTCCGCCAAGACCATAAGCTTTAGAAAAAGTTCCCAAATAGATTACATTGTCAAACTCTTTTATCAACTCTTTTACGACTATCTCTTTTTTGGCGTCTTTTGCGATTGCATACTCCATATAAGCGCCGTCGATTACAACTAAAGTATCGCTATCAATCTTTTTTAAAAAATCAAATATTTTTCCGGCATCCAACGCGTCACCTGTTGGATTGTTCGGCGTGCATATAAATATAATTTCAGGTTTTTCGCTCTTGTACAGCTCATAAAATTCATCCATATTATGCTCTTGTGAGGTAGTTCTAATAACCTCTGCACCTATATGCTTAGCATATATCTCATACATTGCAAAAGTTATACTGTTCATCAAAATTTTTGAGCCTGAACTTGCTTTTGCATGGATTAAAAACTCTATTACCTGATCACTTCCCGATCCGATAATTATATTTTCGTTCCCTACACCGTATCTAGCACTTAGTGCATTTTTTAGTTGTATCATAGAATCATCCGGATAAAGAGCCATCTTTGACAAAATATTGCCCACTGCAGTTACAACTTTAGGCGAACATCCGCAAGGATTTTCATTTGATGCAAGTTTTACAATATCTTTTGGGTCTATTCCAAACTCTCTTACGACTAATTCTATCGGCTTTCCGGCTTCGTATGTTTTAATGTTTTCTAAATTTTTGTTAAATTTCACTATTTTCACCTTTTGCGTAACTTCCTAACCAAGTTACCTCTCCCTTATGTTTTTGTAGTACTTTTTGAAACTTTTCATCATCTATATGTCCGTAAAAATCTATAAAGAACCAGTAGTCAAACCCGCCTTTATTTTTTGATGGACGAGACTCTATTTTTGAAAGATTTATATTTTGTTCATCAAAATCCTGTAGAAAATGAACAAGCGCACCGGCTTTTACGGAATCTTCCAATCTTACCAAAATAGAAGTTTTATCGTCTTGGCTTTTTTCATTTTTAAAGTCACTAAGTATGACGAATCTCGTTTGAGAACCTATGTCATCTTCGACATGGTCAAACATAGTAGGAACACTATACAACTTTGCCGCAATATGACTGCAAATAGCAGCGGCATTTGGATTCTGGGCTGCAAGAATTGCCGCTTTTGCAGTCGACTCTACCGGAATTTGTTCAACATTTACAAGGTTATGTTCTTGAAGAAACTCTCTACACTGTCCAAAACCCTTATCTTTTGAGTAAATTTTAGTTATCTGGCTAAGTTTTTTTGCTTTTGTAGCAAATGACATATGAATCGGCATATAAAGCTCCGCTACAATTTTAACAGAACTCTTCGCAAGCAAATCAAGCGTCTCTCCTACCACCCCGTCTCTTGAATTTTCTATCGGTACGACACCGAATTTTGCTCTTTTTGCTTCAAGCGTTTTAAAAACAGAGTGTATAGAACCCACAGAGAGATAATCGCTCATGGCTCCAAAACGGCTCTCTGCCGCTTGGTGCGTAAAGCTTCCCTCCGGACCGAGATAAGCTATGCGTTCCGGAAGTTCTAAATTCCTTGAAACCGCAAAAATTTCCAAAAATATAGCCTCAATAGCATTCGTGTTTAACATTCCGTTTTGATTAATGCTGTTTTGAGTCAATCTTTGAATAATCGCCTTTTCTCTCTCCGGTCTGTAGATTGCACCGCCGCTACTGTTTTTAATCTCGCCTACGCGTTTGACGACTTTCATTCTTCTATTAAGAAGCTCCAATATCTCATCGTCTATAGCGTCTATTGCTGCTCTGCAATCATCTAAAGTATTCATAGTCTCTCCAAAATTTCTTGCATATCGGCATAAACATAATCCGGTCTTAAATCCGGTTTTAAAAATGGGACTATCTCATCGGCGCTTTTATACTTTCCGCTTGTAACAAAGATTGTCTTCATTCCCATCTCTTTAGCTCCACCCAAATCGCCTTTTACATCATCGCTAATAATAGTTATATCGCTAAATTTAGCGCTGCTATTTTGTTTTTTGATTACTTCTAAAGCTTCATTGTAAAATGCCGTACTTGGTTTTCCGACTACGGCATAACTGCATGATGTAGCAAACTCAAGCATTTTTAAAATTGCTCCCACACCTGGGTATCTTTTGCCGCTTTTAGCATATATAGATGTTTCATGCATTCCAACTAAGCTAGCACCGCCAAGTAAAAAATCTATAATCTGAGCAAATTCATCCGAAGTAAAATTCTCTTTTATCGAAATTAGTACCGTTTTAGGATTTTCATAATTAAAAATATACCCCATCTTCAGCAAAATATCTAAAAATTCATCAGAACCGTAAGCAGCAACACTATCTTTTGCCACACGAGATTCTAAAGTCATTAAGGGATCTAAATATGCGCCAAAATCAAAATTAAACCCAAGAGACTTTAAAAAATTGTAAAAGTCAATCGATGTTTTTTTTGTGCTGTTTGTGATAATAACATACGACATTTTTTTCTTGTTTAACTCATCGATAAACTCTATACTTCCACGAATCGGAGATTTATCTGTATCGCTAATCAAAGTACCCTGAACATCAATAAAATACATTTTATTTAACCAAAAATTCTTTCTCTAAGGCAATCAAGTCTTCAAACTCTTCTCTTCTTCGAATAAGTCTTGCTTCGCCGCCTTTTATTGCAACTTCAGCGCTTCTTCCTCTTGTGTTATAGTTACTACCCATTCCAAAACCGTAAGCTCCGGCACTATGAATTACAAGTAAATCATTATGCTCTAAAATCGGCAGTGAATAATTTTTTGCAAAAAAGTCGCCGCTTTCGCAAACAGGACCGACTACATCAGCCTCACTCTCATCTGTTTTACTATCCGTAATTGCTTCAATTCTGTGATATGCTTTATATAAACTCGGACGCAGCAAGTCATTCATAGCACCGTCCACGACAACAAATCTTTTTGAACCGTTTTGTTTTTCATACAAAACTTTAGTTAAAAAATATCCGCCGTTTGCAGTTAAAAATCTTCCCGGCTCACAAATAACCGTTAAATCCAAACCTTTTAGTGTCCCCAGAATTGCCTGTGCATAGTCATAAGGTTTTATCGTTGTTTCATTTTTATATTTAACGCCCAGACCTCCGCCTATGTCAAAAAACTTTAGCTCTATTTTTATATTTGAGAGAGAACGAACCAAATCAGCCACAATCTCGGCAGATTCATAAATCGGCTTAAGCTCTGTAAGCTGAGAACCGATATGAAAGTGAATTCCGACAGGCTCTAAATACTCAGAGTTATTTGCTTTGATATACATTCTTTTTGCAGCATCTATCTCTACTCCAAATTTGTTATCATGCAAACCTGTTGATATATATGGATGAGTCAAAGGGTCGATATTTGGATTTACTCTTACACTTATTCTGCATTTAGCTTTTAGCTCTTTTGCAATAAGCTCTACTCGACCAAGTTCTGCTTCGCTCTCAACATTGATATATAAAATATCTCTCTCTATTGCTTCTCTAATCTCATCATCACTCTTTCCTACACCGGAAAAAATGATTTTATAGCTTGGAATTCCAGCTAAAAAAGCACGACGCACCTCACCGATAGAAACACAATCAGCTCCGCTTCCAAGACTTGCAAAATGCTTAATAATACTAAGATTTGAGTTTGATTTTATTGCGTATGCCATAATGGATTTTCTACCCTTAAAAGCCTCTTTTAACTCTTCATATTGCTTTGTCATGTAGTCTAAATCATATACATAAAGCGGTGTTTTGTATGTAGATGCCAGTTCTTTAAAATTAATCATAAAAGTCCCAAATATTTTTTAAATCATTTTATCAAAAAAGTACTTATATTTTTGTTATAAGACCTCTCGCATCATATTCTCTGCAATGCTTTCTCCACTGCCACGAAGCAACTAAAAAAAGTATAAAAATTGGGATAAATATACCTGCTTCACTCGGTATAGCCTTATGACTGGAGAGCTCAATCAATGTAAAAAGAAGCGCCCATACGACAAGTGATGAGATAATAGCTCCAAAACTAAATAACGATATATTTAAAAATCTGACACTTACCGGAACAAAAAAGAAGATAATAACAATTAAAATAGGTACAAAAAACGGATAAACAAAAATTTTATACAAAGAGCTTTTTACCACATCGGTATTAATCTTTTGCTCTTTTAAAAGTAAATATGCATCAATTGCATCATTTATAGTGAAATTGACTTTGCCCTCATAAACCTGATCCAACATCTTGGGTCTAAAACCCTCAAGAATTTTCAAGTTTTGATTCTCATCTACTTTTATCCCAAGTGAATCGAAATTAATCTCATCCGGTTTAGTAATAATATCTGCTTTATCTATTTGCCATGCATCATTTCTATATAAGGCTCTTGAAGCTATCAAAACTTCCTTTAGAGAGTTGTTGCTAAAACTAAAGACTCTTATATCTTCTGCGCTCTCCTGCAAAGGCAGCATCCTTGAAAAATATACAAATTTGTCTTTATATGTGAAGAATAGATCTCGCGTAGGACTTAGATATTGTGCATTTTTACGAATATTTTTAGCAAATTCATCAGCTCTTGCAAAATTTGAGACAGCATGTAATGATATAAAAAGCATAATAACAATAGTTGATACTACGACAAACGGTTTGAGGATATCTGCTCTTGAATAACCAAGTGAGTAAAATGAAACTAGAGCATTGGATCTGATTAGTAATATCTTTGTGCTTATCATTGCAAAAACAAGTGAAATAGGAAGCAGCATATCAATGGCATAAAAAGCTTTATAAACCAAATATATGATAAATAAGTTTGCAGAAATATCTAATTTTTCTGCACTCCCCATATAATCAAACCCAACTAAAAATAGAACAAGCGCCGATAAGATAATAGTAAAATATTTAATATAATGAAAAGAGATATATTTAAAAGCCAACATATATTAGATATCCCACTAAGAAGTTTGACGCTATTTTAGCTGAAAATTTTTAATTGTGTATTTAGTGCTAACATCTTCTAGTGAATTAGTTAACAAACACTCAACTGCTTCACATGCAGCAGAAATCCACTCTTTAAGATATCCTTGCTCATTTTTGCTAAAGTCACTCAAAACATAAGAGGCAACCTCTCCTTTATGTTCAGGTTTACCTATACCCATCCTAACTCTAATATACTCTTTTGAGATATTTTCATCCGTAGATTTAAGCCCGTTATGTCCACCATGTCCACCACCTTTTTTAAAGCGAAGTGTGCCAAAAGGCAAATCCAAATCATCATGTATTACAACTACCTCATCGATTTTATAGAACTTTTTGACGGCTCCTATGGCAACTCCGGAGAGGTTCATAAATGTAAGCGGTTTTAATAAAAAATGATTTGAAAATTTGAAGAGTTCACCGTTGAATGACGATGAAGAGAGTTTTTGAGCATTCTGTCGTTTAAGTAGCTCGTCAATAACCATAAAACCTATGTTATGACGAGTGTGCTCATAATTCGGACCAGGATTTCCCAGACCGACTATTAACATAATTACTTAGCTTTAATTATACTTAGTACAGATACGCGATCAGCATCTGTGAATGTAACATTGTCAATTCTTGCGATATCACGAACAAGCATAGAATCACCAACATCCATTTTTGCAATATCTACATTGATATAATTTGGAACATTCTCAATCGTAGCTTTAACTCTTAAACGAGATTTTGAAAGGTTTACAAGACCTTTGTTTTTAAGGCCGATTGCATCACCTTGTGGAATAACAGGAACATGATAATGAGTTAAAACACCAGATTGAGCTACCATTAAATCTACATGTAAAAGCTTACCTGTTAACGGATGTGCTTCGTATGATTGAACAACAACATTCATCTCTTTTGCTCCTATCTTAATAGGAAACGCCAAAGTTTCTTTGTTGCGAACAGTACGGATATATTCATTGTCTTTAAATGCGGCATGAATATTTTCAAGGCCTTTTCCGTAAATGTTTGCAATTAGATAACCATCACGGCGAAGCGCCTTCGTGCCTTTTTTGCCAATACTCTCTCTAATAATGCCTTCTAACATATTAAATCCTTAATAAAAAATGTTTGGAATTATATCCATTTAAGCTTTAAACACGGTTAAGAGAAGTTATTTTAAATCAAAAACATCATCTTGTACGGATTCACCGTTATCTTTTTTCTCAGATTTATTAACATAATCTGCGGTGCTTGAGCTATTTAAACCGCTCATTCTTAATTCTAAATCAGATGCACTTGTCGCATAATCTTTTGCTTTTTCTTTTGTGATTATCCCTTGATTATATATATCTAAAATATGCTGATCAAAACTTTGTGATTTATAGTGCTCTCGCCCTTTTTCAATTGCGTCACGAATCTCATAATCTCGATTTTCTAAAATCAATTTCTCAATCGTAGGAGTTTTTACGAGTATCTCCATTGCCGCAACCCGCTTGTCGTCTACCGTTGGAATTAGCCTTTGAGAGACAACCCCTTTTAATACACTTGCGAGTGATAGACGAACACGGTTTTGCTCCTCATTTGGAAATATAGCTATGATACGATTTATTGTCTCTTTTGCGTCTATCGTATGCAGTGTAGAAAAAACCAAGTGTCCGGTGTCTGCCGCATGAAGTGCAAGTTCAACCGTTTCACGGTCCCTCATCTCACCTACAAGTATGATATCGGGATCTTCTCTTAGAGCCGCTCTTAATGCTCTATCAAAAGAGATAGTATCTTGCCCGACGGAGCGCTGATTTATTATGCATCCCTTATCTTTATGCACAAATTCGATAGGGTCTTCGATAGTTATAATATGCTTTTTTTGCGTTGTGTTAATTTCATGTATCATAGCTGCAAGCGTTGTTGACTTTCCGCTTCCCGTTGCTCCCGTAACAAGAACAAGTCCGCGCCCCTCTGTTGTTAAAGCTCTTACGATTTCCGGATATTTCATCTGATCTATCGTCGGTACCTGCATAGGAATAACACGAAACACAAAAGAAGGACCGTCCGTTTGAAAGAAAATATTTACACGAAAACGGTTACTCTCATCAAATTGATAAACTAAGTCGATATCTTTATTTTCGGTAAATTCAGAGTATCTGCCTCTTAAAATCTCTTTTGATAGAGTCATAGCATCTTCATGAGAGAATATAATTCCTGAAAATGGAACGATAGTACCGTTTATCCTTGCGCGGATAACACCGTTTGCTTTTACATGCAAATCGCTCCCGCCGTTATCAATAAGCTTTTTAAGATACTCTCTTATTTTTTTCAACTGCTCAAATGTTAATTGACTTATATCTACTTCATTTTTACCATCACTCATAATGACTCCAATATATCTTTAAATGCATCTTTAAAAGATTTCAACCCATCCGCTATTTGCTTATCCAAAACGGTATCAAAATCTATACCTAAACCTTTAACCTTTTTAAAATGCTCTTCTATAGTTTGAGCCGAAATCGGCAGAGCATTAACTTTAGCTCCGTTTGCGTGAAAAGCCTTTATCGTATCTACCGGTGCAGTATTTACGCTGTTGTATGCTAGTAGTTTTTCTATATAATAATGCGGCGGCAGCGAATCATCTTTTACGCCCGTACTCGCAAAAAGCACTCTACACCCATCAATTTTCATTCTCTCAATTTCTGCATAGATATCGGCACTGTTATATATTCCGCTAAGTGCCGCATCTACACCTCCCATAACCAATACCTCATCCAATGCTCTATCAATTCGGCTCACAAAAACACTTATTACGGTATCAACCTTCGCTCCATATTTTGCCATACCCTCCCTAAAAGCTTCCGCACACGAAACGGCTTGCTCTTTTTTAAATATAAGCGTTGCATTTACGGGGATTCCCTTGGCTGTAAGCTCACGCATAGCCGTATATCCTGCCTCTGTTGCAGGAACTTTTATCATAACATTTTTACGATTTATCTCAAAAAAGAGCCTCTCGCCCTCCACTATAGTTGCCTCGGCATAATCGCAAAGATAGGGATCCACTTCTATACTTACATATCCGTCGTCACCCATATCGTAAAGCGGCTTTAATATATCTGCTGCCTTTCGTATATCATGTATTGCAAGAGCCTCATATTTCTCTTTTGGAGTCAAAGAAATAAGGGAAGACAACTGTTCTTTATATGCATTTGAACTCAGTATTGCATTTTTAAAGATTGCAGGATTAGAGGTCGCACCGTTAACTATCTTACTATCAATTAACTCTTTAAACTCGTTGTCCAAGTAATCTCTCTCTATGAAATCAGCCCATAAAGAGAACTTTAAATCTTTTAAATACATCTATTAAACCTCTCGTTTTTTACTTAATTTACACGCTAAACGAGCAATACCCAAAAGTGAGGGCACGCGAGCCCATTTAGCTACGCTAGCCGCTGTGGCACAAAACACAGTTTCTTTAGAAAAGCTTGCCTCGTAAGAGGCATTAGACTTCTTTTGCAGTTTTGCAATTAAGTCTAATAAATTATATCCCAAAAATTATCAATTTACCGCTCTAACTTATATTTTTTGGAATTTTCACGATAAATGTGGAACCGTTTTGAGAAGTCTCTACATCAATCTCGCCCCCAAACTGTTTTTGAACAATCATCTGGCTCATATACAGACCAAGTCCCGTTCCGTTTTTACCTTTAGTACTGAAATACGGCTCAAAAAGATGTAATAAATTTTCACTCTTTATACCTCCGGCATTATCTTGCACATACATAAAAATTTTATCCCCGACCACTTTGGCGCTTAACGCTATAAACGCTTCTTTAACATTGAAATCATTATGTGCGTCTATTGCATTATTTAAAATATTTAATATAACCTGAACAAGCTCATTTATATATATTTTTACATATATATCGGTACGCTTATTTACAGATATTCTTATTTTTTTATCATTGACTCTCGACATGGCAAAATTAACTGCTCTTTGTAGTAGTTCATGAATTTCAATATCTACTATCTCCTTATTTGGGCGAAAGTAGGTCTGAAAATCATCAATAGTATCGGAGAGATAAACAATTGTATCGCTTATATTGCTTAGTGCATTATCAATATCTTGACTGCTTCTGTCTTTGCCAAGCAACTGTTTAAACTGCAAATTTGCTATTTGAAGCGTAATAGTAGAGAGCGGTTGTCTCCACTGATGAGCTATCATACTTATCATCTCACCCATTACGGCTTGTTTTGACTGCGTCTGTAGCATCTGATCCTTGCCTTTTAACTCCTCTAATTTTTGTTCAACTTTAAGCTCCAAAGATTCATTAAGCTTTGTAAGTTCTACCGTCTTATCTTTTACCTGTTTTTCAAGTTCTAAATTAAAATCTCTCAGCATATTTTGCTGTTCTAAAATAATATTTCTAGCTTCATCTATTTTTCTCTGATAAAAGTAGATAATTATGCTGATTATGATTAAAACAAATGAAATATATGTAACCTGATACATAGAGTATTTTATGGATATAAAATTTTGCAACGGTGCAATTATGAGCATAAAAATAATAAATATAAACCAGTAAATTGCATGTATAGTTTTTTGAAAATAGAGAAGTATTATCGGATAGGTAAATATCCAGATATGTTTTAAGTCATTCGGCTCACCGATATAAATAAGGAAGAGAAACAAAAAAGTGTATTGGAAGGTCATTATTATGGCAAAATATTCGAAAAAATTACGATATTTTCTCAAAGCAAAAAATATAACAAAGTTCATACATAAAAGGGCGATTTCTATCGGTATAAACCCTGATATATCTCTTATATAGTTTCCTATAATCCCGTAAATAAGTCCGCCGGCAGAGAGTAAAATACCGATATTTACCATCTGATATCTATTTTTTAGATATTGCTGCGACTCATCAAATGTCCATCCGCTTGTAAAAAACCCATCTATTTTAAACATGAGTGTATACTCCCTTCTATGGTAAGTAAACTTTATCTAAAAGCTCATTATATTCACTTCTCGCATCACTGTCCAAAGTTATACCGCCGCCACTTTTATAAATATAACCATCTTTTGAATTTTGTACAAATCTTATCATAACTGCGCTGTCTAAAGTTTTACCGTCATAAACACCGAAAACTCCGCTAAAATATCCGCGTTCATACTCTTCAACTTGACTAATTATATCCAATGTACTCTTTTTTGGTGCACCGCTTATACTCCCTGCCGGAAGAAGCGCCTTTAATATATCTCCTATTCTCTCATGCCAATCATCTCCGATATCTCCGCTGATATGAGAACTTACATGCAAAAGTTTTTTTTCACCCGCTTCTATCTCTGTGATATATCTAAACTCTTCGACTTTTACATTTTTTGCAACTATTGAGAGGTCATTTCTAAGTAAATCGACAACCATAACATGTTCTGCCATCTCTTTTTGATTACTTAAGATGCTCTCTTTTGCATTAGAGATTGATGCGTCAATAGTTCCTTTCATCGGATATGTGCTGATTTTAGAATCTTTTATTTGAATAAATTTCTCAGGAGAAAAACAGACAAATTCATCTTTGTATCTTAACTTATAGTGGGCATTTGCACACTTAAATATCTCTTTTAAGGTTAATGATGTTTTTATGGGTGTAGGTTGTGTTAGATTTAAAAGATATGTCTCGCCTGCTTTTATCTTATCTATGACAAAATCAAATTTTTTTTTATACTCGCCAAAGGAGAGTGCATATTTATCTAAAAAATCTTCATGAATTTTAAGATTATAGTTTTCATCTATGCAAAATTCAATGTCGTTTGCTTCAAGCTCGCACAAAGAAGAAGCTATTATATTTTGAGCTTTAAAATCTACTATAAATAAAAAAGGCTCCCTTTTTACACCCAGAGAGTTTAAATCATCAAATGTCATTAATCAATTTTTTAAGCACTGCCATTCTAATTGCAACGCCGTTTGAGACTTGCTCTAAAACTTTACATCTCTTATCCGCCAAGAGTGCATCGCAAATATCTATATTTCTATGCACAGGTCCGGGATGAAGCAGTATTATATCTCTATCTCCTACAACTTCCGAGGTTATGCAAAAGTCGCTTGCATAATCTTTAAGCGATGCATAAGTTTGCGAAGAGTGTCTCTCCGTTTGAGTTCTAAGACTCATGATAGCATCGACTTCATCTATTATTTCATTTATATAGTGAGTCGTTCTTAGATTGGTTTTTGGTAAAAATTGCGGTGGTGCAACTAAAATAACCTCCATACCGAATCTGCCAAGGAGTTCAATATTTGAGTTTGCAACTCTTGAGTTTTTTATATCTCCTACTATCGCTATTTTTTTTCCTTTAACATCTCCAAAATGTTTTTTAAGAGTAAAAAGGTCTAAAAGCGCTTGCGTAGGATGAGCATGAGCGCCGTCTCCTGCATTTATAATGGAAGCTTTCGTATGGTTTGACAAGATTTTGGGCACACCAGAGTTTTGATGTCTAACAATTATGGCATGCGGACCCATCGCATCTAAGTTCATTGCCGTATCTACTAGAGTTTCACCTTTTTTAGTAGAGCTGTTTGCAACATCAAGATGAACTATCTCTGCACCAAGCCTCTTTGCAGCTATCTCAAAAGAGCTTCTGGTTCTTGTAGAGTTTTCAAAAAAGAGCGTAATTATGATTTTATCTTTTAAAATCCTATCAAATCTGCCGTCGCTAAAAAGCTCTGCATCCTCTAAAATCGACTCTATCTCTTTAGTCGTAAAATCGTCCGTACGAATTAAATGTCTCATGTAGCTCTTTCTTTAAATAATTTGTAAATTATACAGGACATCACATATTTTTTCAATATCACGACCGACTTTGAGCACCTCAAAACCTGTTTTTAAAAAATAGGGCTGAGAAATTTGCGAAAAACTCTCATCATCTTCCCTGCAATTAAAAGCTACCGTATGCAATATATTTTTATCTTCAAGAGCTTTTTTACTAAGCAGTGTGTCGTTTATGCAGCCAAGCGAACAGTGAGTGACCAAAAGTGCAGAAGCTTTAAAATATTTTATCAAATCAATCATCATATAATTTTCATCAATAGGCACATAAAGCCCGCCTGCCCCCTCAATGATGACAATATCACAAAAAGCCTCCAATTCCTCAATCTTATTTTGGATTTTTTTTAAATCAAGAGGAGCATTGTTTGATGCCACAAACGGAGCTGCTGCTACCTCATAGGTAATTGGAACAATATCTTCAACCTCAAGGTGCCATAACTTTGGATTTAGCTCTTTTATATAACCTAAAAGCTTCTCCCCGTCCATCGCATACCCATCCAAAACGCCTGTCTCAATCGGCTTTATAACTCCAACACTAAGACCACGGGAAGCAAACTCTTTAAGAAGAAGTTTTGTCGTATAAGTCTTGCCGATATTTGTGTTTGTTGCGGTAACAAAAATTCGTTTCGTCATAATTATCTCAATTTCGTTATAATTTATCAATTTTAAAAAGATAATTATTATAGGAAAATTATGGCAACAAATGCAGATTTAGAAACTATCAACGAGATATCGCTAAAATATCCTAAAAAATATAAAGTGTTGATTTTAAATGACGACTATACATCTATGGAGTTTGTTATAGATGTTTTAATGAGCATATTTCATAAAAGCTTTTCACAAGCCGAAGCTATAATGCTTGAGGTACATAAAAAAGATAAAGGTATTTGTGGAGTATATACTCACGAAATTGCCCAAACCAAAGTAGCTCAAGTTCATAAAAAAGCCAGAGATAACGGTTTTCCGCTAAGAGCCGAAATGGAGGAAGAGTAATGATTAGCTACTCGCTAAATGAGGTTTTTCAAAAATCAATAATCTATGCGAAAGAGCTAAAACATGAATATATTACTATTGAACATGTCTTTTATCAACTTTTAAACTCTCCTGAGGGTGCAAAAATTATCTTTACTTGCGGCGGCGATGTTGCAAAAATGAAAGAACTTATAAAAAATTATATATACTCAAACATCGACACACTGCCTCAAGATGTAAATGAAGAGCCTTTTGAAAGTGTTGCTCTATCAAGACTGATTGACAGAATGATAAAGCATATCCAAAGTTCCTCACAGCAAAGCGCCGACATAGGTGATTTGCTTGTTGCCATATATGATGAAGTAAACTCATTCGCCTATATGCTGCTCAACGAGTATCATATTTCAAGGCTTGATATTTTAGAAACTATTTCACATAGTCAGGAGCCAAAAAGCGATAACGCAAAAGAATCTTATCTTCAAAAGTACTCTATAAACCTGCTTCAAAAAGCTAAAGAGGGAAAAATCGACCCTGTAATCGGACGGGATGACGAGATACAAAGAGTTACTCAGATTTTATGCCGCAGAAAGAAAAACAACCCTATTTTAGTCGGAGAAGCCGGAGTCGGAAAAACAGCTATTGCAGAGGGGCTAGCGCTAAATATAGTCACACACAAAGTTCCGCCTATTATACAAAACAGTGAGCTTTTTGCACTTGATTTGGGCGCAATGCTCGCCGGTACAAAATATAGAGGTGATTTTGAAAAACGGTTAAAAGGTGTTATGGATGAGCTAAAGTCTATCCCAAACGCTATTTTATTTATTGATGAGATTCATACTCTAATCGGAGCCGGATCGACAAGTGGAACTATGGATGCAGCAAATCAGCTAAAACCCGCACTAGCTTCGGGTGAGTTAAAATGCATGGGTGCTACAACATTTGCGGAGTATAGAAACGGTTTTGAAAAGGATAAAGCACTAAGTAGAAGGTTCTCAAAAGTTGATATAAATGAGCCTTCAGTTGCAACAACCTACAAAATTTTAAAAGGGTTAAAGAGCAAATACGAAGAGCACCATGATGTAACATTTACCGATAAAGCTCTAAAAACTGCCGTTGATTTGTCAAAAAGATATATTACCGACAAATTTTTGCCGGATAAAGCAATTGATCTAATAGATGAGACTGCTGCATCGTTTCATCTAAAAAACAGGAAAAAAAGAGTAGTTAAATCATACGATATTGAAAATACTATTTCAAAAATAGTAGGTATCTCAAGTTCAAAAGTAGCCAAAGATGAAATGCTTTCGCTTGTCAACTTAGAAGAAAATTTACGAAAAAAAGTAATCGGACAAGACAAAGCAGTTGCAGAGGTGGCAAAAGCCATAAAAATTTCTAAAGCAGGACTAACTCCTCAAAATAAACCTATAGCCTCATTTTTATTCTCAGGACCGACAGGTGTCGGTAAAACTGAACTAGCCCTTTCACTTAGCCAGATATTAGGCATTAATTTTGAGAGATTTGATATGAGTGAGTATATGGAAAAACATGCTCTTAGCCGCCTTATCGGTGCGCCTCCGGGTTATGTCGGGTTCGAGCAGGGCGGTTTGCTTACTGAGGCGATAAAAAGACACCCGTATACAGTTTTACTCTTAGATGAAATAGAAAAAGCACACCCAGATTTGGTAAATATTTTACTTCAGATTATGGACAATGCGACTCTAACTGACAACAACGGCTATAAGGCAAACTTTCAAAATGTTATTCTCATTATGACATCAAATATCGGCGCGACTGCAAGAAGTGTAATGGGCTTCAATAAAGATAGTTCACTATCAAAAAATGAAGAGTTAAAGCTATTTTTTACACCGGAGTTTAGAAATAGATTAAGTGCTATCGTAGAGTTCAAACAACTAAATAACGAAGTATTAAAAGGTATTGTAAGTAAATTTATAGATGAACTAAATAGTGAGCTAAAGAGAAAAAAAATAACTATCACTTTATCTCAAAAAGCCCTAGAGTTCATAGCTGAGAGTTCATACTCGGCAGAGATGGGCGCTAGACCCATTAAGAGATATATTCAAGATAATATTACAAACAAATTAAGCGATGAAATACTCTTTGGAAAATTAAAAAATGGCGGAAGCGTAATGGTGTCATTAAATAAAAATTTGATTTTAAAATTTAAAGAACCACTTTGAACATACCAAAATTACTAAAACACGATTTAATATTCCCAAATCCAAACAGTGCCAATAAAGACGGTATCGTTGCTTGGGGAGGCGATTTGAACCCTTTAAGGCTTATTAATGCATATAAAAATGGTATATTTCCATGGTATGGCAAAGATGATCCGATTATTTGGTGGTCTACAAACCCCAGACTTATAATGGAGCTAGAAGATTTTAAATTAAGCCGTTCACTCAAAAAAAGTATAAAAAAATTTGAGTATAAATTTGATTCCAACTTTAGAGAGGTTATGAAACAGTGCAGCAGCGTAAAAAGAGAAAGCCAAAACGGAACTTGGATACAAGATGAAATTATTGAGGCTTACTCTTCTTTACATGATATGGGCATAGCACACAGTGTCGAGAGTTATTTTGAGGGAAAATTGGTAGGCGGACTGTATGGCGTTACAGTAGGTAGAGTTTTTTGCGGAGAGTCTATGTTCTCGCTAGAAAGCGATGCTTCAAAATCTGCTTACGCCATACTAATAAAACATCTAAAATTTTGGGGATATGATTTTATTGATTGTCAAGTACCGACAAATCATCTAAAAAGTCTAGGTGCAAAAGAGGTAACAAGAAAATATTTTTTAGATAGACTCTATAAAGTAAATATGCTAAATATAAAACACAAATGGGAGATAGAAAGTTCAATATAAGTTAGTTATTGACAACTCGGTAATTTATAGTTTGATATTGATAATCGGATGTAATTTAAAAGAGTGATTAAAAAGTAATGAGTAAATGATCAACTAGGCAGCGACCTACATTCCCAACCCTGCAAGGATCAGTATTATCAGCGATGAGAGGCTTAGCTTCTGGGTTCGGAATGGAGCCAGGCGTTTC
>Ga0074197_1000066_pt1 | contig 174068 bp, 170 predicted proteins | sample EPASupsiteSAE305_FD_64526 | JGI IMG/M metagenome (GOLD analysis project Ga0074197, IMG submission 64526) | Bioremediated contaminated groundwater microbial communities from EPA Superfund site, New Mexico - SAE3-05 reassembly with SPADES | ecosystem: Environmental > Aquatic > Deep subsurface >... | reverse complement strand
CGCTCTTCTGTTAGAGACGCAGCAATCGCTTGTGGAATGCCGTATGTAGACAACAGATGGTTAGGTGGTATGCTTACAAACTTCCCTACTATTCAAAAATCTATCCGTAAACTTGATGTTATCTCTGAGATGCAAGAAAATGGACAAATCGACCTTTTAACTAAAAAAGAAGCACTTATGCTTTCTCGCCAAAAAGAGAAGCTAGAGATCTATTTCGGCGGTATCCGTAATATGAAAAAACTTCCTGATATGCTTTTCGTTATGGATGCGGTTAAAGAGCATATTGCTGTTTTAGAAGCTCGTTGTTTAGGTATTCCGGTTGTTGCTCCACTTGATACAAACTGTGACCCTGACCTTATCACTTACCCAATTCCGGGAAATGACGATGCTATCCGTTCTATCCAACTTTTCTGTCGTGAAATGACTGAAGCTATCAATGAAGGTAAAGCATTAAGAAGCGGCGGTCGTGACGATGTACAACAAGACGCAGGAACAGATGAGTCTGCAACTGCAGATGTTGATGCTTTTGAAGTAGAAGATTTCGATACAGAGGAAGCATAATCATGTCAGTTACAGCAGCAATGGTAAAAGATCTGCGCACAGCAACTGATGCGCCGATGATGGATTGTAAAAAAGCTCTTGTTGAGTGTGATGGAGATATGGAAAAAGCGACTGCTTGGTTGAAAGAGAGAGGTATCGCACAATCAGCTAAAAAAGCTGATCGTGTTGCAGCTGAAGGTCTTGTAGGTATTAAAATTGCAGACGATTTCTCTAAAGCTACTGTAGTTGAAATTAACTCTGAGACTGACTTTGTTGCTCAAAATGAGGGTTTCAAAAACTTAGTTTTAAAAACAACGGAAGAGATATATACTACTTCTCCGGCTGATGTTGAGAGCCTAAAAGCGACAGCATTTGGAACATACTTTAGCGAAGCTGTTATAAAAATCGGTGAGAAGATAGAACTTCGCCGTTTTAAAACAATCAAAGCTGATGATGAAACGGTAGCTATTAACGGTTATATCCACTCAAACAACCGTATAGCTGTTATCGTATCTGCTAAATGTGACAGTAAAAAAACTGCTGACGCACTTAGACCGATGCTTAAAAATGTAGCAATGCACGCATCTGCTATGAAACCAAAAACTCTATCTTTTAGAGATTTTGATATGGATTTCGTAACATCAGAGACAATCGGTAGAATTGAAGCAATTAAAAAAGAGAACGAAGAGTTTGCTCGTTTGAAAAAACCTCTTAAAAATGTTCCTCAATTTATCTCAATGTGCCAATTAACTGATGAAGTTTTAGCTAAAGCTGAAGCAGAAATTAAAGACACATTAAGAGCGCAAAATAAACCTGAAAGTATTTGGGATAAAATCGTTCCGGGTCAATTAGCTCGTTTTATTGATGATAACACGACTTTGGACAAAGAACTTGCTCTTTTAGATCAAACTTATGTTCTAAATGACAAATTAACGGTTGCTCAGGCTGTTGAAGCTGCTGCTAAAGAAGCTGGCGGAACTGCTGAAATAGTAGATTTCGTTCGTCTTGAAGTAGGTGAGGGAATCGAGAAAAAAGTTGATGATTTCGCTGCTGAAGTTGCGGCTCAAATGGGTTAAGGATTTATCCTTAACCAACCTTACATATAACATTCCTCTTTTAAAAAATTTCTCACACCCTTTTTATCATACTTGCTCGTAATAAAAATGATATAATTTTTCCATATAAGTCGAAGGATTCTCTTTTGAAAAAAAACAGAACAATTGTTATCGGCGGTGGCTACGGTGGTTTGCATACAGTTGAGAAGTTGGCAAAAAACCCTCAAAATGAAATTATCCTTTTTGATAAAAATCCATACCATTTTATGCAGACGGATGTGTATGATTTAATAGCAAATGAAGATGATTTTGCACAAGTTACGGTTGATCTTTTTACCTTTTGTTCAGGATTTGACGATAATGTAACTTTTTTAAAGCAAGAAGTCGGCAGTGTTGATTTTAAAAACAAAAAAGTGATTACAAGTGTACAGAGATATAGTTACGATTATCTCGTAATCGCTGTCGGTGCTCGTACAAAATTTTTATCGGAAGTTGTCGGACTTCGCGAATATGCTCATGGCATAAAATCACTTTATCGGGCTATGTATTTTAAACAAAAATTTGAAATGTCGCTTTTTAACAGAGTTCAAGAGGGTGGAGCAAGTTGTACGCCTATTAATATTGTTATTGCAGGTGCAGGTCTTAGTGGGGTTGAAGTAGCAGCTCAAATGGCATCGTTTTCAAAAGAGTTTTATAAAAAAAATAACTTTATTTGTAGAAAATTAAATATTGTTTTAGTAAACTCCTCTAAAGAGGTGTTATGGGGATTTGAAGAGGAGATTGTCTTTAAGACCGATAAAAGATTAAGAGAGTTGGATGTCGTTATCAAAAATGAGAGAAAAGTGGTTGAGGTAACGCAAAACAGTGTAAGGTTGAGTGACGGTGAGATGCTAGATATGGATTTTATGATATTTGCCGGCGGTATAGAGCCAAACGGGTTAATTTATAATTTAATACTTGATAAAAACGAGAAAGGATATATAGTTTCAAATAAGTATCTGCAATCTCAGAATTATAGTGATGTATTTGCTATCGGTGATTGCACAACTATATACAATAAAGATAAAATAGTGTCTCCGACTGCCGATACGGCAGAGCAAATGGCAGAGTTGTGTGCCAAAAATATAAACAATCTTATAGCAAACAAACCGTTAATAGAGCATAATATTAAATCACGAGGCGTACTTATAGCACTAGGAAGGGGTTATGCCGTAGCTAAAATTTCAGGTATCTGTTTTGGTGGGTATTTTGCTTATGTAATAAAAAAACTGATTGAGAAAGTTTATGCGAAAAGGTTGGATATTCGTTCACGAAAAGGGTGTAAAAAGATATTTGGTATAAATTAGCTATAATCCCATCATGAATTTATTATCTGCAAAAAAATTATCACACACCTTTGATTATGAGCTTTTCTCTGATGTATCACTTGATTTACAAGAGGCAGAGTCAATAGCAATTATTGGAATAAGCGGTAGCGGAAAATCAACTCTGCTTAATATTCTCTCAACGCTTTTAAAGCCTGATGAGGGGAGCGTCTCTATATTCGGCGAGGATGTTTCATCCATGAACAAGAAGAGATTGTCTCAAATAAAAAGAGATGATCTTGGGCTTGTTTTTCAATCTCACTACTTATTTAAAGGTTTTACCTCCTTAGAAAATTTAGAAGTAGCTGCAATTTTATCAAATCAGAGTGTAGATGTAGAGCTTTTAAAAAGATTAAAGATTGACGGTACTGTGGAGCAAAAAGTAACGGAACTCTCAGGCGGTCAGCAGCAGAGAGTCTCAATCGCCAGAGTTTTAACAAAACAGCCTCGTATCCTTTTTGTTGATGAGCCGACCGGCAATTTAGATAAAATAACAGCAAATGAAGTTATGGATATCTTTTTTGAATATATACAAAAACACAAGGCAGGAATGATTCTTGTAACGCATGATGAAGAACTTGCGCATAGATGCCATAAAGTTTACAAACTAATTAACAAAGAGTTAGTAAAAGTTAACTAAGAGGATTTTGTTAGATGAATTGGCCTCAGATTTTTAGCGATACTTACATCGTCGGTTTTATTCTTCTTTTTTTTAGATTCGGCGCACTCTTTATGGCTGTGCCAATATTTTCTCATAACAGCATACCGACCGAAGTAAAAGCGTCTATGGCATTTTTTTTCACTATAGTTTTTTACTCTTCCATGCCGCCTCTCTCTATACCCATAACCGTTCCAAGCATAGTACTGGCGATACTCAGCGAGATGCTTTTTGGTTTGGCAATAGGCACTGTTTTACAACTTGCATTTAATGTTATAACCTTTGCAGGTGGGCAGATATCTTTTATGATGGGTTTTTCGATGGCGAGTGCGATAGATCCGCAATCGGGCATCTCAATGCCGATTATTTCGCAATTTCTATCTCTTATAGCACTTATGATTCTTTTTGCAATAGATATGCATCACTGGATGCTGCTTTTTATAGACAGCTCACTGCAAAATATTCCGCTTGGCGGTTTTATAATGAGTGAAAATCTTTTCGGTTATCTTATAAAGGCGTCATCCAATATGTTTATAGTCGGTTTTATGATTGCATTTCCCATTACGGCTCTCTCTTGGTTAGCAGATGTTATATTTGGAATGCTTATGAAAACAATGCCTCAGTTTAACCTTCTTGTAATCGGGTTTCCTATAAAAATTATGGTTTCTTTTGCCGTGCTTATTGCAACATTTAGCGCTATTATGTTTATTTTAAAAGGGCAAATGCTCGAAGCTTTTAATTTTTTAGAGATGTTTTTTTAGTTTTTTTTGATACAATAATGTCAAAAGAGCCTCCAAAGGGAACCGGTAATGAGAATATTACTTTTAAACAGTAATCCTGTAGTCAATAAATTAGTAACTTTAAGTGCACAAAAAACATCAAATGTATTGGATACGGCAGATAGTGTTGAGGCTGTAGAATCAAAAAATTATGATATCTTGATTGTTGATGATGCCCTCTATAGCGAAGATGCTATGGAAAAATTAGGGAGTAAAATCAAGTTTAGTAAATCTCTGTATATTTGTTCAAAGGATGCAAAACAGGTAGAGGGGTTTACTAGAACACTTAAAAAACCTTTTTTGCCTACTGATTTAGTAGAATTATTGATATCTTTAGCAAAAGAGGCAGAAATAGTTAATATTGATAAATCAGATAAGGGTAGAGATGTTGAAAAAGTGACTAAAGGTTTAGATACTTTTGATGAAATTGAAAATCTTGAAGAAATTGAAAATCTTGATGAAATTGAAGATTTTGACAAGATTGAAGAACTTGATAAAATTGAAGATTTTGATGAGTTAGAGAGTTTAGATGAAGAAGAGATAAACTTCGATGATTTTGATGAGTCGTTGGATAGTGAGTTGGATTTTGGAGAAGGTATTGAGGAGTTGGAATCAGATCAAAAGGTGGCAGATACTATTCTCGATAAAGATGAACTTCAAGAGGTGCAAAATCTTTTAGAAGAGACTGAAGCGGATGATGATGCTTTAGAACTTGAAGAAGATGCAATAAGTGATACCTTTAATGACTTAGAGTTTGGAAATGATTTAGAGCTTGGGGATGATTTAGACATTGGCGATGATGAACTGAAGTTTGAAGAGAGTGTGAAAGAGGATGAATTAAGCGAAGTTGATAGTTTTGAGTTAGATGAAGAGATAAAAGATGATTTAGAGCCTGAAGAACTTGAAGAGCCTGAAGAACTTGAAGAACTTGAAGAATTGGATGAAGATGAAGAACTTGAAGAATCTGAAGAATCTGAAGAATCTGAAGAATTGGATGAAGATGAAGAACTTGAAGAATCTGATGAACCTGAAGAATTGGATGAGCTTAAAGATTTAGAATCTCAAATAGAGAGTGCCGTAAAAGAGTTGAGTGATGAAGATTTGCAGAGTGAGGTGGATGAAAATATGCTATTGGACATTGATTCTTTAACAAGCAGAGATTTAAAACTCGCAATCGGAGAAGAGATCGGCGATGAAGAGCTTGAAGAGGCGGTTATAAGTGAAGAAGAAGAGTTTGATGATAGCGCAGCAGATGATTTTGATGAAAAAGCAGATGCCTCGAAAGAGTCAAGTGATAGTTCTAACGACGGAGTAGAAGCTCTTAAAAAGCTGCTAAAGGCTCTATCAAATGAAGATGTTGCGGCTTCTTTAAAAGGGATGAAGATAAATATCAATATAACTTTAGGTGACAAGTAGTGAATCATAAATCGGGTGCCATTTTAGTTCTATCTGGTCCAAGCGGAGCCGGTAAAAGCTCTTTGCTAAATAAAATAATAGGCGATATAGGCGAATGTTACTTCTCTATTTCAACTACAACCCGTTCCATCAGAGAAGGTGAAGTAGACGGCGTACACTACCATTTTGTGGACGAAGATGAGTTCAAAAAAGATATAGAAGATGAGTTTTTTTTAGAGTATGCGTTTGTGCATGGTAATTATTACGGAACATCGATAAAACCGGTAAAAGAGGCCTTAAAAACGGGTAAATTGGTAATATTTGATATAGATGTACAGGGAAATGCGACTATTATAAACAGGCTTGGTGATATTACGACTTCAGTGTTTATCTCTCCACCGACACTCTCAGAGCTTAAAAAAAGACTTGAATCTCGCTCAACTGATACGCAAGAGGTTATTGATCGTCGCATAAATATGGCAAAGAGAGAGATGCAAAGAATCAGTGAGTATGATTTTTTAGTCGTAAACGATAATATTGATGAGGCTGCAAATATATTAAAAATTATAGCAAATGCAGCTAGAGTTAAAATTCCGGCAAATGAGATAAATGACTTCGTTAGGAAATGGGAAGATATATAATAACTGCCACTAAAGGGGACGCGTTCGTTTTAGCGCGTAACATCAGATAATAAGCAAAGTTACAGCAAGTAGTAGATACAATTCTCAACTTAACTAAAAAAAAGAGGAACACAATAATGAGTATGCCTAGCGGAATGGAGTTATTATTAATTTTTGGAATTATCGTTTTAATGTTTGGTGCGAAAAAAATACCTGATTTAGCAAAAGGTCTTGGACAAGGCATTAAAAGCTTTAAAAAAGAGATGAAAAGTGATGAGGTTGAGGTAGCAGAGGTAAAAACTGCTCAAACAGATGCTCCTAAAAAAGTAGAGCCGACAGGAACTGCTGCGACAACTGAAGCTCCAAAAACATCACACCAAGCGTAAATCTTGAAACAACGAGTATCGGCGCTTTTGCGCGAAAAGTTTGGTCGTGAAGTTGTTCTAGAAAAGCCAAAAGATCGCTCTTTTGGTCATTTTGCCACCCCAATAGCCTTTTCTTTAGCAAAAGAGCTTAGGGAATCTCCTATGAAAATCGCTGAAGAGTTAGCCTCTTCATTCCATGAATCTGATATATTTAGCAGTGTTGACTCAGTAAAGGGTTACCTCAATTTTCGTCTTAGCGAAGATTTTTTAAATGAGTATGCACAGTGGGCATTAGAAAATACGACTGAGTTTGCAAAACAAGAAAAAAAAGAGAAAATTCTTTTAGAGTTTGTTAGTGCAAATCCAACCGGACCGCTACACATCGGGCACGCAAGAGGTGCAGTTTATGGAGATACTCTTTATAGATTGGCAAAACACTTGGGCTATGATATAACGGCTGAGTATTATGTAAATGATGCCGGAAATCAGATAGATTTACTCGGTCTTTCAATTCAGCTTTATGGACGCGAAAACATACTTAAAGAGAGTGTTGAGTATCCGCAGAGTTATTACAGAGGCGATTATTTAGCACCTTTGGCACAAAATGCGGTAAAAAAGTTCGGTATAGAGATTTTAAGTGATGAATCTCGCCAAAAAGAGCTTGCGCTTTGGGCTAAAGACGGTGTTATGCAGATTATCAAAAATGATTTAGCAGACACAAATATTTTCTTTGATACTTTTGTTTATGAATCGTCGCTTTATGATGATTGGGACAGAGTGATGGCAAAGATGGGTGAGGGTATCTATAAAAAAGATGATAAAATCTTTATAGCATCAAGCCAAAAGGGCGATGATGCAGATAGAGTCGTTGTTCGTGAAGACGGCAGACCGACATATCTGGCAGGCGATATAGTCTATCACAATCAAAAATTTGAACGCGGATATAATCACTACATAAATATCTGGGGAGCCGATCATCACGGATATATTGCTAGGGTAAAAGCGGCAGTTGAGTTTTTAGGTTATGAGAGTAGCAAACTTGAGGTACAACTTTCTCAAATGGTAAGTCTTCTAAAAAACGGCGAACCGTATAAGATGAGCAAGAGAGCAGGCAATGTAATACTCATGAGCGATATCGTCGAGGAGATTGGTTCTGATGCTCTAAGATTTATCTTTGCTTCAAAAAAGAGTGATACGGCACTGGAGTTTGACTTAGCTGAATTTAAAAAGCAGGATAGTTCAAACCCGATTTTTTACATCCAATATGCGCACGCTAGGATAAAAACCATCATTTCAAAGAGTACTTTGAGTCAAGATGAGATAATGTCGGCAACTCTAAAAAATTTAGATGAAAACGCTGATATTTTGATGTTTGATGCGCTGCTTTTACCTGAGATTGTTGATGATGCGTTTAGCTCAAGGCAAGTTCAGAAACTTCCTGAGTACCTAAAATCGCTTGCGGCTTCTTTGCATAAGTTCTATTATGATTGTAGAATCATAGGAACTGAGGATGAAGCAAAACTTCTTAAGCTTCTAATGCTTGTCGGTTTATCTCTTAAAACAGGTTTATCTTTGATGGGGATAGAAGCTAAAGATTATATGAGTAAAGAAGAGAATTAGCAATATTAGTTAAAATTCAAGCTTTGGATATAGCTTCGATATCAGGTCTAATTGCGATTTTGTAATTTGGATTAAAATCGGGTTTTTGCTTTTATCCAACCAATAGACTATTTTTTTAATCTCTTCTAATTTCATAGAGGTACACCCCGCTGTGGGTGCATCTTCTGTACTCTTTACATGCATAAATATACAAGAACCTGCCTCTCTGATCTGCTCTTTGTTGTGTCCGACAACTATGCCTAATTCATATTGAGCGTCGTCCCTCTTCATTTTCTCAAAACTTTTTAGTTCTACTTTTGGTATTTTAATAATTTGATTGTAAAAGTTTGAATCAGAATCATCAACGCAAATCAGATCTTTTGTCGCATGCAGATAGGGCATTTTTATTTTTATATCTTCTTCGTATCCGAAAACTGCATCGAGGGTGAAAACTCCAATAGGAGCTTTGCCGTCGCCCTCCTGTTTTAGCGGTTCTTGAGGATTGTATAAAAATTCTACTTCACCAAGCCCATGACCGAGACCGCCTTTGCCGATATTTACTTCAAATGAGTCAAAAACTTTTTTATTATCTTCAAAACAGCTAAGCGTTGCCCTTTGAGAGTTAAAATCATCAGCTACGACCAAAATTATCTGCTCATCGGCAAAGAGAAAGATTTTGCAAATTATAAGAATTAAGAAACTTTTTACCATAAAGTATGTTACTATTACTAAAATATGAAACAGATTAATTTTTTGGATATGGAAAAAGGTTTATGAGTATTAACATAAGAAAAGCAACTAGTGCTGACGCGCCGTTTTTAGCACAAATGATTTTACAGAGTACTAGGGCTGACAAGAAAATCGGTATTTACGATTTGATTTTTAAAACTACGGATGATAAGCAGATTTTAAATTATTTAGAAAAATTAACAAATACAACGGCAAGATATAGTTGTCATTTTAGTAACTTTTTAATTGCAGAAATTGACGGTAAAAGTGTCGGTTCGCTTTGCAGCTATGAACCGAGAATTGTAACAAGAGAAGTTTTTTTAGCCTCTCTTAGCGAAATCGGCATTAACGGAGAAGAGGGTGAATATCTTGGACTTATGGATATTTGCGGATTTAGTCTAAATAATAGAACCCTTGTTTTTGACTATATGGAAGAGTTGGAGGGTTTTATGGATGTTGGAATCTTAAAGGCACTTATGCATAAAAGTCTTCTAAATGCAAGATTAAAAGGGTATCGCATCGCGCAAACCATAGTTGAAATAGGCTCATTGGAGACTTTGCTCTATTATAAAAAACTTGGTTTCAAAGAGATAAAACAAAAAGAGTGTGAACCGTATAAAGAGATTTTCGGCAGAGCGGGCTTAATTTTGTTATCGATTGAATTTTAATGAGTTAAATCATAGAAACATCTATACTTTCGCTTTTACCGTCAATCCTTGCCATAGCTTTAGCACTATATACAAGAAATGTACTCTTATCACTTTTTGGGGGTATAGTTCTTGGTGTTTTGGTTTTAAACAATTTCTCTCTTATTTCCTCTATAATAGCCATTTTTGAACTTTTTTTCTCTATGCTTAGTGAGCCATGGATACTAAAGACTTTGGCTTTTGCGATTTTAGTCGGAAGCATTATGGAACTTATAGAAAAATCCGGCGGGATTGAGGGTTTTGTTGATTTTATGCAAAACAGAGCAGGACTCGTATCTTCGCCCCGTTCGGCACTAGTTCTAAGCTACATTATAGGTGTTGTCATATTTGTTGAGTCTTCGATTACGGCACTTATAGCAGGTGCAGTTGGGCGACCTTTTTGTAAAAAGTATAAGATTGCCAATGCAAAATTAGCGTTTGTATGTGACTCGACATCAGCGCCCATTAGCTCTCTTATCGTTTTAAACGGTTGGGGCGCGCTTTTACTGGGGCTTATTACAACTCAAGTAACGCTAAATGCCATAGATATAAATCCCTTGGCTTTATTGATAGATGCGGTTTTATATAATTTTTATGCTATCGCCGTTTTAGTTGTTACTTTTATAGCTATCTGGTTTAACATTGATATTGGTGCTATGAAAAACGCAAAACCCACTATTGCAAATATACAACATGATGATATAAGACATACAAGTATGTTTTATATGGTCGTGCCGATACTTTTGATGATAGCTTTGGTTTTTCTTTTTATGTACATTACGGGTAACGGCGATATACTAAAAGGCAGCGGTTCAAGCTCTATCTTTTACACGATGCTATCAACGCTTATTTTTATGCTCTTTTACTATGTGGGAACAAAAAATATGTCGTTTAAGACATGGGGTAAAATCTCTTTTGAGGGGGCGTTAAAACTCTTTCCGATTGCAGTTATACTTCTTTTTGCTTTTGCCATCGGAGAAGTTACGACAAACCTTAAAACGGGGGAGCATCTGGCGTCACTTGCAAGTCAAAATTTAAGCCCCTATCTTTTGGCAGGAGCGATATTTTTACTAGGTTCTCTCATATCTTTTTCAACAGGGACGAGTTGGGGGACTTTTAGCATAATGATTCCGATTGCTACCCCTATGGCGGTTGCCATGGATGCAAATATTGCACTTTGCATAGGGGCGGTTATCTCTGGAGGCGTATTTGGAGATCATTGCTCACCAATCTCAGATACAACCATTATCTCAGCGATGGCAAGTGATTGCGAGGTTATCGAACATGTAAATACACAGCTCCCATACGCACTTATCGGCGGAGCTATTGCTTTTGTATTATTTGTAGTGTTTAGTTTTATTTAGTTTCTAAAATTCTGTTTATAGAGTATTTTAAATCTTCGTCAAGCTTTTCCATACCGCTAAGCATCCATCTTAGATATGCGGCGTCGCTTGAGGCAACTTCTTCTAAAGTTTTACCTTTGTATTTTCCGAAATTGAATGATTTTATTAAAATGGGAGTCATGGTTAAATCGACCATTTTCTCAACAGGATTTGCAGTCGGAAATTTTGCCAAGACCACATCTTTTAGCTTGCTTAAAAATAGTTTTAAAACTAAGACATCACCGATGGCATCATGAGCTTTTATCACTATGCCCAGAGCATCTGCTTCCTTTTGTTCCTCTTTGTAGAGTTCCATCTTATAGCGGAAGTATTGAAGTCTATGAGCTTCTTCATCGGGAAAAAGATGTTTCGCGACTCTTAGAGTATCTATGACTCTCATTTGGGTTTTAAAACCCTCTCTTTCAAGCATCGATATATCAAAAGGCGCATTATGAATTATGAGATAGTTTTCGCTAGTGTTTAGTTCCAATAGTCTTCTGTATGAACTGCTGTCTTTACATTCAGGTTTGCCCTCAAGCATATCAGGGGTGATGCCGTGAACTTCCATTGCTCCAAAGCTAATTGGAATATTTGAGCTGAAAAACTCATTTTGAACCTCAATCTTTTTTTCGCCTAAAACCATATAACCAAGCTGTATGACTCTGTCTGTTTCACCCGTTCCCGTTGTTTCCGTATCTAAAATAATGTATCGTTTTGCCAAATTTTTGCCTTTTATTTTTCTGCCTAAAAAGAGGCAAGCTTTAGTGGATTGTAATATTAAAAAAGAAAGGAGTCTAACATATATTCGCTTTGAGCATGTAAATATTCGGGGCTTAACTCTATCTTTATGGTCTCTTCCCCGATTTTATAATTGCAAAATTGAATGAACTTAAGTTGTGTTACCTCTCCATTAAATTCAAAATTTCTAACGGCTAACGGTTCGTTTAACTCCTCTAGCAAATTTTGGATATCTAGTATGGAGTCTTTGCATGGATGAAGGTTTAGAAGTTTAAAAAAAGTTGGGATTTTTATCTCTAATGAGAGTTCTTCATCCTGTGCAATGTAGGTGTTGTATATACCGCGTGCCAACCTGAGCGCATTATCACTTAAAGGTTCTGCTAATAAATTTTGCTTTATGATTTCTTTTGATTTCATGATTACTATATTATAAAGATAAGCATTAAAAGCATATAAAAGTTAATTGTAATATACTATGTTTAAATCTTTTTTGAGGCATTTTATATGTATAGAATCTTTTTATTAGCTCTTTTTGCGCCTCTTTTTTTAATGGCTTTAGAGATAAAGCAGACTCCAATAGAGTTCGGCGAAACGAGAGTGGAACTTACGAAAAAATATATCAAATCCCACTACAATTTAGATGTGCAAGATATAAAAATAGTTCCTAAAATTATTCTGATTCATCATACGGCGATTGATGATTTTAATGATTCTCTCTCCCGTTTTACTTCGCAAACATTGCCGAGCGACAGACCTGATATAAATAACGGCGGGGCGGTCAATGTTTCGGCTCATTTTATGGTTGAGAGAGATGGAACTGTACATCAGCTGATGCCGCTTGACTATATGGCAAGACACGTGATAGGGCTTAATTATAGCTCCATAGGCATAGAAAATGTCGGCGGGCAAAATTCTAAAGATAACTTGACAAAAGAGCAGCTAAAGGCAAATATAGAGCTTGTAGCGGAGCTTAAAAAAAGATTTCCGACAATAGAGTATGTTGTGGGACACTATGAGTACAGATGTTTTGAGGAAAGTGAGTTTTGGCTTGAAGTTGATAAAAAATATAGAACGCATAAGGATGACCCGTCGGTAAGATTTATGAGTGAGCTTAGAGCAAATTTGAGCGGTTTTAAGGGTGCTCCTTGTACCCAAGGGCATAAATGATTAGTTCGCCGCTTTTGTATCTTTTGGCACTTGCATTTTTAGTCTCTGTTGTTAGTTTTATTGAGCAAAAGAGCAGGTCGAAATTTTTTAAATATCTTCCTGCGGTTGTGTTGATTTATATATTTAGTATGATTTTGGCCTCTTTGAATGTGTTTGAACAAAATGAAGCGATTGATACTGTATATGAAAATACAAAAAAGTATCTGCTTCCAGCTATGCTTTTTTTGATGCTATTACAAGTTGATATTAGAGATTTTTTCAAGCTTGGAAAATCTCTGCTTATCGCATACTCTTTGGCTATTTTCTCCATTGTCCTTGGTTTTATAGCAGTCTCTTGGGCATTTAGTTTTGATGCCGATATGGCGGGGGCATTCGGTGCATTGTCGGGGAGTTGGACGGGCGGCATGGCAAATATGGTGGCAGTAGGCACGGCTCTGGGTGTTTCACAAGAGGCGTTTGGATATGCGCTTATAGTCGATAGTGTGAACTACACGATTTGGATGATGTTTTTGCTTTTCTTAACTCCGTTTGCGCACTATTTTAACTCGTTCACGGCTTCGCATGAACAGATGGCAAAACTTGAAGCGATAGAATGCGTATCTGCCGTTGGGAAAAAGAGATATCTGCTTTTGATATTTTTGTCTGCTCTTGTTTCTGTGGGTGTTAATTTTCTAGCATACAGCGGATTTGAGATATTGAACTACACGACTACGACCGTAATTCTCGCAACAGTGCTTGGCATTTTAGGCTCATTTACAAAGCTAAAAACCATAAACGGCTCTAATTTTGTAGGTTCCGCAATGCTCTATATGCTTATAGCTCTTATCGGTTCAAAGGCATTGTTTGAAAACTTCAGCGGAGTCGGGGTTTATGTCATTGCCGGATTTTGTATTTTGGTTATCCATACACTCATTATGGTTGCGGGCGCAAAGGTGTTTAAACTTGACCTCTTTAGCATAGCCGTTGCTTCACTCTCAAACATAGGCGGAGTGGCATCCGCATCAATTTTGGCTGCGACTTACAACAGAGCGCTTGTCGGTGTCGGCGTTTTGATGGCGGTTATGGGCTTTATAATAGGCACTTTTGTCGGCTTGGCTGTTGGAAACATTTTGATTTGGTTGGCAAAATAGGTTTTTATAATTGACAGCGTTATTAGATATAAAAACTTGCTCATTTGCCGAAATATTTTCTGCAATATCTGCCATCTCTTGATTATCATTCATAAAATATCTTAGTATGTAGTATGTAAGAAGTTTATATATTGCAATCTGTCATACAATCAAACCAATATTTTTTTTAATGCTACGATATTTTTTTATAAACTAGAGGAATATCCAATGAAAATATTTTTAAATCTTGATTTTATGTATCCGTTAAGATACAATGTTGAAATATGTATTTAGTTAAAGAGACGGGATTTTTTTCTAAATGGCTTTCAAAACTTGGAGATATTCAAGGTAAAGTTTCTATCATCCGTAGAATTGATAGGATTAAACAGGGTAATTTCGGTGATTATAAGAGCTTAGGAGATAATTTATCGGAGCTAAGAATTACAGTCGGTGCCGGATACAGAGTTTATTATACTCAACACAATAATGAGATAATTATTTTACTTCTTGGTGGAGATAAATCTACTCAAGAAAGTGATATTAAAAGAGCAAAAGCAATGGCTAAGGAGTACAAAAATGAGTAAAAATTTAACAACTTTTGATGTAGCACACTACTTAGATTCTAAAGAGATGATAGCGGAGTATCTCTCACAAGTTTTGAGTGACGGCGACACGAATGAACTTTTAGCAGCAATTGGAAATATTGCAAAAGCAAAAGGAATGACACAGATTGCCAAAGATACAGGACTCGGTCGTGAGAGTTTATACAAAACTTTTGCAGAAGGCTCCCAACCAAAGTTTGAAACGATTATAAAAGTTCTTAACTCATTTGGTGTAAAGCTTCAGGCAACGGCGTAAAATATGTTGGCATCCCAAGGGCATTTGTCATTTCGTTCGGGCACATGTGGAAATAATGCAACTGTTTTTGTGATAGGCATTCCACCTCGGGAGAGGGTGGAACGAGAAAAAATTATAAACATATTTAATTTTTTGATTAGCAGTGCTTTAATTTCACATGCAGTCTAACAACGGTAGGAAATATTTTAATTTGGTTGGCAAAGTAAGCTTGAGATTAAAAACAATAACTTAGGTAATACAAAGAGTAATATTTATATAATACTAAAAAGGAGTATTTATGCATACAATAACGCTTAAAACAGATGATAATTTTTTTACTATGTTAAATGAAATGGCAGTTATATTTGGCACTTCAAGAAGCGAGTTAATCAGAAATGCTGTTATAAATTATAAAGAAACCTTAGAAAAAGAGAAATTGAAACAACAGATAAAAAAAGCATCCTTAAAGGTTAGAAACGAGTCTATGAAAATGGCAAATGAGTTTGAAAATACATTAGGTGATGGACTTGAGAATGTTTAAGAGAGGTGAAATTTATTTGGCAAATCTCAACCCAAAGAAAGGAAATGAAGTCGGTAAGCTTCGTCCTGTTCTTATATATCAAACGGACATGTTAAATGATGTAGGACATCCTACTACTACGATTTTGCCTTTATCTACACATCTCATCGATGATAGCTATCCGCTTAGATTTAGAGTAGAAAAAAGAGATAAACTTGACTCTTCTAGCGAAATATTGTGTGACCAAATAAGAACGATAGACAATCAAAGAATCATAAACGAAAAACTTACCATTCTGAGTGATGATGAGATAGAGCAAATTGATAAGCAGATAAAGATTGTATTGGGGATGGTGAAATGAAAAATAGTATCTACAAATAATAAAAAGATGAACTTAAGCTAGAGCAGAGTAAAATCTTACGGAAAATATCAAGGAGTATATTGTGGTATCATACGCGACAAACGAACTTATACCGTCATCTGATTTTGCGAAAAAATTCGGCTCATATCTTGGGCAAATTAGAGAACATGCGGTAGAAAAATTGGCGATTTTAAAAAACAACAAAGTCGAAGCGGTGCTTATCTCTAAAGATGAATATGAAAAAATGGTAGAAGCTTTAAAGATAGTAGAAGCCAATGAAATCATAAAATCAATTCAAGCAGGACTTGAGGATGTAAAATCAGGCAGAGTTCAACCCATAGAAAAACTTTGGAGTGAGCTTGATAATTGATTATAGTGAGAACTTTTTAAAAGAGGCAAAACCATTATCAAAAAAATTTAAACTTTTAAAATCAGATTTAAGAGGAGCTATTGATGAGATAGAGTCTTCAAAAGATTTTGGGGTTCATCTAGGATTTAACCTTTTTAAAAAAAGAGTCAAAAATTCATCCATCCCGATAGGTAAAAGTGGTGGTTTTAGAATCATCATTTATCAACAGCTTGAAGATAAAATCATCTTAATATCTATTTTCTCTAAAACTGATAAGGAAAATCTGAGTGATGATGAACTCTCTTTGGCATTAAAGAAATTTTTGAAGCAGTAGAAAATTGGTAAAAAATGAAAATAACAAATATAACTACAGAAGTAAAACATATAGAACTAAAAACTCCCTTTAAAACTGCACTTAGAACTGCTACTCATGTGGAGTTTGTAAGAGTGTGTGTAACTGACGAGAACGGTTTTGTCGGGGTTGGCGAAGCGCCTGCTACAAAGGCTATAACGGGTGAGGATATAGAGATAATTTTAAAATCCATCGGCAGTGTCCAAGAGCTGTTTTTAAACCTCACTCCTAAAGAGGCTCTTTTGGTGCTTCACACTGCAAAAATCGGTTCAAGTGCCAAAGCCGCGCTTGATATGGCGTTTGTATCATTGGATGCAAAACAGAAGCAACTTAGCATGAGCGAGTGTTTTGGAGCAATGGATTTTACACCTATAAAAACAGATGTTACTATCAGCCTAAACTCTGCGGATGTTATGCTTGAGGATGCCAAAAAAGCTTATCAAGATGGACTAAATATACTAAAAGTAAAAGTCGGTGGCGATATTTTGCACGCCATGGATGTTGTAAAAAAAATCGCTAAAGAACTTCCTTGTGCAGAAATATTAGTCGATGCAAATCAGGCTTGGAGTTTGGAAGATTCACTTATATTTATAAAAAATATGGACGGCATAGAGATTGAGCTTATTGAGCAGCCCGTAATTGCGGCTGATTTGGATGGGTTGAAAAAGATAACAGAAGCTTCAAATATTCCTATTTTAGCAGATGAAGCGGTTTTTACTTTAGAGGACGCTAGAAAAGTTGTTGAGTCCAAAAGTGCCGATATGATAAATATAAAATTTATGAAGTGCGGCGGAGTTACAAAAGCCATAGAAATTTTGGAGTATGCAAGAGAGAAAAAAGTAATATGTATGTTAGGGTCGATGTTGGAGGGTCCATACTCTATAAATATGGCGCTGCATTTGGCATTTGCTTATAGAGATGTTATACGCTATATAGATTTGGATAGTCCGCTTCTTTACAAAGAATCTTCGAGTGAGCTTGATTTTGAGTTTAGGGGTTGTGAAATAGTTCTACTTTCTTAACTGATGTTACGCACTAAAACAAGTTTTTCAAGATTTGCACGGTACTTTCACCCTTTTTAGATTGCTTCACTTTGTTCGCAATGACTCTTATGTGCCAACGACGACGCAATCTATGTTATGCAAGAGGTCTAATAACTCCTGCACTTTTTTGGTGCAGAAGTTTTAAAAATCAGCTCTATTTTTTCTCTAAATTATCTTGTTTAGTAAATTTAAGATATAACAACGGCAGTACGATTAGAGTCAAGAGTGTTGAACTAATCAAGCCGTTTATAACAACAATCGCAAGCGGTTTTTGGATTTCTGATCCCGGACCCGTAGCAAAGAGGAGCGGCAGTAGACCGAGTGCGGCGATGGTTGCCGTCATAAGAACCGGACGAAACCGTTTTATGGTACCCTCACGCACGGCATCTATAACTTCATAGCCATTTTGTACAAGGTAGTTGAAGTAGTTGACCAACACTACTCCGTTAAGCACGGCTATACCAAGAAGTGCGATAAATCCTACTGATGCGGGGACGGAGATGTATTCGCCGCTAAGATATAATCCTGCAAAACCGCCGATAAGAGCCAAGGGTACATTTATTAAGACTAACAACGCTTGCGTAATTGAGTTAAATGAGACAAAAAGCAGAATAAATATTAAAAAAAGCGCAATAGGTACAATTATCATCAGTTTTGCGGCTGCTCGTTGTTGGTTTTCAAACTCGCCTCCATAAGTCACATAATAACCGGCAGGCATTTTAATCTTTTGTTCGATTTGTGCTTTTACATCCTCAACAAAACCTACAAGATCCCGACCCGCAACATTGCTCTGCACGACTGTCTTACGGTACCCGTTTTCATGCTCGATTTGCACAGAGCCTGTCGTTTTTTTGAATGTTACAAGGTTGGTCAAAGGCACGCTTTTACCGTCTGCCAATGTATAGTAGAGTGTCTGTAGTGAGTTTATGGAGTTGTGCATAATATCTTCACCCTTAACCATTAGTTTGATACGGCGCATCCCCTCTTGGACGATGCCTACTTGTACTCCCGTGACCATGGTTTTCATAAAATTGGCAATATCTTGCTCGTTTAATCCGTGATAGCCTAATGCTTGTTGATTGAAGCTAAGTTCAAAATACTCAATCCCCTCATTGCTTTTTTTGTATACATCGCTGCTTCCATGAGTCTGTTCCAAGATGGTTTTTATCTCGGCAGCTATCCGCTCAAGTTCGCTATGACTCTCCCCAAAAATATCTATAGCCAAATCACCGCGTACACCTGTTAGCATCTCCGAGATACGCATTTCAATCGGTTGGGTAAAGACATATTCAATCCCGCCCATACCCTCAAGAGAGTCTCTTATCTGATTTTTTATCCACTCTTTTGATTTGACGCGCCACTCCTCTATGGGTTTGAGAAGAAAAAAAGTATCCGTATCGTTAAGGCTCATCGGGTCTAAGCCAAGCTCATCCGTACCCGTGCGAGCAATGATAGATGAAATTTCGGGTATATCGGCTATAAGTTTTGTTTGAATTTTTTTGTTTAGCTCTATACTCTCTTCAAAACTGATAGAGGGTAGAGATTCAATCATCGTAATTAAGGTTCCCTCATCCATCGTGGGCATAAAAGTTTTACCCGTTTTTGAAGCGAGATAAAGAGAGCCTCCAAACATAAGTATCACCGTTATAAATACCGCCGTGGCATGTTTAATGGCAAAATCAAGAGATGGTCTGAAAAACTTTAGCATTATTCTAATCAACCAAGATTCTTCATCGGGGCGAATCTTTAAGATAAATGAGCTAAGTACGGGAATAAGGGTAAGAGAGAGGATTAAAGAGCTAAATAGTGCAAAAACTATACTTAGCGCAACAGGTTTAAACAACTTCCCTTCAAGTCCTTCAAGCGTTAAGAGCGGCATAAATACGATGATAATAATGAGTACGCCCGTAATAATTGAGGGTGCCATATCAACGGCGGCATTATAAATAATATGTATTTTGTTCTCATTTTTGCGTTTTGGATTTCCAAGTTCTGCCGTGATATGTTCAACCATAACGACGGCAGAATCTACCAGCATACCTACGGCGATGGCAAGACCGCCTAAGCTCATCAGATTTGCGCTTAATCCAAAATAGTCCATTGCAATAAAACTCATCAGAAGAGCAAAGGGTAAAATAAGCGCGACGCTAAAGGCGGAAGCAAAATTTCCAAGAAGGAGCAAAAGTATAATAACTATCAGGATACTAGCTTCAAGCAGTGAATTTTTAACCGTATCGGTTGCCAAATTGACTAACTTTGAGCGGTCATAAAATATATTTATTTTTGTACCCTCGGGAAGTATTGATTCCATTTGGGCAAGTTTTTCTTTGACTTCTTGTAACACTTTTTGAGTATTTGCGCCTTTTAAACCAAGAACTACTCCCTGTACCGCTTCACCCTGTCCATCTTTTGTTGAAAAGCCGGCTCTGGTGAGATAACCGATATTTACATCTGCTATATCTTTTATGTAAATCACTTTGCCCTCAACCGTGGCAACGCTTAAATTTTGAATATCAAAGATATCGTTGATGCGTCCGACACTGCGCACAAGAACAGTGTTCACCCCTTGAGTAACTCGTCCTGCGCCGTCATTTAGGTTGTTTTTTTCAAGTGTAGATATAAGCTGCTCTAAGCTAATGCCGTATGTACGCATCATCTCAAGTTTGGGAGTCACCTCATAAGTTTTTACCTTGCCTCCAAGAGCGTTGACTTCCGCAACTCCGCTTGTGGAGCGAATCTTTGGCGAGATTATCCAGTCCAAGAGGGAGCGTTTTTGCGTTAAATCAAGCGTTTGTGATTCGATAGTAAACATCAATATTTCACTCAAAGGCGTACTGATAGGAGCAAGACCGCCTTCAAGATTTGCGGGCAACTCATCCATTATGGCATTTAGGCGTTCGCTGACTTGCTGGCGTGCCCAGTATATATCGGTTCCCTCTTCAAAGTCGATGGCGACATCACAAATACCGTACTTGGCGGTTGAGCGCATAATCGTTTGATGAGGTATTCCAAGCATACCCGTCTCAACGGGAATAACAATGCGTGATTCGACTTCATCGGGTGTCATACCGCTGGATTTCATAATGATTTTTACCTGCGTGGGCGAAATATCGGGAAAGGCGTCAACGGCAAGATTGTAGTATGATTTAACGCCAAACCCTAAGACTATAAGAGCCAACAAAGATATAAAGAGCCGCTGTGAGAGCGTAAAAGAGATTAAACTACGCATCATTTGCCTTGTTGTAGCTTGTTTTGCAACACGCTGGTTGCAGTAATCGCAATCGGTTCTTTTAGTTCTGCATTATAATCCAGATAACATACCTCACGATTCTCGGCAATAACATCTACTTTTAGTACATGGTATGTTTGACCTTTTTTGATAAACACTACCGTATCTTTTCCGTCTTGTATGAGAGCTTTTTTATCGACGACAAAAGCTTTTCTCTCAACACTGATTCCGGCTTTAGTTTTTAATCCGGCTAAAAGTTTTGCCTCTTTAGGCAGGGAAAAACGAACATATCTGCTCTGGTTTAGTGGATTTAGAGTCGGAGATATAAGCAATATTTTTGACTTTATCTCAGTGCCGCTTATAGTGATGATTACCTCTTGTGTGGGCTTGAGAGTTGTTGCAACAGCTTGAGGCAGGTCACTCTCTAGCCAATCTTCTCCATCAGTTTTGATGAGAAAAAGAGCATTTGAAGATGAGATATTTTTGCCTGTTTCTATGTCCGTTTGTAAAATCACTCCTTTAACGGCAGAACGAAGTTCTATGCTTGGAAAAATAGTAAGGTCTTTAAAGAGTGTTTTTATCATTTCATCGGTTGCGCCGTAAGATTTAAGTACCGCTTTAGATGCCAAAAATTTTATATTGTCTGTTTTAACCTCTGCATCTGCCATAATGCACTCTTTTTGAGCGATAATCTCCTCTTTGCAAAGCTTTGATTTACGACTCGCTTCACTCTCGCTGTGTGTCAGTTTTATCCAAGCGGCAATCGCCTCTTTTTGAGCTTCAATCCATTGAGACGAGTTTAGAATAGCTAAAACCTCTCCTTTGTTAACGCTTTCAAAATTTGCTTTATTTAGCTGTATAACTTTAGCTTCGTAAGGCAGTGAGATTGTGTGTAGAAGTTTTGGCGGAGTAGTAACTCTCATCATATATTCATCAAGAGGCACATGAGTAACCTCTTTGCCGACGGCTGTTTGAATCTGCCAATTTTTTTCTTCTTGCGAAGTCAATGTGACATTCGCCGCAAGTGATATAGCTAACATTAAATGTAAAATAATAGTTTTTTTCATAATTACTCCTTGATTTGTAAAACGCTATAAAGTTTAAATAGTGTTTCGTAGTATTTTTTATGGTGCAGGGTAAGCTCTTCTTTTAGTTTCCACAACTCTCTTTGGCTCAGCAGATACTCAATTGCCGAATCCTCACCCAAAGCATATCCGCTCTCGATAAGAGGCATCAGCTCATTTTCATACTTCGCCAACATGGCTTTTTGTGCAGTGATGCTCTCAAAACTTTGTGTCAGCTCTTTTTTTAACGCCTCTGTATTAGACGCTTTTTGCAGTTTAAGTCCCTCTTTTTCATACTGAGCGGCACTCTTTTTATGCAGGGCTGCGGCACGGCTCTCTTCGTTGATAGAGGTTGTAAAGTTAAGAGGCATAGATAAAGCGAGAGTAAATCTATCTGCATCAATCTCATTTTGGTAAGATGCCCTGAGTGCAAACGAGTCAAACGGTGCATTATACTTATCAAAATCACTTTGAAGACTTTGGATTTTCTTATTTAGCGACTGCTCTTGCAGAGATTCTTGCACATCATTAAATGACAGTTCGTTTGTAACTGCTTTGATATCTTCGCAAGAGAGTTCTTTGTCTTTAAAAAAAGGCAGAAGAATTTTAGATTGCAAATTATCACGAGAAATTTTTACTTCATTTTCATAATATCTGTACTCATTTTTAAGCCTCTCCAGCTCAATTTGAAGCTGTAAAAGCTCTTTTTTGGAGGTTTCTCCATATTTGTAGGATTTCTCTTTTTTCGTATATATTGCTTCAAAAGCTAAAAAAGATTTTTTATACTGCTCTATATTTTTTTTATCAAGACAGTTTATGTGGTAAAGAAGGCGCACCTCATTTTCTAAAAGTGCAAAATCATGTTTTAAACTTAAAATCTCGGCATCGCTTGCATATTTGGCAGATTTTATTGTATTTTTTTTAACGCTTGGGTGCATAAAATTTTGCTCAACCCCAACGCTATACTCATATCCGGACTTATCCAAATCAGGTTTTGCGTAGGTTCCCTCCGTTAAAAACCCGAGCGGCTGTCTTGATGATATCGCCCTGTTTTGTGAATCATAGGCTTGCTCAAAGGCTTGAGTTGATTTTGCCATAGGGTGTTCATGTCGGAGTTTTTGCAAAATTTCATCTAAACTAAGTGTAGTTGCGTGTAAAAATAGAGTACATACAAGCAGAAAAAACAGGGATTTCATTTAGACACCTTTTCTATAAGAGTGCCGTCAAGCGCATTGATGATAAGTGTATAGTGTTCTGTGGATACTTTATAGATTAAATATTTACCATGGGTGGTTAACTTTATATATTCACTCTCTTCTTGCGTCAACTCTTTAACAATAGATTTAGCTTTTTGCTCATCTATTTTATGCAGTTTATGCATTCTTGCTTCTTGATTGTGTTTTTGTCTAAAAGGCTGCCCATCTGTATTGCTAAAATACATATAATCAGAGACACTCATTGTCTCGCCTGAAGCAAAAATAATAAACGGAATTATTAATAATATAAAAATTTTCATAGGTACCTTTTTTTTAATATAGCATGCGCAATACTAGATTTTTTCTCACGCATGGAACTATGTTATTGTGTTTTAAATTTTATAGGTTGTGATTAAAAAGGATTATGCAATAGGGGGTTTAAAAAAGCTAAAGTAGTCTAATGAAAGAAATATCTCGTTATATGCGAAAAAATCCTCTCTCTTTTGGATGATTGGCATATAGGCTGATTTTTCTAAAAACAGATACGCCGTGTGGTATTCAAAATGAATATCACATAGCATATCTGCTTTTTCACATGAAACAGAAGGTGAGAGCTCAGCTACATAGGCTTCTACGGAACAGTGATTGTCATCCAAAACGGCAAAAGCATAATCATGCACGATTGAGAAGCTCATCGCAAATAACAATAGCAGTGACCATATTTTTTTTGAATTCATGTTGCTATTCTACTTAAAAAGGGTTAATGCAATTGCATGACTTTTAAAATACTTAAAACGAGAAAGATTGTTTTTTAAACACATGAAACTCAGTTGCAACTTTTTCGTTTTGCAGCCCAAGGGGTTCAAGAGCCTGTGGATTTACCAAATACCATCCTAAAACAACATCTACTTTGTCGCCTTTTTCTAGTTTAAACTCTCGTTTTACGGCTCTTTTTTCGTTTGCCTGTATCATCGTGTCTTTTATAGTCGTATCTGCCGCCCACGGCATTGCAGGCTTAGCGTCTTTTCCTATCACTCTGACAAAAACCTCTTTTTCCAACTCTGTGATTTTTTTATCTCTTGTCACGCTTATCTTTAAAACTGCCATGCGCATAGGATGAAGTAAAAGTGCGTGTGAAGAGCGGTTGTCAATGTTTACTATGAAGTGGTCTATATTTTTAAGAATGGAGATATCGACATATTTGCCAAGCATCTCAAAATTATCGTGCGCTCCGGCAAAACCGTGAAACGAGTGTGTTTTTGTCTCTATTATAGATGAGATGCTGCCTTTTACTTTTGGCATATGACAGCTTACGCAATTTGCTTCGTTCATCTCATTGTTCACATTTGTAGAACAGAGGTTTAAGTCATGTTGGTTTAGATTGTGTGAGTGGCATCCGATGCAGACATTTCCATTTGCAAAATGCTCATTCTCTTTTGTCATAATCTTATGATACGGAGAATCAAGCGAACTTCTGCCGGAGCCGTAATACTCTTTTGGAGTTTTGCGTATGATGTTTGTGTTGTTTTGCTTATGTTTTTCTATGTTTTCAATGCGGTGGCAATATGCACAGCTAACTGCTTCTTGATGTGTTTCGTTTTTAACATCCGGCATAGCTTTTTGTTCTTTTGTAAGCATTTTGTCTAAGTCATTAGCAGCAGGAGAGTGGCATTTTCCGCAAGAGTATTGCTCAAGCTTTGTGTTATGCGGATGTTTGTCCCAAACGGCTTTATGAATAACATCTTTATCAGGTGTCGAGTTGGCGTGCATCGAGCCGTAGTATTCGCTGTAAATTTGCGGATGGCACGCTTGACACTCTTTACTTGAAGCAAATTCATGAACGCCGTCGTTTGCAAAGAGAGAAAAAACAAAAGAGAGAAGTAGAGATATTTTTTTCATAAAAAAACCTTTTTTATATATAGCTCACTATTATAACACGCTTCTTAATCAACCAATGCTATAATTTATCTATGAATTTAAAAGAATTAAAAGATAAAAAGATACTGTTTTTCGGTAAAAGCCGTGCTTTTAGTATGGATGAGTTTCTATCACAGTTAAAGTTTCACAAGATAGGTTTGACATCTGAGCTTGATGAGGGCGTGGAGCTGATTGTTGAGGGCAAAATGATGACGCCTTATGAGCAGAGAGCAAGTGATGAGCTGTATGAAAAACAGTCTCAAAAATTAAAATTTATATCCATAGATGTTTTAGAAAAAGAGTTGGCAAAAGAGATTGATGAAAATACTCTTTTGATGAGTTTAAAACTTAGCCACGATAAAGAGAGGTTAAAGAGTTTTATTCAAAATGGAGCAATAAGCGATAAACTCTTCTTCAAATTGCTAAAAATGTACAAATGGAGCGGTGAAGATTTTTTTGAAAATGACGACAACCGCGATGTAAGTGCCGCGATAATTTTGAGATTTTATAAAAATATTGAGCGAAATCATAATGTTCAGTACGCAACATCGGGGTTTGTGCATTTAATAGCGCAAACAACTAATAAAGAGTTAGTAGAAGCTGTCTTGGAGCTTGAGCCGCTGCAAAAGACAAATAGCGCAAATTCAAAGATTAAAACTCTTATAGCAATGCGAAATGATTGTGATGAGAGGATGCAAACGGTTCTTTATAACTCTATGGATGAGGGCGTGCTTGAAGCGCTTTGTAGAAATGAAAATCTATCTAAAAATGTACTTTATAAACTTTTGAGCATTGACAGATATGCAGATAATTTAGCACGACACGCAAAACTTGATGATGAACTTTTCGAGAGATTCTTGCAAAATAATCCGCTAGCATTGAGTAAAAACAGCACTTTAACGCAAAAGATGCAAGAGAGGTTAATTGCTTTGGATGATAAAGCCGTAAATATATCTTTGGCGTCAAATGAAAGTATTGATGTTTTAGTGGTTAAAGAGCTGTTGTTAAGTGGCTCTTTGGAGATAAAATCGGCGCTTTATAAAAACCCGATTACCCCTGTGCATATTCTTGAAGAAGCGTACAAAGAGAAGCAAAACCATATCTCTTTGGCGTACAATGAAAGTACGCCATCGTATATATTGTCGGCAATGGCAGATGAGTTTGATGCGGAAATTTTAAAAGCTTTGGCACAAAATCCAAGTACGCCCGTAGAGGTTTTATACCAACTTCAACTTGATGCAAGATTGGCAAGAGCCGTAAAAGAAAATCCGACATTCGGCAGATATATACAACAAGAAAACATAGGATGGGAAGTGTGAGAGCAACTGAACTAACAGAGATAATAAGCTCCTTGGTAGAGCAGAGAGTTCCGACCTTTTTATGGGGTGCGCCGGGAATCGGAAAGTCATCCATCGTAAAGCAGATAGCGGAGGATAGGGGAATCGGTTTTATAGATTTAAGGCTTGCTCTTATGGATCCGACCGACTTAAAAGGCATCCCGTTTTATGATAAAGAGTCACACACGGCACTTTGGGCGCCGCCTGCTTTTTTGCCTAAGAGCGGTGAGGGGATTTTGTTTTTGGATGAGTTAAACTCTGCTCCGCCAAGCGTTCAAGCTTCAGCGTATCAGCTTATACTGGATAGAAAAGTTGGTGAATATGAACTTCCAAACGGTTGGGCAATAGTAGCTGCGGGAAACCGTGAGGGAGACAGAGGTGTGACTTACCGTATGCCCAGTCCGTTGGCAAATAGATTTGTTCATTTTGAGATGGAAGTCGATGTAGAAGATTGGCGGCTGTGGGCATATAAAAAAGGGCTTGACGAGAGGGTAATTTCATACATCTCATATAGAAATGAACACTTGTTCACTTTTGATACTAAAAGTGATGTAAAGAGCTTTGCAACGCCGAGAAGCTGGGAATATGTAAATAGGATACTAAAGAGCGCAATTACCACAAAGCTACTCTTAGACACTCTTGGCGGAGCAGTCGGGCAAGAGGTTGCGGTCTCCTTTTTGGCATTTGCAAAAGTTGCAGACAGATTGCCTGATATCGAGGATATATTAAGAGGTGCGGGCGGTGAGTACAGTGATGAGATTGATGTTCTTTATGCCCTAAGCACAGGACTTGTCAGCGCGTATCTGAAAGATAAACAAGATGAGAGGCTGGAAAATCTGCTTAGATATACTCTTGAGCTAAAGAGCGAATTTGCAGTTATGATAGTTCAAGATTTGCAAAGAAACGGTGTGAGAATGGAGCACTCGGAGGTTTTTAAAGAGTGGGTTAAGAAGTTTGCTTATCTTTTAGCCTAATTTTTTAAAACGAAATTAATAAACTTAGCTGTAAGATAGAATGATTTAAAATTTTTCAGTAGGAGTCTGTTATGGCTAGAGTTGGTAATTCAATCATTAAGGGTATCGAGGTTTCAGAAATCATTAAACTTTTAAATAAAGCTTATGCGGATGAGTGGTTGGCGTACTATCAATATTTTATTGAGAGTAAAGTCGTAAGAGGAATTATGAAAGATGCCGCTATTTTTGAGTTAAATCAACATGCAGCGGATGAACTAAGACACGCAACAATGATAGCAGATAGAATTATACAGCTTGGCGGAACACCGCTTCTGCACCCAAAAGAGTGGATAAAAAAAACAAACTGTGGATATGACGAGCCTAAAAATTTTGATGTTGTGGCAATTTTGCAAGATTCCATTAAAGGTGAACAGTGTGCGATAAAAACATACTCAAGTATTGTTAACCTTGTAAAAGATAAAGACATTGTTACATACGACATCGTTTCTCAAATACTTGGAGATGAAGTTACGCATGAAGAAGATCTTCAAGCACTTCATGATGATATAACGGAATTTGTGTCTGACTTAAAAAAGAGTCTTCTGTAGACTCCCGCATAACCTATGACCCCTCGACAAGCTTAGGGCTCATGATGAACGAGTAAAGTGTTTGTTTCAGGGTTATGCAAGAAATCTAATAAATTTTATTATTACTTACTTCCCTTTTTTTATCCCAAATGGTTTAAAAAACACCACCAAAAGCGGTGAAAATAGAAGGTCTGAGACGATAGCTACAAGCAAAACGATAACTGTTAAAAGACCAAAAATAAGTGTTGGAATGAAATTGGAAGTCACCAACACCAAAAAGCCTACAATGGTCGCAAGCGAGTAGTAAAACATTCCAAAGGCAATAGTTGCGTGTGCTCTGTGCATAGACGCGATATAGTCTCCGTCGCGTGCAAGCTCCTCTCTAAAGCGGTAGAAGTAGTGAATAGTATTGTCTACCGTGATGCCGAGTGCTATGGAGGCTATGGTGATGCTCATGATGTCCAAAGGAATTCCAGCAACGCCCATGATTCCAAAAATAACGCTGATTGGCACCATATTTACAGTCAGTGCGACAATTGCGATTTTTAAAGAGCGGAATAAAAACAAGAACATTGCTCCAAGTGAGAGCAGCGCAAGCCCAAGCGTCGATATTTGTGAGTCAAAAAGTGATTGGAGCATATTGTTGTATAGCACCATCATACCCACGAGTTGAAAGTTTTGCGGCTCAAGTCCTACTTTGGTTTCAAGCTCTTTTTGAATTTTTTGAAGCAGCTCGTTGCGTCTAAGATCCTTATTTGAGTCCACCAAACGAACTACGAAACGCGCTTCATTGTATTCGGTATTGACATAAGGAGAGAGAAGGATTTTTTTAAACTCCAATGGCAGTTCATTATACATAAGTGCCAACTCAAAGCCATCAAAATCTTTACCTTCTTTTAGGATACGCCCTACCTTTGAGAGCGTGCCGAGTGAAGAAACATTGCCCACTTCAGGTATAGAAACAAGATAGTCGTGTACCCGAAGAATAGTCTCCATTTTTTGCGCTGTAAACCAGTATTGCGCATCATTGTCCGTCTCTTTAAACTCATCTGCAAAACTATCAAGCTCATCTGAACTCGAGGTACTTTTTACCTTTTCTTGAGGCTTTACTTCGGGAAATTTTACTACTATCTCCAAAGGTGTAGTACCGCCTAGATTGTTGTCTATTTTTTGCATACCTTGATAAATTTCAGTGCTTTTTTTAAAATAGTTTATAAAACTGTTTTCAACTATCAATTGTGTAACGCCAAAAAGGCTAAAACCAAGAATTACAACTACCATTGCAATTATTTTTTTGCCGTGATGTTCTACAATCTGCGCAAATATAGTGTTTAAAGTAAAGGCTTTATCAAATGTAAGCACAGGCTCTCTTTTTGGAAAGAGCATCATCATAGACGGGAAAAGTAGATATGCCGCTATGAGTGAAACGGTTACTCCGATGTTCATCATCGTACCCAAATCAATAATCGGTAAGATATCACATGTCATCAGCGAGCCAAATCCCGCAACAGAGGTAAGGATGATAAAAACAGAGGGAACAGACATTCGTTTTAGAGTAATTTCAATGAGTTCTTTTTGTGAAAAATGCGGGTAAAGTGCATACTCTTCGCGGTAGCTTACGATAAGGTGGATAACCAAAGAGAGTGTTGTGATGAGCTGCATTGCAACATAGTTGGATGAAACGACTGTTACTTCAAGACCCAAAAGCGCGTTAATGCCGGTTGTAATCACTACGGCACAAATTGATACCAAAATAGGCAGAACCACAAAACGAATCTGTCTGAAAATAATCCACAGCATCAGTACCATGATGAGCAAAATAGCCGTTCCGTAAATGGCAATATCGCTCTTTACAAAACCTATCATATCATCTGCAATCATCATAACCCCGCCTAAGAAAAGCTCTCCTTGTGTGCGGTATGGATTTAGAGCCAAACGCACATTCTCTATTAGTGCGTGTACTTCGTCCCTACTGCTGTCGCTATACTCTTTAAAAGACTTTTTTGCAGCTTCATATTTCTTTTTTTCTTCACTGCTGAGTGCTCTTTTTTGTTGCAGCTCCATAAAAACATTGCGTTCTTTAAGAAGTTTTGTAAAGGTGGTATCTTCTTTGAGATTGACTAAAATAGCGGTTGTTTTAAAATCACTGCTGAGTAGATTTTTGGCATACAGAGGACTTGAGGTAAGCTCTTTTTGAACCATTGTTTTGTTGATGTCTGCAGATGAGAGCGTTCGTACATTTTTTACAACTTCAGAAACAGCTCTGGGCGGACTCTCAAGCAACGGAACATCAAGCAGCGTCGTAACACTCTCAACGCCCTTGATAAGTAATAACGACTCTTTAAGTGATTTAATTGTTTGCATTGTAGCATCAGAGAGCATATACTCTTTAGGGCTAAAAGCAACTACGAGATAATCAGGACTGATGTAACGCCCGTGAACCTCACGCGTTAACTTCAAATCAACATCATTCTCCAATAAAAGAGTTTCAGCCGAAGCATCAATGCTTAAATACTGCGCATAATATCCAAAAATTCCCGTAGCAATAGCAACAAAAATAAAAACTGCTTTAAAATAATGCGTAACAAAATCAATGTATCGTTGTAAAAACATAGTTTAACTTTCATAAAAAATTTATTTAATTTTAGAAATTGAAATTATAGCTTTTCATTTATGAATTATGCCAATTTATTGTTAAGTAGGAGTGAAATTTAGCTATCATATAGCTAATAAAATTAAAATGTGGTGGCTCCGAATACTGGAGGTACCTGAATTACATATAAAAAACTACAAAAGACCACAAACAAGAGCTTTGCAACTCTATCAAAATTCTTCAATTTCTTCAAAATTAGTCATTTTTGGGCACAGTTTGGGCACACTGATTTAAGCTATTATTCTTATTGTGTATGGTTTTATATCTAAAGATAACAATACTTTTATTACTATCAGCATCTTAAGCTAATTTGTGTAAACACTAAAACTTGACATCAAAACAAAAACAAACTATAATTACCGCAAGTACATTTCGTACTAACCAAAAAAATTATTGGAGTTTTAAAGAAAAAAAGCTATAAATCGGGTTATAAAAAGCATAAAAAAAGTAATAGGCAACACGAAGTCATAAAAAGCCAAAGTGCATCTAAGAAGACAAAAACAAAGCCGTAAAATATATAAAAGCTACAAATTACCATCATAAAAAATCAAATCAAAATATAAACGACTCGTTTGTTACTGTTGAAAAAATATTCTAGTGTCTAAAAAATGGTACACCTGCGATATTAAGCCACATTTATCAGGATGATAAATGGGGTATCAACGAGCTAGCGAATACGAGTTTTTCAATAATCTTTTTGCGAGGCGATAGCTTAGAAAACTACAACTGCGCCCATGTGCCTTTGGCACTGCAAAGCGGTTGTTGTTTCTTAGCCTATCTTTTTGTCAAGTTGGCGGGGTTCTTAGTAACACCCCCTCCTTAACCTCAAAAGGATTTCTTATGAATGAAAAAAATATTATTAATAACACACCAAGCACAATATCTGGGATAGATACGCTTTACTATTTTTATGAATCTAATGATTTGTATGATGATTTATTCTTAGATATATTAGACCAGTTAGAAGATGTAAAAGGCAGATTTGAAAAAAGAGATATTCCATACTCTAACAAAGATATAAAAATTCAAATCAATAAACAAGCTTTTACTTTTAACGGCAAGGCACAAGGATTTTTCTGGTTTACTCATATAGATGAGTATTTTACAATCGGTTTTAAAGACCACCTCACAAACAGAGGCTTAAACGATATACAGCTTCAACTAAATGCAAACGGCATTTATACGATAGGTTTAAAAACCATTCTTGGATATGTTGATGATTTGCTCGCAGGTTTTATAACTGGCTATAAACCTTTGACAAGAGTTGATTTAAATATCTTTGTACAATCTGACTTATCTTGGATTTCTAAAGAGATGTTTGTTGCTAGAAAAAGAAGCTATACATCAATTTTTAAAGAAGTAGCTTCCAAACATAAACTTGAAACTCTCTACATAGGCAAAAAACCTTTTTTACTCCGTTTATACAACAAAATCGAAGAGCTTAAGAACTCTAAGAAAAAAGATATGATGTATGAATATTTTTTAAATAACGGCTTTGGCTCACTAGAAAATGTCTTTAACATAGAGTTTGAAATGCATAGAGACTATTTTAAGAGTTTTAAAATTGATACGGTTGATGACTTACTCCAAAGCGGCGAGCTTTTATTTCAAGATTGTCTAAATGCAATTAGATTGGTTGATTTATCAACTATTACAGATAACACAATTGATTCTAAAAATAAAAACAGAGCTTTAACTCATCTGCTATGGGAACATCTAAGCACCTCATACAAGCTAAAAGATTTTTTAGCACTTGAAGCACCGCTTGAGAGAATTAAACGCAAAAGCTACAGATACACAATTGAAGAAGCTATGGAAGAACAATATGCATTGGCAAGAAAAGCATATATTCATAATATCGTAGTAGATGAGCAATTTTATAGTGAAGTGCTAGATAAATTTAATAAAATAAAAGAATCTGCATATTCAGATATGGTACCTGCAATAGGAAACGGCGGTATTGATTTTAATAACCCATCAGTAGAGATAAATATCAACAGTCTTGGTAATTTAGATTTAGAAAAATATCTTTTTGTACTAGAAAAAGATATGAATAACCCTGATTTAGATTTGAATATATTGATAAGAAGACATCAGTTGGTACATTTTGAATTAAAATCTCGTGGTATTGATAAACCGCTTGAATGTATTTTTTAGGCGGTGGTGTATGACTGTAGAATTTGAAAGTTTAAAACTGCTTCCTAGAATGTTTGAGCTGATTGAGAAGCTAAACAAGCAACTGGAAGAAAGCCATACTAAAAGATGGTTAAGCGTTAAAGAGTTAGCGACATATCTAAGCTACTCATCCGATAGAATCTATAAAATCAAAGAGGAACACTTTATCGAAGGCATTCATTTTTTTAAAAAAAGCGGTAAAATACTCTTTGATAGAGTTGCAATAGATTCTTGGGTGGTCGAAAAGGACACACTTGAAACTAATATCCAACAAAGGCAAATTGTGGATAACGTTTTACTATCAATCTCAAAGATATAGAAGAACTCTTAATCTTGATGATAATAAAACAAATCGCAAACTTGCCACTACAAAAATAATTCCTGAGATTACCTATAAGTTAAACTCGGGAGAGTTCTTTGAAAAAGAAAAAAGCAAAATACCGACTGTTGATGAGTATGCAGAAGTAAGTTTGGCTCTACACTTAAAAAGTAGAAAAGCTACGACTACCTATGATTATGGAACATCAATCAAACTGCATATCTCCCCGACATTCGGTAAAAAATGCCTTGATAAAATAAAACCGTCTGATATACAGCTTTGGCAAAACAAACTGCTTGATAAGTTAAGCCCTAGCAGAGTAAGAAGCATAAGAGCAACATTTAACACCATATTTGATGATGCTATAAGAGATGAGATAATAGATAAAAATCCTATCTCAAAAATAAAAGTTCCTAAACTCCAAAAAGTGGAAGTTAAATCATTCTCGCTTGATGAAGTAAAGAAGATTGTATCAACTGCAAAAGATGATATGAAAGCTTTTAGTGCACTTGGCTTTTTTAGTGGTATGAGAAGCGGAGAGATGATAGGTCTTAGGTGGAGTGATATAGACTTTGAAAAGAGAGAGATTCATATTCAAAGAGCTATAAGAATGGGAACTATATCCACTCCAAAGACAAAGAACTCAATAAGAACTATTGACATACTCGATAATCTGCTTCCATATCTTAAAGAGCAATCCAAACTTACTGGAAGTAAAAACTCCTATGTATTTTTAAATGAAAATGATGAACATTACTATGACATCAAGAGAATCAGAAATACTAAGTGGAAAAATCTACTCAAAGAGTGCAATATAGAGTTTAGAACTATATATCAGATGAGACATACATTTGCAACCATAATGATAGAAAATAATGAAGATATATTATGGGTATCAAATATGTTAGGTCACACAGACTCATCTATGACTTTGCAGATGTATGCTAAATATCGAAAGAGAGAAGATATAAAAAGAGCTTCTTTTTTAGGTAATATCTAAGGGCATTATTGGGCACACTTTGGGCGCACTGAGTAAATTCATTATTTGGGAAGACCGTATTTATGGGGTTTTAAATGTGGTGGCTCCGAATACTGGATTCGAACCAGTGGCCAAGTGATTAACAGTCACCTACTCTACCGCTGAGCTAATTCGGAATCTTAAAAAATATGGTGTCAGAGGGGGGACTCGAACCCCCGACCCCCGGCTTATGAGACCAGTGCTCTAACCAGCTGAGCTACCCTGACATCTTTTAAGAGGCAGAATTATACTTGTTTAAAACTTTAAATAACCTAAGATAGGAAAAAAGTTAATTAAAAAAATAGCATAAAAAATAAAAATCATTATTGCCATCAATAACCTTGAGCGTAGATGGTAAGCAAACTTTAGTCTCTTCAACTAAGATGATTGACTTTGTTACCTTTTTTATGTAATATTGCGCTCGCAAATAATATTGTTTAAGGAGTTTTATATGAATTTTCAACCGTTAGGTAAAAGAGTCCTAGTAAAAAGAGTAGAAGAGGCAAATACTACAATAAGTGGTATTATTATTCCTGATAATGCGCAAGAAAAACCTTCAAAAGGTGAGGTTGTTGCAGTTAGTTCCGAAGTTAAAGAGTTAAAATGCGGAGATATAGTTCTTTTTGGAAAATTTTCCGGTAGTGAAGTTTCACTAAATAACGAGAAGTTTCTCGTTTTAGAAACAGATGATATTTTTGGAATAATTAGTTGATGTTACGCACACAAACGAACAAGTCCGTTTGTGTGGCAGGGACAAATGTCCCTACAACCCCCTGAAGCTACGAAAAATAATTTTTTCGAGATTTATATAATAAATAAAAGGAAATAATATGGCAAAAGAGATAATTTTTTCAGATAATGCAAGAAATGCACTTGCTCGCGGTGTTGCAAAACTAACTGACGCGGTAAAAGTAACGATGGGACCTCGCGGTCGCAATGTTTTGATTCAAAAAAGTTACGGTAATCCTATCATAACAAAAGACGGTGTTTCTGTTGCAAGAGAGATTGAGTTAAAAGATAAGCTAGAAAATATGGGTGCAACACTTGTAAAGGATGTGGCTTCAAAAACTGCCGATGAAGCAGGAGACGGTACGACAACAGCTACGGTTTTGGCAAATGCAATCTTTAGCGAAGGTCTTAGAAATATAACAGCAGGTGCAAATCCTATCGAAGTTAAAAGAGGGATGGATAAAGCTTGTGAGGCGATTTTGGCAAACCTAAAAGCGTCAAGCAAAGCAATCAACGGTAAAAAAGACATAGCACAAGTTGCAACTATCTCTGCAAACTCTGATGAGCAAATCGGTAACATGATAGCGGAAGCTATGGAAAGAGTCGGTCAAGACGGTGTTATAACTGTTGAAGAGGCTAAAGGGATAGTCGATGAACTTGATGTTGTTGAGGGTATGAAGTTCGACCGTGGATATTTGAGTCCGTATTTCATCACAAATCCTGAAAAAATGATAGCCGAGATTGAAAATCCGTGGATTTTACTAGTTGACAGTAAGGTTACTTCACTTAAAGATTTGCTTCCTGTTTTAGAACAAGTTCAAAAAACTTCTCGTCCACTTCTCATAATCGCGGAAGATGTAGACGGTGAAGCATTATCAACTTTAGTTGTAAACAAACTTCGCGGTGTGTTAAATATCTCAGCTGTTAAAGCTCCTGGTTTTGGTGATAGAAGAAAAGCGATGCTTCAAGATTTAGCAATACTTACGGCGGGCACTGTGATTTCTGAAGAGACAGGTCATACTCTAAGCGGTGCTACTATTCAACATCTTGGACAGGCTTCTCGCATCGTGATAGACAAAGATAATACCGTAATCGTAAACGGTGCAGGAAAAGCTGAAGCCGTTAAGGCAAGAGTTGCCGAGATTAAAGTTCAAATCGGCTCAACGACAAGTGAATATGACAAAGAGAAACTTCAAGAACGATTAGCAAAACTAAGCGGTGGGGTTGCAGTTATCAAAGTCGGTGCGGCAAGTGAAACTGAGATGAAAGAGAAAAAAGACCGTGTTGATGATGCGCTCTCAGCTACAAAAGCTGCTGTTGAAGAGGGTATCGTTATCGGTGGAGGGGCTGCTCTTGTTCGCGCCGGAGCTAAAGTAAAACTTGATCTAATCGGTGATCAAAAAATCGGTTGCGAGATAATCCTTCGTGCTATAAAAGCTCCTCTAAAACAGATAGCTACAAATGCAGGCTATGATGCAGGTGTTGTAGTAAACGCAGTTGAGAATGCTACAAATGAAAATATCGGCTTTAACGCTGCAACGGGTGAATATGTAGATATGTTTGAAGCTGGAATAATCGATCCGTTTAAAGTCGGTCGTGTGGCTCTAACAAACGCTACATCAATTTCGAGTCTGCTTTTAACAACTGAAGCGGCGATTTATGAGATACCTGAAGAAAAACCTGCTGCTCCTGATATGAGCGGAATGGGTGGCATGCCGGGGATGTATTAATTTTTACCATGTCGTATAAAGCCCTGTTTTTTTAGGGGTTTTTGTCTGTTTTATAATTAAATTCTCTGATTAATTAGATTGCTTCGCTACGCTCGCAATGACAAAACTGCGTCACTGCGAGGCTTTGTAAAAGCCGTGGCAGTCTAAAAAAATATTTATTCAGAGGATTCAACTATCTTTGATCATTAAAACTCCTGCAAATCTTCCTGTTTGTTTCTCTGCCCTGTATGAAAAATATTTATCTGTGTTGCAACTCGTACATTCGTTGAAAATCTCAATATTTTGCTCATCTATGCCGCACTCTATAAGTTGTTTTTTTAGGATTTTGTTTACATCAAGGTAAAAACTGCCGTCTCTTTTTTCTACGGCATACTCCAATCCTAAAGCTTTTGTCTCATCGTAAATCTCGCTCCCGACTTCATAACAGCAAACTCCGATGCTGGCACCCAAGCTTATACGGATATCTTTTGGATTTGAGCCGAACTCTTTATCCATTTTTTCAACTACATTTTTGACTATATTTTTAAATGCTCCTGCTCGTCCTGCATGAGCAACTGCTATAACTTTTTGTTTGTCGTCGTAAAACAAAACGGCAGAACAATCCGCCACCATCACCATAAGCGGGGTGTTTAATCTGTTTGTAATGAGCGCATCACATGTCGGCGGGGTGCTAAACTTCTCATCGCTCACAACACAGACTAAATCTGAATGAATCTGTTTCATGTGAACAAGCATTCTTTTTTCATAGTTTAGTGTTTTAGCGAGATTTTCATGGCTTTTTTCTACACTTAACTCATCATCTTCAACATGAAAAGCTAAATTTCCGCTCTCTCTTGAAGTAAAAGCGTGTGTTAGGTTTACAAAAGCGTTTAATTTTTTACTATAATAGAGTTTCATGTAACGATTATATCAAAAAAGGAAAATATTTGAATAATTTTAGTCTATACCCAGTAACACTGGATGGCTCAGATGTAGAGCAAAAACGAAAAGAGATAAGAGCTTATTTTCACAACACTTACGACATATTTGAGAAGATTTTTGAGGTTTTAAAAGACTATGAAGTTTTTTACAAAAAGTCTGAGCCTACCCGTCATCCGATGATATTTTACTTTGGTCATACGGCAACATTTTTTATAAATAAACTAATCAATATGAAGATAATCAAAGAGCGAATAAATCCTCAGTTTGAGTCCATCTTCGCTGTCGGTGTAGATGAGATGGCATGGGATGATGTTGATGCAAATAACTACAAATGGCCAATGGTAGAAGAGGTAAGGGAGTATCGAAAAAAGGTAAGAGGGTTGGTTGATGAGCTTATTACGACTCTTCCTTTGACTCTGCCAATTACCCAAGATAGTGAGATGTGGATAGTGCTTATGGGGATTGAGCATGAGCGGATACATATAGAGACTTCGCTGGTTTTGCATCGTCAAATGCCTTTAGCATTCGTAAAAGAGGTAAAAGAGTTTAACATTTGCCCTCACTCTTCAAACGCTCCAAAAAATGAGATGGTATCACTTGGCGGTGCAGTCGTCGTTTTGGGAAAAGAGCTCTCTCACAACCTTTACGGCTGGGATAATGAGTACGGAGAGTATAGAGAGAGTGTGAGCGATTTTAGTGTTTCAAAGTATCTGGTGAGCAACGGCGAATTTATGGAGTTTGTAAATGACGGCGGTTATGAAAACGAAGAGTTTTGGGATGAGGAGGGCAGAAAATTTTTAGCTATAAGCGGTGCAAAATATCCCGTTTTTTGGGTAAAGGAAGCAAAAGCTTTTAAATATAGAACGCTTGCCAAGATTATCGATATGCCATTTGATTGGCCGGTAGATGTAAATGCTCTTGAAGCCGAAGCATTTTGCCGTTATAAAAGTAAAAAAGATGGAGTTATCTACTCATTGCCGAGTGAAGCGGAGTACCGCATTATCTACGAATACGCAGGGCTAAAAGATATTCCCGAGTTTCATCAAAGCAGGGCAAACTTGAATTTTTACCACTATTTTAGTTCATGTCCCGTCAATGAGTTTGGTTTTGACGGTATCTATGATGTTGTCGGAAATGTTTGGCAGTGGAGCAGAACTCCTATTTTTGGCTTTAAAGGTTTTGCAGTTCATGAAGCTTATGATGATTTTTCAACGCCTACTTTTGACGGCAAACACGCACTCATCTTAGGCTCATCATGGGCAAGCAGCGGAAACCTTATCATGAAACACTCCCGCTACGCATTTCGGAAACACTTCTTTCAAAATGCAGGGTTTAGGTATGTTATTTCCGCTTCAAATGTAAAGAAAGAGTCGGATGTTTATGAGAGTGATGAACAGGTTTTGCAATACTGTGAGTTTCAGTACGGTGATGAATATTTTGGAGTGAAAAATTTTGCCGAGGAATGTGCAAAAATAGCCTCTAAGTTTGTAAAAAATAAAACAAAAGCACTGGATTTGGGTTGTGCAACGGGAAGAGCAACATTTGAGTTGGCCAAGAGTTTTGATGAGGTAGAGGGAGTTGACTTTTCAGCTAGATTTATCGGCGTGGGAGTGAAACTAAAAGACGAGGGCTATGTCGCATTTTCCTCAAAAACGGAGGGCGATTTAACGCAGAAGAAAAAAGTAACCATAGAGGAACTCGGTTACGAAAATCTAAAAGAGAAAGTCTCATTTTGGCAAGGAGATGCTTGTAACTTAAAGCCAAATTTTAACTCTTACGATTTGGTAATGGCAACAAATCTCATAGACAGACTTTATAACCCAAGGCTTTTTTTGGGTAGCGTTCACGAGAAATTAAACAGTGACGGTATTTTGATATTAACCTCCCCATACAGTTGGCAGGAGAACTCAACCAAAAAAGAGGTTTGGCTTGGCGGATACAAGAACGAAAATGGCAAAGAAGTTAAAACGCTAGATACGCTAAAAGAGATTTTGGGTAAGGAGTTCGAGCTTATACATCTGCAAAATCTAGAGTTTGTCATAAAAGAGACGCACAGGAAGTTTCAGCATAGCGTTGCAGAGGTTAGTGTTTGGAGGAAGAAAAATATTGCAAAATGACATATTTTTCTCGTTCCCAATGTCCTCGTTGGGAATGCATACTGTAATACAAATAATCAGCCAAAAGCACAGGTACACACTCCAAAGCTAGAGCTTGTGAGTGAGAAGAAGTTTGAGATGGGTGCATTGGAGATTTTAAATAAATTGGAAAAACATAAATACATTTTATGATTTTATGATATAATCATTAAAACCATTTTAGGAAAAATATGAAAATAGACTATTTTATAAGAAAGCAAGAGCTTCTTATTGCCAAACTCTCTGCTAAATATATAAGAATCAGATATTTTGAGATTCTCTCTTTGGGTGAGAGACTTATTGGGCTTATTGGCTCAAGAGGTGTCGGGAAGACTACTGTTTTACTCCAATACATCAGTCAAAGCAAACAAAAAGCGCTTTACTTTAGCGGCGATGACATAGAATTTACAAATAGTAAAATTTATGATTTAGTAGATGAGTTTTACGCTTTGGGCGGGCGAGTGGTGGCAATAGATGAAGTACACCGCTATAAAAACTGGGCACAAGAAATAAAAAATATCTATGACAGTTTTCCAGATTTAACCATTAGGGTTAGTGGCTCATCAATGCTCAATATTATGTATGAAAAGTATGATTTGAGCAGAAGATTGGTTTTGCATAAAATGGAGTGTTTGAGTTTTAGAGAGTATTTTGAGATGCAAAAAGATATCAAACTCTCAACTTATTCTTTGGATGAGATACTTTCAAGTGCAAGCGCTATAAGCAAAGAGCTTATTTTTAAGTATGAAGATTTATATGCGCATTTTAAAAACTATCTTGTGTATGGGGCGTATCCATTTTATCTTGAGGGGACTGAGAGCTTTAATAAAAAACTCTTCAACGCTCTTGATAAAATTATTCATGAAGATATTCCGTCGCTTAACAAGATTGATTATTCACATATTTCCATTTTTCAAAAGCTTATTTTTTTGGTGCTCTCGGCAAAAACACCTTTTAGTGTGAGTATGGCATCATTGTCTCGAGAGTTTGGAATAACAGAACCGACACTTTACACTTACATGGAGATACTTGATAAGACTGAGATATTTAAATCAATGAGAAAACAGTCTAAACATTTATCTAAAAAACCTCAAAAATTGCTCTTTGCCAACACAAATATTTTATATAGTTATAGCAAAAAATATGAGATTGAAGTAGATACGGGGACACTAAGAGAGACCTTTTTTGTGAGTAATTTTGATACTATTTTTTACAGTGATATAGGAGATTTTAAAGTTGGTGAATATATTTTTGAAGTGGGTGGGAAAAGTAAAGATTTTAGCCAAATAAAAGATGTGACAAATAGCTTTCTAGCCCTTGATATCGACTTTACTACCAATGATAAAAAAGTACCGTTGTGGCTATTTGGGTTTATGAAATGAGTTATGACTTTTCAACCTCCGCACCAAGAGAAGATACAAACGCAGAGAAGTACGCACTAAGAGAGAAGCTCTTTGGCACAACTGATGTTATACCTCTTTGGGTGGCAGATATGGATATTGACACTCCTGATTTTGTGCTCAGTGCGGTTAAAAAACGCCTAGAACATCCGGTATTTGGTTATGAAGAGGTACCGCAAAGTGTGTTTTTGGCTCAGATAGAGTGGATAAAAAAAGAGCATCATGTGGAGTTCGCACTTGAAGATATGCTCTATTCGCACTCGGTGGTTGCGAGTATGAATATTGCCATCGAAGCATTTAGCAGTGTCGGCGACAAGGTCATAGTCCAAACTCCTGTATATCCGCCGTTTTTTCATAGCGTAATGGAGCATGAGAGAGAGCTTTTGAAAAATCCATTAAAGCAAAAAGATAATGGAAGATATGGTTTTGACATCGAAGATTTAAAATCAAAGATAGATGAGAGAACAAAACTTCTGCTTCTCTGCTCACCTCACAATCCCGTCGGGCGTGTCTGGAGGAGAGAAGAACTAGAGGAGATTTTAGAGGTTTGTCTAAAGCATAATATAGTTGTTTTTAGCGATGAAATTCACTCTGATTTAGTATATGCGCCAAATATACATATTCCCTTTGCCTCACTCTCAAAAGCAGCAAGAGATATAACCATAACTGCAATCGGTGTCGGAAAAACATTTAACATGGCGGGTTTTGCCATGAGCAGTGTTGCCATACCAAACTATGAGCTGCGAGAAAAATTTTTAAAAGTGTATAACCGTATCCATTTTGCCAATGGAAGCACTCTTTCGCATATAGCGTTTGAAGCGGCATATAAAGAGGGTAAAGAGTGGCTTGAAGAGCTTAAAATCCATCTTTATAAAAATTTTTCTATGTTAGATGAGTTATGTAAAAAGTTTCCACATTTTATAAAATTAACCCCCATAGAGGGAACTTATCTTGCTTGGCTTGATTGCAGGGGATTGAAACTTCACGATAGAGAACTAAGAGATTTTTTTGTAAAAGAAGCAGGACTTGGGCTGAGTGCGGGAATAAGTTTCGGCAGAGAGGGGAGCGGTTTTATGAGGTTGAATTTTGCGGTGTCATCTGCTAAAATGTTGCAAACAGTGGAAAAATTAGAAAAAGCACTACAAAAATATAGGGGAAAAAATTGATTGAGATAAATTGGGAAGAGTTTAAATTTTTTAAACAGTATAGTGATAAAAAGAGTGATAATTTTGAGATATTGCTTAACTTTTTAAAAAGTCATTACAGAATGACATCTCCAAAAGAGATGTATGAAACTATGATTAACGATGAAGTTGCACAACTTATGCTCAAAAAGAGAGAGATGCATAATTTAGAAGATTTAGAAAAGTATCTTTACAAAGGTTTCAATGCAAAACGATCTTAAAAAGATAAACTCTTTTTTATCAAAACATCATGTTCTAACTTTGGCTACAACGGATGGCATAGAGATTAGTGCATGTAATCTTTTTTACGCATTTGATATAGAAAAAATCTCTTTTGTAGTTGCTAGCAGCGATGATACGGCGCATATAAAAAATATAACAAAAAATCAAAAAGTTGCCGGAACGGTTGTTCTGGAGACAAAAGTAGTCGGTAAAATAGAGGGAGTTCAGTTTAGAGGCGACTTTTTGCCCTTAGAAGATGAGGTTTTAAAAAAACTATACTTTAGCAAATTTCCTTATGCACTTGCTATGAGTCCGAAGTTGTGGCAGATAAAAATTGACTATTTTAAATTAACAGATAATACTTTGGGTTTTGGCAAAAAGATTATTTGGCAGGAGATATCTTAAGACTTTAAGTCAAAGAGAGTTACTGATTTTTAGGAGTATTTTTCTCTTTAAACATAGTGCAGTCGCTTCCGCTGCTTTGAAATACCAATAGGGACGGAATTTGGGGTGACTTAAATCCGTACGCTCTGCATCCATGAGGTCTTTGCGGCTCCCATGTAACAAAATAGTATTCACATTTTCTGCAATTAATTCTTTTCATACGGCTCTCATTTTAAGTTCGGTATTTTAGCATATTTGGTACAATAGGCAAATCGAATTCTGTGCTGAGATTGCCACGCCTCTTAAAGAGGCTTGCAATGACTGCTTTTGCCGACAACAACTGTCATTGCGAGGAGTTTACGACGAAGCAATCTTAGTGTTTGTTCAAAAAAACCAATTAAATTTTAGAGAGAAAATTATGGATAAAATATTACTTATGTTACAACTCCAAGCAACTTTAAACGAGGCTACAAACGGAGAAAAATGGACTGAGGGCATTACAAAAAACGGCAAAGTTATCAACTGGAAGCGATGTATTTACATGGAATGTGCCGAGATGATAGATAGTTTTTCTTGGAAACACTGGAAAAACATAGACAAAGAAGCAGATTGGGCTAACTTGCAGATTGAAGTTGTCGATGTTTGGCACTTTATTATGAGTTTAGCGATAGAGAATTACTCTCAAACAAAAAAGGGTCAAATCGATGATTTGTCACAAAATATATCTAAGTTAGGGAATTTCAGCAAGATAGATACTCAAAATGAACTCTTTGCAAAGCAAGATGATGTTATCCAAAAGATTGAATCGATTATGCTTGATACGCTCTCAAAAGAGACGCTAAACCTTGAAAAACTCATATCTGATTTTTTTGATTTAGTTATTATGAGCGGATTGGATTTGCAGAGCCTATATAAGCTTTATGTCGGAAAAAATATCTTAAATCAGTTTAGACAAGATCATGGTTATAAAGACGGTTCTTATATAAAAGTTTGGGCAGGAGAAGAAGATAATGTTGTTATGAAGAGAGTTTTGGATGAGAATAGCAATATAAAACCAGATGATTTGTACAAAGAGCTTGCAAAACTCTACTTAGCACTGAATAAGAGTATATAATTGAACAGTGTGTTAGAAGTTGAAAATCTCTCTTTTGGCTACAAAAAAGAGTCTTTGCTTTTTGATAACATTTCATTTTCTTTAAAAAAAGGTCAAATTAAAGCTATTGTGGGAGCAAGCGGAGCCGGGAAAAGCACACTTTTTGAACTAATTTTAAAAAATTTGAAACCACTTGGCGGAACGATAAAAAGCTCATTTTGCTCAGAGGTTTTTCAAGACCCGTACAGCTCATTTCATCCAAGCTACACACTTCTAAACCAGATAAAAGATGTAGCAAAGCTTGATGAAATAGATATATATCTGCAGAGGATAAATCTAGATTACGATCTGCTTTTAAAACTCCCGCATGAACTCTCAGGCGGACAACTCCAACGAGCCTCTATTCTTCGTGCGATGCTTATGAAGCCGGAACTTCTTCTGCTTGATGAACCAACCTCCGCGCTTGACAATGTTATTCAACTAGAGGTTATGAGTATGCTTGTTAAACATCTTGGTAGTATGGGGATGCTGCTTATCACGCATGATTTGGACTTGGCAAAATGGTGTGCGGATGAGATTATTATGATTTGAGAAGAGAAAAAGCAAATTTTACAGCGAAGTAACTCTTTTTTTTTGTTTAAAATAAATAAGAAGCAATTACGCTGATATTATTCATCTGTTTTTCTGCTCTCTCCCCTACCGCAACCCCGTCGTATTCGCTTCTTTTTATAAAACTAACTAGTTTAAGCGTGAGATTTTTTACAGGTTTATAGCCTATTACCAAATCTGACTCATAAGCCGCTTTTGCAGCCGCAAGAGTTCCCCAACCGATAGTTTTTGATTTTTCATAATAAGCAAAGCTAGCCAAAAAGCTAAGCTTGCTAGAGAGGGTGTACCCTAAAGTAGTTTTGTATGCCCAAACATCGCGTCTATAAACATTTCTTGAAAATATGGAACTTGTGTAAGCAGGGTCTGAGCCCCACGCATTGAAGTACTCGGCATCATTTGATTTATTTACAGATAGCGAGAGAAACTTTATGGAATCTGCAATTTTTGCTTCAAAACCACCCATGAAAAAAGAGTCTTGGATATTGCCGTAATTTTTTCCGATAGATTCTTGAGCAAGGAGTTGTGCGCCAAAAGATAGTTTTGCTAGATTTGCAAATTCTGTTTTATAGCTTGTGTCCATGTAGAAACTATTTGTAAAATCATAAGCGGTGTAGTTCCAAGCTCTGTATGAAAATGAGTCGCAGAGCAGGTGTTCTAAGCCTATAAAGCTTATTCCTCTGCTATCTTCGCCCCCTGCCGCTTCGGCAATACCTATAAATTTTGCCTGTTCTACCCCGTTTATGGATTGTGATTGCATCGGTACCGCAGCGCCTGCAGTTTTCGTTTGCTCTCCTACTAGTGCCCAATCGGTAGCACTTTGTGAGCCAAAAGAGATTGCATTTATATGTCCAAGAGAGAGACTGATATTTTCATTAAGAGAGTTTTTAAGCAAAACCGCTTGATAGAAATTTGGAGTAAGAGTAGTGCTGATTTTTGTTAAAGGCGTATCTAAAAGCCCTCGCCCAAGAGTTGCATCTGTTGTTTTGTTTTTATAGCGAAGATATAGCTCGCCAAAAATAACGCTTGTGTCGCCTTCTGGTTGGCTAAAAAGCCCCTTGGCATTATTTTTACCCTCCCAGTCTGTAAGACCAGTATCTCCGTTCGCATAGGCTCCTATGCCAAAATGAAGAGCTTCATAAAAATCCTCAGAGGTATATTTTAACTTTAAAAGATAAGCGCTTCCGTCTTCGGGCGCATACTTATTGCTTTTGTCGCTAAGAACATGAATGACTTTTATTTCGCCCTCTGTTTTTGCTTCTTGAGAGTCAGCACTATATAAAATTGTCCAAAATAGAAGTATCTGTAAAATTATTCTCATATTCTGTGTTTATCTCATAAAATATTTTACTATGTAAAAACCGCTGCCTGCCATAAAAATAGAACCAAAAGCATTAAGAGAGATGTTTGCAAGAGCCAGAGCGATTTGCCCGCTATTTAAGAGAAAAAAACTCTCTATGGCAAATGTAGAGTAGGTTGTAAGTCCGCCTAATATACCGGTAGTCAAGAAAGATTTTACATGCATGGAAAAAAGCGTCGTATACATAAAATAAGCAATTAAAACTCCCATGATAAAACTGCCTATAAGATTTACGCCGAGTGTTCCAAATGGCAAGTCATGAGGCACTCTGTGCGAAATTAGACCGTTTAGGTAAGCTCTAAGGACGGCACCTATGAAGCCGCCGCTACCTACGGCTAGGATTGTTTGCCAGCTCATCATCATAAACCTTTTGCATTTTTATTTGTAAATCACTTAGCCAATTCTCATTGCTTTTGTCTGCTATAAATGACTCCAGATAGATAGCTTTTATTTTCCCCGGTCTATAGTAAAATTTTTTAATATTATAATATTTTGCACTCTCTATTATAACTACGGGCTGAACGCAAAGCTTATTCGCGTCGGCTACTATTTTTGCACCTGATTTAAAAGGGAGCATTATGCCTTTTGTGGAACGGGTGCCTTCTGGAAACATTGTTATAACGCGGTTAGTTTTAAGAACTTGTTTGGCATCTTTTAAAAGTTTTATGAGTGATGTTTTACTTTCTCTCTCAACTGCTATATCTTGTGGTAGTTTGAGAGCTAACCCTAAAAAAGGCATCTCAAAAAGCTCTTTTTTAGCTACCCATGTAATATCTCTTTTTGTAATTGTCTCCATTATTACTATATCCAAATCGCTTTGGTGATTAAGTAAAAACATTTGAGCGTTTGGATCCTCTTTACCCTCTACTTCCACCCTGAAAAATATAGTAGTTCTGATAAGCCAAGCAGCAAATTTTCTGCTATATGGTCTAGGAAGAATGTGAAAAGTTAAAATCATAATGGTAAGTGATACCACTATCGCTATCGTTGCAAATAACCAACTAATTTGAGCAAATATCTTCATTTTTTACCCAACCTATCTTTTTGTTTTCTAGTTGCACTTTAATCCAGCCTTTTACTTCATCCTCTTTTTGCAGATTGTATTTGCTTTTTGTTGTTTCAAATATTGTTCCGTTGGTGACGGGAAGTAGATATATTTTTGCTCCCTCTTTTATACATATTTCCTTAGACGGAACACCGACATAGAGAATATATGCAACGGGAACAATGATAAAAATTATGTAGAGATAGTTTTTTCTCCATAAAACCATAATTAGGGCAAGAAAGGCTATTACCGCAGCAATGCTCATCTTTAATATTTCATTAGATTGATCTTTTGGTTTTAAATCACTTTGGGTTGTAACGCTGTCATCATTTACGACTATCGGTATGTCGATAGGTATAAATTTGTTTTTAGCTATGTTGAAATATGAGAATGATAAATTTTCTATTTTTTTGTCTATGATTGCATAATATATGATTTTAGAGTCAAGGTGTGACTCTGTTATAGATTCTATCCCCTGTTTGTGTACATTATGTAACTTAAGTGCGGAGATATCGCAGTTTGTTGCGGTTGCTACAAATACTACTATGTTTCTAGTTGCGTCGTAGCTTGTGGTTTTATGTTCTATAATTTCAAAAGAACTTGCTACTATATTTGAGAAATCTTTGCCAGGGTTGAGTGAGATAACATTTAGTTTCTCACCCCCAAGAGTTGTCGTTGCATATCGTGTATTGCTTTTATCTATCAATGTGGCTGTAAAATCCGGAAGAGTAGCGTTCTCGGATATTGCTATAAAATAAAAAGTTTCGTGATAGTATTTAGATTCTATGGTTCTAGTAGGAGAATTATTTAAAAGTTTCAAACCTTTTGAATTTGATAGCTCGTATGTTACATCTATGAAATTTTGAACGGTAGAGATAGTTTTAATAGCTACCTCAAATATTTCACCCTTTAATATTCTTGAGGGAATTTTTTCATAACTCAAATAGATGACTTTTGCAGATTCTTGAGCCTCTGCTTCGTTTGCATTATCGCTTTTAGCAATGTTTTGCATATTGGCAGAGTTATCTAGGCTAGGTGCATCAGTCGTATTTGCAAACAGAGCTGCGCATAGAAGCAACCATACAAATAGTAAGGTTTTCACGCTTGTAAAAATCCTTGTAACATTTTAATACCGTCATCACTTCCAAGAAGTTTCTCCATAGCTCTCTCAGGATGAGGCATAAGTCCAAAAACATTTTTCTCTTTGTTGCAAACACCGGCAATTGAATCTACGCTGCCGTTAGGATTTTTATCATTTCCCTCTTCATCGCAATATTTTAAAAGAATTTGATTGTTTTCATATAGCTCTTTTAAACCGTTCTCATCTATATAGTAGTTTCCGTCATGGTGTGCTATAGGAACATTTACAACATCACTATTATTTAGTTTTTCTAAAAAGATATTGTCGTTATTTACAACTTTAAGGTGGTGATGTTTTGAGAGAAAGTGCAGGCTCTCATTTCTTTTAAGGGCACCGGGAAGTAGACCCGCTTCTGTTAAAACTTGAAAACCGTTACATATACCTAAAACTTTTCCGCCGCTCTTTGCATATTTAGTTACGGCTTGCATAACAGGACTGAATTTTGCAATAGCACCGCTTCTTAGGTAATCGCCGTAGCTAAATCCGCCCGCAACAACTAAAAGGTCTGTATCGCTCGGTACAGCCTCAGATTTATGCCACAAAATTTCAGTTTTGGCTCCCAATGACTCAAATGCATGCTGCGTGTCATATTCGCAGTTTGTACCGGGAAACTGTAAAATCGTTACTTTCATTTTATTAGCTCAATTGCATAATCTTCGATTACGGTGTTAGCAAGAAGGTCTTCACACATTTTCGTAACATCTGCCATAGCTTTTTTCTCATCGCTCTCATCAAGATTGAATATTATCTGTTTGCCGACGCGAACATTGCTAACATTATTAAAGTGTAAAGACTCAAGTGCATGATGCACCGCTTTACCTTGAGAATCTAAAACACCCGCTTTTAAAGATACATTTACAATTACTTTCATCTATTACTATTCCTTAATTTTATTTTAGCACGAGTGCCTATTTACCTAGTATGCGGTTTAGAACTTGCTCATAAGCCACTTTTAGACCGCCTAAACCTTGACGAAATCTGTCTTTATCCATCTTTTCGCCGCTCTCCATATCCCAAAAACGACAATTATCAGGGCTAATCTCATCAATAAGGATAATATTACCGCTGCTGTCTTTTCCAAATTCAAGTTTAAAATCAACTAATTTTAACCCTTTGTCGGCAAAATAAGGTTTAAGTATATCATTGATTTGTCTTGCCATGCGACGAAGCTTATCAAGCTCATCTTGATAATCAACAAGCCCTAAGATAAGCGCATGCTGATCATTGAGTTTAGGATCACCTAAAGCGTCATTTTTATAGTCAAATTCAACTAAAGTAAATGGAAGAACCGTTCCCTCTTTAATTCCAAGATTACGAGTAAGGCTTCCGGTAGCTATATTGCGAACTATTACTTCAATCAGTATTACATTTACTTTAGTATGTAACATATGGTTGTCATCTAGCATTTTAACAAAGTGAGTCTGTATGCCGTTAGCTTCTAAAAGTTTAAAAAGTTCAGTTGAAATCCTATTGTTTAGTGCACCTTTACCCGCTTCACTTGATTTTTTTTCTCCGTTAAACGCAGTTAAATCATCTTTAAACTCTGATATAACGAGGTTTTCATCATCTGTTGAAAATAGTTTTTTTGCTTTTCCCTCATAGAGCAGTTCTCTTTTTTCCATTTTTATAGTCCTTTTGTAATAATTAAAGCTTTTATAATATCAACACCGGTCTTGAGCTGAATATCTTTATTCATCATATCATTGGTTATGATAAGTTTTGAATCCTCTAAAGACTCCTCTTTTCCATGTTTACCGTCAACTTTCTCTAGCTCTTCTTTTAAATGTTTCTTTAAGTCTGCCTCTTTTAATGCGAAATCATTTTTTGTCGTATTTACTTCACCGGGGAAAACTTCTATATCAGGTTTTACACCTACAGCTTGAATAGTTCGTCCGCTTGGGAGATAATATCGCGCGATTGTAAGTTTAATTGCCTCTTCTTCGGTTATATTAAGTACGACTTGAACGCTTCCTTTTCCGAATGTATTTTGACCGACTACTATAGCGCGTTTATGATCTTGCAGCGATCCGCTTACAATTTCGCTAGCACTTGCACTTCCACCGTTTACAAGCACGACTAAAGGTACTCCGGTTAAAGTATTTTCAGGCTTTGCCGTATAAATTTCATCATCGGCTTTATTTCTGCCCTTTTGAGAAACGATGTTGCCTTTGTCGACAAATATATCTACAAGTCCGACAGCCTGATCAAGAAGTCCGCCCGGGTTATTTCTTAAATCAAGAATAATTCCTTTTGTTGTTGCTTTTCTCTTTTTGATAGCTTTGCTAACTTCACTCATCACTTTTTTATCGAAATTAGTTACGCGAATATACTGAATATCATTTCCGATGGATTTTGCATATACCGACTCTATCGTAATATTTCCTCTTACTATATTAATCTTAAGAGGTTTTGTTTCTCCCTCTCTGACTATCGTCAAATCAATCGGAGCGCCTATCTTGCCTCGCATAATCGCTACGGCATCGTCAATAGTCATGTTTAGAGTAGATTCATTATTGATTTTAAGGATTATATCTCCGGCTTTTATGCCTGCTTTATCCGCAGGAGTCCCCTCAATAGGAGCAATAACGGTAATAGCACCGTCTTTTATTCCTACGGTAATTCCCAATCCGCCAAACTCACCGTTAGTTTGAACTTTTAAATTTTTATAATCTTTTTGTGCTAGATAGTTAGAATGGGCATCAAGATTTTTCATCATTCCCTCAAGCGCTTTGTCCATTAACTCTTCAATCGTTATATTATCAACATTGTACTGTTCGACAATACTGATGACTTTTGTAAATTTTGCCAAAGCCTCAAGTCTTGACACTTCTTTGCTTTCCTTTTTCTCCCCGGTAGCAGCAAACAGATTTGTAGAAAACAACAAGGCAAGAGCAACTGTTATAGATGCAAAACCAAGCGTAAGTAACTTTTTGTTATTCATTATTTTTCCTATTGAAATTAAAAAATGCTATTATAGTAAAAAGCTCTTTAAATACAAATTTAATAAATTATTGATTTACGGTAATTTTTCTTTAAATAATTTTTAATATAATACGAAAAAAAGATAAACAGGATTTAATAATGAGCACAATAAAAGAGTATTTAACACAAGACCATGGCAAATGTGATGAGTTATTTGCAAATATGGAAGATGCGGCAGCAAAATCAATTGAGAGTGCAAAAGAGGCTTACGGTGACTTCGCAAGAGAGACTGAAAGACATTTTCAAATGGAAGAACGAGTTATGTTTTTAGAGTTTGAACAAAAAACAGGTATGACGCAAGGTCCTACGGCTATCATGAGACATGAACACGCTCAAATGAGAAATTTAATAGCGGAGATGGGTAAGGCGATAGAAGCTAAAGACAAAGATAAATTTTTTGGAAATAGTGAAACGCTGATGATTTTAATGCAGCAACACAATATGAAAGAGGAGCAGATGCTCTACACTATGGCTCAACAGCACTTAAGCGCAGAGTCCGACCGCATAGTAGATATGATGAAATCAATGATAGTCCAGTAAACAGAGGAAGTTAAAATGGAATTTGACGGATTATCGGTAGATCAAGCGCCGCCAATATCGGCGCCTATTAGATTCTTTGTAACTGCACCCCTTTTTGCAATTTTAGCGGGAATTTTGATTCTATTTAGCGATGCTACGGTTTTAGCCAGTAGATACTCAATTGAGACAATAGTAATTACGCATGCCATAACTATCGGTTTTTTAAGTTTTGTAATGTTTGGTGCACTCTTTCAAATGCTTCCTGTTTTAGCCGGAGTGAAAATTTCAAAAGTCGATATAATCTCTAAGGTGTCATACGCCTTTATGTTAATCGGTACTTTTTCAATGATTTTTGGTTTGTGGTTAAATATATCAAAATTGATTTTGTTCTCGTCACTTCTGCTCGGCGGCGGTTTTTTAACGGTAATCGTCTCAATGTTGATTGCATTTAGAAGCGTTGTAAATGTAACTGCAAGTGTGCGTGCGATGATTACAAGCTTGATTTTTGCTTTTATTATAGTGTTGATGGGAATGCATCTTTTGGCATCTTATGGAATCGGTAAATTTTCTGATTTACATGGGCTTTTTGCAAATATTCATAGCGTTTGGGCTATTTTTGGTTTTGCAGGTGTTTTGATTATCGGCGTGGCTTTTCATGTACTACCGATGTTTTATGTAGCACCGAGATTTAAAAGATTTTGTAAACAAAGAGTAGTGTGGCTCATAACTAGCGGACTTCTGCTGTGGTTGTTTCTAAATATATTTATAGAGTCGTACAGCACGATAGCAAAAATATGGGTTGCAATGTTTTTTTGGGCATTTTCAACAACGGTTTACCTAAAATTAAATGCTCGCCGCCGTAAAGTTAGCGATGTAACCGTTTGGTACTGGAGAAGTGCCGCTATATTTATGACGCTAGGTACATTTTCTTGGGCAATTAATGATTATTTTGATGCAAAATATATAGTTATCGTATCGATTTTAATAGGCGGCGGATTTATTTTCTCTATTATGTCTGGAATGTTATATAAAATAGTTCCGTTTTTGGTATGGTTTCATCTAAACGCTAAAGGTTATATGAGTATCCCGACAATGAATGGCATGATAAATAAAAAATTGGCAACTGCTCAATTTATACTTTTTATAGTCTCTTTAGTCGGCTTTATTATCTCCTTTTTTGTGCCGAGTATCTTGCCTGTATTTGCCATTACATTTATAAGCAGTATGGTAATATTAGAGTACAATATTGTTGTTCCGATTTTGATTTATGTAAAAACTATCAAAACAAAACCTGATTTTGATATGAGTATGTTTACAATGAAAGTAGAAAAATAGAAGTGAAAAATATTATATTAATAGGGTTTATGGGCGTGGGCAAGGGTAGTGTTGCCCGCGAAGTTATTAAGCTTTCTGATTATACATCCGTAGATACGGATGACCTTATAGAGAGTATGGAAAATAAAACTGTAAAAAAAATATTTGCAGATAGCGGGGAAGAGTATTTTAGAACTTTAGAAAAAAAAGTCTCGCGATGGCTTGAAAAAAGCGTTAAAAACACTCTTATATCTACCGGTGGCGGATTTTATAAACAGAAAAATTTAAAAGATATCGGAGTAGTCGTTTTTTTAGACTCACCGTTTGATAAGATACTTGAGCGAATAAATTCTCATCCAAATGCTGCAAAAAAACTTAAGAAAAGACCGCTGTTGGAAGATTTAAAAAAGGCAAGAGAGCTTTATAACGAGCGTTTGCCTCAGTATAAAGCTTTGGCAGATATTATTATTGATGTGACTGATAAAAGTGCGCTTGAGTGCGCTAAAGAACTTCTTCAAAAGGTAAAAAAACATGGGTAAAATTTTTATATATTTAATGTTGAGTATTGCTACTCTTATGGCTTCGGAAATAAAGTGGGCAAAAGATTTTAATGCTGGTGTTGATGAGGCAAAAAAAGTGAATAAGCCGATACTTTTTGTATCATCAAGACACTCATGCAAATATTGCGTTATTTTGGATGAAACTACATTTAAAGATAAAAGAGTTATTGAAGAGCTAAATAAAAATTTTGTCTCTATAATCTCTTACAGCGATGAAAATGATTATATGCCCAAAGAGTTGTGGCAACCGGGTACCCCTGCAATATGGTTTTTAGAACCGAGTGCAGAACCGATGTTTCAACCGCTAATGGGTGCTATGGATGCTGAGAATTTCTTAAAAGCATTGGTTGTCGTTAAAGAAGAGTTTAATAAGGAAAAAAAGAAAAAATGATTTTTACGAATTCAAAAAGTAGTGATTTTAAAGCTGAATTTGACGAACTTCTCGGGCGAGGCAAGATGGATATAGCCTCTGTTAGCGCGATAGTAGGAAATATTATCGGTGAGATAAAAAGTGAAAAAAATGAGGCACTTAAACGCCATATCGCCAAGTTTGATAAGTGGACTCCAAAGAGTGATGAAGATTTGAAAATTTCTACGGAGTCTATGAGTAGAGCGTATGCAAATCTTGATGAAAAGCTAAAAAGCTCTCTTCATTTGGCATACGACAGAATTAAAATATATCATGAAAAACAAAAACCGAGATCTTGGTTTGACGATGAGCCAAACGGAACGATTTTGGGTCAAAGAGTTACTCCGGTTGATAGTGCGGGGCTTTATATACCGGGCGGAAAGGCTGCTTATCCCTCATCGCTTCTTATGAATGTTATTCCTGCGCAAGTTGCAGGTGTCGAGAAGATAGTAGTTTGTACGCCGACGCCGGATAATGAGCCGAATGAACTTTTGCTTGCAGCTTGTCATTTGTGTGGAGTAAGCGAAGTTTACAAAGTCGGAGGTGCTAGTGCTATTGCGGCTATGGCTTATGGTACAGAGACTATTCCAAAAGTTGATGTTATCACGGGACCGGGAAATATTTTTGTTGCTACTGCAAAAAAGATGGTTTTTGGCGATGTAAATATTGATATGATTGCGGGACCGAGTGAGATAGGTATACTTGCAGATGATAGTGCAAACCCTTCTCATTTAGCTATTGATATGTTATCTCAAGCAGAGCATGACGAGATGGCAAGCTCAATTTTAATAACTCCTTCACAGAAGTTAGCCGATGAGGTAAGAGTTGAACTTGAAAATTGGTTAAAAAAACTTCCACGCCAAGAAATTGCAAGAAAGTCTATAGAGGAAAGAGGTGCGATAATCGTAACATCCGATATGGAAGAGGCGACTCGTTTAATGAATGAAATCGCACCTGAACATTTAGAAGTTGCAACGCTCTCTCCTTTTGAACTGCTGCCGCTTATAAAGCATGCCGGAGCAATATTTTTAGGACACAATACTCCTGAAGCAGTGGGTGATTATGTAGCAGGACCGAATCATACGCTTCCAACAGGCGGAACTGCTAAATTTTACTCTCCTCTTGGAGTTGAAAATTTTATGAAAAAGACATCAATCATCTCTTTTAGCAACAAAGCTATAAATGAGATAGGCGAAGAGTGTGCATTAATCGCAAAAACGGAAGGATTGAGCGCACATGAGCTCTCAGTAAGAGTGAGACTTAGAAAATAACTCTCCGTTATAAAAATTATAAATAATTAGCTATCAATTTTTTTTGATAGCTAGAATATCCCTCTTCTGACTACCTAAATCTTCTCAATTTATAAAAAATATTATAAAATTATCACATTTTTATAACTAGTTTAAGCTTTATATAGGTAGTATTTAAGGAGTAAGAATTCATAAAACTTGCAAAATAAGGGTTTCTTTTTAGAAAGATTAACTAAAGTTATAAATCTTAAAATTTGTCTATGAAATGGATATAAGGAGAATATATGCAATTAGGCTTCCTAGTTGATTTACATCTATGTATGGGATGTAAAGGGTGTGAGGTCGCATGTAAAGTGGAAAATGAAGTTCCGCTGAGTACATGGAGACTTCGTGTTAAATATGTAGATGTAGGAACTTTTCCGGAAACAAAAAGAACATTTACGCCATTAAGATGTAATCATTGTGAAAATGCACCGTGTGAGAGAATTTGTCCGGTTAGCGCACTTCACTATTTAGAAAACGGTATCGTAAACATTGATAAAGAGCGTTGTATCGGTTGTGCGGGGTGTGTAATGGCCTGTCCGTACGGAGCAATCTACATAGACCCTCAAACGCAAACTGCCGATAAATGTACATTTTGTGCTCACCGCGTGGCTTCATCAATGATGCCTGCCTGTGTTGTTGCATGTCCTGTTCAGGCAAATATTTTTGGAGATTTAGATGATCCTACTTCAAATATCTCTAAATACATTCAAGTTAGCCAAGGCGGAGTTCAAGTGCGTAAACCTGAAAAAGGAACAAATCCTCATCACTATTATGTCGGCGGCGGAAATGTTACACTTAACCCACTTGCTTCTCATAGAACAAACGGACATTCACTCTTTAATAAGATTACAACACTTCCAGTAGGAGGACACCACTAATGGCACATGAAATATTGGCAGCAACAAATGCTGTAGTTACATTGGATGCAGCAATTCCGGGAATAGTATGGCCTTGGCTGGTTACGGTAAATATGTGGGCTAAGAGCATCGGAACAGGTGTCATCTTTATGCTTTTTATGCTTCTTAGAATGTATCCGGAGCAAGCAGGAAAGTTGAGATTACCGACAGCAATAGTCGCTTTTGTATTTATCAATATTTTCTTGTTGTTTACATTGGCGGATTTACATCAGCCGTTTAGAATGTGGCATATATTCGTTTATTCAAACTGGACATCTGCTATAGCAATAGGTTCTTTTATGGCTTCAACATTTTTGGGTCTTTTAACTTTTTTAGGGTATCTAGCATATAAAAAAGATTATGTAATGTTTGATAAAGTATTGCTTTGGACAACCATCCTTGCAATACCTGTAACACTATATACCGCTGGGTTAATGGCTCAGTGTACAGCTCGTGAACTGTGGCAAATGCCGACAGAGTCTGCACAAATGATTTTAGCGGCTCTTCTTTCGGGTTCTGCATTTATGATACTGATGGGTGGAAGTAAGCTTAATGATGAAGCTAAAAACACTCTTAGTGTGGTTCTTGGACTAAGCGCATTAATGGCATTTATAATCTATATGTCAGAGTATATATTTGGACCGATGAAAGCAGAAGAAGTTGCGGCTACTATTGATTATGTCAAAAGCGGCGGACAATACAGTGTTATGTTTTGGTTGGGTCAATGGATGGCATATCTTTTACCGATGTTGTTCATAGTGTTAAGCAGAACTAGTAAAAGTGAGAGTATATTAAAGCTTGCAGCTATTTTAGCGTTAGTAGGTCTAGCTATAGTTAAACATGTGTGGCTAATGATTCCACAATTATTACCAATGAGTTAGGGAGAAAATTGAATGTATTTAGAAAGTAGAAGAACATTTTTAAAAGGTGCCGCATTTACTGTTGCCGGTGCCACCATTGCAAAGGGTGTATTTACATCTGATGCTATTGCTGACTCTGTTAAGGATAGTAAGTTTACAAATACTCCAAGCTCTTTATCATTTTATCCTCCAATGAGTGAATGGAATGATTTTAAAGAGTTAGACGGTAATGATTGGAAAAGAGGCGGTATTGATCGCCACGGTGTGAGAAGCGAGTCAAATCCTAAAGGTATCGAAGTAAATGATTATACTATCGTTCCGACTGCATGTTCAAATTGTGAAGCTTCTTGCGGTTTAACTGCATGGATTGACAAAAAAACTTTTACGGTTAAGAAGTATATGGGTAATCCTTTCCATCCGGGAAGTCGCGGTCGTAACTGTGCAAAAGGTTATGCAGCTCAATCTCAAATGTATGATCCAGATCGTATAGCGTTCCCACTTAAGCGTGCTCCGGGTTCTGCTCGCGGAGAGGGTAAGTGGATTCGTACTACATGGGATGAGGCAATGACAACCATTGGTAACAAAATGGCTCAAACCATAGAAAAAGGTGATGAGGTTTCAAAAAAATCAGTTATGTTCCATGTCGGAAGACCAAATGAAAATGGTTTTGTTCCTGCTATTTGGCACACACTTGGGCTAGATGCTTATAATTCACATACTAACATCTGTTCATCAAACGGTCGTACGCCTACGATTCAGTTTGCAAACGATGATAGAACTTCTCCTGATTGGGCAAATGCTAAACTAATTTTCTTAAACTCTTCACATGCTGCAGATGCAGGTCACTATTTTGCTCAATCAGCTGCATTTATTGCAGATGCTAGAGCTAAGGGTGCGAAGATGGTTGTTATGGATCCTCGCCTCTCGAATTCTGCAGGTATGGCAGATCTTTGGATAGCGGCATGGCCTGGTACCGAGCCTGCTATTTATCTCTACCTAACTCAGAGAATTTTGAGTGAAAACAAGGTTGATAAAGCTTTTGTTAAAAAATGGATAAATTGGGAAGTATTTTTAGATAATAAAAAATATTTAGAGTTTATGGTTAAGAAAGGCTATATCTCTAAAATGCCTCAAGGCGACAAATTTGAAGATTTCATATCGGTATTAAAAGAACTTTATGCTCCGTATACATTAGATTTTGCCGTTAAAGAGACTCATGTTCCTGCATATAAACTTGAAAAACTTTATGAGATGTTTATATGGGCAGGTGATGCAATATCTACATACTTCTGGAGAGCATCTGCTGCCGGAAACCGTGGTGGTTGGATGGGTGGCCGTACAGGTTACTTCGCACTCGCTCTTCGCGGTGCAATCGGAACTCAGGGTGGAACATTCTTCCACCATTGGCATGTTATCTCTGTATCAGGAAAAGGCGGAAGTTCAACTGTAGGTCAAGGTATGCGCGGTGCGGATGTGCCGAAAGTTGATGTTTATAACGAGCTTACATATCCGCCGGAATGGCCTTTGTCAACTTATGAGATGTCATTCCTTTTACCGCATCTACTTTCAGATACGGAATGGCAGGAAAAATGGATAGCAAAAGGGCTAAAAGTTCCTCAAAAACTATCCGTTTATATTCCTCGTATGTATAATCCTGTTTGGATTAATCCGGATGGTTTTAGATGGATAGAAGTTCTAAAGGATGAGTCAAAAATGGAACTTACCATGAACCTCTCTCCTGTATGGAGTGAGACAAACTGGTATATGGATTATGTATTGCCTGTAGGTTTGGCTGGTGAGAGACATGATCAACACTCTGAGGCTACAATGCCGGCTCGTTGGACATCTTTCCGTCAACCTGTTTTAAGAGTTGCGCTAGAGAAGGCTGGGTGGAAAGCTAAAAATCCTGCTCGTGCTACGCTTGAAGCCCATATCAAAGGCGGCTTAGGCGAAGTTTGGGAAGATAATGAGTTCTGGTTTGAATTATGTGTTAACTACATAGACCCGACAGGAAAACTCGGTATCAAAAAGATGTGGGAATCTAAGAAAAACCCTGGAAAGCCTGTAACTATCGCAGAGTGGTACGATGCGGCATTTGGCGATAATTTACCAAAGCTAAAAGCGACTGCAACGGCAGATGAGAGATATAAAAATGCTGAATATCCTGTATATGAGTACTTAAGAGACTACGGTGCATGGATGGAAGAAAATAATATCTATTCTGCTCAAGAACGCGAAATAAAAGATGACGGTGAAAATTATATCTCTCACGGTCATAAATATGACAAAAAGCATGTTCATATAAACAAAAGAACGGGTGTTATGACAGCAGAGCATGACGGTAAAAAAACACCTATGGGTATTGAAATTGACGGTAAGAAGATGGAAGGTTTTGAAACGCTTGACAAAAAACTTGACTTCTTCTGTGAGTGGATGGCTGATGATTGGAAATGGCCTGAATATGCTATCCCGTTCTATCCAAGAAATGATAAAGAGAAAAAAGAGATGGTACACATTTTATCCCATGTAAACCACTCTTTTATGACAGAGAAGAACTCGTATGCACTAAATACGGTTTTCCGTCTGCCATATAATATCCATACGCGTTCGGCTAACTCAAAACATCTTATGGAGATCTCTCAAAATCATGACCCGATTTGGATTTCAACTTCAGATGCTAAGAGACAAGGATTTAAGCGCGGTGATGCTATCCGTGTTAAAATCGTAGATAGTTTAACAGGTTTAGAATCTGGTTACTTTGTGGCTATGGCAGTGCCGACTGAGGGTGTCCTTCCGGGAACACTTGCTTGTTCACACCATGGTGGGCGTTGGAAACTAACTAACTCCGTAACTATTCCAAATGGAGTAAGTGATGGTAAGGTTAATCCAAAAGCAGTAGTTAGAAATGTAAATGACCCTAAATTTATTGCGCATCCAATAGAAAATGTAGGTAAAGACGGAGCGCAGATTAAGATTGAAGATTACAGCGGAAAAGCGGGAATCAACAGTTTCGGTGTTCCTACGGCTGAAGTTCAGATGGACGGAAAAGTCGGTAAACTCAAATATGTAGAGGGTATCAAACCGTTTAAAGCTGAAAGATTTGCTAATTACAACAGAGACAGCGGAAATATTTGGTGGGATGGACTCAGCGGTTCATGGCAAAATGCTGTGGCAGCTCCACATCCGGACCCGATTTCAGGTATGCACTGTTGGCATCATAAAGTTATTTTAGAGCCTGCTCAAGCCGGTGATAAGATAGGCGATATTTATGTAAATTATGACAATAACTTTAAAGTTTATAAAGGATGGAGAGATCAACTTAGCCGCGGTTTAGATGAAAACTCTACTATTCGTCGTCCTTTACATGTGAAGCGTCCATGGGTGCCTCTGTCTCGCAAGGCGTATGAAATTAAAATCGGAAAATAGCTTTTCTTAAAGCTCTTGCAGTGCCGGTCATTGCGAGAGCTTTAGCTCGCGGCAATCTATAGCTATTTAAATTTTTATAAACTTGCCCACCACATTCTAAACCATAATCCTAAAGTGCTGGTGTATCCTACATCGCTAAATAACTCATTACCTTTTTTATCATAAATAATAGTAGTCGGAAAAATAGAGACTTTAAATTTTTGAGTAAAAGAACCGTCATGATCATTTAAAACTTTAAAATGCAAACCTCTACTTTTAAGGTGCTCCTCTATCTCATTATCGCTTCCCGATTTAAGCACAACGGTTAAAACATTAAATTTTTTTGATATGGTCTCAATATTTGGAGATTGAACTTTGCATATTGGGCACCAAGTACCCCAAAAATATATTAAAACAGGTTCATTTATAGGCAATGTATATGAAGTATTATTTGAAAGAGTGACGGTAGATAAATATAATTTATTTTTGTCTAAATCACCACTTCTATAAAAACTTAGAATATTTGCAAAAATAAACATAATAATAAAAAAAAGAGCCATCTCTTTTATGTATTTTGTAATTTTATCTTTCATAGGCATCCATTTTTTATCTATTTTAACACTTTAGTAATTATTTATTGCTAATATTACAAAATATAGGAGCAGATATGTACAAATTAGGAATCTCTTTAGCAATCGCTTTTTTGCTAGTCGGCTGTAACGCTGAAAAAAATGTTAATGTAAAATCAAGTATGTTTCAGAGTGTAGATGAGAGTGAGGCAACTTTAGTTCAAGATGGTAAAAATAAAAATTATTGCTACAGATGTGGGATGGATTTAGTTAAATACTACAAAACAAGCCATAGTGCAACACATGATGATACGGTGTATCAATACTGCTCTATTCACTGCTTGGAGGATCATTTAGGTGAGGGTATTATGCTTAAAAACCCTAAAGTTATAGATGTCAGCTCTCTAAAGTTTATTGATTCTACAAAGGCTTACTATGTAGTCGGAAGTCAAAAAAGCGGTACAATGAGTAAGATAAGTAAGTATGCTTTTGCAAGCCAAGAGGATGCAAAAAAGTTTCAGACAGAGTTTGGAGGTGAAATTATGGATTTTTACAAAGCTTTAGAGATTGCTAAGAAAGATTTTAAATACTATAAATAAATTAAAGAAACTTCTCTTTTGTTGAGAAGTTCCTTTTATGCTGAAAAATTTTATTTCGCGATAAAAATAAAATTGAGACCGTAATAAATTGCCGAACTCAGCAATGCCGTTATAGGCAAGGTGAAAAGCCATGAGAGTAAAATAGTCTTTACCATACTTTTCTGCACACCGCCTCCCGGTTCTGCAACCATAGTTCCTGCAACGGAACTGGATACGATATGCGTTGTGCTAACTGGAGCGTGGGCAAAGTTTGCCAATAGAATCGTCATCATTGCCATTGCTTGTGCAACCGTGCCTTGCATATAATTAATCGGTTGAGACCCGATTTTTTCACCGATTGTAATTACAATTCTTTTATAGCCTATCATCGTTCCGATACTGAGCGCAAGTGCCACTGCTATAATTACCCAGTTTGGAACATATTCGGTAGCCAAAAGCATGGTTTTTCTTTGAGCTTTTATGTAGTCTGATTTATCCTTGTTTGTAATCAAATACATTCTTTCTACTTGACCAAAAAAGTTATCTGAACATAAAATAGCCGTATGAACACTCCAACGATCTTGCTCAGAGAGTTCAGAATACGATTTAAGACCATTAAGCTTGGTGGCAATTAGAGAGGTAGTATCGTAAACTTGGTTAACATTACACTCCGCAATCGTATTTTTTGTTTTAAGAGCGCTGATTAGATGTTTTTCATTCACGAGTTTGTTAAGGGTTTCGTTGTTCTCAGAATAGAATTTTGCTAAATTTTCGGCACTGTCTCGAGACTGCTGAATTTTATATTGATGTGAATTCATATCGAGCGCATAATAAGTCGGTAATATCCCGATAAGGATGATCATAATAAGACCAATCCCTTTTTGCCCGTCATTAGAACCGTGTGCAAAACTAACACCGGCACCCGTTGCAATAATACTGATGCGCATCCAGAAGTTTGGACGCTTCCTTTTCACTTCACTATCCGGTGTTTTAAAAAATTTTGTACCATGAATAAATTTCTTTGTTGCCCTCATGAGTAAAAATGCAAAACCAAATCCTAAAAGAGGAGAGAGAGCCAATGCCGTTAATACACCATATAAGACTTTCCAATTTAAACTTTGCGAAAACTCAAAACCGTTCATAACACCAAACACTGTACTTACTCCGATAAGGGAGCCTATTAGCGAATGTGAACTCGAAACCGGTAAACCGAAATACCATGTCCCAAAATTCCATATTACTGCGGAGATTAACAGGGAATAAATCATGACCAGCGTCGCATTTTGATTGGATGCGACCATAATATCCAGCGGCAATAAGTGCACGATTACATAGGCGACGCCTATGCCGCCTGCAATAACTCCAAAAAAATTCATAATACCGGACATTATTACAGAATATTTTGCTTCCATAGAGTTAGTATAAATAATCATTGCAACTGCATTTGCAGTATCATGAAAACCGTTAATCATCTCATAAAAGAGAGCGATAGCCAACGATAGAAGTAATAAAGCAATAGTGATTGTACTGACATTATTCAGTGCTTCCCAAATTACAGACATGGAGTCATCCTTAGACTTAATATTAAGCAAAATCTCTAGTTCAGTTGATTGACTGCAAGCTTGTTTTTTGCATAAAAGCTTTTAAAAATAGTCAAAAAAATATACTGCAACGCTAAAATTATATTTTATAATGATTCTGCATCTAGAAGAGACATTGTATTGTAAAATCAATTATAAAATAATTAGAGATGTTGTAAATATTACTTTTTAATGTATGCTTTTATAATCTTTTGCTCTTCTATCGGTCTGTCTCCGCCGCGTTGTCCAAGCGTTGCGACATTTTCAAGTTTACCTATTACGCTTAACGATTGGGCAGTCGCCTGACCAAAGATGGTGTGTCTTCCGTTTAACCAAGGTGTTGGGGCAGTGGTTATAAAGAATTGGCTGCCGTTTGTATGTGGTCCCCTGTTTGCCATTGCAAGCACCCCTGCACGAGAAAAAACTTTATCTTTGTATTCGTCTTTAAAATCTTTTTTCCAGATACTTTCCCCGCCTTTTCCTGTTCCTGTAGGATCTCCGCCTTGAATCATAAAATCTTTGATGATACGGTGAAAAATCATCCCATTGTAGTAGCCGTTGTTTATATGCGTAGTGAAATTTTCTACCGCTAGAGGTGCAATATCAGGGAATAGCTCAAGTTCGATAGCTCCTTGTGTCGTCTCCAATACGACATGTAGATTTTTATCTTGAGCATTTAGCGATAACACAATTAGCAGTGCAAGTATAATTTTTTTCATTTTATCTCCAATGTAAATATCTTTTGACAGTATTGTATCAATTTTTATTAAAATAAAGTGATGTTGAATTAGTTTTTATTGATGAAGAAAATGTGCGGTACAACTAAGCGGAATATACTTTTTTTTAATATGGATTTGTTGCATTGCTGCAACAAATCTAGGTGTTATTTACCAGCTAAAACGCGATCTTTAAGACCTTTACCGGCTTTAAATTTAGGAACCATCTTATCTTGTGTAGTATAAGTTTTAGTAGTACCCGGAACTTTACCGCTTTTACCTTTTTGAAGAGAAGCTTCAAAGCTTCCAAATCCAACTAAAGAAACGCTCTCTTTTTTTACTAAAGCAGATGTTACCGCTTCTGTAAAAGCTTTGATAGCTGCTTCAGCTTCAACCTTAGTTTTGTAATTACCGCTTGCTTGCACTAGTTCAACGAATTGAGCTTTATTCATAAATCTACCCTTGAATTTATAAAGATTTTCCGAAATTACTAAAACTTTAAAATGCAATCTACAAGTCAAGTAATTCAGCTTTAGACACTTTATAGTTTATTTGCTTAAAAATTTCTTCTTTTTATCAAAAAATGAGAAAAATTGTGCTGTTTTTCTTTTTTTTAGTCCTAATTTTGCACGCTTAAGCAGTTTTGAGAGAGCTACACTTATATCGGCAGTCATAATTAAAGATGACAACTCTTTCATTTTTTCATATTTACTATCCCTTGTATGTATAGATAAAAATACATCCTCTAAGGCATCTCTCTCTTGTTTTGTTAGTGCGCTCATTAACTTAATCCTTAAGTTTATTGATTTTTCTCACAGCTCTAATAATCTCTTCATCTTCAAGTTTGCCTAACATTTGCATAACAGTTATGGCAGCTTGCGGCTTGGCACGACCAAGCTTCCAATCTTGGTAAGTACGCATTGATATTCCCAATGAGTTAGCCATATCTTTTAGAGATATCTTCTTCCCATTATTTTGAGATTCTATAGCGTTATGAAGAATGTTGAATAGATCATTAATTTGCATAAAAAGATTGTACGGAATAAATACTTAAATATACATATATATTATATAAATATACTAATAAAATGTATTAATATATCTTTTATTGTTTGTAAAGATATAAAAACATGATATTAAATATTGTATATATACATAAACGCACGGTATTCCGTGTAATAACTATATAGAAAAATAACTTTAATTACAAAAAAAAAAGAAAAAAAGAAAAGTGAGTCGTTATGACTCGAGAGAGATTTTTTTGTTTGTGGGATGAAGTGTAATGTAGTCTTTTGATGCAACTAGATAAAACGGCTCATACGCTTTTGCATCTGTTTTGTAAGTAAGTTCTTCGCCGTTTGTAAGCGTAAAAGTAATCGTATTTAAACCTCTGAGCGGCTCACTAATTGTAATTTTGGCTCGTTCTACACTGTTTATAATTTTATTTTGCTGCTCTTTTAAATCGTTAATTTGCTCTTTTAAAATAGGAACTGCTGATTGAGTGTGCTTCATTGCACCTTCAAGTTTGTATTTTAAATCTTCTATCTCTTGAGATATAAAATCATATTTGCTGTTTAGTGTAGGAATATCTTTATAATTGATTTTAAATAGATTGTCTTCACCGCCTACATGCTTGATATTAATTGAGTTGGATGCATAAATTTTAAGGTTGTTTTTTATGTGACCGACAGTTACATTTTCTGCATATATTACGCCGCCGAGAGAATTTTCTACTTCAACATTCGTAGCATGGATTTCTCCACCTTCTAAAAGTTTTATTTTAGCGTCGTGACATCTTAGTTTGCCTTTGTGTCTGTTTATAGTGGCAAATTTTGCTTCTTGAGTCGAATCTTTATGTGTTGCACCGTCTATAGTAAGATTTACTGCTCGCAGAGATGACTTTGCGCCGATATGTCCGTGTATATGGATGCTTTCAGATGTGAGTTGGACACCCTCTCCTAAGCTATCGAGTGATGTATCGCTTTGAGAAATGACAACTTCAATATTATTATCCTCCTCTTTTGCTACAGAGGTTTGGACGCGGGAGAGCCGCTGCATTTTTATCTTGTTGTCAATATAAAAATTTTCTTTATCAAAATGAACATACCCCTTTACTTTACTTTTATAACTTTTTCGCTCGGTATCTTCAAAGATTTCAATACTCTTATTATCAATATTGCACTTTAAATCTTCATTGTTTTTTAAATTAGAATTATTGACTATATCGCCAAACGCATTGAAGCCGTTTTTCCCAAAAATAGGTTTGATATAATCAACCAATACTTCGCCTGCGTCAACTTCTATGACTTGGTGTATCGTCTCTTTCTCCAGAAATCTCATAATAAGCTTGCTACTTCTTCTTAACTCCACTTTAATACCGGTAAAAAGAGGGATTTTAATTTTATTAACAAATTTGCCGTTGTAGAGATACTTTACAAATGCTTTTAACTTCTCTTTCATCTGCTCGTCAAAGATATTTATCAAAATACCGTTTATAGCTTTTATATTGTTAAACTCTCTTAGTAAAAGCATATATATCTCTTTAGGCTGATACTTTTTGTAAGGGATTTGTGATTCCGGATGCAAAATGATTGCGGGTGTAATATTGTCATCTGAAAAATCTATACTATAGACAAGCTTTATTATACTTTTCGGCTCTTTTTTTACTGTAATTATATACATCTGTTTCATTTGAACATGCTCATTAATCATCTTGTCATGATTAGAGAAATAATCGTGTATATCATCGTTGTAGATTATAAAGCTGTCGTTGGTAACTGTTTTTATATAAGTATCAACATTGTTGATGGTAAAAGAGAACTCAAGCGGTGAAGAGTCATTCTCCGCCGCAAACTTATCTATTATAGCGCTGATATTTTTTGTTTTAAATTTTTTAGTAAGCAAGCAAATCACTATAATCGTATTTTGAGAAATCCAAATACAATTTTCCATCTTTATGTATTACTCTTACATCGTTGTCGTAGGCATCTATGAATCGTTTTTTTATAATTTTTCTTTGAGAAGATTTTATATTTAGCGACCTTAAATAATCTTTTAACTCTATAGTAACAGGCTCATTCAAAAGCTCTGCTTCATCTTGGTGATGAAAGCTCTCTATCTCATGAATTGTAGTATTTTGCTGCTCAAGTTTCATCTTCTTGTCTATAAGTTCTAAAATATTTTTTAGCTGGGTATCTTTTGAGCTGTAAATTCTCTCTATTTTGTCTATTTCATCGCGAAGCATCTGCTCTTTGTCGTCTATGAGTTTGTCTATCTTTGTTTCTAGCTGGGCTATCTTGTTTTTTAAGAAATTATTCTCTTTTTGATAGAGTGCCAAAACAGTTGCTACCGTTGTCTTTGGTCCGGCAACTTGGTTGTTTTCTTTAGTAATAATCTTTTTTTCTTCACAGACAACCTCTTTTTTTATCTGATTTTCCGCTAGTATGATATATGTTTGAGACTCTTCTATAATATAATTTAATTTTTTTGCTCTAATCTTCGAATTAACCATCTCTTTAGACATCTTAAAATGTTTACAATATTCATCTATAGTTAGTTTCATTGCAATTCCCGATTATTTTTTTTCGGTATTTTAACATAATAAAGTTTTTATGAAAGTTATTTTAAATGAATCCTATAATACAATTAGTTAAAAATTTTATAAAAAGAGTCTGATTATGGGTATTTTAGATATTGTAAAGCCGGGTGTATTGTTTGGTGATGATGTACAAAAAGTTTATAAATATGCAAAAGATAACGGTTTTGCTATTCCTGCTATAAATGTTGTTGGAACTGATTCTATAAACGGTGTTTTAGAAGCTGCCGCAAAAGTAAAATCTCCTGTAATTATTCAGTTTAGTAACGGTGGGGCAGCATACTATGCGGGAAAAGGTTTAAGTAATGAAAATGAAAAAGCTGCAATAGTCGGCGCCGTAAGCGGAGCTATACATGTGCATATGATGGCTGAGAGTTACGGTATCCCCGTGATTTTGCATACTGACCATGCAGCTAAAAAACTTCTTCCGTGGATAGATGCACTTCTAGACGCAGGTGAGAGTTACTATAAAACTCAGGGCAAACCTCTTTTTTCTTCTCACATGCTAGATTTATCCGAAGAACCGTTAGAAGAGAATGTTGCTATTTGTAAAAAATATTTAGAGAGAATGAGCAAAATCGGCATGAGCATTGAGATAGAGCTTGGCGTAACCGGCGGAGAAGAAGACGGTGTAGATAACTCTAGCGTAGATAACTCGCTGTTATATACTCAGCCTGAAGATGTCGCTTATGCTTATAAAGAGCTGAGTGAAGTTTCTCCAAACTTTACTATTGCCGCATCTTTTGGAAATGTTCACGGTGTTTACAAACCCGGAAATGTTGTACTTACTCCAAAAATTTTAGATAATTCTCAAAAATATATTCAAGAAAAATTCTCTACTGCAGACAAACCTGTAAACTTTGTTTTCCATGGTGGTTCAGGTTCATCACATGAAGAGATTCGTGAGGCAATCGGCTACGGTGTTATCAAGATGAATATTGATACGGATACTCAGTGGGCAACATGGGTCGGCGTTAAAGATTATTATGAGAAAAATAGAGCTTATCTTCAAGGTCAAATCGGAAATCCAGAGGGTGAAGATAAACCGAATAAAAACTATTACGACCCTAGAAAATGGTTAAGAGACGGTCAAAAAACACTTGTAAAAAGAGTAGAAGAGGCGTTTAATGATTTAAATGCAATAGGCAGAAATTAGGCAAATAATCATAATGAACGATAAAGTATTCGCAAAACCTATAAAAAAACAATTTGAGTTTGATGCGGAGGTTGCAGCTGTTTTTGATGATATGTTGCAAAGAAGTGTGCCGTTTTATAAAGAGTCGCAAAAAATTACACAGTTTTTTGCTATAAAACAGCTGGAAAATGGCGGAATTATGTATGATTTAGGTTGTTCAACCGCCACTTTGCTTATAGATATAAGTAGAAAACTAAAAAACAGAGCAGTTTTAATAGGTCTTGATAATTCAGAGGCGATGCTAGAACAAGCAAGAAGAAAATGTGAAGCATTCGGTGCAAAAATAGAGTTGAAAAATGCGGATATTTTAGAGTATGACTATGAAGAAGCCGATGTTTTTGTAAGTAATTATACACTTCAGTTTATCCGCCCTCTCATTCGCGAAGAACTTGTTAAAAAAATAGCTTTCTCACTTAAAAAAGATGGACTTTTTATCTTTAGCGAAAAAGTGATAAGTCATCATCCTAAGTTAAATAAAGATTTGATTGAGTGCTATTATGGTTTTAAAAAAGAGCAGGGCTATTCAGAGTATGAGATAGCTCAAAAAAGAGAAGCATTGGAGAATGTTTTGGTGCCATACAGCGAAGAAGAAAATATTAAAATGGCTAAAAACTGCGGTTTTTCCCACTGTGAAGTAGTATTCCGCTGGGCAAATTTCGCAACTTTCATAGCTATAAAATAAAATTACTTCATATTTCGTCGTTGATTTATTTCAATGTACCATAGTACATTTTCAATAAATCGCCTAGAACTATTTTGTAATTTTAATTTATAGAATTGGCGGAATAAATCACTTCATATTTCGTCGTTGATTTATTTCAATTTACCACAGTAAATCTGCCTAGAACTATTTTGTAATTGAACTCTCTGATTAATCATAGATTGCTTCGTTTCACTCGCAATGACAAGTACCGTCACTGCGAGGTTTTGAAAAAACCGTGGCAGTCTATAATTAAATTATTCAGAGGTTTCAATTTTAATTTATAGAATTTTTGAATAAAGTTACTTCATATTTCGCCGTCATTGCGAGAGCTTTAGCTCGCGGCAATCTGAAGTTTTACCAAACATTGCCTTGAGGTTTTTTAACCTCTTCTTCCCCGCCAACGACAAAATTAACAATTTTATCTTTTTTCTCGCCAATCTCTTTATAGGTAATTATGTTGTCGTCTTTGCAATCTTTATGGTAATAACCCTGAACATCATAATATTCATTGCAATCGTTGCCATAATATTTAGCCGAGATGCCGGTTTTGTTCATACATCCCGAAAATAAAAATAGTATTGAAATAATTAGTAAGTATTTAATCATAATCGATAGCAAGCAAAAACCAATCCAACTTTGTGGGATTAGACCTTAAAACTCTCTTTTGTTTTACAATAAGCTGTTAAAAAGCACTCATCGCATTTCGGGTTTTTTGCTTTGCAGATGTAGCGACCAAAGAGCACCATTCCCTGATGGAGTGCATTAAGATTGTTTTTAAACTTTTTAACAAGTGTAGCTTCTGTGCCTATTGCAGTTTTATCATCGCTTAGCCCGAGTCTATGAGAAACGCGAAATACATGGGTGTCAACTGCCATCAAATTTGCCCCCGTATACTCTATCATAACCACATTCGCGGTTTTTTGTCCGACACCGCTTAGCGTCATTAGTTCCTCCTCATTTAAGGGAATTTCACCGCCGTATACTTCGACTACTTTCTTTGCCATCTCTACTATGTTTTTTGCTTTATTATTAAAAAATGAACAACTGTTAATGAGCTGTTTTACATCATCAATATCTGCCTGCGCCAGAGATTTTGGATTAGGATATTTTTCAAACAGGGCAGGTGTTATGATATTTACTCTTTTATCCGTACATTGTGCCGAGAGAATAACCGCAATAACCAATTCATAGATATTTTTATACTTAAGCTCTGTTACCGCATCACTATATTTATCGATAAATAGCTGATGAATCTCTTTTATCTCTTGTTTTGTAGCTTTTTTCATATTGAAATTATATACAAAAGAGGAGTTGTTTAATAACCATTAGTATAAAATTATTAAAATTGCCAATAATTAAAAGATAATTCTTTATAAGGAAGAAAATGAAAACAGTAACAAAAATAGTAGCGTCTTTGGCAATCCTCTCAACAATATCTGCATCTGCCGCACAAACACAAACACTTGTAACGGTGAACGGTACGGCGATTACTCAACAAGATGTTGATAAAGAGCTTATGGCAGCAACTCAGGGTAGATTTAACCAAGTTCCACCGGAGAAGCAGAGTGAGTTTAGAAAACAAGTTTTAGAGCAGTTAGTTGCTATGGAGTTGATTTTCGGCGATGCAAAAAGCAGAGGTGTTTTAGAGTCAAAAGATTTTAAAGAAAAATATCAAGAGATTACAAAGCGAATAGAAAAAGAGATAGCTACTCAAGTATGGCAAAAACAGGAGCTTGACAAGATTAAAATCACTGAAAAAGAGTTAAAAGATTATTATGATGCTAACAAAGATGAGTTTGCAGAAAATGAGAGTGTTAACGCGCGCCATATACTTGTAAAAGAAGAAGCTGAAGCAAAGAGTGTTATCGCTGAGTTAAAATCATTAAAAGGTGATGCGCTTAAAAATAAATTTATAGAGATTGCAAAAGCAAAATCAACATGTTCTAGTGCTGCAAACGGCGGTGATTTGGGTTATTTTACAGAGGGTCAAATGGTACCTGAATTTAATAACAAAGCGTTTTCTATGAAAGCTAAAGAGATGACGATGGAGCCTGTAAAAACTCAATTCGGATACCATGTAATCTATATTGAAGATAAAAAAGCAAAAACAACAAAAGGTTTTACTGAAGTAAAAACATTTATTGAACAAAGATTGAAAATGGAAAAATTCAAATCTTTTATGCAGGCTAAAATTCAAGAACTTCATAAAAAAGCAGTAATCAAGCAGTAATGCACCCGCAAAACTCTCTGAAAATCCCGTCTAAAATAAGTAAAATAGTTTTAGACGGAAGGGTGTTTTATGTTAAAAGGGATGATTTAGTAGATCCCTTTTTAGCAGGAAATAAATTTCGCAAATTATACACTCTCCTTCAAACTCCCTCAAACAAACTAGACAAAATCATCTCTTACGGCGGAACACAGTCAAACGCGATGCTCGCAATCGCTGCTATGTGCAAAGATAAAAATTGGGAGTTTACATACTATACAAAACCCTTAAGCGATACTCTCAAAAATGAAAATTGCGGAAATTTTTACCATGCAAAAAAACTTGGAATGAAACATATTGAGATAGAACATCAATATTATAAAGATTTTATAGCAGCGCTGAGATTCAATTTGGACGAAAAAACATTTATAGTAGATCAAGGTGGAGCCGTAAAAGAAGCCGAAGATGGCTTAAGGGTACTTGCAGATGAGATAAGAGAAGCCGATTTTGGCGTGAAATCTTTAGCTACCCCATCCGGAACCGGCACAACGGCACTTTTTTTAGCTTTGATGCTCCCTGAATATAAAATTTATACAACACCTTGTGTAGGGGATGAAGCATATTTAAGAGAGCAGATTTCTTCACTTCATAAAATACCTGACAATTTAATAATTTTAAAACCTCAAAAGAAGTATCATTTTGCTAAGCCGTATAAAGAGTTTTTAAAAATATGGCAAAAAGTTTCAAAGAGCGGGGTTGAATTTGATCTGATTTATGCACCTAGTTTATGGATATCTTTACTTGAGCAGACTGATGAAGAGATAATCTATATACACAGCGGCGGTGTTAGCGGAAATGAGAGTATGTTAAGCAGGTATGAGAAGAAAGGTTTTTTATCAACTTGAAGTATATGAACTAAAAAGACTTGACACGAAGTAACTCAACTTGATATAATTTTATCGTATATCACTTTTAGCCGTCTTGGCGGCGAAATAAAAATTAAGGAACTTGTAAATGGATAATATTTTTGAAAAACTAACGAATAATATGAGCGAAACGATAGAATCATCCGTATCGCTGGCACTTTACAATAAAAATCAAGAGGTTGAGCCGATACATTTTTTATGGGCGCAGCTGACAAATTCAAATTCTGTTTTAAATCAAATGTTTAATAAGATGGGAGTAAGTAAAGCTGCCGTCGAGTTGGATGTAAAGAGCATAAGCGAGAAGCTTCCCAAATCATCATCCGTGACAAAAGAGAGCATTAAACTCTCAAGAAATTTTGTTCAAACACTGCAAAACGGTGTAGGTCTTATGACAAAAAACGGAGACTCTTTTTTAGCTGTCGATACTTATATATTGGCGAATATAAAGAGCGAGCCGTTTTTTAGCTTGCTTAAGAAATATATAGATGTCTCAGAGCTTATAAAAAATTTGGAGAGTTCGCGCGGCGGGGCAAAAATAAATTCTCAAAGTTCCGATGAAACTTTAGAGTCGCTCTCAAAATATGGAATAGACTTGACCATTGAAGCAAAAGAGGGAAAACTCTCTCCCGTTATCGGACGCGATGAAGAGATAACGCGCATGATGCAGATACTTATCCGTAAAACTAAAAACAATCCGATGCTGCTAGGTGAACCGGGAGTCGGCAAAACTGCTTTGGTTGAAGGACTTGCACAGAGAATAAGTGATGGAGCGGTTCCGACATCGCTGCAAAATAAAAAGGTTATCGCTCTTGATATGAGCGCGCTAATTGCCGGTGCAAAATATAGAGGAGAGTTTGAAGATAGACTCAAATCGGTTATAGACGAGGTTAAAAAGAGCGGGAATATCATACTTTTCATAGATGAGATTCATACGATTGTCGGAGCAGGAGCAAGTGAGGGGAGTATGGATGCGGCAAATATCTTAAAACCTGCTCTTGCGCGCGGTGAGCTTCATACGATAGGAGCAACGACACTTAAAGAGTATAGAAAATATTTTGAAAAAGATATGGCGCTTCAAAGACGCTTCTTGCCTATTAGCGTAAACGAGCCAAGCGTAAATCAATCTTTGCAGATACTAAGAGGCATAAAAGAGAGACTTGAGACCCATCATAATGTTACCATTACCGACAGCGCTTTAGTTGCGGCGGCAAAACTCTCTGATAGATACATAGCCGATAGATTTCTGCCCGATAAAGCAATCGACCTAATAGATGAAGCTGCGGCTGAACTTAAGATGCAGATAGAGTCGGAACCAAACGCTCTAAGCAGTGCCAAGATAAAAAGATCTGAACTTCGTGTTGAGCAAGAAGCTCTTAAGATGGAAGAATCGCCATCTAATACAAAGCGACTTGAAGAGATAAAAAAAGAGTTGGCTGATGTTGAAGAGAGAGTCAGAGGATTAGAAGCGCAGTTTGCGAACGAAAAAGAGGTATTTGGAAAGATATCCGGCATTAAAAACGAGATAGAAGCAAAGAGAAGAGAGGCAAGTGTTGCAAAGAGCTCGGCAGATTTTAATAGAGCTGCAGAGATAGAATATGGCGAGATTCCGGCTTTAATAACGCAAGAGAAGCAGATACAAGAAAATTGGGAAAAGATGCAAAAAGAGGGAACTCTTCTAAAAAATAGCGTTGATGAAGAGTCGATTGCTTCGATTATTTCGAGATGGACGGGCATCCCGATTAAAAAGATGCTTCAAGCGGATAAAGATAAGATTTTAAATGTTGAAGATGAGTTAAACAAAGAGGTTGTCGGGCAAAGTAAGGCTACTCATGCAGTTGCTCGTGCAATAAAGAGAAATAAAGCAGGTCTTTCAAGCGGCAATTCCCCAATCGGAAGTTTTCTATTTTTAGGACCTACCGGTGTCGGTAAAACACAGACTGCCAAGACATTGGCTAAGTTTTTGTTTGACTCTCCCGATGCTATGGTGCGAATTGATATGAGCGAATATATGGAGAAACATTCCGTCTCAAGACTAGTAGGTGCGGCACCTGGATATGTCGGATATGAAGAGGGCGGTCAGCTAACCGAAGCAGTAAGAAGAAAACCGTATAGCGTTATACTCTTTGATGAGGTAGAAAAAGCCCATCCTGATGTATTTAACATCTTACTTCAAGTTTTAGATGACGGAAGATTGACAGATAACAAAGGCGTAACGGTTGATTTTACAAATACAATAATTATTTTAACTTCAAATATAGCGAGTGATAAGATTATAAACAATCCTGATTCGCAGATGCTTCAAGATATGGTGATGGGTGAGTTAAGAAAGTCGTTTAAGCCTGAATTTTTAAACCGTTTGGATGATATAGTTATATTTAACGCACTCGGTCGTGAGCAAATAGTCGGAATCGTAGATATCTTCTTTAGCGATATTGCTAAAAAAGTTGCAAGCAAGGAGATAACTTTAACGCTGAGCCAGAGTGCAAAAGCCTATATAGCCGAAGCAGGATTTGACCCGATTTATGGGGCTAGACCGCTTAAACGCGCTTTATATGAAATCGTAGAGGATAGATTGGCTGAGCTTATTTTAGAGGGCAAAGTTGTTGAGGGTTCTCATGTAGAGTTTGATTACAAAGATGATGAGATAGAGGTGAAAATATCTTAACCGCACTTTAAGTAACTTTTTTGTAACATTCGCAACTTAATTTCAAAGAAGGATGTGTCATGAAAAGAACATACCAGCCTCATGGTAAACCGAGAAAAACAACTCATGGTTTCAGAGCAAGAATGGCAACGAAAAACGGTCGTAATGTAATTAACCGTCGTCGTGCTAAAGGTCGTAAAAAATTGTCAGTTTAGGAAATTTCTATACACTCAAACTTCATAAGGAGTTTCAGTATATATATAGAAAAGGAAAAGATGCTCATTCAAGTAGTATAGTGCTTTTTTTTCTTCCTGCTAATGAAATTCATAAAGTAGGGTTTACGGCTACTAAGAAAATAGGTAATGCCGTAAAGAGAAACAGAGCCAAAAGAAGACTTAGAGCTCTATTTCTTGAATTCTCTCATTTACTTAAAGACGGCACATATATATTTGTAGCCAAGCAAACCATCAATGAAACAACCCACCAAAAACTTAAAAATGATTTTGAAAAAATTTTAAATCGCTCTAATGCAATAAAGAAAGAATCAAATGATTAGAGATTTTTTATTAAAACTATTATGGCTTTATCAAAAATTTTTCACGCTTATTGGATATGGAAGTTGTAGATATTACCCATCTTGTAGCGAATATGCAAGAATTCATTTCGAAAATAACTCCATTTCAAGTGCTTTTTACCACACTTTTACTAGAATAGCGCGTTGTAATCAATTATTTGACGGTGGCATAGAGTATCCACTCCTTGATAAGCTGTCATTAAAACCCGCAAAAATAGGGGTTGATTCTATAAAATATTGGTTGGTACCAAATAAAAAAAACCGTTTTTATATTATAAAAAATTTTTCTTTTAAGGGCAAATCGTGTTAGAAAAAATGACACCAAATCAAAGATTAATGATAGCAATAGTGTTATCAGTTCTGTTTTTCGTAGCCTATACGGCAATTTTTCCACCAGAGCAGCCGCAGAGCACAAAAGTAGAGCAGACAAAAACTCAAAATTCACAAACTTCGAGTCAACCTCAAGTTTCAAAAGCAGAAAATTTAGTTAAGCATGAAATTTCGACTGATGAAAAAGCGGCTATAAATAGTTCAAGTGCGTTAGTTATCGTAAAAAATAGTAAGTTTATACTTAAATTAGACACATTGGGTCGTATCTCTTCAAAAGAGCTGCTTCAAGAAAAGTATAACGATAAGAATGATAAACACGCAGAGCTTATTCCTGCAGATGGAATGAAACCTCTTTTTGTCAGGTTTTTAGATTCAAGCTTAAATGAAGAGGCGACAAAAGTTGCATATACGGCAGATTTGTCTGAGTTGTCTGTTGAGGATAGTTCTCAAAAAGTCACATTGACTCAAAAACTCTCTAACTTAACGGTTACTAAAGAGATTACATTTTATCCTGATGGACATTATGATGCAAAAGTATCGCTCTCTGATGATAAAAAATATTTTGTATATCTAGGGCAAAGACCTAAAATTACAGAACAGATGATGACTGTATCGGGTGCTATGGTTTATACGGATGATAAGATTGTCACAATAATAGAAGATGGGAAGGCAGAAGGGCGCAAAACATTTAGTGGAGTTGAACTTATTTCTGCGTTTGATCAATACTCTGCATCAATTATGTATGGATTTTCAAAAGATACGAATATAATAGTTGAAAAAGATAAAGAGAACAATCCCGTTATCTATTTTGAAGCACTTCAAAATATGCCTCTTAGCGGTTATATAGGTCAAAAAGAGTACAAAACGCTAAATAGCATAAATCCAGTTTTAACAAACGCTATTGAGTATGGGTGGTTTACTTTTGCATCTAAGCCGTTGTTTCAACTGCTCTCGTGGCTTTATGATATGCTGGGCAACTGGGGTTGGTCTATAATAGCACTTACTCTTATAATCAGAGTTATCCTCTATCCTTTAACATACAAGGGTATGATTTCTATGCAGAAGATGAAAGATATCGCGCCGCAGGTTAAAGCAGTTCAAGCAAAATACAAAGGCGACCCTCAGCGAACAAATGCTGCGGTAATGGATTTGTATAAAAAACATGGAGCAAATCCTCTTGGCGGGTGTCTTCCGATGCTATTGCAAATTCCTGTCTTTTTTGCAATTTATCGCGTACTTTTAAATGCGGTTGAGCTTCAAGGTGCTTCTTGGATATTATGGGTAGAAGATTTATCAAGGATGGATGGCACATTTATCTTACCGATATTGATGGGTGCTTCTATGTATTATCAACAAAAACTTACGCCTAGTAACTTTACGGACCCGTTGCAAGAGAAAGTGTTTAAATATTTACCGGTAATATTTACATTCTTCTTTATAACTTTCCCTTCAGGTTTGGTTCTTTACTGGTTTGTTAATAATCTTTTCTCTATCGGACAGCAGTTTATAGTAAATCAGCAGTTTAAAAATGCAAAAGATTTAGAGATAGCTGCTCATAAGCATGCGGAGAAAACAGATGATTAGAATAGAATCAACTACTTTAGAGCAAGCATATAAAGATGCTGCATCTGCGCTAGAGTGTTCTGCTAGTGAATTACTGATAGAGGTTGTTCAAGTTCCTAGTAACGGTTTTATGGGACTCTTTAAAAAAAATGCGATAATAGTTGCCGCAAAGAAAAGGCAAGAAGTTAAGAACCAAGAAACTCCGTATATACAAAAAGAGAAACAAGAGGTTGAAAACCAAGATACTTTGTATGTGCAAAAAGAGAAGAAAGAACCTAAACAAGAGATAAAAAAAGAGTTTAGACAAGATATTAGACCAAAAAAAGAGGTTGAAAAACCTCAGCACAGTTTTGTTAATGATACGATGATGCCGCAATCATTTGTAAGTATGCAAGATGATGATTATGATATGGATGATATCCACTACACTGCCGATTATGAAGATGATGAGCATGAAGATGGTGAATTGCATATCAGTGCATACGATATTGCTAAGAAAGTTGAAAAAGAGATTAATGAACTTTTTAGCCATATCTGTTTTAAGATTGATAAGATAGAAGTAAGCGCTTATGATGAAGCTACACTTCTTGTTGAGTTTAAAGGTGAAGATGCGGCGTTGCTTATCGGAAAAGAGGGCTATAGATACAAAGCTCTCTCATATATGATTTTTAATTGGATTAATACCAAGTATCAACTACAGCTGCGTTTGGAAATTGCGGAGTTTCTAAAGAATCAAGAAGAATCTATCATGAGGTATTTGGCTACGATTTATGAAAATATAGATAGAGACGGGCGTGCGCAAACTAAAATACTTGACGGCGTTTTAATTCAAATCGCTCTAAAAGAGCTTCGTGATAAATATCCAAATAAGTATGTAGCCGTTCGTTCTACGCGTGACGGGCTTAAATTTATCATTATAAATGATTACCACAACTAAGCATAATGAATAACGATACTATAAGTGCCGTTGCAACCGCTAACGGCATAGGCTCTATTGCCATAATCCGCATCAGCGGCGATAGAGCTTTGGAAATAGCTAAAAAAATTACCCGCAAACAAGATTTTTCTCCTAGATATGCAACTTTAACAAATATATATAATTTTAATAACGAGCTTATAGATGAAGCTATCGTTATCTATTTCAGGGCACCTTTCTCTTTTACGGCTGAGGATGTCGTAGAGATACAGTGTCACGGCGGTTTTATAGTTGCACAAAGCATTTTAAAGGCAACTATCTCTTACGGTGCCAGATTGGCAACAGCAGGCGAATTTTCTAAAAGAGCTTTTTTTAACGGTCGAATTGATTTAAGCGAAGCCGAAGCTATTGCACAGCTTATAGAAGCAAAAAGCGAAGAGGGCGCAAAAATTTTGGCTAAGCAGATGAAAGGCTCGCTTAAGGAGTATGTAGAGGGTATTCGTGATGAAATTATCCATATACTTGCATATTCAGAAGTTAGCATAGACTATGCCGAAGAGGATTTGCCTCATGACTTGGTTCTGCAAATTGAGGCAAAGTTGTATGAGCTTAAAAAATCCCTTGAAAAAACTCTCAAAGCAAGCAGGGCAAGAGAGGGGCTTATGCAGGGATTTCGCGTAGCAATTGTGGGAAAACCCAATGTCGGTAAAAGTTCACTTCTAAACTCTCTGCTAAATTATAATCGTGCGATAGTCAGCGATATCGCAGGAACTACAAGAGATACGATTGAAGAGCAGATAAAAATTGGCACGCATCTTATCCGCATAGTAGATACCGCAGGGATACGCGAGGCAAGCGATGAGATAGAACGAATAGGAATAGAGAGAACGCTTGAGGCTATTAAAGAGAGCGATATCGTTATAGCGCTTTTTGACGGCTCAAGAGTTGTTGATAGCGAAGATGAACAGATGTTAATGCTTATAAAAGCCCATGCTAAAGATAAGCATATTTTGTATGTAAAAAATAAGATAGATTTAGAACCTAAGTTTGCAGGGATAGATATAAAATTTGATATAAATCTTAATTCAAAAGAGAGTGTTGACGAGCTTATAAAGGCTTTGGAAAATATTATGAATATGGCAAACGGTTCTGATGAGATGATGCTTATATCGCAAAGACAAGTCTTGGCGGTTGAAAATACGCTAAAAAATATAGAAGAGGCGCTTTTTCCGCTTCAAGACCAAGAGTTGGAAATATTCTCGTTTTGTCTAAACGAAGCGGTAAAAGAGATATCTTCCATAACCAGACCTTTTGAGAATGACGAGATGCTTGATAAGATGTTCGGCTCTTTTTGTTTGGGAAAATAAGAGAGTGAAATTTATTGCCATTGATTTGGGGCTTAAACGAATAGGTTTGGCGTATTCGGCACATAAAGATTTGGTGACTCCGCTAAGGGCCGTTGAGAGAAAAAATAGGGATCAAGCCGCAAGAGATGTGAAAAAAGTTCTTGATGAGTGGGAAGTTGATGCGGTCGTAGTCGGTATACCTATGGGCGGAAGTAGCGAAGATGAGATGAGACGACGAGTTGCTCACTTTATGAATCTGGTCGGTTTTAAGGGCGAAATTTTTTATCAAGACGAGAGCAACTCATCCATCGAAGCAGAATCCATGATGAGAGGCGAGATAAAATATATCCGTGACGGGCGCATTGACTCAATCTCTGCTATGATAATTCTGCAGAGGTTTTTAAGATGCCGTTAATCAAATCGATTAATATTGACGAGAATCTTTTTTAAAAGAGTGCTAAATAGTTCTCTCTCCTCATCGCTAAAGGCTTCAAAATACTTACTGCACTCTTTTGAAATTTCGTTTAAAGATTTTATTATAAGCTCTTCCCCGTTTTGCGTTAAACAGACAAGCATACATCTCTTATCCGTCGCATCCTCTTTTCTGCAAATAAGATCTCTCTCTTGAAGTCTTTTTAATACTTTCGTCATACCGCCGGATGAAAATATCGTCATATCATAGAGCTGAGTGGGAGAGAGTACTTTGCCGTTAGTGAAGAGGGATGCTAAAACATCCACTTCAGAGTTTAGAAGATCAAACTTCTCTTTTAAAAAATTTTCTGAATGAGAGAAGATGGTTTTATGAATAAGCGCAATGGGAAAAGTCATCAAAAAAACCTCGGAAATCTCTTTAGAAGCGACTTTGTTGTAAAAATTGGTGATAAGGTCGGTATGTACTCTATTTTTTTTCATGATACAATTATAGCAAAAAAATATATCTTTCTAGCAAGATATATTTAAGAGTTTATGTGATAACATTTCGTAAAATCAAATATAGTTCTTGCAAAACTGCAAGAACTTCTCTGCCTCGAAAGAGGCAAGCTTTTCTAAAGAAACTTCGTTTTGTGCCACAGCGGCTAGCGTAGTAAATCTGGGCTTTGATCAGATTTGCGTGTAAATAATAATAAAAGGAGAGCAGTTGAGATTTTTTCTGCCAATGCTTTGTCTGCCAATTTTTCTCTACGCACAAACTCTTGAAGAGTTGGTAGAGTTGTCGCATAAAAATAGAGTCGTAGAGTCTGCTTCACATCTATTGAACTCAAAAGAGAGAGCTTACGAGAGTACAAAAAACTCCTATTTGCCGAGCATTGAAGTAGGAGCGGCTTACCAAAATGCGTATGAAGAGAGTCCGTCTCTTGCACAAAATGCGCTTAAAGTTCAAGCAAGTTTGAAATACACCCTTTATGACGGAGGAAAAGAACAGAGTCTTTACTCTCAGCTTAAATCAAATATTGATTCAAGTAAGATGAGTGTCGAGGCAATTAAAAAAAGTCTCTCTCTTGATGTAGCAAGGCTTTACTTCGGCTATCTTACATTTGATGCGGACAAAAGAGCAAAACTTCAAGAGATTGAACAGCTTAAAGCGGAGTTAAACAGACTTCAACTCTTCTATGAAGCCGGAACTATCACGCATGACGAACTTGACAAGATTGACTCAAGAGTTAAAAATGCGATGGTGAAGCTCCATGAGATAGAGCTTGAAAGTCAAAAAATTCTTCATACGCTTGAGTACTATACTTTGCAAAAGATAGACTCTTTAGAAGAGGGTTCGCATGTAAAGTTTGTTTATGAGCAAGACCCATCTATAAGAGCAGATATCAAAGCACTTGAACATAGTACGACATCAATGCTCTATGAAGCGCAGAGCAAAAAGAGCCAAAATCTGCCTCAAGTTACTTTTAACGACACGCTTAGTTACAGTGATTATTACTTTGATAATAAAAACTTTGAAAGCAACTTTTTAGTTAAGGAGCAAAATATAGCTATGCTAAATCTCTCCTGGAATATATTTGATTTTGATACGACTGCAAAGAACTACGAGTCAAAGTTTGAAGAGTATTTGAGCAAGAAATCTACGCTTGAACATGAGAAGCATAAGGCGGATGTAGAGTATAGGCTTGCAAAAAAATCGCTTGAAATAGCGAAGCTTAAAATTGCCGCAGCTAAAGCTACTCTTGATGCCGCAAGCGCAACCTATGAGCTTGTAAAAGTGAAATACCAAAATAAAACTATCGATAATGTTGCCTATCTTCAATCACTCAGCGAGAAGTTTGATGCACAGAGGGATTATGAAAGAGCGCTTTTGGATGTAGAGATGAAAAAAGCCGAGTTGATTTACTATAGCGGAAAAGATATAAAGGAGTTTTTATAGATGAAAAGTTTAACATTATCCATAGTAGCGGCTGCGCTGCTCTTTATCGGTTGCAGTGAAGAGAAAAAGAGTGCGTCTGCGCAGCCTCAAGCGGCACAAATGCCTCCGGTAAGTGTAAAGTCTCATATAGTAAAATTTGAAAAAGCAAACTTTACGAAGAGTTATTCGGCCATACTCAAACCATTTAAAGAGGTAGAGGTAATTGCGCGCGTAAAAGGTGTTTTGGTAAAAGAGAATTTTAAAGAGGGAACATTTGTAAAAGAGGGACAGATTCTTTATGAAATCCAAAAAGATGAGTACAAAGCGGCTTTAAATGAAGCAAAAGCGTCTCTATCAAAAGCTGAGGCAAACTTCAATAAAGCCCTAAAAGATTGGAATAGAGCCGAGTTTTTATTTAAAAACGGTGCTATGAGCGAACAGCAAAAAGATGAGCTTTTTTATGCACATGAGAGCACACAAGCAGAGGTGCAAAAAGCAAAGGCAGCAGTTGCAAATGCAGAGTTAAACTATGGGTACACAACTATAAAAGCTCCACTTAGCGGTATTGTAGGGCTTAGTAGCAGTGATGAGGGAAGCTATATAGAGACTCAAAACTCTAAGCTTACGACCGTTACCGTGCTTGATACTCTCTATGCAGAGTTTTCTATATCAAGCAAAGATGTGTCGCAGTACGCTTTAGAGATTAAAAACGGTGCAAAAGTCACACTTAGTATGGGAGAAAAAAAGTATAGCGGTAGTGTTGATTTTATAGCGCCGAAACTTAATCCCCAAACAGATACTCTGCTTCTTAGAGCGGTTTTTGAGAATCCAAAGCGAGAACTTATCCTCGGTTCGTACGCTGAGGTTAGCTTAGAAGGCTTTAGTTATGAAAATGTTGCCAAAATCCCTCAAGGCGCACTTATAAAAACCACAGATGCGACAGTTGTTTATCTTATAGAAAACGGGGCAGTATCTATGAAGAGCGTTAAAGTTTTACATGTACAAAACGGTATTGCATTGGTTGAGAGTGGAGTAGAAGATGCTCAAGAGATAGCAGCAAGTAATATCGGAAAGTTAAGACCAAATGCTAAAGTAACCGTTATGGACGGCAAGTAAGATGTTTTCAGCTTTTTTTATAAGAAGACCGATTTTTGCATCGGTTGTCTCTATTATCATTGTGCTAGCCGGTATAATTTCTATGCGCTCTTTGCCGATTAGCGAGTATCCAAGGGTTATACCGCCGCAGATAGTAGTCTCAACATCTTATCAGGGTGCTAGTGCCGAGACAATATCAAAAACAGTTGCGGCACCTCTTGAAGAGCAGATAAATGGAGCAAAAAATATGCTCTATATGAATTCTCTTTCAACGGATAATGGTGTTCTTGGTATAAACATATTTTTTGAAGTCGGAACAAATCCGGATGATGCAAAGATAGATGTTAATAATCGCGTTCAAGCAGCACTCTCAAAGTTGCCGGAGCAGGTTAAAAGACAAGGCGTAAGAGTCTCTGAAAAGTCACCGGATATGCTTCAAGTAATAATTTTGCACTCGCCCAAACAAAGCCGTGATGTTACATTTTTATCCAATTATGCCCTTATGAATGTTGTAGATGACTTAAAGAGGGTTAAGGGGGTTGGGGATGTAAGCATATTCGGTGCAAAAGATTATTCTATGAGAATTTGGATAGACCCTCTAAAACTTAAAAAATATTCCCTAACCGTCAATGATCTCATTGTGGCGATAAGAGAGCAAAATGAGCAATATGCTGCCGGAAAACTCTCATCTGAACCTGTCTCAGGCAGTGAAATGTTTACATATACGCTTGAGACGCCTCAAAGATTTAGCGAGCCGTCACAGTTTTCAGAGATTATTATCAAAGCAAATGAGGATGGAAGTTCATTAAAGCTTAAAGATGTAGCAACAATAGAACTTGGTTCTAAAAGCTATGATATGAAAAATAAGCTCAACAACTCTCCGGCAGTTCCTGTCGCTATATTTTTGCAAAGCGGTGCAAATGCGATTGAGACGGCAAAAGAGGTTAGAAAAGTAATAGATTCCGTTAGTAAGAATTTTGTTGATGATGTTGAGTATGTTATCCCTTATGATATTACCGATTTTGTTGAGGTATCTATAAACGAGGTTATAAAAACTTTTATAGAAGCTATCATTTTAGTTGTATTTATTATATTTTTGTTTTTGCAGAGTTGGAGAGCTACACTTATACCTATTTTAGCAGTTCCGGTATCAATAGTCGGAGCATTTATAGGAATGTATGTTTTAGGTTTTAGTATAAACCTGCTCACTCTATTTGGGCTTGTTTTAGCTATAGGGATAGTTGTAGATGATGCTATTATCGTTATAGAAAATGTTGAGAGACACATCAAAGAGGGACTCTCTCCGCGTGAAGCTTCATTGCAGGCTATGAGAGAAGTTTCAGGCGCACTTATAGCAATTGTTTTGGTTTTATCAGCCGTATTTATTCCGGTTGCATTTTTGGGTGGACTAAGTGGAGAGATGTATAGACAATTTGCCGTAACCATCGTTATCTCTTTGGCTATTTCAGGATTTGTGGCACTTACATTGACACCTTCGCTTTGTGCTTTAATGCTTAAACCGACACATAAAGAGCCGAAATATTTTTTTAAATGGTTTAATACCTTTTTTGATTGGGCTACAAAGGGTTACTCAAATGCTTTAAAGTTAACCATAAGGTACTCATTTTTAAGCATACTTCTCTTTAGCGGACTTGTTTATATCACTTATGATATGTTTAATAGTTTAAAAACCGGACTTGTTCCGACGGAGGACAAGGGAACGGTATTTGTATTTAGTTACAACCCTCCGGGAGCATCTCTAAGCAGAACGGATGCTTTAGCTTCTGAGGTCTACAATATAGTTTCAAAAGATAAAGAGAACATAAAAAATGTTATTCAATTTGTCGGAATGGATTTTGTAACATCTGCGCTTAGAACAAACTCCTCGGCTACTATTCTTAAATTGCAAGATTGGGATGATAGAAAAGCACCGGAGCAACATGCAGCTTATATAGCTTCGCAAATGGGTAAAAAACTTTCCACTACGAGTGACGGTTTCTCTCTTGGTGTTGTGCCTCCCCCAATTCGCGGTATGGGAGTCGCAGGCGGATTTGAGCTTTATGTGCAAGATAGAACAGGCTCGGATATAAAAGAGCTTCAAAAATATGTAAATGAGATTATTCAAAAAGCAAGCACAAGACCCGAACTTGCAGGGGTGAGAACTACGCTCAACACAAATGTACCTAAGTATCAAGTAAGTGTAGACACGGCAAAAGTAAAATCAAAAGGAGTTGATACGGAACAGATATACCAAACTCTAGGGGCTACTTTTGGAAATTTTTATGTAAATGATTTCAATCTGTTCGGTAGAACTTACGCGGTTAATATGCAGGCAGATGAATCATTTAGAAAAACTCCTGATGATTTAAATAATATTTATGTCAGAAGCAGCAGAGGCGAGATGCTCCCGCTTGGCTCTTTTGTTTCGTTAAAACAGATTGTTAGTGCTGATTTGGTTGAGAGGTTTAATCTCTTTAGTGCCGCAAAAATTACAGGTCAGCCAAATTTGGGATATAGTTCTGGGGATGCTCTAAGAGCCATGGAAGAGGTAGCAAATGAAGTTCTGCCGCAAGGTTATACAATAAGCTGGATTGGAACGGCATATCAAGAGAAGCAGATATCAAGTGCCGGAAATATGGCGTTTATATTCGGGATAATATTTTTATATCTTATCTTGGCGGCGCAGTATGAGAGATGGCTTATGCCGATATCGGTACTTTTGGCTGTACCGTTTGGCATTTTTGGAGCGGTTGTTGCAAACCATCTAAGAGGGCTGGAGAATGATATCTATTTTCAGATAGGAATACTTGTTTTAGCGGGGTTATCTGCAAAAAATGCAATTCTTATCGTAGAGTTTGCTATGCAAAAAAGAGAGCAGGGAATGGCGTTAGTTGATGCCGTTTTAGAAGCTGCAAAAATTCGTCTTCGCCCTATTATCATGACTTCACTGGCATTTACGCTCGGAGTTATTCCGCTCGCAATCAGCAGCGGTGCAGGAGCCGCAAGCAGACACTCCATAGGTACGGGAGTAGTAGGCGGAATGTTGGCGGCTACATTTTTAGCTATTGTATTTATCCCTCTTTTTTATGTACTTGTTTCAAAGTTGAGAAAAGAGAAAGGTTAACCGTTCTAGCACCTTGGACTACATAAAAAGTCTAAGGTGCTTACGCTTTTTTCGCAAAAGTGCGTAACATCAGTTAGAAATTTAAGAAGCTAAAGAGCCATAAAAAACTCTGCAGCCTCCAGCTCATCATCGCTTAAATTATCCTGCGCATAATCTTCATCTTCATTTATAAGCCTTTGAACCTCTTTTTGACAAAATTCAAACAAAACATCTCTTGCTTTTTCTAAATCATCTACAAATCCAAGACCGCTAAATTGGTACGGTTCCTCTTGCTCTATGCAGATAAGAGTCCCCTCGCACCCTTCTTCTAAAATATCTACTAATGCTCTATAATTAATGCCAAATTCAGAAGCATGCCAACCGATATCTTCCATCTCTTTTGTCGAGAGTTCATCTACGCCGTCCGAAGTTGTGTCATTATAAGTCGCCCTTTGAGCGTTGAAACCTATTATCTCTTGCCAATTTGCAAAAGCTTTGATGAGAATCCTCTCTCCATCCTCTAGCACTTGATAATTTTTGCCAAAAGCACTATCCATTGCTCTGTTTTTATCAGGAGTGCCTCTGTATATTAAAATATCACGAATCGTAAAGGGTTCGTAGCAAACTTTACCGTCGATGTTTATGCCAAAGAGTCTATCTGAATTGACGGCTTTTTGTAAATCGTTCTTATCGGCAACAATAATTTCTTTAAAAAGATTAAATTTTTTCAAAAACACACCTCTGTTTTTCTTGACATTATAAAAGTTTTTGCTTTATTTTAGTATAATGCCGAAAATTTTTTAAGCATTAAAGCTTAATAAAACTCAAGGAAAAACAATGGCATTAACTGTTTACTACGATAAAGATTGTGATATCAATATAATTAAAAGCAAAAAAGTTGCGATGATAGGCTTTGGCTCTCAAGGTCACGCACATGCTGAAAACCTAAGAGACAGCGGTGTTGAAGTAGTTGTCGGTTTAAGAAAAGATGGCTCATCTTGGGCAAAAGCTGAAGCTAAAGGGTTCAAAGTTATGACGGTTGCAGATGCAAGTGCTTATGCTGATGTTGTTATGATTCTTTTACCGGATGAGAACCAAGCTGAGATTTATAAAAACGAAATTGAGCCAAACCTAAAAAATGGTGCAACTATCGCATTTGGACACGGTTTTAACATTCACTATGGAAGAATTCACCCAAGAGCAGACATCAATGTAACTATGATTGCTCCAAAAGCTCCTGGACACACTGTTCGTTCTGAGTTTGTAAGAGGCGGCGGTATTCCGGACCTTATCGCTGTTGGACAAAATCCAAGCGGAAAAACTAGAGAGTTAGCGCTTTCTTATGCATCGGCTATCGGTGGCGGAAGAACTGCAATTATTGAAACAAGTTTTAAAGATGAGACAGAAACTGACCTTTTCGGAGAGCAGGCTGTTCTTTGCGGTGGAGCTGTTTCACTTGTTCAAGCTGGTTTTGAGACATTAACAGAAGCCGGTTATGCTCCTGAACTTGCATACTTTGAGTGTTTACATGAGCTAAAACTTATCGTTGACTTGATGTTCCAAGGCGGAATCGCGGATATGAGATACTCTATCAGCAATACTGCTGAGTACGGTGACTATGTTTCAGGTAAACGCGTTATCAATGCAGAGTCTAAAGCTGCGATGAAAGAGATACTAAAAGAGATTCAAGACGGAAGATTTGCAAAAGATTTCATACTTGAAGGTCAAGCAGGATACCCAAGAATGAACGCTGAGCGTGCAAATGCAAGAGCTTCACTGATTGAGCAAACAGGTGTTAAACTTCGTTCTATGATGCCATGGATATCAGCAAATAAAATAGTAGACACATCTAAAAACTAATCTTTTTAATTTCTAGCACTCATCTTCGGATGATGTGCTCAGTCACTTACTAATGTAAGCTCCCTCCCACAAACATCCAAATCTAAGCACTATAAATCAAAAATCTTTAGTTTTTAAAATATCTGGAATGACAGTCATTGCAACTGCGTTGCTACACTAATGCACTTCCTTGCTATGCGCCTTGAAACTACATCACTCTTTTAGTTTTTAAAATATTTAAAATGACGGTCATTGCGAACCTCTGCAAGAGGCGCGGCAATCTAATCAGAGACTTCAATTAACTATTTATCTCACTCTTTAGTATCTGCGCAAGTTCTTTGCAGTTATCTATCTTTTGCGTGTAGTTTAAATCATCATTTAACAGTATCTCCACAAAAGCGCTTCCTACGATTACTCCATCAGCACCTCTTGCTTTGTCTTTTGCCGTTTTTTTATTTACACCAAATCCGACATAAATTGGAGTCTGCGTATATTTTCTTACAGATGTTATTATCGGTTGTAGATCTTCTGAAACACCCGAACCTGTTATTCCGGTGTAGGCTACCATATATATAAATTTTTTAGAATTTTCAACTATCGTTTTAATCCTCTCTTCGCTGTCGGTCGGAGCGACAAAGCTAATGTTCGACATATTGTTTGCATCAAATAACTCTTCGTATGAGAGAGCTTCTTCATAAGGTAGATCAGGGATTATAAAGCCGCTTACTCCAATCTCTTTTGCATGAGGAATGAGTTTGTACATATCTCGTTGATAAAAACTGTTAAAATACCCCATCCATAAAGTATCAATCTTAGGAGCTACTATCTTTGAAATCTCTAAAAGATGCTCAAATTTAAATCCAAGCTCTAGTGCTTTATGATTTGCCTTTTCTATCAAAGGTCCATCAGCCACGGGATCTGAAAAAGGGACACCGAGTTCTAGTGTATCTACACCGTTCTCCCCAAGTGCTAAAGCTAAATCAACACTAAAAGATTTTTCCGGATAGCCGGTTGTTATATATGCTACTAATTTTTTCAATTGTTTTCCAAGTCCGGTAATTTAAGTAGAGAATATTTTATGTGTGTAAGCTCTTTATCTAGTTTGAGATCATTTTTCCATATACTAAACATATCACTGATGCTTAACAACCAGTTTGTCGTCTCTTCATTTATATTGCTACGCTCAGCTCTTATCTGCTCAAGTACATCTTCTACAAAAGCGGAAAGTTTAGACATTTGCGTAATTTTTAGGTATCCTGAAGCAGATTTTATATTATGAAAAACACGAAAAAGTTCATTTATACTTTGATAGTACATATTTGGTTTTGATAGGTCTAAAATCATAATCTCCATTGAATCAACCATCATAGAGTAGTGATCTAAAAATTCGTCGACTATTTCAAAATCAAAGTCAGAATATAAATCACTTTTTACACCCATAAAATATTTCTCCTATAAGGTTAAAATTATAGCAATATTTAGTTAAAATACTTTTTATTAAAATAAAAGAGTTCTAGCATGACTAAAAAAATGACGATAACTTCTATCAAAAAAAGCAAGGGTGTTGCTCCTTTGGTTATGATAACGGCTTATGATGCTCTTTTTGCAAGACTCTTGGAGCCAAACTCCGATATGATTTTGGTTGGAGATAGCCTAAATATGAGTTTCGCAGGTAAAAGCGATACTTTAAGTGCTACGCTTGAGCAGATGATTTATCATACAAACGCTGTTGCGATGGGGGCAAAAAGTAGTTTCTTGATTTGCGATATGCCCTTTGGAACATATACGGATAAAAAAGAGGCTCTTAAAAATGCTATAAAGGTGTTTCAAGAAACTACCGCAGATGCGATTAAGATAGAGGGCGGAGAAGACAAAGCTGACATAGTAGAGTACCTTTGCTCAAACGGAATCGCAGTTTGCGGGCATATAGGGCTGCTGCCTCAAGCAGTTCGAGGAGAGGGCGGATACAAAGTAAAAGGCAAAAACGAGAGTGAAAAAGCACAACTTATAAGAGATGCAAAAGCCATTGAGAAAGCAGGTGCATTTTGTATGGTGATAGAGGGTGTCAAAGCCGAAGTTGCGCATGAAGTTGCAAAAAGCGTAGAGATTCCCGTCATCGGCATAGGTGCCGGCAAAGATGTAGACGGGCAGGTTCTTGTCTTTTCGGATATGTTAGGGCTTTTTGAAGAGTTTACGCCTAAGTTTGTAAAAAAATATATGAACGGCGCAGCTCTGGTTAAAAGTGCTATGAAGAGCTACTCTGATGAGGTTAAGTCTAGAGAGTTTCCTCAAGATATACATACCTATTAAGAGAGAATATGGAAAGATTGGTCGAAATAGAGAGATTTGATAGCGAAGAGAGTTCTGAGATAACTCTTCGTCCTAGTGCTTGGAGTGAGTATATAGGGCAGGAGCAGATTAAAAAAAATCTCGGTGTCTTTATAGAAGCGAGTAAAAAAAGAGGCGAGGCACTTGATCATGTTCTCTTTTTTGGACCTCCGGGACTTGGAAAAACAACTCTAGCGCTTATCATTGCAAATGAGATGAATACAAACATAAAAGTAACAGCCGCTCCTATGATAGAAAAAAGCGGTGATTTAGCAGCAATTCTTACAAACTTAGAAGAGGGTGATATACTCTTTATAGATGAGATACACCGCCTCTCACCCGCAGTTGAGGAGATACTTTACTCATCGATGGAAGATTTTAGAATAGACATTATCATCGGAAGCGGACCTGCAGCTCAAACTGTAAAAATCGACCTTCCCCGCTTTACACTTATAGGTGCTACGACAAGAGCGGGTATGCTCTCAAATCCGCTTCGCGACAGATTCGGTATGAATTTTAGAATGCAGTTCTATACTCCTGATGAATTGGCAAAAATCATCTCTCAAGCCTCAAATAAATTAAACAAAGAGATAGCGCATGAAGCGAGCATCGAAATAGCAAAGAGAAGCCGCGGAACTCCTCGTATAGCCTTGAGGCTCTTGCGCCGCGTAAGAGATTTCGCAGATGTGGCAAATGAAAAAAATATATTGCACTCAAGAACCGAGTATGCGCTTAATGAACTTGGTATAAATTCACATGGATTTGATGAGATGGATATTAGACTTTTAAATCTTTTAGTCACGGCAAACGGAAGAGCTATGGGACTTAGCACCATTGCTGCCGCACTTAGCGAAGATGAGGGAACGGTAGAGGATGTTTTAGAGCCTTATCTTATAGCAAACGGATATTTAGAGAGAACGGCTAAAGGAAGAAAAGCTACAAAAAGCACTTATGATATTTTAAATGTCAATTTTCCAAGTATAGATGATGGAGGTCTGTTTTGAAATCACAATATTTTATAGGACTACTTTTTGCCACATCTCTTTACTGGATGTATCTCCTATATGCACCGTTTTTGTTGGCTATGACTATAGCCGCATTGCTTGCGATTTCAACTTCTAACATACAAAATCTTTTTCTAAAATATTTAAAAAACAGATTTTATGCTTCAATGGCATCTGCATTTTTACTGGCAGTTTTGTTTTTTGTCCCGCTTGGGTATTTTTTAATGACTCTCAGTGTAGAGTTAAACAATCTTGACCCTCAAATTTTAGTCAATATCAAACAATACATATTGGCAAAAGTTGAAAATCCGCCGGACTATCTCGCTTTTGCAAAACCGTATATAATGGAGAATATTGAAAAGTTAGATATCGCTTCTTTTGGCGAGAGAGCACTCTCATATACCGGAACGGTGGGTGCTTTTAGTGTAGGATTTTTGAAAAATTCATTTTTAATAATAATTTTTTATTTTTTTGTTTTATATAACGGGGATCATATTTTTACATTTTTAAGAAGAGTTGTTCAAATGTCTGTCGAAGAGAGTTCTATACTTATAAAAGAGCTATCATCCGTTATGGGAGTCGTTTTTTATTCTATTATAGTAAATGCTATGCTTCAAGGTATTTTGTTTGGTTTGGCGATATCATACATCGGGTATAACGGTGTTTTATTTGGAGTAATGTATGGATTTGCTTCATTAATTCCCGTCATAGGCGGAGCAGTTATGTGGTTGCCGTTTATGCTTTTTGAATTTTCTCTCGGAAATGAATCAAACGGTATCTTTATAGCTCTATATTCCATCGTAATGATTTCAATTATTGCAGATACTTTCATAAAACCGTTTATTATCAAAGAAATCAATAAAAGACTTTTAAAAGAGGATGATGCGAGGGTAGATGAACTTGTGATTTTCTTTGCTATTATTGCCGGACTTGCGACATTCGGTTTTTGGGGAATGATTTTAGGACCTGCGATTACGGCACTTTTTTTAACACTATTAAAGTTATTTGAGGCAAGAACACAAGAGTCTAAGTTGAAGGATTAAACCTTTTTTTCATAAATCTCTTTGTGGTCGCTTTTAAATCTGCGATGTATCCAAAACCAAAATTTTGGGTCATCTGTTATGATTTTTGAGAGCCAATCTGCTTGAAGCTGAGTCGCTTTTTGAATATCTTCTTCTTCGTTATCCGTATTTTCTACCGGTATCTCGTCAAAAAATATTAAAGTGTAGTTTTCCTCATCATCTGTTTTCATTATAACAGGAATTATTGCCGCATTATATTTTCTAGCTAAATAAGCGGGAGTTGATGTTTGACGAACACTTTTTCCTAAAAATTGAACTTCTACGCCTTCTCTTTGGTTTATTCCCGTATCAATCAATATTCCGCTTGCTTTGCCCTCTTTAATAAGTCTTATAAGAGGTTTTATTACATTTGATTTTTCTAATGATTTATTTCCCAGATGAGAGCGAGACTCTAAAACCCATTTTTCATACTCTTGATTTTTCATTTTTTTGTAAACAGCCGCTATGGGTTCTGCAAAAGCTCCGATTGCCGCTCCGCCTAACTCCCAAGCGCAGTAATGAGATGTTACATATATTACCGCCCTTTGCTGCTCATGCGCTTTTTGCACTGCTTGGATATTTTTCACGGTTACTTTTTTTGCCAATTCGTCTTTGCTTATATGCCTGATTTCCATAAGATGTAAAAAATTAAGCAGCAGGTTTTTAAAGCTGTACTTAACAATCTCTTCTTTGGCTTTTTGATTAAGCGTGTCGCCAAATGTAAAATCCAAATTTATAAATCCGACAGTTCTATATCTAGGAGATAGATAGTATGCCAGTTTTGCTAAAAAAACAAAAAAACTTTTTCTACATTTTTTCGGCAAAATCATTAAAAAATTTTCAAATATTAAAAAAAGTTTAAATCCCATTAGTAAAATAACTCCAATTCATTTTAAAAATGGATTATATCAAATGAAAGAGATAAAAAAATAACTTATGAAATTGTTACAATGCCTTTGGTATAATTGCGCCCATTAAAAAATTAATAAGGGTTGCAAAAATGGTTATAGCAGATATTCAAAATTTTTCTGATGGTCGTACCAAAGCAAGAGCATATTTTTGTTATCTTTTTTCAAAAAATATTCCAAATAGATTACCATCTTTATCTGTTGAGATGATAGTTCCACGACTCTTAAAAATTAAAGCAGATTTAGAACATTGCGAGGGTGTTTATCTTCTTGACAATCGCGGCGTGCAAGTTTCACCTACATATACTCCGGCGAAACAGATTAATGAAGATGCCGGAAAAATAAGGGCAGACCGTGCATATTATTATAGAGCAGTCAGAGAGGCAAGATGTACGATAACAGACCCATATCCGTCTCTTCTTACAGGTGAGTTGTGCGTTACGGCATCCCAGCCTATTTTTGATGAACACGGCGAACTGAAATATGTAGCTTGTCTTGATATGCCACTTGACGAGGTAATCTTAATATCTCGATCAAGTACTTTTGATAAGTTTTTTATAAATCTTTTTAAATATTCATATATGGCTTTTGCGCTTGCTTTAATAGCAATTGCTATCCTTCTTTTTTTCAAAGGGATGCAGAGCTTTTTTATATATGAGATAACTCCTACCCATTTTGAGATAAAAGATGTTTTTGAAGCGACAATTTTACTTACGCTTTCGTTGGCAATATTTGATCTTGCCAAGACTCTTATAGAAGAGGAGATTTTTGGCAGAAATAAAGAGCATAGCATCTCAGGACCGCATAAAACAATGGTTAGGTTTTTGGGTTCAATTATTATTGCTTTGTCGATAGAGGCATTAATGCTAGTGTTTAAATTTGCGATTACGGACCCTGAAAAACTCATCTATGCTATGTTTATAATTGCAGGTGTCTCTATGTTGCTTATAACTTTGGCAATTTATATAAGATTTACAAAATTAAAGATTAAAGATTAAAGAATGATAGGAATTGTTGATTATAACATGGGAAATTTGGCAAGTGTGCAAAACGCATTTGCTTCTTTGGGTGAAAAAACGGTTATAGAGAGTGACCCCCTGAAATTTAAAGATTATGATAAATTACTACTTCCTGGAGTCGGTGCTTTCGGTGATGCGATGGAGCATCTAAAAGAGCGAAATATGGTGGATGCTCTAAGAGAGTTTGCAAATAGCGGTAAGTATATGTTTGGTATATGTTTAGGGATGCAGCTGCTTTTTAAGAGTAGCGAAGAGTTTGGATTGCATGAGGGATTGGGACTTATAAAAGGCAATGTAACCGCTTTTGACACGACAAAGTTTAGTGAGCCGCTAAAAGTTCCTCACATGGGATGGAATAGAATGTTTACAAAAGAGCACCCGCTTTTTAAAGATTTGGATGAAGCGCACTATCTCTATTTCGTTCATACATATCATGTAAATTGTACAGATGAAAAAGATATCATTGGTCGTACAAATTATGGGTATGAATTTACATCGGCTGTTGCACATAACAATATTTTAGGAATTCAGCCACATCCTGAAAAAAGCCATAAAAACGGGCTTAAAATATTAGAAAACTTCATAAAATTATAGGAATTAAAACACATGACACTTTACCCGGCAATTGATTTAAAAGACGGAAAAGCGGTAAGACTTACAAAGGGTCTTATGGATAGCGCGAAGATTTACTCTGATGAGCCTTGGATGCTTGTAAAAAAGTTTGAGGAGATGGGAGCGGAGTGGGTGCATTTGGTCGATTTAAACGGTGCATTTGCAGGCGAGCCGAAAAATCTGGAACAAATTATAAAAATTAGACAAAATTGTAATGTCAAGCTTGAACTCGGCGGTGGTATACGCGATGAGGCAACTATTAAGAAGATGCTTGAAATCGGTATAGACAGAGTTATTTTAGGCTCAATTGCCGTAAAAAATCCAGAGTTTGTAAAAGAGATGGCGTCAAAATATCCTATAGCGGTCGGGATTGATGCGATTAACGGTTTTGTTGCGGTTGAGGGTTGGGGTGAAGTTAGTTCAATGAGAGCGACTGATTTAGCTAGAGAGTTTGCAAATGCAGGCGTTGAAGCGATTATATGTACGGATGTAAGTAAAGACGGAACCCTAAGCGGCGTAAATGTTGAGTTTACCGTAGATATCGCAAAGGCAAGCGGTGTTAGCACTATTGCTAGCGGCGGTGTTAGGGATGAGAGCGATATTGAAGCTTTAATAGCGACAAATAGTGTTGATGGTGTTATTATAGGCAAGGCATATTATGAGGGAACTCTTGATTTGGCGAAAATGTTTAAGTTGATTAATTAAGCACTGCTTAATCATAAAGTAAATAAAATTTAGGTAAAATTAATGGTTAATTTGCAAATATTTAGAGAAAAGGATTTCATTTGAAATTACTTGTTGTTGATGATAGTTCTACAATGCGTCGTATTATAAAAAACACATTACAAAGACTTGGGCATAAGGATATCTTAGAGGGTGGTGACGGTGTTGAGGGTTGGAATGCTTTAAATAGCAATCCGGATGTTGATATGCTTATAACAGACTGGAATATGCCTGAGATGAACGGGCTTGAACTTGTTAAAAAAGTTCGTGCAGATGCTCGTTTTTCAGATTTACCTATAATTATGGTAACGACAGAAGGCGGTAAAGCGGAGGTAATAACAGCTCTTAAAGCAGGTGTTAACAACTATATAGTGAAGCCTTTTACACCGCAAGTTTTAAAAGAGAAGCTTGGTGCAGTTATGGGTATCGAAGGTTAATGCAAGAGTATTATTTTGAATTAGTCGTCAAAGTATCTTCTCACCATGCGTTATTTTCAGATTTTTTGGCGGATACGCTTCCTGTCGGTTTTGAAGAGACTGATGAAGGCTTTATTATTAGAAGCGATGATGAGCTTGACACTATAGTATGGGGACTTGAGCAATTTGCGGAAGCTTTGCAAAAGGCATTGGGTCAAAATATAGAAATTGAGTGCAAGCAGACAAAACTTAAAAGTGATGACTGGGTACAGGTTTATCAAAATAGCATAAAACCTCTAGTTATAGATAAATTTTATATTCATCCGACATGGGATGAGCCTAGCGATGAATTGATAAACATAGCTATAGATCCTGCTATGGCATTTGGTACGGGTCACCATCCTACAACGGCATCAGTCTTAAGAGCAATTGCAAAATATGTAAAAAAAGGTGATAAAGTCCTAGATGTAGGCTGCGGAAGCGGGATACTAGGGGTAGCGGCACTTAAGCTTGGCGCTGCTGTCGATGCTTGTGATACGGATATTGCGTGTATAGAAAATAGTGAGTTAAATGCCCAGTTAAACAGTGTTAAATTTGAGAATCTATGGGAAGGCTCTTGCAGCTTAGCAAAAAACAAATATGACATAGTAGTAGCAAATATAGTAGCTGATGTTCTGATTTTTATAGCGAATGATTTAAAAAGTGTTTTAAAAGATGGCGGTGTGCTTGTTTTATCTGGAATATTGGATAAGTATGAATCAAAAGTTTTAAAATTTTATCAAGATTTTGAAATCAAAGAGAAAATAACTCAAGATGAGTGGGTTACATTAATACTAAAGCAAGGTAAAAAATAGATATGCAAAATCAAAACAATAATGATAAAGATAATAATTTTTTTAATAAAAATCCACTAATAACTTTTGCAATTTTTTCAGTAGTGATTATTTTACTTTTTAAGACACTAATAGGAGAAAATAGCGGTTCTGAAGCGGTTGTAAGTGGAAATAAAAGAGCTAAACAGATAAGTTATTCAGAGTTAAAATCGTTAATAACGGAAAAAAGTGTAAAAAAAGTTGAAATTGGACAAAGCTATATAAAAGCATACGGAGTTGATAATTTAACTCTCTATACGACAAGAATTGTACCGGGCGATACTAAACTGACGCAAGATTTAGAACAGCAAGGCGTAGAATATAGCGGATTTAGTGAAACAAACTGGTTTACAGAGATGTTTGGATGGCTATTTCCTTTTTTAATTATTATAGCTATATGGATGTTTTTTGCAGGACGAATGCAAAAAAGTATGGGTAGCGGTATTTTGGGTATGGGCGGCTCTAAGAGAATGGTTAATTCTGAGAAGCCAAAAACAAAGTTTGATGATGTAGCCGGAGTGGAAGAGGCAAAAGAGGAAGTACAAGAGATTGTCGACTTTTTAAAGTACCCTGCCCGCTATGTTGAGATTGGTGCAAAAATTCCAAAAGGCGTTCTTTTAGTCGGAAGCCCCGGTACCGGAAAAACACTTTTGGCAAAGGCTGTTGCCGGTGAAGCCGATGTTCCGTTTTTTTCAGTAAGCGGTTCTAGTTTTATAGAGATGTTTGTCGGTGTCGGAGCGGCTCGTGTCCGTGATCTTTTTGAACAAGCAAAAAAAGATGCGCCGAGTATAATTTTTATAGATGAGATAGATGCTATAGGAAAAAGCCGTGCTGCGGGTGCAAATATGGGCGGAAATGATGAGAGAGAACAGACTCTTAATCAGCTCTTAGCAGAGATGGATGGGTTCGGAACAGATACCCCTATCATTATTTTAGCCGCAACAAATAGACCCGAAATTCTAGATCAGGCACTTTTGCGTCCCGGGCGATTTGATAGACAGGTATTGGTTGATAAGCCTGATTTTGAAGGTCGTATAAAAATTTTAAAGGTTCATGTCAAGGGCGTTAAAATGGATGCCGATGTAGATCTTGAAGAGGTTGCTCGTCTTACGGCAGGTTTAGCAGGTGCCGATTTGGCAAATATTGTAAACGAGGCAGCGCTTTTGGCAGGTAGAAAAAGTCAAAAGAGCGTAACTCAAAAAGATCTTTATGAAGCAGTTGAGCGTGCATTAGCGGGTCTTGCTAAAAAATCTCGCCGAATTAATCCGAAAGAGAAAAAAATCGTGGCTTATCACGAAAGTGGACATGCTCTGCTTGCTGAGACAACCATCGGAGCAAAGAAAGTTTCAAAAGTTTCTATTGTACCTCGCGGTTTAGCAGCTTTGGGTTATACTCTTAATACTCCGGAAGAAAATAAATTTATGATGCAGCAACATGAACTTTGGGCAGAAGTAGATGTTCTGCTTGGAGGTCGCGGAGCCGAAGAGGTATTTATCGGTGAGATATCTACAGGTGCAGGAAATGACTTGGAGCGTGCTACGGATATTATAAAATCAATGGTTCAAACTTACGGTATGAGCAATGTTGCTGGGCTTATGGTACTAGAGAAAAGCAGACACTCTTTCTTAGGCGGCTATGGACAATCATCGAGAGAATACAGTAACAAAATGGCAGAAGATATGGATGAATTTATAAAATCATCACTTCAAGAAAGATACAAAGAAGTTGTAAAAAGACTTCAAGAGTACAAACCGGCAGTAGAAGATATAGTAAAACTTCTCTATAAAAAAGAGAATATTACAGGTGAAGAAGTTAGAGATATTATTATAGATTTTGAAAAAGAGAATGGTTTAGTGTCTAAAGTAAATCTAGTTGTAGATGATATCGAAGAGGAATTAAAAGCTGATGCTAGAATGGTTCAAGACGAAAATATAACACAAGATAAAGAGGAATCAGATGAAAAATAATCTTCTGCCTATTGCCAAAGAGGGATGGAACTATCTAGCAGGAGCTATCTTGCTAATGCTAGTTTTTACACTTCTTAATTTAGACTTTTTACAATTCTTTGCTTTTTTAGCTTCACTGTTTTTTATTTTTGTTTTTAGAAATCCTGAGAGACAAAATATGCTTTATCAAGAAGATAGTGTGGTGAGTCCGGTTGATGGAACTGTAATATCAATAGAGGAGCTAGATAACGAAGATAGCTATGCTTATAAGATAGAGATTGACAGTAGCTGTTTGAATGTATCTCTGCTTAGAGTTCCTTTTACCTCAATAATTGAACATATTGAGCTGCATAGGGGTGCTAGACTCTCTCACACTACACCACTTTCAAAATTACTTAATGAGAATGCTGAGTTAATATTTAGCGATAAAAATTCAAACAATAAAGTAAAAGTTACTCATACATTAAAGCAGAGTTTTAAGGGTATCGATTTGGATGTGACAAATGCACAAAATTTACTTCAAGGTTCAAGATACGGTCTTATGATTAATGGGATTACGACACTTTACCTGCCGCATAACTTTAGACTAAATGTCAGCTTGGGTGCTGAACTTGTAGCTTGCGAATCGCTTTTAGGCTATTTTACAAGCGAAAATAAAGAGAAATAATCTGCAATACCTCAGAAGTGAATTTTACTTCTGGGATTGACCTTTTTCAAACATCAACTTATCAGCGTCGATATTAAAGTTAAAATATTCGGAGTTAAAGTTATTTTTGTTAATTTTTGAAAGCTGAATAACTGCCGCTTTGTTATTTTTTGCTTCTAGATAAAGAAGACCAAGCGCATATCTGCTCTCAAGAAAATTTGAATCTTTCATTTTGGATAGTTCTAAAAGAGCTATCGCATTTTCATGATGATTAGCTGCGGTTGAAGCAACGGCACCTAAAAATAGAGTTTGAGCATCCTGCGCCTTGAGGTTGTCAATAAGATTGTTATAGAGTGCATAAGACTCTTCGTAAGCACCGTCATACAGTGAAGCGAGTGCTAATGTACTTGTTAGCTCATGCGTTTGCTCAGTCGTAGATTCTAAAGCCTTTCTTACATGTTCTCTTAAAAAATATAATTTCCCAATAATTAAATTTTGCTGTATATATAGATATCTTGCTATATATGGACCAAAATAGAGGTCATTAAACTTAAACTCCTGCATTTTTAAATAGTTTATAACCTCGCTTGCATACTCTTTTGGATTCAGTTTGTTAAAATATGCATCGATGTACATAAGATGCGGTAATATCTCATTTGGAAGAAGCAGGGTTAGCTTATTTGCAGATTTTTGTGCAGCTTCTAAATTATTTTGTTTAAGCGCAATTATAATATCCATAGCCAAATAGAGAGGTCGTTGCTGATAGTTTTTGTCTAACCAGTCGGTAGTTGCCAAAATATTACCTTCACTGATATAAAGCAGGGTATTGTAAAGATCAACATCTTCAGAAGCTTTTTCACTAGAGAGGGAGTCCCTTATAATAGACGATAGCTTATCACTCTCTTTATTTATAAGTTGAGAAGTCATAATTGCATATATTCCGGATAGATAATTTTTTGCATCTAAATTGTATGAACGCAAAAAATGTTTATTAGCATCAGCCATATTACCCATTTGAGCATAAGTTAAAGCTAAGTTGTAGTGTAAAATGGAGTGTTTAGGCTGAATATCAACTAATTTTAAAAGCATCTCGTTGGCTTCTCTTATCTTAAATGAGAGAGCTTTTTTAATTGCACCGGCAATTCCCGCATTTACGCTAGATAAAGAGGAGCTTTTTGTTAAATACTCTTGTGCGGCACCTGTATCATCAATAAATATATTTGCATTTCCCTTTCGTATGTAGCTTATTGTTTGATTTGCATTAAATACTTTATATGGCGAGAAGTAAAATATCTTTTGATAATCTATCTCTTTGCTATTTATTATTAGACCTCTATATCTTTTTTGAGCTAAATCCTGATTAAACAGCGACTCTTTTAATTTGACTTTAATCGGATAGGGTTTATAAACCTCTTCTCTAAACATATCGGTAGCATTTTCTATCTCTTTCGCCGCTCCTTGAATTTGACCTGCTTTTAAGTCTATATATCCAAGAGCAAGCTGAGATTTCATCGGTTCAATATTATTTTTAATAGCGTTTTGCAGATATTTTCTTGCCAGCGTCAAATCACCGACTCTTGCATAGAGTAGTCCCAAGCTAAAATAATCGGACGGCGAATTGTTTTTTTCCATGCTCTCAATAGCGCTAAAGTCGTTGCCAAATAGAGCATTGATTTTCGAGCTTAGATTATTTTGAGTTTTTATATACTCATCTGTAGTAGGATTTTTAAGTGCGCTTAGCGCTTCAAGGTAGTTGCCGTTATAGTAGCTGATAAGAGTATAGTAGTATGAGTATAAGGGGGATTGTCTCTCTTGCGGCAGATATGCATAAGCCAAATCAATGTAGTATCTAAAACCTGTTTCATTTTCTAGATATAGTGAACAAACAGCGGCATTTATGGCGCTTACACATCTTTTTTCATTGTTTTGTATGGCTTTGACAAAAGAGTTCAGGGCTGTTTCGTATTGGGCATCTTTAAGTTGCGCAACTCCTAGATTGTAGGCTGAAACTGCTTCACTATAGTATGCAATCTTTTCATAAAGAGAGAGAGCTTCGTTTTTGGAACCTGTAGAGTAGAGATAATCTGCCTTGGCTATCATATTTTCAATTTTACTCGGTTCTATAGGTTCAATAATCTCTCGTTCAAGTTTTCCCTCTATTTGAGCAGCAGGGATATCCGTATGTTTTTTTGCTTTAACTTTAATGAGTATAAAAGCTCCGATAGCTATTATTAAGATAACACCGACACCGATACCTATAAATAACAGCTTTTTTTTATTTGCGGATGATGAACCTTCCCCTGTTGTTGATTCGTTTGAAGAGGCACCATCATTTGCAGCATTGTTGTCTTCAATGATTATTATCTCTTCTTCTAATCCATCAGCCATTCTCTACCTTAGTATCGTTTCTTTTTTAAAGCAAAAAAAGTACCATAAAGTTAATTTAAGTACGGTTCAAGCGCCTTTGGAATAGTAATACTTCCATCTTCATTTTGAAAGTTTTCCATGATAGCGACCATTGTTCTTCCTACCGCCAACGATGAACCGTTAAGGGTGTGAACAAAAGAGTTCTTATCTGTATCTTTAAATCTAATCTTTGCGCGTCTTGCTTGAAAATCTCTAGTGTTTGATACGGAACTTATCTCTCTGTAGCTATTTTGCCCCGGTAGCCAAACTTCTAAATCCACTGTTTTTGCTGCACCGAATCCCAAATCTCCGCTACATAGAGTTACAAGACGGTGAGGAAGTTCTAACGCGCTAAGAAGATCTGAAGCAGTTTGAACCATCTCATCAAAGATTTTATCGCTATCCTCAGGTTTTGAGATGCAAACAAGTTCAACTTTATGAAATTGATGCTGTCTTATCATACCTCTCGTATCTCTTCCCGCGGCACCTGCCTCTTTTCTAAAGCAAGCCGTATAGGCTGTCATTTTTATCGGTAATTTATCAGAGGCTAAGATTTCATCTTGGTAAAGATTTGTAACGGGAACTTCTGCGGTAGGGATTAAAAACAGCTCTTGGTCTTGTACTTTATAGAGATCATCTTCAAATTTAGGAAGCTGACCTGTTCCCTCTAGCGCCGCTCTATTTACAAGGGATGGAACGCTTACTTCTTCAAACCCTCTTTTAGAGTTAAAATTCAGCATAAAGTTAATAAGTGCGCGCTCTAATTTTGCACCCATTCCAAAAGAGACGCTAAAACGGCTAGTTGCCAGTTTTACACCTCGCTCAAAATCAATCCATCCGTTTTGTTCCGCCAATTCCCAATGCTCTTTTGGATTAAAATTAAACTCTCTTGGAGTTAGAACTTTTTTAATTTCTACATTATCATTCTCATCTGCACCATTTGGGACATCATCATCGGGAATGTTTGGAATTGACATAGCAAGAGCTTCTAACTCCTCTTGTTTTGTTCTTTGAACTTCAAGAGCTTCGGTTATTTTTAGCTTATTGGCATCAACTCTCTCTTTGAGCTCACTTACATCTTTACCCTCTTTTTTATAGATACCAAACTCTTTACTCATCGTATTTTGGGCTGCTTGAAGAGTTTCGTACTCAACTTTTGCAATCTTTAACTCTTCATTTTTTCTCTTTAATAAATCAAGAAGTTTGGTATCAACGCCTTTGCGGATAAGCTTATCGCTAACGCTCTGAAAATCTTTTTGTAGTAGTTTTAAATCAATCATTGTTGTCCTAAAAAATAAGTGGTGAAATTATATCAAAATAAACTATTTAAGCATACTGTGACATCTATATGCTAAAATACAATAATTTTAGAAATAGCTATAGGAAATTTATTATGCGATTACCGTTTAATGCTAAAAAAAAGCAAGTGCTTAACTATAAAAAACTCCAATACGGTCTTAATCAGGCACAAGCTTTGGCAAATATCGGTCACTGGGAGCTTGATTTAATCAATAACACTCTCTACTGGTCTGATGAAGTTTATCGTATCTTTGGTTTAAAGCCTCAAGAATTTGATGCAACTTATGAGGCATTTTTAAAATATATTCATCCTGATGATATCGATTTGGTTAGCAGTAGTTATAGAAACTCTCTTAAAGATAAGTGTGCATACTATGTTGAGCATCGTATTATTCGCCAAAACGGTGAGATAGGGTTTGTTGAAGAGAGATGTGAGCATGAGTTTGATAATGATGGAAACCCAATAAAATCAATCGGCACGGTTCATGATATTACAAGACGAAAAAATGCAGAGAATGAGCTTGTTTTGGCGTCTGCCGTCTTTGAAAAAATGAGTGACGGTGTTCTTATTACCGATTCTAATCAACGGATAATTACTCTAAATAATGCATTTAGTAATATATCCGGATATACGCTTGAAGAGGTTAAGGGGAAAACGCCAAATGCATTTAGCTCCGGTTGGCATGATAATGCTTTTTACCAAAACTTATGGGATGATATCACTAAAAAAGGTCAATGGAGTGGAGAGATAATAGACCGCAGAAAAAATGGAGAACTGTATACGGCAGAGCTAAATATTATCGCATTGCACAATAAAAACGGAATATTGACAAACTACATATCAATAGTCAATGATATAAGCGAAAAGAAGCAAAAAGAGAGCCTGATTCACAATCTTGCATATTTTGATTCACTTACGGATCTTCCAAATAGGATGCTATTTCAAGAGCGAGTCGTCAGTAAAATACCTGCATTAAAACGAAACTCTAAAAAGATGGCTCTATTTTTTATAGATATGGATAATTTTAAAAATATAAATGATACATTTGGGCATTTAACGGGTGATAAATTTTTGATTGAAGTAGCAGAATCGATTAAAATTCTTCTTCGCGAACAAGATACTTTGGCACGACTGGGCGGCGATGAGTTTACTATAATACTAGAGGATGCAGAGTCGATTTCTGATATTGCCTCTGTTGCAGATAAAATTATTAACAGATTTAAAAATCCGGTTATGATAGACGGTAGAGAGTTTTTTACTGGTGCAAGTATCGGTATTAGTATCTATCCTGATGATTCACAGAGCTATGAAGAGCTGATGAGGGCAGCTGATACTGCGATGTATCAAGTAAAAGAGTCCGGAAAAAACGGTTACCAGTTTTATACAAAATCAATGAATGAAAAGATAACCCAGCGTATGCTTATCGAAAATGATTTGCGTAATGCTATAGGTAAAAATGAATTGTTTTTAGAGTACCAGCCAAAGGTAAATTTAGAGACAAACAGTGTCTACGGCATGGAAGCACTGATTCGCTGGAATCATTCTGAAATCGGACTTATACGACCTGACCAATTTATCGGTATATCCGAAGAGACAGGGCAAATATTAGAAATTGGATTATGGGTTGCAAAACAAGCGATTCGCGATACAAAGATGCTTCATGATGAAGGCAGTAAACTGACTGTATCAATTAATGTATCAAGCAAACAACTAAATGATCTCTCTTTTGTGGAGGATATCTGTAGCATCATAGATGATATCGGGCTTGATAAAAGTTATGTGGAATTGGAGATTACCGAGAGTCATATTATGAAAAATGTCGATAAAGCACTCATTATCTTAAATTTATTACATGTAAGAGGTTTTAAGCTCTCAATAGATGATTTCGGAACCGGTTATTCATCACTAAGCTATCTTAAAAAACTTCCGGCTAAAACTATTAAAATAGATCGTAGTTTTGTACTAGATATTGATAAAAATGAGGAAGATTGCTCAATAGTTTCTGCGATTATCGCAATGGCAAAATCTTTAGGAAAAGATGTTATCGCTGAGGGTTCCGAAACAAAAGAGCATATTGAAGCATTAAAATCTTTAAGTTGTAATCAAATACAGGGGTACTATTTTAGCAAACCTCTAAAAATAGATAAATTTAGAGAGTTTACCCATACTTTCAAAGGTGAGGGCAAATCAGTTTAAAGTGCTACGATAGTATATCTTTAGCAAGCCCAAACTGGTTTGCCGTCATAAGATGAAGTTTTGGGTGAAGTTTTTTTAAATCTAAAAAGAGATTTTTACTAAGTTCAAAACCTACTCTATACTCTTCCTCGCTTCCTTTTTCATTTGCAGCTCGTAGGGCTTCTATCCAATCATCCGGTACATTTATACCAGGAACATGCGCGGATAAAAACTGTGCAGTTCTAAGTTTGGTTATTGGAAAAACTCCCAAAATAAGTTCGGCACTTTTGTTCTCGTTGTATCCCTCTTGATTTGCAGCTTCTTTAAGTTCCAAAAGGAGTTTTGCATTTTGCAGGTCATAAACAGGTTGAGTTATAATCCCAATCGCCCCATGTTTTATCTTTTTTAACATCTTTTTTTGAAGTGTTTTTGGATTTTTAGCATAAGAGTTTACGACGGCAAAAGGGTAAAGCTCTTTTGGCTTATGAGCTAAAGGTTTGCCTGCATAATTAATTCCACTGTTAAAACAGGAAATGATGTCAAGCAAAAGAGAACTATCTGATTCAAAAACCCCTTTGGTGTGCGGCTGGTCAGATATTGTCGCAGGATCTCCCGTTAGTGCCAAAATTGCTCTGATATCTACCTCATTTGCCCCAAGAAGATCAGACTGGAGTGCAATTTTGTTTCTATCACGCATACTCATGGTTGCAATAACCGGTTTGTGAAATCTGTCTTGAAGCATTTTTGCGGCAAAAAGAGAGTTGTATTTTAGTTTTGCAAGCGGATTGTCGGTTGTTGTAAAACCGTCTACAAGTTTATCAAGTCCCAACCCTGCTATTGTCTCAACAATAGGCGAAAAAACAGGGGAGTGACCAGGGGTGGTTTCAAGTGTTATGTATGTATCGTTTTTTAGTTTATTTATGAGTTCATCAAACAAAAAGCATCCTAAATGGGTATAATTGCGCAATTATAACAGATAGGGAAATAATATATGTTGAAATTGGCTGTTTTTGATTTTGATTCTACGCTTATGGACGGCGAGACGATAGATTTTTTTGCGGAGGAACTCGGTCTTGGTGAACAGGTGAGCAAAATAACCGAGGCTGCTATGAGCGGTGAACTTGATTTTTTTGAATCGCTTCAGCAAAGGGTAGGGCTTTTAAAGGGATTGGAGTATAGCGTAGTCGAGAAAATTAGCCACAATTTACCGTATATGAAAGGTGCGCAAGAAACAATCGCCGAGTTAAAGAGCAGGGGTATGAAAGTAGTCTGTTTTAGCGGTGGGTTTAGAAGTGCAACGGGATATGCGAAAAATATTTTGGGCTATGATGCGGATTTCTCAAATGTGTTGCACCATAAAAACCAGATACTTACGGGTCTTGTCGGCGGAGATATGATGTTTAATTACTCAAAAGGCGATATGTTGATTCGTTTGCAAGGTTTGCTTGGAGTTACACAGAGTGAAACTCTAGTGTGCGGAGACGGAGCAAACGACCTTTCAATGTTTGCTCACGCCGGAACAAGAGTCGCTTTTTGTGCAAGAGAGATTTTAAGAAAAGAGGCAAATATAGTGGTTGAGACAAAAGATTTAACACAAATTTTGGAGAAAATATAATGCTTAAAAATAGTATTTGGAGACAGTATAACAGTGAGAATAGTTTTAGAGGATTATTGGCTAAATTTTGCAGATTAAGCGAAGTTGATTTGATTGAAGATGATAAGGCTCTTTATAATGCACTCAAGGCAAAATTGACAAAAAAAGAGCTAAAACTTTTTGCGATGGATAGTTCAAGCATGGGTGATGAAGCGATAAAATCTGAATTTTCATATAACGATGAAGAGTTGGAAAAAGCTAAATTTAAACTCTACAAAAAACTAAAACAAGATAAAGTAAGACTCAGTTTTAGAGCAGGCAGCGAAGATGCACAAGGGTATGATGATTGATTAAAACCCAAAATAAGACCGGCCATTGCGAACGAAGTGAAGCAATCTAAGAAGATGCCTATGAAAGAAGTCTACTTAAGAATAATTTTGAAGGTTACTCTTCTTGATTTCTCTTTATCTTCATTTTCGTTATATACTACTTTTTTCGAAAAGCTCTCACCGCTCCCCTTTAGAGTTTCGGATAGCCATTTTTGAGTCTCTGTCTTTTGAAGGTTAAATATATAACTCAGTGTTGCAAATGAGCGGTTAAGTGATAGTTTTTCGTTATTTAGATATCTTTGCGAAAAGTCGTTTGTCCCCCATTCGCTTGAGGTATGTCCGCTAATCTCCAATGTATTTACAACTTCTCTTTTTTTGTATAAAAAAGGCATAAGCTTGTTACTAAATTTTTGTAAAAACTCTTTTTGTTCATTTGTCAGCTCATACTGCCCCATTTTAAAGTAGAGTTTTTCATCAATAAAATTTATAGACAAATCTTCGCTTATCTCTATCCTCTTTGCTTTTATTTCCTCTTTAAAGAGATTAGAGAGTTCGCTATAAAAACCTGTTGACTTTGTCGTTTTTGTAGGTATTTTAGCCATAGATAGGTCTTTATTGAACTTTACTATCCACATATTCGTCTCTTGAGAATCTTTGTTTGTGTAAATCCCCGCAGCGGCGATCTGGGAGTTGTGAAGGATGGTAAGGGCATTAAAGGAATCATGTTCATCGGAGCCGTAATGCTCTTGATTAAGCATGGAAAATTTATTGTCAAGCAGCATTGCAAGTCCATCCGTATTGTAGCCGTCTCGGACATATCCTACACCTACAATTTTGGTGTCGCTAAACTCTTTTATATCTTTTAAAACACTTGCGTATGTTGTTTGAACACTCTTGTCTAGTAAAATATTTTTTTGCAAATCTATTTTTAGAAGTCTTATCTGTTCTTTGTTTGTATCATCATTTTGAGAAAGTGAGATAACAAAATTGTTATCTCTTAGTTTAATTATTTTATGCGGAGTTAAATTTTTCTCATTTTTATACTCTTTTATCCAGATTTTATCGCCATTTTGCGTAATTCTTAAAATAGTTATGCTTTTAGATTTTTTTTCACTTATTTGTCCAATAACCATAAAAGAGCCGTCGTCTGCTTCAGCGGCATCTACTCCAATGTCATCTTTTGAGGTTCCGTATTTTTTGCTCCATAAAATCTCCCCATCTTTTGATAATCTGGTTATATATATATCGTTTAGACCGAGTCCGCTCTCAAAGAGATTGTCGCTTGGAGACCTTGAAGCGACGGATGAACCGATTGCTAAAACTCCGCCGTCGCGAAGAGTAATCATCTTGCTCATTTTATCTTGATTTGCTGTTCCGAATGTTTTATGAAACATCGTTTGACCATTTGTATCCATTTTTAAGACTAAAAGCGAACCCTCAAGAGTGTGTCCGCCGATGAAATAACCGTTTTGCGGAGTTTTTGCAATTGAGACTGCTTCATTAAAATATGGGAGATTTGTTGATTTCCTAAGTGTTATATCCGCCTCATTGTTTACTTTTACTAAATGAGTCTGTGAACCGTTGCTGTTATTTGAAAGAGATGCCAGATAATCAAAGGCATTCGTATAAGTTGTGTCTGATTTTGTTTGATTGCTTTTATATTTTTTAATAAAACCTATGGCACTTATACTTCTGTCATAATCCTCTGTTATATCAACTAGGGCATTACTAAAGGGTTCATTTATCACAATTGAGAAGTCAGCATCTTTTGCATAGAGAAGGGATGTCAGTAAGATAATGGTTAGAATATAGTGCATATTGCTACTTTTTTACTTTTTATACAGCAAAAAATATTCCAAATTTAAGATGTTTTTATAGAGAGTCGTTTGTTGTGAGGATTTGGTGCAAAAGCACCAAAAAACCTATTTTAGGTTTTCGAATGGTGCAGTTACAACTGTCTTTCTTGTTACAGTATATGGAACTAATGCTGCTGCACGAGCTCTTTTGATAACTGTAGATATCATATCTTGGTGGCGTTTACAGTTGCCTGTTAAACGACGAGGCATAATTTTATATCTCTCAGATAGTGAGAAGCGAAGTGCTGCTACATCTTTATAGTCCATAAAATCAACTTTTGCTTCACAATACTTACAAAATCTTTTTTTGTATTTTCTTCTTTCTGCCATGTTATTTCCTTTTATTATCTATTTTTCTAAAACGGAATTTCATCTTCATCAATGTCTATTTCTGGAATAGAGCTGCTACTTGGCATCTGCTTGCTTTGTGAGTAAGCTTGTTGCCCACTCGGCTGCTGATAGCTTTGCGCTTGCTGTTGTTGGTAGTTAGGCTGTTGATAACCTTGTGGCTGCTGATTTTGAGCCTGTTGAGGCTTATAATCGTTAGCATTTTGGTTATCACCTTTACTATCCAACATCTGCATAGTTTCAACAACAACAGTATGCTTAGAGCGTTTCTGTCCATTTTGATCTACCCATTGATCAAAGTTAAGTCTACCCTCTACAAGGATTTTACTCCCTTTTCTAAGGTATTGGTTGGCAACCTCTGCACTTCTTGCAAAGAATGTAATATCTACAAAACAAACTTCCTCTTTTTTTTCACCGTTTACGGTAAATTTGCGGCTTGTAGCAAGACCTGTGTTTGCTATTGCCATTCCGCCTTGAGAGTATCTAAGTTCAATATCTCTAGTTAAGTTTCCAACCAAAATAACTTTGTTATACATGAATCTTCCTTATTTGTTTAGGCGTTAGCCAATCACTCTGCTGTGTTATTCAGCGTCTTCTTCAAGCGCTGCAGGTATTACAACTTCTTCTACTTTAGCTTCGCCAGCAGGTTGTGTAGCTTTTTTCTGAGCTTTTTGTACTAACTGATTCCAAGCCGTTACTTCACGGTTTGTATCATATTTGATAGTAACAAAACGAAGAAGATTCTCGTTGATACGGAAGCGTCTTTCAATTTCATTAATTGCCGATGGAGCAACTGAATAGTAGATAACATGGAAATAACCACGCTCATTTTTGTTAAGCGGGTATGCTAATTTTCTCATACCCATTGCATCTCTTGCAGCAATTTCGCCACCGTTAGAAGTAATAACTTCTTCGATTGCACTTATGTTAGCTTGAATTTCTTCAGCTGTTAATGTTGGTTTTACGATTACTAGGTTTTCGTAATTTCTCATAGAGTATAATCTCCCTTTGGTATTTTGCCCATCAATTAAACGATGTAAGGCTTTTGTTTCCCTTTCGGATGTATATATATCGAAAAAAATTCGATACAAAGAGAAAGGAACGCGGGATTATACAAAAAGAATGCTTAAAAAAAACAATGTACTTATATGAACTATTTTAGGTTTTTAGGATATAGTTTTACAAAAAAATTGTTTCTATGATAGAGATGTTTTAAATGGGGATTTAATGCCGAGAAGGAAAAAAAGTAGTTCCAAAAAGCAATCAAAAACTTTAGTTTATACAGCATGGATTTTAACTTTTATAGCGGTTGCATTAAGCTCAATTGTCGCCGGATATTATTTTGGATATGATGATGCAAAAAAAGAGGTTATAAAAAAAGAGCAGACAAGAGAAGAAAAAAGGTTGTCGGTACTCAAGAAACTTGAAGATTCTAGTGCTAAAAAAGAGGAGTCGGATGTAAACAGCAGACTCAAAGAGGTGTTAAAAAAAGAGAGTAAATCCGTAACTCAAGATAAAGAAATTAAAGATGAAAATCAAACTAAAATAGAGAAAAAGAAAGTAGAAGAAAAAGAGGCAGTAAAAGAGTATGAGGATGCTTCTCATGAGGTTGAAGGTGCAGTGTTGCCGGCACCGCCGAAGCGTGAAATCGTAAAAACCACTACGAAACCTAAGTTGGCAATAATTATAGATGATGTAAGCGTTAAGTCACATATTAGTGCTGTTGAGAATCTTAAACTTCCTATTACGATGTCTTTTTTGCCGCCGAGTGAACTTAGACCAAATTCCCATACTCTAGCATCGAAAGAGAAATTTTATATGGTTCACTTACCTATGGAAGCTAAAAATTTCAAGAGAGAGGAGCCGTTTACTCTTAAGGTGGATGATTCTAGAGAGAAGATATCACAAAGGATAATAGAGATAAAAAAACTTTTTCCAAGAGTTAAGTATATAAATAACCATGCAGGCAGTAAGTTTACATCAGACGAAGAATCGGTAAAAAGATTGATTGATGTGCTTAATGAACAAAATATCAGCTTTATCGATAGCAGGACTATCGGCGAATCAAAAGTACCAAGCGTGATGAAAGGTTATAAAAAACAGTATGTAGGCAGAGATGTTTTTTTGGATCACCAGGTTGATAAAAATTATATAAAATCACAAATTAAAAAAGCAATTGAAGTGGCTAAGATGCACGGAAGCGCAATAGCAATAGGTCATCCGCACATAAATACAATTTTGGCAATTGATGAATCAAAACACCTCTTTAGAGATGTGGAGCTGGTTTTGGTAGATAAGCTTTACTAAAATGAATATAGTTCAAAATGAGATTCCCGAACTATTGTCTATGAAAAGCTATCCCTCACGGCTTTTTTATGACGGAAATCTTGAGCTCCTAAAGAGAACAAAAATCTCAATAGTCGGAAGCAGAAAACCGACGAAATATTCACGAGAAAATATTCAAAAACTCTCATCAACACTCGGTAAAAACGGAGTTTGTGTTGTCAGTGGCGGTGCTATGGGTATAGATGCGGTGGCTCACGCAGGTGCCGGAAGTTCAAACACTATTGCTGTTTTACCGTGCGGAATAGATTTGCGTTATCCGACAGTGAATAAAAACTTGCTAAATGATATACAAAACAACGGGCTTTTGCTTAGTCAATTTGAACCAGGATTTTGTGCGACACCTTGGAGTTTTGTAGTGAGAAATGAGCTTGTCGTAGCACTCGGAGATGTTTTAGTAGTCGGTGAGGCGGAGATGGATAGCGGGACTATGAGAAGTATAGAGTTTGCTCTTAAGATGAAAAAAGAGATTTTCGTACTTCCACAGCGTTTAGGCGAGAGTAATGGTACCAATCAATTAGTCAAAGAGCAGAGAGCAAAAGTGATTTATGATATAGATGAGTTTGTTGCAAGATTTTCTATATATAAAAATTTACAACCATTTAAAATAGACGATTTTCTAGAGTTTTGTACTGCAAATCCTACTTATGATGAGGCTTTGGCTAAGTACCCGCAAAGAGTTTTTGAAGCTGAACTTAGCGGTGAGATAGAAATAATCGGCGGTAAGATTTTTGTCTTGTAACTGTTTTGAGATTTCCGCGTCACTTTGTTCCTCGCAGTGACAAAGCAATCTATAATATTAACATCGCATCGCCGTATGAGTAAAATCTGTACCTATTTTCTATAGCTATCTCATATAGTTCTTTAGCTTTTTCTAATCCCGTAAAAGAGGCGACAAGCATAAGTAGTGTTGACTTTGGCAGGTGAAAATTTGTAAGTAGATGATTTACTCTTAATGGTTTGTTGTTTGGGTGCAAAAATAGATTTGCTTCGCCCCTTTGTAACTCTTTATTTCTTATATAAAACTCTATCGTTCTTGTAGAGGTTGTTCCTACGCTTAAAATAGGTATCTTTGAATCTAAAATATTTTTAGCTTCATCCGAAATTTCATAATACTCAGAGTGCATCGGATGCTCTGTTATCGTAACGCACTCTACAGGTTTAAAAGTTCCGCTTCCCACATGCAGAGTTATAAAAGCGTGGGGAAATTTTGAACAGACTCTCTCATGCTGCTCTTTTGTAAAGTGTAGTGATGCCGTCGGAGCTGCAACGGCACCTTCTTCTTTTGCAAATACGCTTTGGTATTCACTTTCATCTTCTTTATTATCTTCTCTTTGGATATACGGAGGCAGAGGAACATGACCGATTTTATCTATTATCGGGAGGAGATCTTCAAAGCGTAAAGCTTCTAGCTTCTCGCATATATAAAAATTTACAATTCTACTTCCGTCTTCAAGCAACTCTTTTACATCTGCAATTAAATTTTCATTAAAAAATATTTTGGTGTTAACTTTTACTTTGCCTCTGATATACACACTTATATCATGTGCATTTAATGCTCTGTTTATAAGAAGTTCGATTTTTCCCCCACTTTGTTTTTCGCCAAAAAGTCTTGCTTTTATTACTTTTGTGTTATTAAAAATAAGTGCGCAATTTTTCGGGATAAAGTTTTCTAAATCAGAAAAGCTAATATGTAAAATTTTGTCAGTTGCTCTCTCGTAAACTAAAAGTTTTGCACTGTCTCTTGGATTTGCGGGGTAGGTTGCTATAAGTTCTTTTGGCAGATGAAAGTCATAGCTAGAAGTGAGCAGCTCTTTGCTACTCACTTTATCTCTCTAATTTTTTCATATCGGCATCAATTTCATCTTCTTCTTCATCGTCATCATCATCTTCTTTTTCAAGAGGAGGTGCAGGATTTACCATTTTAACGATTAAAATAGAGATACCGTATAGAATAGTTAACGGAATTGCCATAAGAAGTTGAGTTAAAACATCCGGTGGAGTAAGAATAGCGGCAATAATAAAAATAAGTACGATAGCATATCTAAAAAAATCTATCATATTTCTATCGTTTATCATTCCAAGAAGCGCTAAGGTATATGCAAAAATAGGTAACTCGAAAGCGATTCCAAAACCAAACATAATTTTTGTAAAAAATCCTACATAATCTTCTATATTTATAAGAGGAGTAAATTTAAAACTACCGAATTCTATAAGAAAATCAAAACCTAACGGTGTGACCACATAATAAGCAAACAAAACTCCGATTAAAAACATTGTTGTTCCGCCAAATATAAACGGAAGCACCAATTTCTTTTCATTTGCATAGAGTGCAGGAGCTATGAACGCCCATATCTGAGCTAAAATAATTGGAAGAGAGCCTAAAATTGCCGCAAAGAACGACACTTTAAGAGCGACAAAAAATGTTCCGCCGACTTGAGTCGTCGTAACCATTCCATCAGCTGCATTTATAGATGTTTTACCGACTTCTATAAGTGCATTGTTCAGCGGTGCAACTATCCACTCTAAAATATCTTGATGAAAGGAGAACATTACAAAAAACATTATAACCAGAGCAGTAATAGATATTGCCAACCTTTTTCTAAGTTCAATTAAATGCGGTTTTATCTCATCAAACATTTTTCTTATCTTCTTCTATTTTATTTGTTGCTTGTACAGTATCACTCTTTTTGAATGTTACCTCTTGCGGTTGAGCAGAAGCAGCTTTTTTCTCCGGTTCAAGGCTGCCACCCACAAAAAAATCATCTTCAAGTGTTGTTAGCTTTGCAGCCATTGTTTTAATGTCAGCTGCACTTTTTACTTCGTTACCTACATCAAGCAACTCTTTTTTGTACGCCAAAGCTTCATCTTTCATGCTCTTAACATTTAACTCTTCTTCAAAACTATCTTTTATAGAACCGATAGTATTTTTAGTATTTTTTAAAAATTTAGCTATCTCTACCATTGCGCCCGGCAGCTTATCCGGTCCAAGAAATAAAATGGCAACAATAGCAATAACGAGTATCTCACCCAAATCCATACCAAACATAAAAAATCCTTAAATTATAATGGAGGAAGATTCTATCTAAAGAATAATTAAATTATGATATAAAAAGCACAATCTCATCGCTCAACAGATAGTCGGTGTTATAAAAAGTATCATTTTGAAATATTAGTTTTTTTTCATCAACTAAAAGGTTTGCCTTTTTTAGTTCGTCCATATTTAAAATAGTTTTAGATACTCCGACGCAAGAACGAAGACCTAAAAATATCTGCTCTATCTTTTTATCTTCCGCACTTAATACTTCGGTTTTTATATTTAGCGGATTTTTTATATACTCTTCAATGCTTTGAGTCGGATAGTATCTCTCTTGCGCTAATTTGCCCACCGCTCCGCTTCCAAGTCCTATATAATCTTTATATTCCCAGTATCCTAGATTATGGACGCTTCTGTAAGAACCGAAGTTGCTGATTTCATACTGCTCAAATCCTGCATTGCCTATTTTTTTAAAGAGCCAAGATGTTAGTTTTAGCGTCTCTTTTGACATCTGTGGTTTTGACTCAAACGGTGTACCCTCTTCAATAGTCAGGGCATAAGCGCTTAGATGATTTATGGGTAGAGAAAACGCAGTGTTTAAATCATTTTCTAAAAGCTCTTTTGTATCGCCCAGTGTTGCATAAATCAAATCTAGCGAGATATTTTTAAACCCGACTTTTTCTGCATTTAAAATCGCCTCTTTTGCTTGAGTGGCGTTATGCGCACGGTTAAGAAGCTTTAGCTTATCGTTGTTAAAACTTTGTACTCCGAAACTTATGCGGTTTACTCCAAGTTCAAACATTCCTTCCAGCCACGCTTTAGTTGCGCTGTTGGGATTCGCTTCGCTTGTTATTTCAATATTATCGCCTAAATAGGGTCTTAACATCTCAAAGATTTTTTTATAAAATTTCGGTGCAACGGTAGAGGGAGTTCCGCCGCCTATAAAAAGTGACTCTATCGCTTTTGGCGTGACGCTAAATCTTTTTAGTTCAAACTCGAGTTGGGTACAAAGAGCCTCCATATATTGCTCTTTGAGGTGAAATTTATCTACATAGGAATTAAAAGCGCAGTAATAGCATTTTGAATCACAAAAAGGTATGTGTATGTAGAGTAACATTTCCTATCTTGAAAGATTGCTAAGCGTGTTGATAATCTCATCCATCTTGTCGCTGATGAGTCCGACCTCATTTGAGATATCATTAACTTCATCGGCGTTTCTGTTTAGCGCATCAGAACTCTCCGAGATAGATTGTATTAGAACATTAGTTGTTGCTGAAGTCTCGGCTAAACTTTTTTGAGTTCTCTCTGCAAGTTTTCGCACTTCGTCGGCAACAACGGCGAAACCTCTTCCGTGTTCACCCGCACGAGCCGCTTCAATTGCAGCATTAAGTGCTAAAAGATTTGTCTGCTCGGCTATATCGCCTATTGTTGCTAAAATGCTTTTTGTCTCATTCGCATTTGCTACGAGAGTTTGAAGGTTATCAACCATATCATTCTCTTTTTGAGCAACGCTATGAATTCTCTCTACCGTCTCGTTAATCATCTCTTTTAGGTCTCTAATCGTGCTGTTAGTAATTTTTGAGATGGTTTTGTTTAGCATATTTGAAGATTCGACTATGGTCTCTTGACTCTCTTTGTTTTTTTGTTCCATATCTTGAAGTGCTTGACCAAGATTGTTTATATTTGTGAGCAGTTCAGCCATTTTTGCTTCAACATGAATTTCGCTTCTCGTCGCAAACTCTCCGTTTGAAAATTTCTTAAGCGTATAGATGGCATTGTCGATATCTTTTTCAGAATGGTTTAACATATTGTTTAGACTATTTTTAAGCACATGTACATAAGGAGTCTTAGAATCGGACGAAATTCTGCATGAGTAATGTCCTTTTGAAACTTTATCAGCTAAAAGAACCATCTCGCCTGCAACTTTTGTATCTTCAAGTACCGAGTTTTGGTAGCTGTTTACAATCCTGTTAAAGTTTATCTCCGCTTCATCTTGAGTGTTGTTGTTAAGCTCAATTCTGTTTCTGTTAAATTCCATCATGTCGATTAGCTCAACTCTTTTGGAGTTTATATAGTCGTTACCCGGGCTTTTTAGCAATCCAAGTGAGATTGTAATCATAAAAGTTACTACTGCAAGAACTGCGTGAATGATAGTAGATTCTACTAAAAATAACGATGCTATAAGGATGAGGAAAGCTATAGATATGATTATATTTTTTTGTGTAGTGTTCATTGAAGTTTCCTATCTTAATGTTTTATATAGCTCTATGGCTTGTTGAATCTCTTGCTCTGATGGTTTTCTTCGGCATGAGAGATATGTTTTCTCTTTTCTTATTTCATCAAACATCGGATAAACGGTTGCAAAAACCCAGTAAAATCCGCCGTCTTTGGTTCTGTTTTTTACATAACCGTGCCAAACTTTATCGCTCTTTATAGTCTCCCATAAGCCCTTAAATGCAGCTTTTGGCATATCAGGATGACGAACGATATTGTGAGGTTTTCCGACTAGCTCCTCAAGTGTATAACCGGCAATATCGCAAAAGTCGTCATTAGCAAATAGTATTACGCCCTTTGAGTCGGTTTGAGATACTAAAAAATCATTCTTTTTTAAAACATACTCTTTCATTCCAAATATCCTATATTTAACTGCAAAAGTTTACAGTAATAAAGTAAAAATGGTTGATTTTAAATGCTAATTTTGTATAATTCCAAATTCAAAACTTAATAGACTTCTTGCAAAACTTTGTTTTGTAGGAAGTCGTCTTGCTTCTACGAGGCAAGCTTTAGTCGCCATAGCGGCGCCAAGCGTAGCTAAACGGACTTGTTCGTTTAGCGTTCTAAATGAGTTCTGCAAGAACTCTAATAACTAAAATCGAAGTGAAGCTATGAGCAAAAAAGATTTATATCGTCCTAATGTTGCAATGATAATCGTATCAGACAGCTATCCGCATAAAAAAGAGATTTTTTTAGCTCAAAGAAATGATTTGCTTGATGTCTGGCAATTTCCTCAAGGCGGGATTGATGAGGGAGAAGAGATTGTAGAAGCTCTTTTTCGTGAACTTCAAGAGGAGATAGGTACAGATATGGTTGAGGTAATCGCTGAGTTTCCTGAGTGGATTTCATACGACTTTCCTCCAAGAATTGCGCAGAGTATGAAGCCGTTTATCGGACAGACTCAGAGATATTTTTTAGTTAAATTGCAAGAGGGTGCGACAATAAATATTCATACCAAGCATCCGGAATTTTGTGATTATAAGTTTGTAACTGCCGATGAGGCTTTAAATCTTAGTGCTAGTTTTAAAAAAAATGTTTATGAGAGTGTAATAAATTATTTTAAAGAAGAGGGATTATTGTAGATGTTAATAGTTCAAAAATTTGGTGGAACGAGTGTCGGTGATTTAGATCGAATCCAAAATGTTGCTAATCGTGTAAGTAAAACAAAAAAAGCAGGACATGATGTCGTTGTGGTTGTCTCAGCTATGAGCGGAGAGACAAATAAGCTTGTGGGTTATGCTGAATATTTTTCAAAAAATGCTTCACGAGTTGAAATGGATATGCTTCTTAGTTCCGGAGAGCGGGTTACTGCATCGCTTCTCTCGATAGCTCTAAACGAGATGGGATTTCCGGCAGTTGCTATGAGCGGGCGAAAAGCCGGAATAGTAACAGATACCCACCATACAAAAGCGCGCATCCAAAATATAGACCCGATTGCTATGAATGAAGCTTTAAAAGAGGGTAAAATTATAGTAGTCGCCGGTTTTCAAGGCGTAAACGAGAGCGGTGATGTAACAACTCTCGGTCGCGGAGGAAGTGACTTAAGTGCTGTTGCAATTGCCGGAGCGGTCAAAGCGGATTTATGTGAGATATACACCGATGTCAGCGGGATTTTCACAACCGACCCTAGAATTGAGCCAAAAGCTAAAAAACTTGACAAAATTTCTTATGACGAGATGTTAGAGTTGGCAAGTTTGGGAGCGAAAGTGCTTCAAAACCGCTCAGTTGAACTGGCAAAAAAATTAAATGTAAATCTAGTAACAAGAACAAGCTTTTCGGATGAAGAGGGAACATTAATAACTAAGGAAGAAAATATCATGGAAAAACCGTTAGTAAGTGGAATCGCATTAGACAAAAATCAAGCTCGCGTATCGTTAATCGGCGTAAAAGATAGACCGGGAATAGCGTCTGATATCTTTACAAAACTTGCAAAAAACAATGTAAATATAGATATGATTATCCAAAATGTTGGACATGACGGTAAAGCAAACATTGATTTTACGGTTCCAGTCGGTGACTTAAATGATGCAAAAGCAGTAATGGATAGTTTTGTAAAAGAGTCTGAAGTTGATGAGGTAACTTATGATGAAAATATCTGTAAAGTCTCTATTGTCGGCGTAGGTATGAAATCTCACACGGGCGTTGCAGCAAAAGCTTTTGCAACAATGGCGGCGGAAAATATCAATATCAATATGATTTCAACTTCAGAGATAAAAATTTCTATGGTGATAGCTGAGAAGTATGCAGAACTTGCGGTTAGAGCTCTGCATAGTGCTTACGAATTAGATAAGTAACTTTATGCAAGATTTTGCACAGTGGAGCCTAGACGCTATCAGAGAAGAGGGCGGTTGTTTTAGTTGGCTTGAAGAGCAGCGCTTTGACTGGACGACTACGACTTCGCAAGCATTGGAGCAGATTCTTAGCGGTAAGACAGTCATTCTCATTACGGATGAGAAGCGAAAATGGCTTGAAACTTATATCCTAGATTTTTTAAATAGTGCCCAACTTGACCGTCCGCTGCTCCCGATACTTAGCATAGATAGCATATACAAGCACTATAACAGCATAAGCGGCGGAGAGATGATTGATATGGTTGAGGATATGATATCCTTAGCTCACAAAGAGGATTACTTCTTTTGGTATATCGGAAGAGGCGATGATAAAAGAGCTGATATCGCAAAAAGAAAAGATACAAGCTATTTTTGGATTTTTGATGAAGATTATCTTAATGCTTTTACTCTAAAATCTTACGATAAACTGCTCGATATAAAATTACTACAACTTTACCGACTTTTTAATGCATCTCTTAATGCTGCGATGTTTGGAGAAGTTGATGTTAACTCATAACTCTAAAAAAGGGTATATTTTAATCTCTACGAATATCCAAGCGGAGTTTGAGAGGCTAAAAGAGGAGTTGAAACCAAATAGAGTCGTCGGCTTTATAGAAGATGAGTTTAAAATAGAACATGCAAAAGCGGTTCTTGCAGAGTCATATATCAGCGAATCCGAAACTAAATATATCATTTTAGGTGCCAACAATTTTAACAGCGTCTCGCAAAATTCACTTCTAAAACTCTTAGAAGAACCGCCTAGAAACATAGAGTACATCATCATTTCTTCTACAAAATCAAATCTTCTTCCTACCGTACGCTCAAGAATGCCGATTTTAAAAGGTGAAACAACTCATATAACACAAAAGGTTAATCTTAATCTCGCTAAGGTAAACTATGCAGAAGTTTTCGAGTTTTTAAAAACAAATGAGAGAGTTAAAAAAAACGAAGCAAAGAGTCTTGTAGAAGCACTTTTTTACAGAGCAACGGTTGAAGATGGGCTTATACTAACTACTTCACAGCTTCAAAATTTTGACAGAGCGTATAGACTCTTAGAGTTAAACTCAAGACCGCAGAGTGTTTTGGCTATGATTGTGATGAGTTTTGTCGGGGAAAAAAATGCAAATTGAACTTTTATCAAATAGCATCAATATAAAAAAATATCTAAAAGAACTCGGCGTAGATGACGGCGGGGTAGGTATTATGTCGGCAAAGGCAAAACATCATATTATCTACATCAGAGATATGCATGTTGGAGCGGCAAATATTTTAAAGCAGGATGCTCTAAGTGTCGGGGCGGATTTGGCGGTGCCTCGCGGAACCGTTGTGGCAAAAACTCCGCATGTGGATTGTATACTCATTGCTACAACCAAACAGTTGCATATTCTTAGCAAAAAAGAGTTGCTTCAACCATTTGGGCTAAAAGAGGCGGCAAAAAAATTCCAAGAGATTTTAAAAGCAAAAAAGCCCAAGCAAGTTGAAATTATGGGTGTCATAAACGCAAATGACGATAGTTTTTTTAGCGAGTCAAGATTTAAAGAGGGTAGTGCGATAGAAGCCATAGAACGCATGATGGCAGAGGGCGCCCATATTATAGATATTGGTGGAGTTTCATCCGCTCCAAACTCTTTAGCGGTAGATAAATATGAAGAGTTAAGAAGAGTAAAGCCGATTCTTGATGTAATACAAGGCGAAAAACTCTATAATAAAGTAAAATTCAGTATTGATAGTTATGAGCCTGATGTTATCTCTTATGCCCTTGATAGCGGATTTAAGATGGTAAACGACATAACGGGTTTGACGGATAAAGAGGTTTGCAGGCTTTGTGCGAGCTACGATGCTACCGCGGTTATTATGCATATGCAAAAAACTCCGCAAACTATGCAGGAAAAACCGAAGTATGAAAACATACTAAGCGATATCTACTCATTTTTCCAGCAGAGAATGGAAGATGCGCAAGCGATGGGTGTTAAAGATATTGTTCTTGATGTAGGAATAGGCTTTGGTAAAACGCTTGAGCACAATTTGATGCTTATAAAACACCATGAACACTTTTTGACACTCGGCAAACCTATGCTTATCGGTGCTTCAAGGAAGTCGATGATAGATAAAATCTCTCCCTCTCTACCAAAAGACAGGCTTGCAGGAACTATAGCTCTGCATCTTGAAGCTGTGAGAAACGGAGCTTCTATCATCCGCGTTCATGATGTGAGAGAACATGTTCAAGCGTTAAAAATTCAACAAGCATTAAATGCTATTTAGAGGTTAAGTTATGAAATTTCCTTCAATCGGTGAGATAGCAACCACTTCGGTTGTCTCGATAGACATAGATAAAACCGTTTCAGATGCAATAAAAATTATGTTTGAGAGCGTGCATAGAAATATCATAGTAATAGATAAAAATATTTTTCGTATTTTAACCGTGAATGAGATTTTAAATATTAAGATTCAAAATATAGATTTAGATGTTTCATTAAGAGATTTAAAATTAGCAGTCGTACAAACGGCAAGTAAAGATAAAAATATTTTACATATAGTGGATTATCTAAATTGTGAAATTGAGTATATCTGTATAACAAATGATGACGGCTCACTATATGGGCTTGTTTCTCATACGGATATTACGAGCAGTATAGACCCCGATACTCTAATGAATAATTTATGTTTGGATGATTTTTTAAAACTTAGCAGAAGAGCCAAGTGGATAAACAAAGATATGAAAACGGTTGATTTGCTTAGGGAGATGATAAAAAATCATTACGAGAGCGTAATGATTGTGGAAAATTTCAAGCCCATAGGAATATTTACGACAAAAGATGTTGTAAATATAATCAAGCATAATGAAAATTTAGAATTGCCGGTTTATAACTATATGTCCTCTCCTGTTGAAACAATTAACAGAGATTGTTCCGTAAAAGAGGCTTTGGAATATTTAAAACAAAAACACTATAAAAGAGTAGTGGTTGTAGATGAGGAGGGCAATATGTCCGGAATTATTACACAAAAAGAGCTTATTTCTCTATCATACTCTAGATGGGCAATGTTAATGAAAGAGCATCATGAAGAGCTTAGTCAAATCAACGCTTCTCTTTTAAATAAAAGTAAAAAATATGAAGCTATGGCTGCAACGGATCATTTAACGGGTCTGTACAATCGTAATAAATTTTTAGAACTTTATCTCTCATCGTATAAAACTATGGAAGAAAGAGGTAACAGTATGTCGTTAATCATAGTGGATATAGACTATTTTAAAAAGATTAATGATATATATGGACATAATGTGGGAGACGAGGTTCTTGTAAATATTTCTCATGAACTGCAAAAAACTTTAAGAAATATAGATATAGTGTGCAGATGGGGAGGAGAAGAGTTTGTTATACTTCTTCCGGCGACAGAAATAGATGATGCTGTTTTTTTAGCAGAAAAACTAAGAAATCATATACACAAGTTAGAGATAGATAAGGTAGGTGAAGTAACGGCTAGCTTTGGTGTCGCAAAGGTTAACAAAGGCGATGATATAAAGAGTGTTGTTGAGAGAGCCGATAAAGCCCTCTATGAGGCAAAGGATTCGGGCAGAAACTGTGTTAAGGCAGTATTCTAGTCCTTCCTTATACAGACTCTATTTCTGCCGCTATTTTTTGCTTCATAAAGAGCATTGTCTGCCCTTTTTACTATTGTTTCAGAGGTATCGCCATCTATAAAGACACTTACGCCGAAACTTGATGTTTTTCTCTCGACTGCTTCAAAATGGTGCTGCTCTATCTTTGCTCTTAATATTTCTGCATGTTCGGCAGCGGCTTTTATATCTGTTTGCGGAAGTACAATCATAAACTCTTCCCCGCCCCAGCGACCTACAATGTCTGTTGTCCTTGAGTTCTCTTTTAATATTTTTGCAACATCAATAAGTGTTTTATCGCCGATGTTATGTCCGTAAGTATCGTTTACGGATTTGAAATGGTCTATGTCCAACATAATGACACTAAAGATTTGTCTGTATCTTGAAGCTCTCTCTATCTCGTTATTGAAAACAGACTCAAGTTTTAATCTGTTGTATAATTGTGTTAATTGATCCGTTACGGAGAGCTCTTCCGTAATCTTTTGACTTGTTATATCGTGTCTTATGGAGGTATAGCCGATTTTCTCTCCTAAGGCATTATATATCGGAGAAATTGTTGCGTATGTCCAGTATGATTTACCGTCTTTTGTAGTATTTCTTATCTCGCCCTTCCAAGTTTTATCCTCTTTTATTGTTTTCCACATCTCTTTGTAGAGTTCATTCGGTGTGTCGGGGTGCCTCATTATATTGTGTTTTTTGCCTATCAGCTCATCTTTTGCGTAGCCCGTAAAATAACAAAATGCGCTGCTTGCATCAGTGATAACTCCGTTTAAATCCGTTGAAGAGGAGATGACATATCTATCCACGATATCAAGATATCTTTTCATAGAAGCGTTTGTTTTGCTAAGCTCATTTTTTGCCTCTTCAAGCTCTTTTGTCCTCTCTCTTACTTTATCTTCAAGTCCGCTAGCATACTTTTTTATAAGATTTTGCGAATTTTTAAGCTTTTTAGCCATTTTATTGAAGTTGCGCGCTAATACTCCTATCTCGTTATCTACATAAACATCTACTCTGTTTTTCTCTTGGTTTTCAAAAGAGAACTCTTTTACTTTTTGTATAAGTTCATCTATCGGAAAAACTATATGTTTTGTCGCCATAATGATTGCAATAGCAATAAAAACTAATACAAAAGAGATAACCGTGATTGAGATTAATTCTGTTTTATGTATAGGTTTTAAAACTTCATCTAAGTCTATTTTTACAATAACTCCCCAATTAAGCGCGGGAATATATCCCCATGCAGTGATAACTTCAACTCCTCTATAGTCAAGACCTTCACCGCTGCCATATCCTCCTCTTGCAGCTTTTGCAGATGCCAACTCTTTGTTTTCGTTAAATCTAAATTCGTTTTCTACCGAGTTTTTTATATATTTTAAAGGCGTAGTTGATATTAATTTATTTTGAGAGTTTATGGTTGATGCAAAAAATTCACCGCTCTCACCCAACCCTTTTTGATCATCAAAGATTTTAGATAATCTATCTTTTGCCAATTGAATTGCAATAACACCGATAATTTTATCTTCATTGTAGATAGGATGGGCAACAAAAGCCGCATGGGCGTCAGAAGGCTGATAATACTCAAAACTGCTTATCTTAGTATTTAAAAACATTTTTGCATCTTTATATACAGAAGCTAAGTTTGTGTCTTTATAGATGCCTGTTATAAGATTTGTACCTAAGTCTGACTCTTTTTTGAGTGTGTAGACTATATTTCCGTCCATATCTATAAAAAAGATATCATAAAATTTATCTTTATCTGTAAAGTTGTTTAGTAGCTTGTTAAGTTTTTCGTCATCGTTAATTAGATGATTGTTTTGCTCAAAATTATCTTTATGTTTTAAAAAACCATTAACCATATCCGGAAAAGAGGCGATAAGTTTTGAACTTTTTTCAATATCGGCTATATGATTCTCTATTTTTGATATTTTTTCATTTAAGATAAGCTCAAGATGCTCTTTTGCTTGGGATTTAAATTGATTTTTTTCAAAGAAATAGTTTATGCTAAAGAGAGTAACAATCGGAATAACAGAAACTAAGATAAACCAAAACAGAATCTCATCTCTTATATGCAAATTGAATCGTCTGTTCATTTTATATCGCCTTTGCTTTCCCAAGAGTTGCCAAAAGATTTATAAATTTCGTTTATACCGTTATCCCAAAAATCAATCTCTTTAAATGGCGGATACGGTTGCGGGTTTATTATATGCTTGGATTGCCATACGATATCAAACTGATTTTGGTTATTTATTTTGCCTATAAATACTTTTCTGTGAACATGTTGGTTTATAGGGTCTACATAAAAGATATTATCCGATATATTAACGCTTGTTCTTTTTATATTTTTAAGTATATCGGCGGAAGTTATTTTTTTTGATTTTAGCACTGCCTGTTTAAAAAACTCTATGCCAAGATACATCGAAAACATGGCATCTGTTGTCTTTGTGTTTTCATCTTTTATGAGTTTATTAAACTTATTTTGATTGCCGTTTATACCGTTAAAATAGCCCCATGTCGCATAGTGCCCGGTAGTTGCGCCGTTTTGTATATGTTTGGAGATTTCTAAAAGCGAAGCTTCATCCACGCTTAGTGATATCACGGGAACCGTATCTGATGTAATATTAAACTCTTGAAGTTTTTTAAAAAATTCTATGTTTGAATCGCCGTTTAGGGTATTTATGATTGCATCGGGTTTTTTAGATTTTATATCTTCAAACAAATTTTTAAAGTCGCTTGAACCTAATGTAAAATAACTCTCTCCCGCTATATGCAAATCGGTTAGCTTTGATAACTCATTTATGTAAAAGTTTGCAGCTTTTGGGTAGATGTAGTTTGAACCGACAAGATAGATATTGTTGCCGAAATTTGTTTGGATAAAGTCTATCGTAGGATTAATCTGCTGGTTTGCGCTAAGACCAAGATAGATAATATTTGGCGAACTCTCAAACCCTTCATACTGAACCGGGTAAAACAGTATGTTGTTTGCGGATTCTACTATCTCTTTAACCTCTTTTCTTGAAGCGGAGGTCCAACATCCAAAGATAGCTACAACGCCTTTGTCGATAAGTTCTTTTGCACCTCTTTTAAACTCTTGTGAATCAGATTTTCCGTCAAACTCTATAATCTCTAGCTCTCTATTTAACAGACCGCCGTTTCTGTTTATCTCTTTTACGGCAGCTCTTAGTATATCCCCTAAAGGTTTTTCATTTGCGCTCATGGTTCCGCTATTTGAATAGAGAAGACCTATCTTTATGCTCTCTTTTTTTATTCCGACAAAAGCAAATACTAAAGCAGATATAAAAGCGGTAATGCTAAAGATAGCGATAAAAGTTCTCATAATTCTTCCCCTGTTGGAATAACTGAAAACAAACTATGTTTTGATATATATTACCTTAATATCTTTAAAAAGTAGCAGGTGCGATATACTTTCCGTTGACAAAACGGCAGCCGTGACCTTTTGGAAAGAGTTTCTTTGAGTCAATCCACAGTTCGTTTGCGCTGCTTTTTTGAGCAAGGTCGATTTTCGCCTGCGACTCTTTTATATCAACAACAAAACCGCAATTTGTCTCTACACCCTTTTTAATATTTTTTCTAAAATTTTCGATATTTTTGGTGTAGTTGTCTATTGCTCTTTGTTCCATCTTTATTAAGGAGGTATTCTCTTTTTCTAGCTGTTTTTCGCTTTTTAGTTTCTTTTGCTCATTTGCCTTTGCCAATCGCTCTTCTTCTAATTTTTTATTTTGCTCTTGAATTTTTAAATCGTCACGCTTTTTTGCAGCTGCTAATATAAAATTGGACGCATAATGTAAAGAGGAGTATTTTTCTATAAACGCATCAAAATCATTGACTGTTTTTGCTTGGTAGAACGAGCGTTCACACTGTTCATTTTCAAGGATATGTTTTTTATTTTCAATAGCATTAAAAAGATTAGTTTGTTTTATAGCTTCATCAATTAACTCTCTGTCGACATACTTTTGTTTAGAAGATTTCGGATCAAAGCCTTTTATAAGATCTACAATATTTTCCGCATCCGCAGTACTTGTTAGATTGCTTGTGCACGGAGTGTATTGGTTTGTATTGTTTGAATCGCGGCATATATATATATTTGATTTGTTTGTGGCAAAATAGGGATTGATTTCGCTATAAGACTCATTTACTTTAAGAATCTCTTGATTTTTCTTTGTTCTGTTTTCTATAGCAGTATCTTTTATATCAATTACTTTCCAGCTGTTGTTGTTCTTCTCAATCAATGCAAAGTAGTAGCCGCTTTGGCTGATATAACCGCTTTTAGATACCGGTTTTGTACCGCTTAGTGCATTTTGATTTGAGGCACTGCATCCGAAAAAGAAGAGAGATAAAACAATAGTATAAAGAGTATATTTATAAAACACAGGGTTCCTTTTAAGGTTTAAGTAATTAAAATTTTTCATATAATCGTCATTGCGCGCCTCTAAAAGAGGCACGGCAATCTAATTTACTCTATTTCAGCATCGATGACATCGTCATCTTTCTTTTTCTTTGAGCTGTCTGCTTGTGCACCGCTCTCATCTTTTTTGTACATCTGTTCAGCCATTTTATGACTAGCTTCCGTTAAAGTTTTTACTTTTGCTTCAATCTGCTCTTTTGTAGAGTTTGTGTCTTTTAGAACATCTTTTAGTTCCGATATCGCGCTCTCTATTTTAGCTTTTTCGCTTGCATCGATTTTGTCGCCGATTTCACCCAAAGATTTTTCAGTTTGTGCGATTAGTGCATCAGCTTGATTTTTAAGGTCAACTAACTCTCTTCTTTTTGAGTCTTCAGCTTTGTGAGCTTCTGCATCTTGAACCATTTTGTTAATCTCTTCTTCACTTAATCCTGAACTTCCGGAGATTGTGATAGACTGAGATTTACCCGTACCTTTATCAGTTGAGCTAACAGTTAGTATTCCGTTTGCATCGATGTCAAAAGTTACTTCGATTTGAGGTACACCTCTTGGAGCCGCTGCGATGTTGCCTAACTCAAATAGACCTAACGATTTGTTATCTCTTGCAAACTCTCTCTCACCTTGACCTACTGAGATACTAACAGCCGGTTGGTTGTCTTCTGCAGTTGAGAAAATTTGAGATTTTTTAACCGGAATAGTTGTGCCTTTTTCGATGATTTTAGTCATAACACCGCCTAAAGTCTCGATTCCAAGTGAAAGTGGAGTAACATCAAGCAGAAGTACATCTTTAACATCCCCTCTTAAAACACCACCTTGAATTGCTGCACCTGCCGCAACAACTTCGTCAGGGTTTACACTTTTATTTAAAGTTTTACCGCCGAAGTAGTCGGATACCATTTTTTGAGCCAATGGAACACGGATTGAACCGCCGACCATGATAATCTCTTTGATATCGCTGTTTGATAAACCTGACTCTTTCATAGCCGTTTTGATATGCTCGATAGTCTCTTCAACCAATGCCTCAATCATACTCTCAAATTTAGCGCGAGTAAGTTTGATAACCAAGTGTTGAGGACCTGCTTGTGTCATCGTAATAAACGGTAAATTAATCTCTGTTTCAGTTGAACTTGAAAGCTCTTTTTTAGCATTTTCAGCTGCATCTTTTAAGCGTTGAAGTGCCATTTTGTCGTTTTTAAGATCTACACCGTGTGTATTTTTAAATTCGTTGTTTAGGTAATCAACTATTTTGTTGTCAAAGTCGTCTCCGCCTAAAAATGCGTTACCGTCTGTTGAGAGAACCTCAAAAGTACCTTCGCTTATCTCTAAAACGGTAACATCGAATGTCCCGCCCCCTAAGTCGTAAACAAGTACATTTTCGTCACCCTTGCTATCTAGCCCGTATGCAAGTGCAGATGCAGTCGGCTCGTTAATGATACGAAGAACATTAAGACCTGCAATAGTTCCTGCATCTTTTGTAGCTTTTCTTTGTGCATCGTTAAAGTACGCTGGAACCGTAATAACCGCGTCAGTTACGGTAGAACCTAAGTAAGCTTCTGCATCCTCTTTTAGTTTTGAAAGGATTTTTGCCGAAATCTCTTGCGGAGTGTAAATCTTGCCCGCAACATCAACAGCAGCCATACCGTCTTTGTTAACTATGTTATAAGTTACTTTGTCGTGTGCAGCTTTTGCATTCTCCTCACTCATCATAAGACCCATAATTCTCTTGATTGAAGAGATTGTTTTGTTTGGGTTTGTTATTGCTTGGCGTTTTGCAGGATCTCCTACTAAAACTTCACCTTTATCCGTAAATGCAACTACCGAAGGAGTCGTATTTTTACCCTCTTTATTTGGGATGATTTTTGCTTCACCGCCCTCATAAACAGCAACACATGAATTTGTTGTTCCTAAATCTATACCTATTACCTTACTCATTTTTTTGTCCTTAATTTGATTTTATTTCATAAAATAAAATGAAGGAAACCTCCATCTTATTTGTCGCAAAAGGAACGCGTCCCTTTTGCTTTCGCTAGCCGCTAAGGCGCTAAAGCTTGACACTTTCGTGTCAGATTTTTTATCTTAATAAAACTATATGAACGAATGTTAATTCGCCACAACGACCATCGCTTCGCGAAGCGGTCTCTCTTTGTATTTGTAACCGGTTTGAAATGTTTGAACTATCTGTCCGCTCTCTACCGTGTCGCTATCTACGCTTTGTATAGCGTTATGGATATTTGGGTCAAAAGGTTCATCGTGAGAAACCATCTTTACGCCGTGCTTTTCCAAAGCGGTTGTGAGCTGCTTTAGAGTAAGCTCAATTCCCTCTTTTAATTTTTCTAAATGTTCTACCGGATCTGTTACGCTTGCAGTAGATGATAGTGCCATTTGAAGTGCATCCATAACAGGAATCATATCTTTGGCAAACTTCTCGTTTGAATACTCTACTGCAGTGTACTTCTCTCTCTCTAATCTTTTTTTGATATTATCAAAATCGGCATGAACGCGAGCATACTTATCTTTTAGTTCAGCCATTTCAGCTTGTAAAAGATTAAACTCGTTTTCAACAGCCGCTGCTTCTGCAGCTGCTTCGTCTAGTTCAACTTTTTCAAGAGTTTCGCTTTGAACCTCTTCATTATTTTCTTTTGACATAGTTGTTAAATTACTCCTTTTCTAAAAAGATGACATAATTATACATATTGAGTGTAACAATGTCAAGGGAAAGTTAAATGTTTTTTGTCAATAAACTTTAGTCTATTCGTATCAACTATGTAGCTTACAAAAAAAAATCATTAATATTGTATCATTATAAAGCATTTTTAGAGGAGATAGCTATGAAGTATTTAATTTGGTTTGGCGTAATTTTAGCAATACTAATCGCGACTATTTACGGAGTTCTCTTTACACCGTTTGGAAATAGCTTTATAAAGCCGATAGCAGAAAGTAAAATACAAGAGCAGACCAAATTAGATAGTAGGCTTACTACATTTTTACTCTCTACGAGTGATTTTGAGATAGTTTTAGAGTTAAATGAAAAAAATAACATAAAAGCAAAAGGGAGTTACTCGCTTTTTTCTAAAGCATTTGATTTCTCTTATGAGATCGATTTTCAAAAGTTGGAGAGTTTAGACTCCTTTACTCAAACTCCGCTTAGAGGAGCGCTTTATACAAACGGAACCGTAAAAGGCGACAGGGCATTTATGAAAGTGGAGGCTAAGAGCAATTTAGCTTCATCAAATACGACTTTTGAAGTGGTCTTAAAAGAGTTCGCACTCTCATCGCTTAGAGCTAAAATCGAAAATCTGCAAATTGAGAAACTGCTCTATATGTTAAAACAACCGCACTATACGAATGGGTTACTTTCAATGAACGCGGAGATAAGTGATGCGCGAAGCGATAAGTTAGACGGAAAGATTACTACGGCAATCACAAAAGGTCATTTTGATTCTTCCTATTTGACAAAAGCTTATGGGTTTAAATCAACTATGCCGACTACAACTTTTGACTCTACAATGATAACTATGTTAAAAGGCAGTATAGCCGATACTAAAGTCGATTTTAACTCAAATATAGCAAAGCTTAATATTAAAAGTGCAAAATTTGATATAAAAGAGGGTTCTCTTAAGAGTGACTATGCGGTTAATATTGCTGATTTAGACAAACTCTTTTTTATTACAAGTCAGCATCTAAGAGGTGCTTTGGCTGCAAACGGAGAGTTTAGTAAGGCAAAGGATTTGGATTTTACTATGCATACAAATATTGCGGATGGAAAGATAGACGCAAAACTTCATAATGATGATTTTTATGCAGATATCAGCTCTATAAAAACCAAAAAATTACTCTACATACTGCTTTATCCTGAGATGCTTGATGCTACTTTAAATGCGAAGTTAAATTACGATTTGCTTCAAAGCAGAGGCACCTTTAACGGGCAAGTTGCCAATGCAAAGTTTGAAAAAAACCAACCTTTTGATTTAGTCAAACAGTATGTTAAGTTTGACATGTACAAAGAACTTTTTAACGGTGATGTAAATGCAAAAATATATAAAGAGAATGTTTTAGCTTCGGTTGACCTTCGCTCTATGGAGTCTGCTATAAAGATAAAAGAAGCTAAAATTAACACAAAAACAAATCAAATAGATACAGATTTGACGCTTGGAATAAAAAAAGATGAGATAAGCGCAACTCTAAGGGGTGATATTGACGCTCCAAGAGTGTCGATAAATTTTGAAGAGTTTATGAAAACAGAAGCAGCAAAAGAAGTTCAAGAGAAGATAAGCAAAGATATAGACAGACTTATTAAGAAGCTGTTGAAGTAGTTATTGAAAAAGCTTCTCTTTCTCAATAAGGGTAGCCATTGGCGGGGATATATAAAATCCCTGCATATAGTCTACATTTAGCTCAACCAATTTGTCAAAAACATTTTTTGAGTGAACGAACTCTGCGACTGTCCGCATATTGCTCTGCGAAGCAAAATGGATGATACTTGCTGCAACTTTATAATCTTTGACATTTACATCAATATTTTTGATTAATGAGCCGTCAATTTTGAGATAGTTTGCTTCTATGTCGATGATGGTCTTGAAGTTTGAGTAGCCGCTTCCAAAGTCATCGATGGAAACTTTTGCCCCAAGCGAGTGGAGTATATTTGTTTTGGCTTTAAAGAGCTCTACATCATCTATCTCATCGCTCTCGAGTATCTCAAATGTAATTTGACTTGCTAATTTGGGATTGCTTTTGAGATGCTTGACAATCGTCTCTTCTATGTCGGTATTTGTAAGATCTGAAAAATTGATATTTACACTTATTCCTTTTTTGCTCTTCCTTGCTTTATCAAAAACAATATGCAAAATTCTCTGAGTAAGTTTGTAGTGCATATTTGTCCCTTTTATTTGAGGCAAGAACTCAAAAGGGGTGACGATTCTGCCATCTGCTGCAATAATCCTAACCAGTGCTTCATATTTGTAAATCTCGCCGTTTTTATAATCATAGATAGGTTGATAGTAGCAGATAACCCTATTTTCATCAAGAGCTTCTTTTACAAAACTTATATCTTTAGATGAACTGCTGTTGTCGCTTTCTTCTTTTTCATCATACACTTCGATTCTGTTTCTTCCATTTTTCTTTGCGTTGTAGAGCATTTTATCTGCTATTTTAATAGCTTCATGCAAATTTTTTTCTAATGCAGGGTGTTTATGCAGACCGATTGACACGCTTAATTTAATCTCATTACCGTCATAAAAATAGTTTCCTGAGGAGATACTCTCCCGAATTCTCTCGCATACCTGCAATGAAGAGCCGCTTCTGTTATGGATGAAGAGTAAAAATTCCTCTCCGCCATATCTTATAAGTATATCACTTGCTCTAATGGAAGTTTTAAATATTTTACTAGCTTGAACAAGTATAAAATCACCTGCTTGATGCCCGTAAATGTCATTTATTGGTTTAAACTTATCAAGGTCCAACATAGCAACGCTGTAATTATTTAGATTTATAACATTTTGCAGCTCTTCAAGGTAGTTTCGATTAAATGTATTTGTAAGCGGATCAGTAAATACTCTTTTTCTTGTAGCAAAATAGTGAAACAGCTGCATAGCTATCATAGCCATAAAGAGAACTACGACAATTATTAAAATAATAAAAAAGTTCTCTAAAGGTTTAATTGATTGCAGAATTATATCTTGGATTTTTGTCGTGATATCAACGCTAAAAATAGCTGCTACTTCATTGTTTATTATTATGGGGTGAAGCAGAGTTATATAGAGATTTTCTATATCTTTTTGTTTTAAAATTACAGGTTTTTTAGTTCTGTACACATCCATATACTCGTTTCTATCAACATCAAATTTTTGGTAAAAACTAGCCTTATCCGTTTTTGAAGCATCCAAAATAAATCTAAATTTATTTTTCTCATCTTTATAGAGTATGTAGGCATACTTAATGTTTGGCGTCATAACCAAAGAGATTGTATGCTCATATTTTCTTGCACTCTCTTCTTCCATAAACGCATTTAGCAATTCATCGGAATTTTTGATATTAAGAGAGGTTGTAAAATCATTTTGCAGCGCATTTAGTATGGTTGATATTTGCTCTATCTGATCTTTTTCGATGCGATTGTAAACATCTTCTTTCGTTGTTTTGATATTATTGTAGATATAGATAAAAAATATACCTAAAACCAGAAGAAGAAAAAAGATAAAGAAATCTCTGCTCTTTACCATATCTTATCCTCAATATAATCATTAAGCTTATCCGAGATTATTATTGATTGAGCTTTCGCTCTAGGCGCAATTATAACGATATTTGGTCTGCCCTTTTTCCAAAAAATAGCACCGAAACTTTGAGGAACCTCTTTTAAAAGTGTGTAATCAAGTACAAAAACAGGCTTTTCACTGCATGTTTTATCTATGTTTTTTTTATTTTCTAAGATAATGAGCGTGGCATCTTTGCAAATGGTAGTTGTCGTAAAAGTTCTTTTTTTATCAAACTCCTCAATCAACTCTTTATCGTCAGACCAAATAATAAACTCTTTTTTCATAGAAATATTGGCAAATATTTTTTCTAGTATTTCTGCTTTTGCTGCATGCGTATGATCGGATGCAAAAGCTAAAACAATTAAAAACAATACCCCGATGACCGCTTTCATCTAAAAAGTGTACTCCACCGTAAATATGGCTCTTCTATCATAAGGGGCTATTTTTAGTTCATTCATACCAATTTGACTTGCTCTATCAAAGAGATTTTCACCTTTTATTTTTAGATTAAGTTTTTTATTGTAATGATATATTGCCCCGGCGGTATAATCAAGCCCTGTATTTATCTTTTGATTATATACCCCGACATAAGAAGATCTATAAATAAGTTCATTGTAGATATCAAATTTGCCAATTCTATTATATAGTTGAAGAAGTGCACCGTTATCCGGGCTATATTTTGAATCTTCTTTGTATGTTCTAAAATACTCCGCTATGATTTTATTGTCCGCATCAAATCTATAAGTAGTATTTATATAATATTGTCCAAATGTATTACTATCAGGATTGGTTACATAAGTTTTTCTAATTGGGTTAAAACTAATACTATCTTTTGATTTTGCACCTCCGCCTCCAACGGTGAGTATTAAATTATCTATTTTTTGTTCCAGTTCTATTTTAGTAGCAGTACTTTTTGCACTCTCTAAATTTGGATTTGTAAAATATAAAGGAGAAAATGTTGTTTCAGCAAAAAGTGGATAAAAATAACCTTTTTGTATAAACGCTCTTAGTGATGTCGTATCACTTAAATTGCTTAAATAACCTACTCTTAAAATATTTTCCGTTGAAGATGGTGTCAGATGATTGTCATAAATATCTATTTTAGCACCGAGTGTTAAAGTATTATTACTATTTATACTGTACTCGTCTTCAAAATAAAACATATAAATATTTAAATCTTTAGGACCGATAACTAACTCTTTATTTACACCGTTACTCTTTAACTTATCAAGAAAAAAACTTCTTACTTTTAGTTGTGTACCAAATAATAGGTTGTGGTCATTATGCTCAATACGCTTTTCTAAAATTGCATTGTGTGTTTGTGAACCGCTTTTTGCTTCTAGCAGATTTGATATACTATTGTCTTGCAGGGCAAAACCAATATTGTCGCTATTTGTCAAATCTACGGTTTCATAAGAGGTATTTAGTATAACTTTTATGTCATTATCAAAATATTTTGTAAATTGTGCATAGTAGTTTTTTGTATAGAACTCTCCATCGTCTATAGATTTTCCAAAACCGCTAAAGAGGTTGTCTTTTTCTATTGCAGATCCTATTTCTACTTTAAAATCATTTTTTTTAGCAAGATTTACATAAAACTGCCCTCTTTGTCCATCTCTTGATAATTCTGAGCCATCGGCTATTTTATGTTCATGAGAATTATAGTTACTGATATCTAGATTTGCCAGGTATGTATACTCATCAAAACTCTTTGCCTCAATAACCTGTGCTTTACTTCCGCCTCTTGAATCGATAGAAGTTTGAGCAACGGTAGCGTTTTCTCTTGAAGGATCTTTTGTATGTAGTTTAATTACCATAGTCCCAGGTTCACCGCTAAATGCTATAGCGTTTGATACCTGATATACCTCTATATGGTCTATAAAATTTAGTCCCATTCTGCCAAATTGTGTTAATCCTGTTCCATCTGTTAGAGATGTAACCTCATAAGAGTTTATAAAAACTTTTACCGATGATATTACTTTTTCAGAGTACGGTGATTTAACAAGAGTACTCATGCCAAGTTTTGTACTCATTAATGTAAACAATTTAATAGTTTTTAGCACATCATTTAAAGTGTAAGCTTGCATTTTATCAAGATCTGCACGAGAAAAAATTGTTACATGTCCATTTTTTAACTCTTTTGTCTCATTAAATAGTTCTCCAGCTTCCCTATACTCGGATAGCAGTTCATTAAGATTTTTTTCTTCGCCGAATAGTAGAGCACTTAAAAGCAGTAAAACTAGGTATATTTTCACTTATGGATTCCAGTATGTTATAAAAGTAGATAAAAAGTATATAGAATAACACCTTATGTTATACTTGCATCGGCTAAAGAGAGACAAAAAATAACATTATGACTATTTTTTTGTAGAGTTCCAATGGCTTGAGTAAAAGTTAAACCCGTAGTAACTATATCGTCAACTAAAATCAGTTCCCTCTCCTTAAAATGTTTTATCTCAAAATCTCTTGGATTTAACATCCTAAACTCTCTGCTTTTGCCGGAGTAAGTCACTCTATTTTTTGCTCTTAGTTTGTTAAATAGAGGATTGATGCTATTGCTTTTTAGTGCTTTGTTTAGTATCGCCGTATGCGAGTAGGCATCTTGCACCGTATCGTCAATCGCAACGGAGGCAACCGTATGTTCATAGTCAAATTCGGCAGCAAACTTTTTAAATGAGTTTTTCGCCAAGATATTGTAGATGTAATAGCCCAAATCGGTATGTTTGGTATGCAATAGATTTTTTATATCGTCGTATTTGTAAAAGGAGATAACTTCAATATTGTTTAGGATTTTTCTTCTGTATATGGAGGGTGTTAAAAATGTGTTTTGGCAGTTGCGGCAGATATGGAAAAATGATAGGCTCTCACAAAGTAAGCATCTCATAAATCACCTCTTTTTTTCTATATAGACTGCCGCGTCACTTCGTTCCTCGCAGTGACGGGGTAGGGGGGAGAGTGTCATTGCGAGCGCAGCGCGGCAATCTATAAATCATCAATCCATTTTCAAAACAGACATAAACGCCTCTTGCGGAAGTTGAACTTTTCCGATAGACTTCATTCTCTTTTTACCCGCTTTTTGTTTCTCTAATAGCTTTCGTTTTCTGGTAATATCCCCGCCGTAACACTTAGCGGTAACATTTTTTCCCATACTCTTAACTGTCTCTCGCGCGATTACTCTGTTTCCAAGAGATGCCTGAATAGCCACTTCAAAAAGTTGTCTTGGAACAATCTCTTTCATATTTTTAACAAGTGCGCGACCGCGGTATTCGGCAGCTGAGCGGTGAACGATAACGCTAAGCGCATCTACGACATCGCCTGCAACGACAACATCAAGCTTAACCAAGTCGCCTTCTCTAAAACCGATAGGTTCATAGTCAAAACTTGCATAACCTTTGGAGATGGATTTTAGTTTGTCGTAAAAGTCGATAACAATCTCATTCATAGGAAGAGAATACTCAAGCATAACTCTATTTTCATTAAGATATGTCATTTTGTCTTGCATCCCTCTTTTAGCCACTAAAAGGTTGATAATATTTCCAAGATAATCCGTAGGAGTGATAACCGTAGCTTTTACATAAGGCTCTTCGATTCTATCTATATAGTTTACCGGCGGTAACTCTGATGGGTTTTGTACTTCAACCATATCACCGTTTGTAAGATAGACATTGTATACAACAGACGGAGCCGTAGCGATGAGGTCAAGGTCAAACTCTCTCTCAAGCCTCTCTTTGATAACCTCCATGTGAAGCATTCCCAGAAATCCTACGCGAAATCCAAACCCAAGTGCGATGGAAGTTTCAGGCTCATAAGATAGCGAGCTGTCATTTAGTTTTAGCTTATCAAGCGCATCACGCAGCTCTTCAAACTTATCTGTGTCTATCGGGTATATTCCCGCAAAAACAAACGGCTTAGCAGGTTCATATTTTAAAACAGGCTCTGCAGTCGGGTTTTTTGCATCCGTAATCGTGTCGCCTACATTTACGATATGAACCTCTTTTAAACCAAGTACGACTATGCCTATCTCTCCTGTTTTTATAACGGAAGTTTTTTTGCGTTTAAGCGGATGCGGGTACATCAAATCAAGCACTTCATGCTCTTCGCCGTTGCTCATAAGTCTTACTTTTTGCCCTGTTTTTATCTCGCCGTCAAAGACGCGAACAAGAGCTAATGCACCGAGATATGAGTCAAACCAAGAGTCGTAAATGATAGCTTTTGTCGTTGCGTTTGGGTCTCCTACGGGAGCAGGTATCCTATCTACGATAGCGTCGATTAGTTCACGGATACCGATACCCGTTTTTGCAGATACAAGCACGGCATCGGTTGCATCTATCCCGATGCTTGTCTCTATCTCTTCTGCTACTTTTATGGGGTCGGCTGCGGGTAAGTCTATCTTGTTGATAACGGGGATAAGCTCTAAGTTGTTCTCCATTGCCATATAAACATTTGCGATTGTCTGAGCTTCAACGCCTTGAGCCGCATCCACGATAAGAAGCGCGCCGTCACTTGAAGCCAAAGATTTGCTGACTTCGTAAGAGAAGTCGACATGACCCGGAGTGTCTATAAGGTTAAGTATGTAATGCTCGCCGTCTTTTACATAATCTAGTCTAACACTTTGAGCTTTTATGGTAATGCCGCGCTCTTTTTCGATGTCCATCGTATCCATCATCTGCTTGCCAAGTTCTCTCTCACTTACGGAGCCGCACTCTTGAATGATACGGTCTGCCAAAGTGCTTTTACCATGGTCGATATGTGCGATGATAGAAAAATTTCTAATGTTTTTCAATAAGATTCCTCTTGAAATTTATAATTTAAAGTAATAAGTTTTTTTGTCATTATAGACTGCCGCGTCACTTCGTTCCTCGCAGTGACATCCTTTAGCACAGACTGTCGCGTCACTTTGTTTCTCTCAGTGACATTCTTCAGCACGGTGTCGCGTCACTTTGTTTCTCACAGTGACATTCTTCAGCACGGTGCCGTGTCACTTCGTTTCTCTCAATGGTATTTTTCAGTCATTGCGAGGCTTTAGCCGCGGCAATCTCGCTCTTTAGAACGAAGCAGACCGCATTAGTTACGCAAATAACGAATTAACACTCTCATTATGATAAACTCTTCTGATAACCTCTGCAAAAAGAGGTGCAACGGTTAAAACTATGATTTTATCATGTGGTTTAGACTCTAAAGTATTTGTAATGATTAGTTCATCAAGTTCGCCGTTTTCTATATTGTCATAAGCTTTTCCGCTAAGAACGGCATGAGTTGCACATGCCATAACGGAAGCCGCCCCTTTGTTTTTAAGTGCAGTTGCCGCTTTTACCATAGTTCCGGCAGTATCAACCATATCATCTATCATGATTACATCTTTGCCCTCGACATTGCCGATGATATTCATAACTTCGCTCTCGTTTGCCTTTTCACGGCGTTTATCGACTATTACCATCTCAAGCCCCATGCGTGAAGCAAAGTATCTAGCGCGTGCGACACCGCCTATATCGGGAGAAGCTATAACAGGATTTTTAAGATTTTTACTTCTTATGTAGTTCTCAAAAGTTACGGAGCCGTAAAGATTATCGACCGGAATGTTGAAAAATCCTTGAATCTGTCCCGCGTGTAAGTCGATAGTAACAACTCTATCTATTCCCGCCGCTTCATACATATCGGCAACAAGCCTTGCAGTGATAGGAACGCGAGGAGCAGCTTTACGGTCTTGTCTTGCATATCCATAGTAAGGAACGACAGCCGTAATAGTAGAAGAACTGGATCTGCGAAGAGCATCCGTCATAATAAGAAGCTCCATTAAGTTGTCATTTGAGGGTGCGCCCGTCGATTGGACGATAAATACATCACGACCGCGAACACTCTCGGCAATTTGAACTGAAATTTCACCGTCGCTAAATTTTTTAATATCAGCTTTAGCCAATGGAACATCTAAGATTTGACAAACTTCTTTAGCAAATTCTATGCTGGCAGAACCGGCAAAAATTTTATAACCACGCATGGGATACCTTTTGGAAAATTTAAGGGAATTATACAAAAATAGTGCTGAGGAGTTGTTAAAATGGTTTTCTTTAATCGACAAATCAGTAGATAGTTGATACAATCATATAAATAAATGATTTTAAATCACTTTTGTAAAAAAAGAGTGTAAGCATCTCGTGAATCTCGAAAAACTTGTTTTTCGTAGCTTTAGGGGGTGGTAGGGACATCAGTAAGAAATAACAGGATGGTAGATGACAAATATTATTTTATGCGGTGGTAACGGCACGAGATTGTGGCCGATAAGTAGAACTCTTATGCCAAAACAGTTTGTAAAACTCTTCAATAAAAATTCATTGTTCCAGCTTACGGTTGAAAGAAATTCTAAATTATGCAACGGCAGAATGATTGTTTCAAATTCAGAACAATATTTTTTAGCTAAAGATCAACTGGATGAGTTTGCTTCACAAAATAGCCATTTTTTACTTGAACCTGTCGGTAGAAACACTGCTCCGGCAATTGCTCTTGCTTGTATGGCACTGGATAAAGAAGAAATCGTTTTAGTTACGCCGTCAGATCATCTTATCAAAAATGAAACAGAGTATCAAAAAGCGGTTAATTATGCAAAAGAGTTGGCAGAGAAAAACTATCTTGTTACTTTTGGTATAAAACCAATATTTGCCGAAACAGGGTTTGGGTACATAGAAGCAGACGGCGAAGATGTAAAAGCTTTTCATGAAAAACCTGATTTTGATACTGCTACTGCATATTTAAAAGCGGGGAATTACTACTGGAACAGCGGAATGTTCTGTTTTAAAGCGGGAGTGTTTTTAGATGAACTTCAAAAATATTCTCCAAAAATTTATGAAGCATCAAAAATTGCATTTGAGAATTCATTAAACATTCAAAATTTAAAATACAATATTCAATTAAGTGATATGCAAAACATTCCTGAGGATAGTATAGACTATGCTGTTATGGAAAAGTCATCAAAGGTAAAGGTAGTACACTCAGACATTGGCTGGTCGGATGTCGGAAGTTTTGATGCCCTTTATGAAGAGTTGGAAAAAGATGACAACGGCAACACCGTAAATGAAAAATATGTCCAGATAGATAGTAAAAACAACTTGATTTACGGAAATGAGAGAAAAATAGCAACCGTAGATATAGAAGATTTGATTATAGTCGATACGGGTGATGCACTGCTTATCTCAAAAAAAGGTTCATCCCAAAAAGTCAAAAATATTGTACAAATAGTAAGAAACGATAGCGAACTACACAATATTCATTTAACGGCTCATAGACCTTGGGGAACATACACCATACTTGAAGATACTCCAAAGTATAAGATAAAACGCATAGAGGTTAGACCAGAAGGCAGACTCTCTCTTCAAAAACATTTCCATAGAAGTGAACATTGGACTGTCGTCAGCGGAACAGCCGTAGTTACACTGGGTGAGAAAGAGATTGTATTAAGAGCAAACGAGTCCATATATATTCCGATGGGCGAGCTTCATAGACTCCAAAATCGCGGTAAATTAAACTTAGTTATTATAGAAACTCAAATCGGTGACTATTTGGGTGAAGATGATATTATTAGAGTAGAAGATGATTATAGAAGGTTCTAGTATAGACTGCCGCACTTCGTTCGCAGTGACTACCTTTTGTTCTGGAAAGTATCGCACTTCGTTCGCAGTGACTACTTCTCGTCATTGCGAGGAGCTTGTGACGAAGCAATCTCATTTGGTATTTAAAGGTTTTAATTGAAGCACAACATTTTACTAGCATTTTTTTTCGCTTCAAGAGATTTTAGGGAGCGTTATGTCGGCACGGGGCTTGGTCAGTTGTGGTATATACTTTCGCCTGTCATTACTATTTTCATCTATACCGTTATTTTCTCGGATTTTATGAAAATGAAGCTTGATATAGTGGATAACAGCTACTCTTACAGCATCTACCTTGTTCCGGGGCTTTTAGCTTGGACATCTTTTAGTACGATTTTGACGAGATTAAATAGTTCTATTTTAGAAAAAGCAAACCTTATAAAAAAGATAAATGTACCTGTTTTCGTCTATCAACTAAGCATCATAATCACGGAGTTTGGCGTTTTGATGCTCTCTTATTCGCTGGCACTCATCTTTTTACTGCTTGTAAACCATCCCATAACTTTAACTTTTATCTATCTCATTCCTATTTTGTTTTTGCAGACGCTGTTTGCTTTTGCATTAGGCGTGATTATCTCAATGTTTACCCCGTTTTTTAAAGATTTAAAAGAGGCGGTACCCATTGTAGTTCAGCTTTGGTTTTGGATGACGCCTATTATTTATATGAGAGAGATGATTGCGGACAAATTTCCCTCTCTTTTGATTTACAACCCGTTTTACTACTTTGCACAAATCTATCAAGATATTTTTCTTTACTCAAAAGCACCCTCTCTGTACGCTATATCGATTATACTAGCCATAAGCATATTAACTCTGCTTTTAGCAGGATTTTTGTATAAAAAGATGATAGGTACAATTAAGGATATTATTTAGATGAAAAAAATCCTAGAAGTAAAAAATGTATCAAAAATTTACAAGATGTATAAAAATAACCTTGATAGGTTAAAAGAGATTTTTTTAAACAAATCCTACCATAGAGAGTTTGTATCTAACAAAGATATCTCTTTTGACCTTTTTGAGGGCGAGACACTCGGTATCATCGGAGTAAACGGCGCAGGAAAATCTACTATACTCAAAATCATAGCAGGTGTTGTAAACCCCACAGGCGGAGAGGTTGTCAGACATGGCAGAGTAACCGCACTTCTCGAACTCGGTACGGGTTTCAATGATGAACTAAGCGGGTATGAAAACATATTTTTAAACGGAACGCTTATCGGGATGACACAAAAAGAGTGTGAAGAAAAAGCAAAAGAGATTATTGCTTTTAGCGAACTGGGCGACTATATATACGAACCCATAAAAACTTACTCATCGGGTATGAAAATGCGTTTGGCTTTTTCTATAGCCATCTATTCAGAACCGCAAATTCTCATAGTAGATGAAGCTCTCTCAGTCGGAGATGCCCACTTTGCGGCAAAATGCACAAAGGCTCTAAAGCAAAGAAAAGAGAATAATATGTCTATCATCTATGTTTCTCATGATTTAAACTCACTAAAGCTACTTTGTGACAGAGTTATTTTGCTCCATCATGGCGAGGTTGTCCAAGAGGGCAACCCTGAAGCCGTTATGAACAGTTACTACTTTTTGATATCGAAACTAAATGATGAAGCACAGGAGATAAAGATAAACGACTTGAGCGAAAACTCTTTTGGAAGTTTTGAGATAGAAATACAAAAAGTGCTTATTTTCGGCGAAAAATCAAAATCTCAAATTATATCTTCGGGTGAAAATACCACTATACAAATTTATCTAAAATCATCTGCAAAATTTGATAATATCACGATAGGTATTCACATAAGAGATAGATTTGGACAGGATATTTACGGTACAAACACCTACTATCAAAAAATAGATATTTCATTAGAAGAAGGTGAACATATCTGTAGTTTTGAGATGCCTCTAAATATAGGTGTCGGTAAGTATAGTTTAGGTTGCGCCGTTCATACGGGTGAGTATCATACCGAGAAATGTTTTCATTGGCTAGACCATGCGGCAGAGTTTGAAGTTGCAGGAGTCGAGGGAAATATTTTCATAGGGCTTTGCAGGTTAGAACCGATTATAAAAGTTAAACAGAAGGATTAAAAGTGCAAAAAATTTTCATAGATTGTTCATTTCTTAGTTTCAACCCATCCTTAAACACAGGTATCCAAAGGGTGGTTAGAAAGGTGGTTGAAAATTTAGCGATTCTTTCAAAAGAGCAGGGGTTTGAACTGTTTTTGGTAGATATAAATAACGGAAAATTTGATTTGATGAGTTACGATAGTCTGCTTGCAAGCTCTGCATCCACTCAAAGCTCTCAAAACTCCGTGCAAAAAATTGACCTGAAAAATTTATTTATAACATATTTGAAAGATATCTACAATGCTCTAAAAGGGTTGGCGGCAGCTATACTTCCACACCCTATGGTTAAAAAATTTCTTTTTGCTTCAAAAAATGACTTTGGACTTAACTATCTGATTTTTAAACTGTTTGTAAAGCCGTTAAAAACTTTACTCGGTATCTTTAGAAAAAACCGTTATGAGCAGCCGCAAGTCCATTTTGAGCCACAAATAGCAAAAGGTGATATTTTGCTTCTTCTTGATTCTACATGGCACTTAAATATATGGCCGTCCGTAGAAAGCGCTAAAAAAGATGGAGCAAAAGTTATAGCGGTTATTTATGACATCATTCCTATTTCTCATCCTGCTTTTTGCGATGAGCATCTAGTCGATGTTTTCAATAAATGGTTTTATAACTCTTTGAAATATGTTGATGGTTATATAGCTATCTCCCGTACCGTTATGAAAAATCTTCAAGATTTTATGCATAAAGAGTTTGGAGATAAGATGGTAGAAAAAAAATTTGAATATTTCTGGCTTGGCGGAGACTTTAGCCATAATAACAATATAAATCAAAAAATCAGAGAAGAGTTGGAGTATGTTTTTATCAACCGCTCAACCTATCTTATAGTCTGTACTATAGAGCCGAGAAAAAATCATGCTTATCTTCTTGATGTGTTTGATTCACTTTGGAGTAAAGATTTTGATGTAAACCTATGTATAGTCGGCAGAGTCGGATGGAAAGTGGATGATTTGATAGATAGGATTCGTTCTCATCCGCTGTACAATAAAAAACTATACAGTTATCATGATTTGAGTGATACGGAACTCGAATACTGTTATCAAAACGCAAAAGCACTCCTTTTTCCATCCATAGTTGAAGGATTCGGCTTACCGATTATTGAGGCGTTGTCGCATAAACTACCTGTTTTTGCAAGCGATATCGAGATTCATAGAGAAGTCGGAGGAGATAAAATAGGATTTTTTGATATAAACAATACTGTTGACTTGGAAGAAAAAATAGTAGATATAGAAAAAAACGGTATCCCGAAAAAACTTATTCCCGATGAATTATATAATTGGCAAAGTTGGAGAGAAAGCTCCTCGATGCTTCTTGAGAAAGTTCAAAAAATGGCTCAATTATGAAAGAGAGTATAAAAAAAATCCCTATTGTAGGATTTTTAGCAAGATGGCTAAATAACCTAGCAAGATTAAATAATCTAAAACATAAAGTTATTGTTTTAGAAGATCAAAACATATCTCTAAAGTCCGATATCGTTAAACTGCAAGAGCAGAATATATCGCTAAATTCGGAAGTAGAATTTTTAAAAGCGGAGATGGCTTCTATACAAAGCACTATACAAAGCAGCGTGGCAAAGCAGATTTTTTATCAATCTCTCTCACTGCAACAAAGAGTAGACCAGTTTATTTTTGATGCAAATATAGAAATAAATAAAAAAATTTCGCAAGATGAGTAGTTTATGTATAAAAATTATACGGCTATTCATCAGTTTACACCCTCTATAACATTAGGGGACGGAGTTAGTGCAGCTCTTTTTTTTACTCAAAAAATCTTAAAAGATTTAGGTTTTGAGAGTGAAATTTTTGCAAATCATATCGACTCTCGTCTTCATGATAAGATTAAACATATAGACGACTATAAGCAAAGTAAAAATCAGCTGTTGCTTTATCATCACTCTATAGGGCATAGGCATCATGAAGAGATTATGAGTTTTTTAGATGAAAAAGTGCTTGTATATCATAATATAACTCCGTCACATTTTTTTACTACAAGCAAGCACCTGCAAGAAGCTTGTGATTACGGCAGAGAGCAACTTGCTTCAAGCGCCCACTTTTTTAGTGCCGCTTATGCCGATTCTAGTTATAACGCAAAAGAGTTGGAGTATTTAGGGTATAAAAATATCTCTACAATCCCGATTTTGGTAGATTTAAAGAGTAAAAAAAAGATACCCCACGATGAAACTATTATTCGTCAAAATGCAAACACATATAACATCTTAACCGTAGGCAGAATAGTCTCAAATAAATGTCAGCATGAAGTTATAAATACTCTCTTTTATCTAAAACAAAACGGTATAAAAAATTTAAAACTTTTTATAGTAGGCGGAACCTCTGAACCTGATTACGACGCATACTTAAAAATATTGGTACAAAATTTATCTTTGCAGGATGAAGTTGTTTTTTGCGCTAAAGTAAGCGATGAAGATTTAGTTTCTTACTATAAGTCAGCTGATATTTTTATCACGCTAAGCAACCATGAGGGCTTTTGTATACCGCTTATAGAAGCTATGTCGTACGATACTCCGGTTTTGGCATTTAATGCGGGAGGAATGGCTACGACTGCTCCGAAGCTCTCACTTTTAGACTTTAAATCGCCTGATTTTGTAGCAAATAAAATTTTAGAGATTAAAAATGACTCGTTTTTAAGACATAGGATGATTGTATCTCAAAAAAAACATTTAGAAAAATTTGCTTATCAAAACATAAAATCAGCTCTTGCCGACTTTCTTTCTCTCTCAATGGCAAATGAAGTGAAGCAATCTCATAAAGATAACTATAACCAAACAACCAACTACCGTATTGAAGGACCTTTTGACAGTACATACTCGCTTGCAATCGTAAACCAAAACATAGCTCTGTCTTTGTCAAAAAACGACTGCAATGTATCGCTTTACTCAACAGAAGGGTATGGTGACTTTCAACCAAATCAAGAGTTTTTAGAGCAAAATCCGGCAATTGATGAGCTGTATAAAACTGAATTAAACTTTGTTGATGTGACGATTCGCAACCTCTATCCTCCTCGTGCAAATGCGATGTTAGGCAGCCATAAAATCATAGGACCTTACGGATGGGAAGAATCGGAATTTTTATCCGAATATGTCTGGCAGTTTAATTCAAGACTGACACTTCTTTTTTGTATGTCAAACTATGTAAAAGCCGTTATGGCAAACAACGGCGTAAAAATCCCTTTGGCAGTAACGGGGCTTGGTGTAGATCATATTCTTAGCGCGCAGGCTACACCTCTAAACTTTGAACTTCCGAGTGGTTTTAGATTGCTTCATATCTCGTCCGCTTTTGCGCGCAAAGGCATCGATGTTTTACTTAGATCTTTTGATGAGGTTATAAAAAGCAGACAAAATATATCTATGATTATAAAAACTTTTCCAAATCCCCATAACAACACTAAAGATATGCTTGAAGAGTTCGGATTTGGCATGGTAAAAAATATAGAGCAGGGTGTTTATCTCTATACAAAAAACTCTCATGAGATATTATGGATAGATAAAGATTTAGAGCAGTGCCACATCAACTACCTCTATCAAAACTCGGATGCTTTTATCGCTCCGACAAGAGGAGAGGGTTTTGGACTCCCTATGGCTGAGGCTATGCTTTTTGAACTTCCCGTTATCGTAACGGCTTATGGAGGACATAGTGATTTTTGCTCCGACGATACGGCATGGCTTGTTGATTTTAAGTTTGCATCGGCAAAAACACATATAAACCTGCCTTGCTCAGTGTGGATAGAACCATCATCAGAGAGCCTTACAGAGCAGATTGGGCTGCTTTTAGATATGCCAAAAGAGAAAATGGCGTCAAAATTAAAATATGCGAAAGAGTTTATTCTCTCAAATTTTTCATGGCAAAAAGTAGCACAAAATATTCAAAATAGTTTAAAAAATTATGATAATCTCAAAAAACAAGAACCCAATATCGCTCTTGTTACGACATTTAATATAAAATGCGGTATCGCCGAGTATTCAAAATATCTTATTCAAAAGTTTGATAAAACAAGAGTAACGGTCTTTGCAGATTTTACAAACGATACCATTAGAGAAGATGAACCGTTTGTCCAAAGATGTTGGGGAAGCGGTGAAAACAGTAATGATAACCTAGAGCTTTTAAAAGAAAAAATTATTCAGAAAAATATTGATTTACTTATCATTCAGTATAACTTTAGTTTTTTTTCACTTTCCAAATTTAGTTCTCTGTTGCTATTTTGTGCTCAAAACAGTATAAAAATTTTTATATTTATACACTCTGCAAAAGATGTCAAAACACCTAATGAATATAAATCATTTAAGCAGATATCAAAAGAGTTACAAGGCGCAACTCGCATTATGGTGCACAGCATAGAAGATTTGAACATCTTAAAAGAGTTTGGGGTGTACAAAAATACTATTTTATTTCCGCACGGCTATGATGATTTGCTGCTTAAGTCAAATCTGCCCGATACTTCTGATATTTGCGGCAAACTTGACAAAAAAATACCTATAATCGCCAGCTTTGGTTTTCTTTTACCGCATAAAGGAATATTGGAATTAATTCAAGCGATAGAAATTTTGCATACACAAGGAGTGCGTTCGCAGCTTCTTTTATTAAATGCAATCCATCCGGCTCCTGTTTCTAAAAATGAAAAAGAAAAAATTGCTCATTACCTTTTGACTTCACCTGTAAAAGATTTTGTTTTTATGCATAATGATTTTATGGAAGATTTTCAAGTACTATCGGCTTTAAAACAGACATCAGTTATAGTTTACCCTTATCAAAACACACAGGAAACTTCAAGTGCAGCAGCAAGATTCGGTGTCTTGTCTATGCGCCCGGTTGTCACGACCCCGCTATCTATTTTTGACGATATAAAGGAGATATCACATCAAACGCAAGATGTTACTCCTCTATCTATAGCACGCACCATAAAAGAAGTTTTGTCAAAAACGCATAATTTTACTTTTCAAAAAGAGTGGATTGAAAAAAATTCATGGAGCAAAATAAGTCAAAGATTTAACGATACTCTGATGGCTCTAAGATGAAAAAAATCCTCATAGACGCAGTTTCTCTGCTTTCACCTCTAACGGGAATAGGGCGATATACTTACGAGATTTCCAAACGCCTACAAAAGTTGTCAGAGGCTAAATATGAAATTTTCTTTAACTACGGCTTTCACTCAAAAGAGCTTTACGGACTCTCGAATGAGCAAACAAATGCTGAGCAAAAAGCCAAAAAATTACAATCTTTTATAAAAAAATTTCCTCTGCTTAAAAGAGTTAGCCGTTATTTTTATGTATTTATTACAAAATTTTATAAATCAAAATACGATATATATTTTCAGCCAAATTTTATTCCAAATCCAAACATAAAAGCCAAAAAACTTATCTGCACGGTTCATGATTTCTCATTTTTGCTTCAACCTCATTGGCATACAAAAGAACTTGTAGACCATTACAATAAAAATTTCTTCAAACTTATAAAAAAAGCCGACCATATCATCACGGGTTCAAACTTTACAAAGCAAGAGATTATCGACTATATGCATCTCCCCCAAGATAAAATCAGTGTAATTTACCATGGCGTAAACCATGAGCTTTACAGAGAATATCCGCAAACTGAGCTTAAAGAAACAAAAGCTAAGTTTGACTTGCCAAAAAAGTTTTTGCTTTTTGTAGGCTCTATCGAACCGCGTAAAAATCTCCTTACTCTTCTAAAGGCTTACAACCTCCTTTCAATAGAAGAAAAAGTTGAACTGCCTCTTATTTTAGTTGGTTTTAAAGGGTGGGAAAACAGAGAAATAATGCAAGAGATAGAAAAAAACAGAGATTACATTCGTTATCTTGGTTATGTAACGGATAGTGAGCTTGCCCACATCTATAATCTTGCCACGGTTTTTATCTATCCGTCACTATATGAGGGATTCGGTTTGCCGCCGCTAGAAGCCATGGCGTGCGGTACTCCCGTAATTGTCTCAAATGTCGCATCCCTCCCAGAAGTTTGCGGTGATGCAGCACTTTATGTAGAGCCGACCGATGAGCTAGATATAAAAAATAAAATTTTAGTTATAGCAAAAGATGAAAAGCTAAGAGAAGAGTTGTCGCAAAAAAGTAAAGCTCAAGCCGCTCTTTTTTCATGGGAAAAATCAGCACAGATGCATTTAGATATTTTATATCAAATTGGATACAATTAATTTAACGATAAGGAGTAACTATGGCGATAACAAATCAAACCGTTGCAGAGTTATATATAGCTACATTTAACAGAGCGCCTGATACGGCAGGGCTTAATTATTGGGTAGATCAGTCAAATTTACCTAGTATAGAAAATATAGCACAAAGCTTTTTTGATCAAAGCGAAACACAGTCTATTTATACTTCTTCTATGACTTATGAACAAAAAGTATCTTTAGCATATTTAAATCTTTTCAATCGTGAACCTGATGCGGCAGGGCTTTCATACTGGGTTGGGCAGTTAAATACTCAAGTAATATCTCAAAGCAATATGATAATAGCATTGATAAACGGAGCCCATGCACCAACCGGAAACCAAAGTGACGCAACTATATTGGACAACAAGACTGAAGTCGGATTGTATTATGTCGACGCAAATTTAAATGATGTAGAAACGGCATACTCTATTATGAATGAAATTAGTAGTGATTATTCAACTGTAGGTGCTGCAGTATCACAGATTGATACTATTGTAAATAATACTATTTTTTTAGATCCTTCATGTGATACGGGCAGAAGTAATAATGACTATATTATAAATATGTACAACCGTGTTAAAGTAACTATAAAATTAGCAAACCCCGATGCAGAGGTTCAATTTTTTAATGATATAAATAATGATGATCAACAAGATGTACTTGAGTATGTAAACTCAGTTGTCTATTCAAGAACAGATACGCAATACACAGCTCTTTTAGACCTAGTATCTCAAACGACTCAAGATGGTTCACCGTTGCCGGATGGAGAGCATAATATAAAAGTAATGCAATTATTACAAAATGCTCAAGGTGAGCAGACGATGCTTAGTGTATCATTGCCGCTTACAATAACTCTTGATACAACGGCTCCGACAATTCAAAATATAAATTTGGCTTCCAATGAAGGAAGCCTGATATATGAAAGCAATTATGTATCAAAAGATTATTCCTTTACATTTTCAGGAAATACCGAAGCAAATGCATCAGTAGTATTATATGATGAAGTAGGGGACATCTTAGCTACATCTTTAGCCGATGCAAGTGGAAATTTTGTATTTCAAACCGTTCAAATGCAAGAGGAAGTTCATGGGCATGCATATAAATTTACATTAAGAGCAACTGATATAGCAGGAAACTCTCCGGATCAAAATGAAGTTCCTATTTGGGTATCGGTAGATAAAGATCAGCCGGGTTCCCCCATAATGTCGTATGATAACAGTTATGACTATATTGATATGACCTATATTAAGCACTCCAAAATATTTGTCGGTCCAACAACGGGTGATATAAGCGGATATACCACATGGTACAGTTTAAATAGCGGTAGTACATGGACAGAGTTAGCACCTTTAGAGTCAACTTTTGATATTGCTCCGGGTAGTTACAGCGCAGGTCAGATACAAGCAAAAATGATTGACGGTGCCGGAAACTCAAGCGGTACTGTTTTTAATGCAAATAATATATCTATAAGTAGCTCGTATGATATAAATACCACAATGTTAATGGGGTACATTCCGCCATATACGGTTGGAGAAGATACAAACATTGTTACACCTAATTTGGGAAGTGATCATATATTAAACAACACGGATCAGTTTTTCTTTTATGATGATATAAGTATGATTTTATCATTGGGTCAAGTAGGCGATACTATAAAGTTTAACAATACATCCATACAGCCTATTTCAACTGCTCCTACAAACGGTATTGTTACAGATCAGCACTATTTTGTCGTAAAAGGCTCGTATGATGAAGAGACGGAATCTTTTAGTGTTAACGATAGTTATAGCGGTACGCAGTTGGCGACATTGATTGTTTTTGACGGGGATGAATCTGCTTTAGAAACGACACAACAAGGAGTGGTTTTAGTAGGAATCTCGCCCGCACATTTAGATTTAAATGTAGGTTATATTTCGCTATATTAACCATTTTGCTTCCCTTGAGACAAGCTTTAGTTTCACCCAAGCGGCGCAAGTGTAGCAAATCGGGACTTTACCCCGATTGCATCTAAATTATATAAGTATATATCCATCAAGCGGAACTGCCGCCAAATAGGTATCTATAGCATCTTGAGTATTACCGATGTACTCTCCTGAATTGGCAAAACTAACAACCATTCCGCCTCTGTTTCCGGCTTGATTTATCTCTGCTACCCAATAGTCATATCCGGCTTGATCAGCAGCACGATTTAGTATGTTTTGATAAAGTAAATTTACAAAATCATAATTATTTATTGATGGTCCATATAAGCTTTGAAACTCTGCAGAGTCTGTAAATGCTTGTGCAGCTCCCTGTATAGTATTTCCTCTTCCGCCGTAAGAGGCATCAATTAGGTCATTTACCCAATAAGCAAGCCCGTCATTATCAGGAAGTCTTTCAAAAAGAGCATTGTAAAATCTTGAAAACTCCTCTTGATTGTCTCTTACTTCAACAGCATATCCTACACTCATACTTCCATCATCAAATCCGATATACTCAATGCTGTTTAAAAGATCTTCAATCGCATCGCGATTTACCGTATATGTTCCATCACCGTTATCTTGTATATCAAGAGTATTTCTTATCCCAAGATATAGAGCCGAATCGGAACCGTCACCGCCGAAGAGTTGATTGCTTCCGTCTCCGCCTACAAGCATATCGTTTCCGACTTCCCCATAAAGTATATCGTTCCCGTCTCCACCGCTAACATTGTCATCTCCATAGCCTGCATAAAGCGTATCATTTCCGCTTCTTCCGTCCATGATATCACTTAGTAAAGTTCCGTTTACTGTATCATTGCTATTTTCAAGTCCCATACCCGTCACGCTTCCGCCATTTACATGGTATGTCCACACACCAGCTTCGCCTGCCCCTGCAAGTTGATTACTTTCAAGCCCAAGCATAAATCCCTGATCACCGGAGAAGTAAAACTCGTAGTAATTTACACCGTCACCTGCAGAAAAGCCGGCTCTTGCTACAGTTCCGCCAAGACCTCCTGTTCCGCCGCTTGCATCGCCTGTAACCCAGTTAATATCTTCATATCTATAAACGATATCAAAATTTCCACTACCCGTAGAAATAAGCTGAAGTTGAAATGCATTTAACTTATCCGTATTTGTACCATAGTATCCGACATCATCCCATGTTACGGTAAGCGTATTTGTAGCAGTATCTACATCATACCATGTAAGGTTAGAACCACGAGAGTTTCCGCCTGTGGTGGGTGTAACAAAACCGTCGCTGATGGTAGAGCCATAGTTGCTGTCTCTAGTATCTACATCCGCCCAAAACGGAGCAATGATAGGATCAGAAAAACTTCCGCCTATTGAAGTGGGAGTAAATGAATAAAGCCCATTTCCGAATGTAACATTTCCATTGTTATTTATATATAAACCAGTCCATGTAGTACCGAAAAAATTTATCCCGCTTGGAAATATAGAACTCAAATCTATAAATGAAGTATAACCATCGTCATTTCTCGCCAAATAATTTTCACCAAAACCAACATCACCGCCAAGACCATTTACTAACGCTGCCATCTCTCATCCTTTAATTGTTTATGGTTATATTCTATTGCATTCAAACTTAAAGTAAATAATTTTTTAAAAAAAATCTTTTACTCCGTCATTGCTCTCTTGTCATTGCGAGCAAAGCGCGGCAATCCGCTCTTTCTCTCAGACTGCCGCGTCACTTCGTTCCTCGCAGTGACAAATATTCTGTCATTACAACCCACTTCGTCATTGCGAACGAAGTGAAGCAATCTGCTCTTCCTCTCCGTCGTCATTGCGAGGCTTCAGCCGCGGCAATCCGCTCTTCTTTTCTGTCATTCAGATTGCTTCGTCGCAGGCTCCTCGCAATGACAAGCGCGGCAATCTGTTCTTTCTCTTGCCCTTTTCTTGTCATTGCGAGGCTTCAGCCGCGGCAATCTGCTCTTCTTCTCTGTCATTGCGAGCAAAGCGAAGCAATCCGCTCTCTAAAGACACCTATAACCTTTCCACACCAAACACTACCCAAAAAACCCTATATCTTTTGTCGTTCCGTCACTAAAAACAACACTCTCAATCCCCGTCAAAGTGGCAGCAAACCCATCCCCGACAAAAAGATACTCATAAGCAGAAATTTTTTCATACTCCACCCCTGACAACAAAGAGTTAAAGACTACACTGTCTAAACCGCTTCCGCCGTCGACCTCATCCCATCCGCCACCGTAAAGATAGACTCGGTCATCACCGCCGCCTAGAGATATATTATTGTCCACTTCATTATCAAATATGATATCATCAAAATTTCCACTGATGATGTTTTCTACGACAACCCCATACGCAATAGAAAAGTTATCTTCTCCCGTATATAATCCATCTTCATGACTATAAAACGCATTGTAAACCCATTGATTTTGTCCGTATATCCTCGCATTGCTTAGCTCTTGTTGGAAAATTGCCACCTGCTCATCTATGTCCAAATAGCCGACCGTATTTACGCTCCCGTCTTGCATATCTAAAAAAACGCTTCCGACACTCTGTGCAAAATCAAGCGTATCTTCTCCGCCACCGTCCCAGATAGTTTTTAGCTCTCCAAACTCTATAGTGTATGTATTATTACCGCTGTTTGTATTCAAATTTGCACCGTATTTGTCTTGTAAAGCGAGTACATCATATACAGAGTAGAGCTCTGGGTTAACCCACTCATACGATATGCTAAATTCACGACCGTTTATGTATGTTACGCCAAGTAGTGTTTTTCCGCTTGTGTAAGACATAATAGTATGGGCAAAATTGTCAAGTTCTTCGGGTAGTGTAACATCATCTTCAAAAGGATGTTTTAGTCCAAGCGCATGCCCCGTTTCATGAACTATAGTACCCCAACCATACTCACCGACTTCAAGACCATAGTCTTGCGGGTTGCTATTGAAAACAGAGCTTAAAAAAACATCACCTTGATACGCGTAGTATGTACCTGGATAAAAAGCAAATCCCGCACTATCGCTTTGATATGTTACATTGTATTGTATATTGCCTCTGCTTGCAACTTCTACAAAATCAACATCTACTAACTCTTCAAGCCCATAAAAAACATTTCTTACTGCCGATTTTTGATCACGGCTGAGTGTTGTCCAACCGTTGGTCAAGTCATTGCCCCAAACATCAAAATAAGATGAAGGTATATAGCTGTTAAAACTATATGTAATAGTAGAGCTATTCCATTCTAGAGTCGAATCAAGCGCCGCTATATATCCGTCAACTTCACTCGCCGCATACTCTGTAATCCCGTTATCAACATAGCTTCTATTTTCTGCTGTCATCAAGATGCGTTCAAAAGTTCCTATAAAAACATCTACCATACTCTTTGCACTCTCGACACTTGACGACAAAGAATTAACTACATTCATAACTTGGTACGCTTGCGTTACATCATTAAGCCCTGCATCGGCAAAATACAACCCTATCTCTGTTTTATTTGCCAAAGTAGTAGCATCCATAGCTACCGTATTATCTTGCGACCCGTTTACAAGAGCTATTAGCATATTGCTTTGGCTGACTCTACCGCTCTCAAGCTCACCCACCCAGTAAGTAAGTCCGGCAGCATCACATTCTCTGTCAAATAAATTTTCATAAGCTAACCTGACTTTTGCCTCAATGCTCATAGTCGGCAAATATACGGCTTGAGCTTCGGCACTATCAAAAAAGCTCTCCGCTATCTGCTCTAAAGTGGCATTTCCGCCAAAAGAGTCATTCACCCAGTAAGAAAGACCGCCGACATCAGGAGCACGGTTAAAAGTCGCTACATATATCTTTGCCACCTGTTCTGTAGTTACCATGATTTTTGCTCACTTAATAATTATTCATATAATAAAATTGTATCATATTAATTTGTCATTGCAAGCCACCCCGTCATTGCTCTCCCACCAGTCGTCATTGCGAGCAAAGCGCGGCAATCCGCTCTTCCGCTCTGTCGTCATTAAGATTGCCACGGCTAAAGCCTCGCAATGACAAGCGCGCATCGATCTCTCTTTTTCCCTCCGTCATTGCGAACACAGTGAAGCAATCCGCTCTTTCTCGTCATTGCGAGCGAAGCGCGGCAATCTGCTCTTTGCTCTTCCGCTCTTGCTCTTTCTTTTGCCACATAACTTCGTTTTTCACAGTGACTGTTCTTCCGTCATTGCGAGCGAAGCGCGGCAATCTGCTCTTCCTCTCTGTCGCCATTAAGATTGCCACGGCTAAAGCCTCGCAATGACAAGCGCGGCAATCTCTCTCTTGCCCTTTTGCACGCCAACCCACCCCATAAACTCCTCATCACTCTCCAAAAGCCACTCTACCTTCTTAGTATGCACAACTCTTGCTTCATCGGTTAAATGATAGTCGGTATTAAACATCATATCTCTCTCATACATAAATTCATAAGGATTTCCCAAAAATTTCACACCGATTTTACTCATTTTATCCCTAAGCCCATTATAAAAATCTCTCTCTTTCTCATCGCTTTTGTAAAACTCATGCTCCATCATAGCAGGCGGCAAGATTATCAGTTTCGCACCTTTTTTACTCAGATACTCGGCATATTTTCTTATCCACTCAAGAGCCTCTTTATTTACTCCACCACTCCCGTATCGCCTTGGCAGCTCTTTTAGTGTAGCTTCCATATCATTTTTCCATTGCAGGGCATCGTTCTTAGAAGTTCTTATCTGATTACCGCCCTCATCAACATTTGCATACCCGTAAGGACCTATCATTATCCTCTCTCCACCTTTTGCCCAAAACCCGTCATATATACGCCTAAATTCCGTCATAAAAAGCATATAAAACTTCTCTTTAGCTCTAAGCTCCCAAAAAAATGATGCGTCTCTAGCCCATATCTGATCAATAATCTGCGCTCCGGCTACCCCGTCATAATTATAAAAACTATACTCAAAAGGTGCCAAAACAATATCCCCTTTTTGAACTATCTCTCTGCTTTTAAGTAGCACATAAGGGAGCATAAGCCCCGCATTTACCCCGCCGTTAATGCTCTTTACTCCAAAGTACTCTTCCAACGCTTTTGAGTCAATCCCAAAAAGCACACTAGACCCACCGACTATGACGATTCTTCCCCCATCACCTGCTTTTTTACTAGCCTCTTTTTTTATCTCATAAACATCAGCCACCCATTGCGACGAAACCGTATATCTTCCACCCTGCAGCCAAATAGCCGTTATCCACAAAAGAGATAAAACCAAAAACCCGCCAAATAAACCTAAAAAAAATCTCATATTTTTATTCATCCCTTTTTCTCGTCATTACGACAACTCCCGTCACTGCTACAACTCCGTCATTGCGAGGCTTTAGCCGCGGCAATCCGCTCTGTCGTCATTGCGAACGCAGTGAAGCAATCCGCTCTTTGCTCTTCCTTACGCCAATCCACTCTTTCATAAAACAACCATCAAAACACAAAATAAACAAAACTTCTCGACGGCTCACCCATCATCATTTTAAAAGCCAAAAACAGCACCACACCTGCTAAAACCCCATCCTTAATCCCAAGCTTCTTTTCTCTCTCCATCCCATATCCAACAATCTCCGCAGCACTTCTGCCAAAAAAGATGACCGCATACCCAATCGCCAACATCCACCAACCCTCAAACAGTGCTATATTCTTATCAAACAAAAATAATTTCTTATAAAACCCCATCGCCGCTTCAAAACCATCACTTCTAAACAAAACCCAAAGAAGCGTAACGGTCGTAAAAGTCATAATAAAACCACCAGCCTTTACAATCCACTCCGCCATTGCAACCTTCCTGTCATTGCGAGGAGCCTGCAACATGGCAATCTGCTCTCCAGTCATCGTGTCACCCTCCGTCATCACAACCTTCTCCGTCATCGCAACCCCTCTCGTCATTGCGAGCGTAGCGCGGCAATCTCGCTCTTGCTCTTCCCCGTCATCGCGACCCACCCCGTCATTGCGAGCTTCTCTTCCGTCATTGAGATTGCCACGGCTAAAGCCTCGCAATGACAAGCGCGGCAATCCACTCTTCTGTACGCCAACCTCTCTCTTCCTCTCCCAAAAAACCCCTCTAAAAAGATGATTCACCCACAAAGCCACACCATGCAAAAATCCCCATGCCACAAAACTCCAAGCGCTGCCGTGCCAAACCCCTATAAGAGTCATCGCAACCAATATAGCCGCCCCTTGTCTAAACTTTCCGTGCCTGTTTCCGCCAAGCGGTATATATAAGTAGTCCCTGACAAAGTCAGACAAAGTTATATGCCATCTTCTCCAAAACTCTATCATAGAAGTAGCTTTGTACGGATTTTTAAAGTTTAGCGGCAGATATATCCCAAACAAAAGCCCGACCCCTATCGCCATATCCGCATACCCTGAAAAATCAAAATATATCTGCATCCCATAAGCCAAAACCCCGCTCCATGCCTCAAAAAACTGGGCTTCCACACCACCGTCAAAAACTCTATCGGCTATTTTCGCAGCACCATCGGCAAAAACCGTTTTTTTAAAAAGCCCTATAGAAAAAAACATAACACCCATCGCTATTTTACTTTTTGTAAATCCGTTGTCTGTAAGTTGCGGCATAAATTGCGCAGGACGCACAATCGGACCCGCTATCATATGTGGAAAAAATGCGACAAAAAGCAGATACTCTAAAAACCCGTTTGCCCTAAACCCACCTCTATATATATCTACATGATAAGCAAGTTGATGAAATGTAAAAAAGCTAATCCCCAGAGCCGATAAAACAGTAAAGTCTGCGATATATTTTGAAGCGCCTAAAAGAGCAAGATTAAAAACAACAGCCAAAATCAAAAGAACTTTCGCGTCATCCCAACCAACCCCGTCATTGCGAGCGAAGCGCGGCAATCCGCTCTTTCTCTCCCCCGCACAACCATCCACCGCTCTTTGCAACCTCATACCAAGCAAAAAATTCACGATTACGCTAAAAAGAAGCAAAGGCAGATGCTTAGCATCCAGCGTCGCATAAAACCCAAGTGAAACCAAAACTAAAAATATATTTGCCGCTTTAATGCCAAACTTTTGTAAAACATACCACACACCAAACACAGTAGGCAAAAACAAAAAGATAAATCCAAAACTATTAAAAAGCATTAAAACACCGTTGTTTTTTCATTATTATACACTAATCTTATATTGCAAACCATCCCCCCTCCCGTCATTGCTCCGTCATTGCTCCGTCATTGCGAGCGCAGCGCGGCAATCCGCTCTTCCTCTCCCTGTCATTGCGAGCAAAGCGCGGCAATCCGCTCTCCCGCTCTTTCTCTTCCCCTCCCTCACCACTCCGCCCTTTCTCTTCCGCCCTTTCTCTTCCGCTCTGTCTCTTCCCGCTCTTTCTCTTTCTCTCGTCATTGCGAGCAAAGCGCGGCAATCTGCTCTTTCGCACACCAATCACCAAAAACTACAGTATAATTACAAACAAAGCAAATGAAATCCTAAACAGAGGTAAATAGATGGTACGAGAAATTATAAAACCTACAAGCGAATTTTACAATTTACATATACCAAAAGAGTATATAAACCATGAAGTAGAGATATTGATATTACCTTTTTCATACCATAAAGAGCTAAAGAACAAACAAACTCAAAATAGTGACATTTTTTCTAAAACATCCGGTTTGTTAAAATCTAAAAATATAGATCCCTTAAAATGGCAAGATGAGATAAGAGATGACAGGGAAATATAAATATCTTATAGACTCAAATATTATCATTTACCATCTAAATGCAGACTCCATAGCTACAAATTTTTTAAAAGACAATGTAGGAAATCTCTATATTTCAAGATTAACTTTTATAGAGGTGCTATCGTTTGATTTTACAGATGATGAAAAAGAACAAGTTATAGAGCTTTTAAGAAAATTTGAGATAATCGATACATCTGAAGAGATAGCTCTAAAATGTGTTGAAAATAGAAAACTAAAGAAAATAAAAATAGCAGACAATATCATAGCATCAACCGCTCAAGTAAATGATTTGATTCTTGTTACAAGAAATACAAAGGATTTTAACAATTTAGATATAAAAATCTTAAATATATTTTACAATAATTAATCCCCCCGTCATTGCTCCCGTCATTACTCCCGTCATTACTCCCGTCATTGCGAACGCAGTGAAGCAATCCGCTCTTTCTCTTTCTCTTCCCGCTCTTTCTCTTCATCCCGTCATTGCGAGCGCAGCGCGGCAATCCGCTCTTTCTCTCTTGCTCTCGCCCCGTCATTGCGAGCGCAGCGCGGCAATCTGCTCTGTCTCTTCCGCTCTCCCGTCATTGCGAACGCAGTGAAGCAATCTGCTCTTTTGTACGGCAATCCGCCCTTAAATGCACTTGCCCCATTAACCAAACCCCCGCTAAACTACCAAAATGAAAACAGGCTACACATACATCCTAACAAACAAACCAAACGGAACTCTATACATCGGAGTCACAAGCAACCTCATAAAACGCATATACGAACACAAAAATAACCTAACAGACGGCTTCACCTCAAAGTACAACATAAAAGACCTAGTCTACTATGAGATATTTGACACCATAGAAAACGCCATCATAAGAGAAAAACAACTAAAAGCCGGAAACAGAACAAAAAAAATCACCCTCATAGAATCTTTCAACCCAACATGGAAAGACTTATATAACGAACTTTTATAAATTTCCCCCCCCCATCGTCACTGCGAGCGAAGCCTCCCGTCACTGCGAGGCTTCAGCCGCGGCAGTCTGCTCTTTTGTACGGCAATCCACCCCGTCATTGCGAGCGCAGCGCGGCAATCCGCTCTTTCTCTTCCCGCTCTTTCTCCCCCTCCCGTCATTGCGAGGCTTCAGCCGCGGCAATCTGCTCTTTTGCGCACCAGTCCGCTCTTTTATGCAACAACCCCCAATCCCCCAAAAAATGTACCCCCCAACCACACCCCACACACCTCCACACCAAAAAAACCCCATACCTATTGACATTTAAGCTAAGAGTATAATATAATCCGTCTCAAGTGTTGTATGCATACATTTTTAAACAATACTAAATTTCAAAAAAATAAAAAGGAGTAACTATGGCAGTTACAAATCAACAAGTTGCAGAATTATATGTTGCAACATTCAACAGAGCACCGGACGCGGATGGTCTTGATTATTGGGTAAACCTTTCAGGACTAACAATAGAGCAAATTGCTCAAAGTTTCTTTGATCAAGCGGAAACACAAGCGTTATACCCAACAGGTACAACAGATGCTGCATTCGTTACATCTATCTACACAAACCTTTTCAACCGTACTCCGGATGCAGCAGGTCTTGCATATTGGGAAGCGGAACTTAGTAGTGGAAACATGACTCGCTCAGTAATGATCGAAGCTATGAAAAACGGTGCGTTAGGCGCTGATGCAGCTATTATTGCAAACAAAGCAGAAGTAGCTCTTTACTACGCAGTGACACTTGCACTACAAGATACAGATTTTAGTTTATCAAGCGTAACTGCATACCAATCAACTGTTACAGCTGCTAAAGCTGATGCTGATGATGTAGCTGCTGGCAACACAGCTGATGCAGGTAGAACACTCACACTAACTGTAGGTGCAGATGTAGGGACTGCGTTTGTTGGTACTTCAGACAACGATACTTTCAATGCATTGGATACTTCAGCTTCTGGTACTGCGGTTTCAACATGGACTGTAGGTGATACACTAGATGGTGGTGCTGGTACAGATACATTAAATGTTACAACAGCAGCAGCTATTACTGCAGCGGCTCCGACTGGTGCTACTGTAACTAATATTGAAACAATTAACTATACAAGTGGTGCAGCGGTTACAGCTAATGTTTCTGCTATGACAGGAGTTACAACTGTTACTAGTACAAATTCTGGTGCTAATGCTGTTAGTATAACTGCTGCTTCAACAACAGATATAACAGTAACAAATTCAACTATTGCTACTGCAACGACCACAGTAAATGGTGGTAAAAATGTTAGTGTTACAACAGGTGAACTATTAACAAATGGTCAAACTGGTGGTGCGATTACTGTTGGTTCTGCTACTACTGCAGTTGCTGGAACTGTAACGATATCCGAAGCACAAACTTCTGCAGCTGTTGCTGATACAAATGCTACTACTGGTGGTGCGATTTCTGTAGTTGGTGGTACGACTGTTTCTGTTAGCCAAACGATTGCTCCAACAGCTGCTGCTGCTACGACTGTTCTTACAGGTTCTGCTTCAGTGACTCATACTGGTGGTGCAATTTCTGTAACTGGTACATCTTCAACTACAGCAGTTTCAGTAACGCAAAGTGCTGCAGTAACTGCTGTTAGTTCAGCAACAATTGGTCGTGTTGGTATTGTTGCTGGTGCAGTAACAATTGCTGATGCTAACGCTGCTTCTGCTACTGCTGCTGGTACTATTACTACAGCAACTATTACTAACGCTGGCGCAACGAGTGTTAATTCAGGTGCTTTAACTACATTAAACCTTGCAGGAACTCTTACAACTGTTAATGCTGGTACGCTTGGTGCACTGACTACTGCTGCTAATACTTCATTAGCATTAAATCTTACTGGTGCTGTTTCAACAGGAGCAGTAACAATTGACACTGACATTACAACATTAAATATTGCAGGTAGTACAACGACATCTACTATTGCTTCATTGGTTGCAAACGGTGCTACAACTATTAATGTTTCTGGTGATGCTCTTACAACATTTACAGCAAACACTACTGGTGCTGTTACTGCTATCAATGTTACAAACACTGCTGGTGCTTCATTTGGTTCAGCTATTGCTGCTGGTACAACTTTTACTGGTGGGGCGGGTGCTGATGGTGTTGTTCTCGCAAATGCATTTACTAAAGCAAACACAATGGGTGCTGGTAACGATACAGTAACTTATGGTGGTGCTGCATCTACAACAGTTGGTGCTGTTGGATCAATGGCTGCAGGCGATGGTACAGATACTATCGTTATGACAGATGCTCAAGCTGCTGCTGCTGATGGTAGTTCAGCATTTAACACTGCGTTCACTGGTTTTGAAATATTAAAGATTTCTGATGCTATGGTAGAAGATGCTCTCGATCTTGATGGTATTAATGGTGTAACAAAAGTTATCTTGGCTGCTGGTGCTACTACTGCTACTATCGGTAATCTTGCTAGTGGTGGTACGGTTCAATTCAATACTACGGACAGTACAGGGACAACTACTATTAATGTTAAAAGTGCTCTTGTTGGTTCTACTGATGTATTAAATTTAGCTATCAGTAATAGTGGCGATGTTTATGCTGCTGCTACTGTTGCTGCTGCAAATGTTGAAACTATTAATATTGTTGCAAACGATGCTGCAACAGCAGCTACAGCTGGTACTGGTAGTGCTGCAACAATCAATACAATGACTTTAACTGCAACTTCTGCAACTTCTGTAACAGTTTCTGGTAACAATGGTCTTACATTGACAAATACAGGAAATACAGCTGTTACAAGTTTTGACGCTTCAGGTGTTGTTGCTAACAATACTGCTGCAACTACTTATGTTGCTGCAACGACTGATACAGCTGCTAATCTTGCAGTAACTTTTACTTCTGCAAATGTTACTACAACTGCTGCTGTAACCATCAAAGGTGGTGCTGGTAATGATACATTAACTGGTGCTGCAGCAATTGATACAATTACTGGTGGCGCTGGTGCTGATAAAGTAAACGGTGGAACTGGTACTGATACAATCAATGTAGGTAGTGGTCGTGATATAGTTACTGTTATCAATAACGATGACAATACAGCTGGTGATATTATCGGTTCAGGTACTTCAGGTGCTGATAGCATTAGTGGTTATGTGCTTTCAACTGCATTCACATCTACGGATTTAAGTTCAGATGCAAACTGGATAGCTGCAACTGCTGCTGGAACAAATGCAACATTATTGAATTTCCAAACTATTGCTGATGATGCAGGTGCTGGAGCTGGTACAGGCATTACTATGGCTGTAGAAGCTAATGCAACTGCTGTTGCTGGTCAAGCTGCTGGTGTAACTTATACTGTAACTAACGGTATCCTTACTCTTGCTGGATCAGGCGCTACAGCTGTAGATACAATCGGTGAGTGGATTGTTGAAGCTGCTGCTGTTGCTGCAACTGATGGTGATGTTCTTGCATTCCAATTCGGTTCAGATACTTATGTTTATTCACAAGCTGGAACAGCTGATTTATTGGTAAAACTTGTTGGTATTACTGGTGCTACATCGGTTGTTGAAGTTGGTGCTGCTACAGTTGCAACAGCTGGAGCTATCCTTTACGCTGATATCGCGTAATTTTCTTTTTCTCGTTCCACCTCTCCCGAGGTGTAATGCAGACGAAAGCTAGTTAAACTAAAGCCTCACTAACTCTACGGAGTCAGTGGGGCTTTTTTCGTTTCTACCCTCTCAAAAGGGTGTCATCAAAAGGGTGTCATAAAAAGGGTGTCAGGCACTCTTTTATGCTTTTTCTTAAAAAAAGGGTGTCAGGCACTATTCTGTGCAAAAACTTAACTATTTCTTTCATTAACATAATGCATATTCTCTCTAAATAAATATCTTCTTACATTATCTACTCTTGCTTTATCATATTTTGTTTTGATATAATAGCTTTATGAAAAAAGACACACTTAAAGAGTTTGGAAAATTATTTTATGATTTTGCAAAAATTATATTTGCTATTGCACTAATAACTCCGGCGATAAAAGGTGACAGTATATCTGTAACCGTTATTTTGCTTACTGTTGTTATAGTTGCCATAGGTACTTATACAATAAATAAAGGAGCTAAAGATGAGTAGTTTAGAAGTTGGTGCACTAAGCATTGTTATATTAGGTTTTGTATTTATCGCTATTATCAAATACCAAGAGAAGCACACACCTCATACACACTAAAAATAAAAAATAGGGGTCAGACCCCAAAAGACTCTCTTTCCATTAACATAATGCATATTCTCTCTAATTTTTTTTCTTTAAATTTTTTTCTTTCACTTTTTATCTTATTTTGATACAATTCAACTATGACATTACAAGAACGAAAAGAGATGATAGATAAAATCTCTAAAATTGCGGATATTGTTAATAAAAAATTGATAGCTCTTTTGGCTATTGATGGTGGAGTAGGTGCGTACGCTGTGAAATTTATAGAGCAAAACAATCTTTTTGGATATATGCTTGGTACTATATTTGTTGTTGTATCGACAGGTATAGCGTATAATTACAATGAACTGAATAAACTCAAACAAATGATGGAGGAATTTTAAAATGGAAAACATAGGACTTTTAACTTTAGCTATTGGTTTTATAGCAGCATGGGTAATTGGGTATTTAGCTCAAAAAAATCATTGGAAAATAGGTAGTATTTTTTAGACCAAAAGAAAAAGGGTGAAAGAAAAAGGAAAAAGGGTGTCAGGCACTCTTTTATGCAAAAACTTAATTTAAGTTAAATTTATATATAATACTAAATGCCAAGAAAAGAAAGACTAACTGAGCCGGGAATTTATCATATTATTAACCGCGGAGTAGAGAGAAGAGTCATCTATCTTGAACCAGAAGATTACGAATTTTTTTTAGACCTCATGCTCAAACTATCAAAAGATTATGAAATTATTGTTCATTCTTTTTGCCTTATGAGTAACCATTATCATCTTCTTTTAGAAACAAAACATCATAACTTATCAAAAGCAATCCAATTTTTAAACGATAAATACGCTAAATTTTTCAATAAAAAATATACTCGCTCAGGACATCTTTGGCAGGGCAGGTACAAGTCTTACGCTCTCTATGACGATGCCCATTTTTGGATAGTTGTAAAGTATATAGAGAGAAATCCAATCAAAGCCAATATGGTACAACAAGTAGATTTATATAAATATCAGTCATTTTTTCAATGGAAATATAAGCATAATTATTATGAACTCTTAAATAACTCTATGATTTTTGAAATGACTTATGATGAATATGCAGATTATATTAGCAGTGAGATGGACATTGACGCAATAGATATTGTCTATAAGGCACCAAAGCTCATTCTTAAAGACAATAAATTAAAAGTTCTAAAAAAAAGATTAGAAACATTCTTTGAACAAGACAGAGATATAAATAGAGATGAAAATATCAAAAGAGCTTTTGAATATGGCTATTCAAAAAGTGAAATAGCAATTTTTTTAGAGCTTAACCATTCTACAATATCAAGAATTATTTAAAATAATAATATTTATCAGATATAATTACAGTTCGAGTTGGCGGTTATGACTGGTTTGATTGTATTGTGAAGGAGAAGGTGGGACAGGGTCAGCCTTTAACTAAAGGATATAGCAATGCGATCCCTAATCATAATTGTTATACTCTTGTTACTATTAGCAACAAGATTGTATTAAAAGCTTATAGAGAGTCCCCACTCTCTATTTGTCCCAACTAGCAAAATTATATCATAGAAATCTAAATTTTAAAAAAAACTTCTCAAAAAAATATCTCAAAACCCCAGCCGACCACCACTAAAATAGCCACTCATTAATCCACTTTGCACGTTAAACTAATTTCTAGTTCCATCTCTCCCGAGGTGTAATGCAGACTAAAGCTAGTTAAACTAAAGCCTCACTTTCTCTTAGGAGTTGGTGGGGCTTTTTTCGTTTCTACCCTCTCGTTCATTTAGATTGCCACGGCTAAAGCCTCGCAATGACTCTATCTTTATTAACATAACGCAGATTCTCTTTGAAAATATTTATTAGATCTTTTATTCTCAGATAGCTTTTTTTTACTTTTATTTGTATATAATTACTCATGGCAAAATTAGATGAAATAAAAGAATTTATTGGATATTTAAAAGTTTTGATTGGAATTGCAATAGCAGTTGCTTTATCTTTGATAGCTTGGATATTTAATCATTATGAAACTTTGTCCTTTGTAGATAAAATAATTTCAACAGCTGTTTTTATATTTGATTTATTATTTATCATTTTGTTAAATAAAAAAATAATAAAACCGATAAAATCTTTAGGAGATATATAATGAGTGGATTGATAATTTTTATGACTGTGTCTTTTTTTATTGTGCTTGGTTATGTTGTTTATACTTCTATTAATTTAAAATTGCAATAATACAAAAAGCTAAAAAAAATGGTGTCAAAAAAGGGTGTCAGGCACTCTTTTGAAACTTTTCTTATTTTTTCCTTTCATTAACATGACGCATATTTTCTTGAAAAAATGCTACCACTCTTTTATAAAAAACTAACAAATTACAAAAAAATGATATAATTCTGACATGGAAATAAAAGATAAAATAGATATCATAAACAAAAAAGCTGATATTGCAAACAAGAAGCTTATAGCATTTTTAGCAATAGCTGGAGGCACATGGGTTTATGGGGTAAATGAAGCAGTTGATAATCCAATTGTTACGATTTTATCGTCAATAGCTTTCTTTATAGCTGTTTTAGGCATATCTACCAATTTAATAAAACTTGGCGATTTACAAACAAAATTAAAGGACTTATATAATGAATGATTTACAATTTCTTTTTCCGCTTGCACTTTTAATTGCACCTGTAGTTGCTTATATAGCATACAAAAAACATTGGAAAATAGCTGATATTTTTTAAAAAAGGGTAAAAAAATGGTGTCAGGCACTCTTTTGAAACTTTTTTTATTTCTTTCTTAAATATTCTTTTCATTAACAGAACGCATATTCTTTCTAATTTTTTTTCTTTAAAATTCATTTCACTTTTTATCTTATTTTGATACAATGTCAAAATGAGCAAGAAAGATAAATTAATTAAATAAATTGATATACTTAGGGAAAAGCGCAAAGATTGGTTTAATGTATTATTTGCACTTTCTTCCGCTGTGATCGTTTTAGTATATGCAGTATTATCCGGTGAAAAGCCGATATTTATATTGATATTAGGGCTAATTGGGTTTTTTGGTGTAGTTGGTCTTGGTATCTATTATAAAAAAATTGAAACAGATATAGAAAAAAAACTTGACGATTTGGAAAAGGAAAAAAAAAGGGTATCAGATACTCTTTTAATGATAAATTTTTTCTTCGTCATTGCGAGCGCAGCGTGGCAATCTCGCTCTTGCTCTCTTTCTCGTCATTAAGATTGCCACGGCTAAAGCCTCGCAATGACTCTTAAAAAAGATGTTAGGCACTCTTTTAATGATAAATTTCTCTTCGTCATTGCGAGCGCAGCGCGGCAATCTTGCTCTTTCTCGTCATTAAGATTGCCACGGCTCCTTTGCATCCGCAGCTTGGTATAGGTGAAATTAATATATACTAGAATAGAATTCAAAGTTCAAATAAAATAAGAGTGGCTAAAAATATGATTTTAATGATTGATAATTATGACAGTTTTACTTATAACATTGTTCAGTACTGTAGAGAGTTGGGGGCTGACCTTAAAATTATTAGAAATGATGAGATGAGTGTTGAAGAGATAGAGGCGTTAAATCCTGAAAAAATCATTATTTCACCTGGTCCGGCAACTCCTGATGATGCCGGAGTTACTTTAGCAGTAATAAAACATTTCAAAGATAAAGTACCGATTTTAGGGATATGTTTGGGACATCAAAGCATTGCACAAGCGTTTGGCGCAAAAGTTGTTCGAGCTAAAAATATGATGCACGGCAAAACTTCTACTATGAAGCGAACAAAAGAGTGCGTTCTGTTTAATGATATTCCAAAAGAGTTTATTGCCACAAGGTATCACTCGTTGATAGTAGATAAAGAGTCACTTCCCGATGCCGTAGAACCGACGGCGTATAGCAGCGATGATGGCGAAATAATGGCTTTAAAGATTAAAGATAAAGAAATTTACGGTGTTCAATTTCATCCGGAATCTATTATGAGCCAGTATGGACATGAAATGATTGGAAATTTTTTAAAGATATGAGTATTAGGTACATCTTATTCTTAATTTTAGGATTGGATGCGCTGACGCTTATCTTTCAGAGTGGTGAATTATCTATATCTTATAAAGAAGCACTCCTATTAAGCGGTGATTTTTCATTTCTACAGGCTTTGATAAAATCTTCAATTTTTATTTTTGGGCAAAATGATTTTGCTCTGCGATTTCCTATGATAATAATGCACCTATTAAGTGCGGTACTGTTATTTGAGATATCTAAAAATTATATAAAAGTTGAGAAAAATAGGCTCTGGTTACTACTGATTTTTATCCTTTTGCCGGGAGTTATGAGTTCGGCTATTATCGTAAACAGTGCAGGCTTAATTCTCTTTGGATTGTTGCTCTTTGCGTATATATATGAAAACTATTCTATAAAATTTACTTATTTTTTACTTTTTATTTATATGCTTATAGATGGCAGTTTTGCACTCCTATTTATGGCGCTTTTGCTATTTTCATTATACAAAAGAGAGAGAAATTATTTTCTATTTAATCTAATATTGTTTTTTACTTCGCTATTTATTTACGGAATTGATACGCATGGTTCTCCAAAAGGTTATTTTATGGACTCTATTGGGATATATGCAGCTATATTTTCTCCAATAATATTTATCTATCTTTTTTATGTGCTTTATAGAAGATACTTAACAAAAGAGCTTGACATACTTTGGTTTGTATCAACTGTTGCACTGATTATTTCACTCTTGCTCTCATTTAGACAACGCGTTTTTATAGAGTATTTTGCACCTTATGTTATACTCGCACTCCCCCTAGTTGCTCAAACTTTTGAACACTCATATAGGGTTCGTTTAAATACTTTTAGAAAAAAATATAGATTGATTTTCGTTGTATCATTGACACTTCTATTGGTAAATAGCTCTATAGTCTTTTTTAATAAATATCTCTATCTGATAATAGAAGTACCAAAAAAACATTTTTCATACAATATGCACATCGCAAAAGAGCTCTCAAAAGAGTTAAAAAATAGAGCCATCCACTGTGTTAATACCGATAAAAAAATGCAAAAAAGACTAGAATTTTACGGTGTAACTAAATGCAACAATTTTCTGCTTAAAGAAGATTCTTTAAATTTTGCAAAAACAAATGATGTAACAATAAGTTACATAAAAAAAGCTGTTTATAGCGCTAATGTTACAGAAATAAACATGAATTAAATTTATACAACACTAAATTCGCACAAATGCCACTAGATTTGGTATACATGTGATAATATTTCATAAATATTAAAAATAGGGAGTTGCAATGGCTCAAAAAGCGATTAGAGAATTTGACGCAAAGTCAATTTTGGCTAAGCATTGGGATAGATATTTTCCGAATTTTACTTATGCATACGAAACGGTTATGGTTCAAAACGGGACAGAACTAAATAAAGTTGCAAAAGAGAAAAAATGGCTAACAGAAAAAGCATTAGTTGCTAAACCGGATATGTTGTTTGGTAAAAGAGGTAAAAATGGTCTGGTTTTATTTAGAGATTCTAAACCGGGCGATGTGTCTTTAGCTAAAGCATCATCTTGGATTGATGAAAAATCAAGCCAAAAACAGTCTGTCTATTTTTCGTTTGACGGAGATACTCCAAGCGGCGAAGCAAAAGTTGATATGTTAACTTACTTTATCGTTGAGCCGTTTACTCCACACACTCAAGAAGAGGAATATTACATTTCTGCTACTTGCGTAGGAGATGATGATGTTCTTTACATGTCTGCCGAGGGCGGTATGGAAGTTGAAGAAAACTGGGATAAAGTTATAGAAGTTAAATTCCCGATTACTGCAACAGAAGATGAAATTGCTCAAAAAATCAGAGCAAATATTCCAAAAGATGTAGCTGCAAAAGATAAAGATGCATTTGCAGAGTTCGCAATAGGTTTCTTTAAAGCTTATAGAGAGTTAAATTTTGCATACCTTGAAATCAATCCGTTTGTTTTACAAGGCAGTAAAGTTGAACTGTTAGACATGGTTGCAAAACTTGACGACACGGCAGGTTTTATGATGAGAGAGCAGTGGGGAGATGTAGAATATCCTACTTCTTTTGGTATGGAAGAAAAATCTCCTGAAGTTTTAGCTATCGAAGATGCAGATAGCAAGTCTGGTGCTTCACTAAAATTAACTATCCTTAAACCGGAAGCTAGAGTTTGGACTATGGTTGCAGGCGGTGGCGCTTCTGTTGTTTATGCAGACACTATTGCTGATTTAGCCGGCATTGAAGATCTTGCTAACTATGGCGAGTATTCAGGCGGACCGACTACAAGCGAGACAAAATTTTATGCAGAGACTATTTTAGACCTTATGACAAGAAGCAAAGATGCTAAAGACAGAGATAAAGTTTTAATTATCGGCGGCGCTATTGCAAACTTTACTGATGTTGCAAAAACATTTACGGGAATCATTCAAGCGTTTGATAACTATGCAGACAAAATGAAAGAAGTCGGTATAAAAATTTATGTTAGACGCGGTGGACCAAACTATGAAAAAGGTCTAAAAGATATTAAAGAGGCTGCTGATAGACTAGGTTTGTATATCGAAGTTTATGGACCAGAAACGCATGTAACAGATATCGTGCGTATGGCATTAACTAAATAAGGATAAATGATGGCACAACTATTTACTAAAGATACTCAAGCAATTTTTTGGAATAACAATACAACTGCAATCCAAAGAATGTTGGATTATGACTATACAATTAAGCGAACAAAACCTTCAGTTGCGGGTATTGTTGCTCCAACAAGCGGAAGCAAGTTCGATAAGTTCTTCTATGGACCGGATGAAATTATGATTCCACTTTACAAAAGCACGACGGAAGCAAAAGCCGCTCAACCTCAAGCTGATGTACTTTTAAATTTTGCATCTTTTAGAACAGCTTATGATGTTACTATGGAAGCATTAGAAATAGGCGGATTTACCTCTATTATGGTAACTGCTGAAGGTATTCCTGAGAGACTAGCTAGAAAAATGAATGCGACGGCAAGAGCAAAAAATGTAACTGTAATCGGACCGGCAACTGTAGGTGCTATAGCTCCTGGTGCTTTTAAAATTGCAAATATTGGCGGGACAATTGAAAATATCGTTCAATCAAAACTTCACCGTGCAGGTTCGTGTGGTCTTGTGACTCGTTCAGGCGGTCTTTTTAATGAGCTTTCAAACATAATCGCAATCAATGCTGACGGTATTGCCGAGGGTGTCGCAATCGGTGGAGATAGATTTGTAGGTTCTGTATTTATAGATAATTTACTTAGAATGCAAGAAAATCCGGAAGTTAAATATATGTTACTTCTAGGAGAAGTAGGTGGTACTGAAGAGTATAAAGTCATAGAAGCTGTAAAAGACGGCAGAATTACCAAGCCGATTATAGCATGGTGTATCGGTACGATTGCTAAGTATTATGATAGCGGTGTACAATTCGGTCACGCAGGTGCATCTGCAAACGGCGATATGGAAACAGCTGAAGCTAAAAATAAGGCTATGAAAGAGGTTGGTATTCGCGTTCCTACATCATTCAATGATTTGCCTGAAATAATTAGTGCGGTTTACCATGAACTTCATGCAGAGGGTGTTATCAAAGATATCCAAGAGCCGGCAATGAATAAATGTCCAAATGTTAGAAAATCTAAACAATTTATTTGTACGATTTCTGATGATAGAGGCGATGAAGCTACTTATGCGGGTTTCCCAATCTCTTCTCTTGCAACTCCGGATACAGGTAAAGGAATCGGTGATGTTGTTTCACTATTATGGTTCAAAAAACAGTATCCGAAATGGGCAACGGATTTTATAGAAACTGTAATTAAAACTGTTGCAGATCACGGTCCGGCAGTTTCAGGTGCTCACAATGCAAAAGTAACGGCAAGAGCGGGTAAAAGCGTTGTTGAGTCACTAGTAACAGGACTGTTAACAATTGGTCCAAGATTTGGCGGTGCAATTGATGATGCTGCTAAATATTTTAAATATGCAAACGATAACGGTATGACTCCTGCTGATTTCTTAAATCACATGAAAAAAGAGGGCGTTCCAATCCCGGGAATCGGACATAGAATTAAATCTCTTAAAAACCCGGACTTGCGTGTAGAAGGACTTAAGAAATATGCTGCAGAGTATTTTCCTGCAACTCCGCTTTTGGATTATGCACTAACAGTTGAGCAATTAACTACATCTAAAAAAGAGAATTTAATTCTTAATGTTGATGGTACAATCGGTATCTTAATGGTTGATATGTGGAGAGCACTCGGTTACAGTGAAGAAGAGATAAATGAGTTTATTACTTCAGGAACTCTAAATGCATTCTTTATCGTTGGAAGAAGCATAGGATTTATCGGTCATGTGCTTGATGAGAAAAGACTTGCTATGCCGATGTATAGACATCCGATGGATGACATATTATATGATGTTCAAGTAGCAGAAAAAATATAATCTATATCTTCTAAACTTCAAGGAGAATCCTCTCCTTGAAATAGCTTCCCCAAAACTCTTCATACTCTATATTTATATAAAACATTTTTAATTTTCACATCTTTTTTGATATACTTATTGCAAATATATTTAATTGGATTACTATGAAAAAAGCATTTACTATGATGGAACTTGTGTTTGTAATCGTTGTAGTTGGGATTTTAGCAGCGGTTGTAATTCCAAGAACTGGTTCAAATAGATTGCATGAAGCCGCAATTCAAGTAGTATCGCATATAAGGTATACACAACATTTAGCGTTGGTTGACGATAAATATGATGTAAATGATGCAACATGGCACCAAAAACGCTGGCAAATCCGCTTTCCGCATACGACTATTGCAGGAGAGACAATCTATTACTATGAAGTATTTAGAGATGAAAATAAACAGGGAAATTCTAATGCAAATGAAGAGGCAATTGATCCTCTAACAAATAAAACTCTAGGAGATGGAGTGACGGCTGTATCAACTATATCCGAAAGTGCTGTGACTAATTTAACAAAAAAATTTGGAATAAGTAGTATAGCCGGAACTTGTGTTATTGGCGGTGCATATAGAACCATAGCATTTGATTTTTTAGGACGCCCATATTTGGATGTTTATACAGGGACATATTCTAATCCCGTGCCGGCACCGGATGGATGTACCATTATATTAAATAGCAGCAGCGAAGGGACTGCTACAATTAAAATTCATCCTGAAACAGGGTATGCTTGTATATTAAATAGTGCAGGAACCGATTGTATTTGAAATTTCCAAATCCCCATAAAATTTAAGCCTCTCCTAAGAATCATTTGTCTATAATTCCCATCCACAAACACAGAGACCTAAAGTTTAGGACCTGAAGAAGCCTCAAGTAGAGGTTTTAAGAG